>Ga0308157_10003583_pt1 | contig 22240 bp, 22 predicted proteins | sample PhyBR1_FD_201035 | JGI IMG/M metagenome (GOLD analysis project Ga0308157, IMG submission 201035) | Phyllosphere microbial communities from UC Gill Tract Community Farm, Albany, California, United States - DLSLB.R1 | ecosystem: Host-associated > Plants > Phyllosphere > Unclassified | place: USA...
ACGTAAAAGTGGTCAATTTTACTTTATTATCCACACCTTGGAATATTGACCAGGTGAAAAGAAGAACGTATAACTCAATGCCGGTTCCGTCCACTTTGGTGCACGAGGATTACCGTGAAGGTTCCAACGATCAGGTTTATATGATGACGAAGGATGATTGGTCTAATATTTTTGCCAATCTAAAAGACCAAGGCACACCAGATACAGAATTTGCAGCGTTCAGAAAATACCTTACTCAGGATTCGATTACGATGAAAGAAGCGGTTAATTTCCTGAAAATGAAATCTCCGGCGAAGGACGAAATCGTGAAAATGATTTTCGGGGAAGAGCGTTATGAGAAATTCAATTTCCTTCCGGTTTCCAAGTTTGTACTTCCTGTGAATGTGAATAACGCTGTTAAATCAGGAATCATCACACCAGCAGAAGCGCAGAAAGCAGAGAAACAAATCATCATCGATTATAAAGGTTCCAGTATGTTCAAGAACAATATGATGATGTTGGATATCCTGGCAAACTTCGACTGGAAACGCCCTATCAACTTCTCAAGTGGCGGAATCTACGACGGAAGCAATTTATTCTTCCTGTCGAATTATCTGAAGTTCGACGGATTCAGTTACAGATTGGTTCCTATCAAAACAGAAGAATCTGTGGATGGAGAATTGGGGATGGTGAATGCCGACGAACTTTACAACACGGTAAAAAACTATGGAATAAGGTATAAAAACAAAGATTATGGTTGGGGTAATTTTAAAGATTTGAAAGTTCATTTTGATGAGACTTGTACACAGAATATCATAGGTTACAGGTCATCTGCAAGTAGAGCTGCAGAAGCGTTGGTTCTGAAAGGTGACAAGAAAAGAGCAATTGAAGTTCTGGACCTGGCAAGCAGAGAAATCCCGGTTTCCAAATATGATGACCCAAGGTCTTTGAGTTCCATTGTTTACGCCTACATCGTAGCCGGACAAGAACAAAAAGGCTTGAAACTGGCAGAAAATCTCAAAAAAGGAATTTTCAATGAGTATGATTATTACACCAAATTATCTCCGAAATTCCAGGTGTATGCAGGTCGCCAGATGAAGACCAAACCAATGGAATATTCCCTTGTCGTTGCCGCTGTTTCAGATGCTTACAACAAAATCGGGCAGAAAGAAAAAGGTTACCAATATCTTGTCAATTCCTTGGATGTCATCGATAAAAGATTCAATACATTTATCAAAGATTTACAGGAGATGGGCAAAGAGAAAGCTTTCAAAAAAGCAGATGACGTACAAAAAGTCACCTCGTTCTATTCTTATCTTTTCGATATTATGAAAGATTATGACACAACTTACGAAGCTGAAAAGATGGATAATATCACCAAACAGCTGATGAAGGTCACTCAATAAATAAAATAAGCGTTTCAAAATCTTGAAACGCTTATTTTTTATTTTCTAATTTGATTAATTTTACCATCAACCATCAATCACAACTATGAATTTTTGCGCTTTTCTCCGCGGTGTCAATGTCAAAGGAACCAATATGAAAATGGCAGATGTCTGCAAAGTCTTTTCAGATGCCGGAATGGAGAATGTCTCTTCGGTTTTGGCTTCGGGAAATATTTTATTTCAATCAGATAAAAATGTTGCAGATTTAAAGAAAATTTTAGAAAAAGTAATGTCGGACCATTTCAGTTACGACGCATTTCTCTTTATCAAAAATGAAGATGAAATTAATGATATCTTTAAAAATGATCCTTTTTCACCAATTGAGAATTTCCACAATTATATTTTTATCGGTTCAGAAAAAGTAGAGGAAATATTGTTGGAAGAATTTGAGAAGTCCACCAAAGCAGAAGGTGAAAAAGGAGCAATTATCAACAATGTTTTTTATTGGCAGGTTCCAAAAGGTCAAACTTTGGATTCAACTTTCGGGAAAATTCTAGGCAGAAAAAGCCTGAAAGACAAAATGACAAGTCGAAACGTGAATACCTTCGAGAAGATTATCAAGAAGTTTTGATAACGATAGTTCACTTATTTTAATTAATTTAGTAAAGCCAAATTTGTAAAGTATGATAATTACAAAAGATAAATTGAAAAAACATATTGATAAATTTCCTGATGAATTGGAGATTGATGATGTTATAGAAAGATTATTTTTTATAGAAAAAATAGAAAAAAGAATTTTGGAATCAGAAGATAATGAAGTAGAATCAGAAGAAGAGGTGAAAAAACAAATGCAGGAGTGGTTCGAATCAAATACCTGAAATCTGCAAAATTAGATTTGAAAGAAATCTATAAATTCATTGCTTTGGATTCAAAAAGATATGCACAATTACAAGTTGTGAAAATCTATACAAGAATCGAAAGTTTAAAAAGCAATATCTCAATTGGTAAAACAGTGGAAGAACTCCAAAATCCTACCATTAAAGAAGTTATTGAAGGGAACTATAGAATCATTTATAAAATAGTTTCTGAAGAAGAGATCCATATTTTGATGATCCATCACGGAGCAAGAAGCTTAATGCGGAGAATTTGATTTTCTAATCACTTCCTGATACCCAAAGCATTCTTATAAATCTCAATTTCCTTCTCCAAATCAGCAATTTTCGCTTTCTTCTCTTCGAGTTCCTTGATGATTTTAGCATTCTCGTTCAGCGGAAAACCTTCTGGATAATGGTTGGCAATTTCCAGCAAAAAATCGTGTTTCAAAGCAATTCCAAGATCCCATAAAATCCCGAATTGCAGAGAAGACCGGTTCAGATAAACGCCAACGCCTGTTGCACTTATTCCCAAACGGCGTGACAATTCTGCCGGAGTAATATTTTTTGCAACCATAACTTTTCGAACCAAGGCGCCGATATGCGGGTGCGGATGCTCCTTCTTTTCCTGATACTTTCTAGTGCTCATCTTTTGTGTTTTATAATTACAAATATATCTTTTAAATCTAAATTTTGAACTTAAAACATTAATTTCTAGCCTTTAAGGCTAAACTTCTAATGTTAAAGCGTGGATGTATAATCTTAAAGTATCGATGACGATGTTTAAGATTTAATCATCTAGTGTTAATCATTGTAAATTGAATATTAAACATTAGATTTCTATTGTTAAAGACTGGACTAATATGTTTTAAATTGATTATTGAAGTGTTTATAACAATTAATCAAAGCTTAATCATTAAAAAATGAATGGTTGATATTGATGTTTGAATGTTAAACAGAATTGGAAGATCGTATTTCATAGATTTTTGAAATAATGTTCATCAATCTGGAAATAGAAAGTTTTCTCCATAATCCGTATATTTGTCTAAGATTTTGACAGATAATGAAAAGTCTAAAATCTAATCCCTAACATCTAATTTCTTATAAAAAATGATACAATATTTAGATAACATTCATCACAAAGATTCCAAAAACTTCTTCCTGATTGCAGGACCTTGCGCAATTGAGGACGAAACAATGGCTTTGCAGATCGCAGAACACATCGTGAAACTTTCTGATAAATACAATATTCCTTACATCTTCAAAGGGTCTTTCAGAAAAGCGAACAGAAGCCGTGTAGATTCTTTCACAGGAATCGGCGATGAGAAGGCTTTGAAGATTCTTAGAAAAGTAGGAGAGACTTTCAACGTTCCTACAACTACAGATATTCACGAGAATGCTCACGCAGCTTTGGCGGCAGAATATGTGGATGTTTTACAAATCCCGGCTTTCCTTGTGAGACAAACAGATTTGTTAATCGCAGCAGCAGAAACGGGAAAAGCGGTAAGCCTGAAAAAAGGACAGTTCCTTTCTCCTGAAGCGATGAAATTTGCAGTTCAGAAAGTGAGAGATTCTGGAAACGATAAAACGGCGATCATTGAAAGAGGAAATTCATTTGGTTACAGCGATTTGGTGGTAGATTTCCGTGGAATCCCGACGATGAGAGAGTATTCTCCTGTGATTTTGGACGTGACGCACTCACTTCAACAGCCGAATCAGAATTCGGGAATCACCGGCGGACGACCTGAGTTGATAGAAACCATCGCCAAAGCAGGAATCGCAGTGGGCGCAGATGGATTATTTATTGAAACTCACCCAGACCCATCTGTGGCGAAATCTGACGGCGCTAATATGCTGAAATTGGATTTGCTGGACGGTCTGCTCGGGAAACTGACGAGAATCAGAGAAGCGATATTATAAAATTTAAAGTCCGATTGATTCGGGCTTTTTTTATGTCTGAATTAAGGATATTTAGAATTTACACTTAATATTTCCTAATTCTTCGGCAAATATTCTTAAACAAATCGATTTTCTGAATAACAATTGTAATTATTCTTTCGTTCTTTAGATTAATTGTTATTTTTGCTAATCCAAGCTTATTTCAAAATATAAAATCGATAATAAAAACTACAACATTGAAAAATTATATTCTCTTAATTCTTTTCTTCCTGCCACTTGCGGCATTTTCTCAAATTAACCTAAGAGTTCTGAACGAAGAAGACGGCAAACCGGTTTCCGAGGCTGAAGTTTCTTATAACAACCAAACTTATCAGACAGATAAAAACGGTTACGTGAAAGTTCCTCTTTCAGATTCTGAACAGACTTTAAGCGTACAGAAATTGAACTTCAAAGGCTTCTCCAAAGTCATTAAAACAACTCCGAAAACCCAGACTGTCAATGTTCTTTTCTTCCCTTCAGTTACTGCTACTGAAATTCAGGAAGTTGTTTTTCAGAAAAGAGCACGATTCAAAACCAATGATTTGACTTCGGTAGAGATTTCTGCAAAAGAAGCTAAAGAAGTGGCTTCGTTAGCCGGTGGTGTAGAAGGACTTTTGAAAAGTTTACCTTCTGTGAACTCCAATGCGGAATTGAGTTCGCAGTATATGGTAAGAGGTGGAAGTTATGACGAGAATTTAATTTACATTAATGATATCGAGCTTTATCGTCCATTCTTAATTAGAAATTCTTTGCAGGAAGGGATGAGTATTGTGAATCCCGATATGGTTTCTACGATCAACTTTTCTGCCGGTGGATTTGAACCAAGATATGGTGATAAAATGTCTTCTGCTCTCAATATCTATTACAGACAACCTGAGAAATTCGAAGTTTCCGGAGAAGCAAGTTTGATCGGCGGAAGGCTGACAACTGGTTTTGCATCAAAGGATAAAAAATTCACAGGATTGATTTCCGGCCGTTACAGAAATACGAATCTCGTTCTTAATACTTTGAATGAGGACACAGATTTCAACCCGAGATATATGGATGTTCAGACTTACCTGAATTATCAGTTTAATGAAAAATGGTCATTGTCGTTCTTGGGTTACTATGCAAAGAACGATTATCAGATGTATCCGAAGCAGAAAGAAGTGGATTTCGGAAGTCTTTTGCAGCCTTTGAAACTGACGGTTTTCTACAACGGACAGGAAGATGACCAGTACAAAAATATGATGGGAACGGTAAGTGTTAACTTCAAGCCAAGTAAGAAGTGGCATTTTTCACTCGATAACTTTGCTTATCAGAACAGAGAACGAGAATATTATTCTATCGCATCTGGTTATATTTTGGAGGCATTTGATGAAGAAGGAAATCCTGTTGCAGGTTATGATGCTGGCGGACAGATTGATCACGCAAGAAATGATTTATTAGTGAGAGTAGCAGGTTCACAGTTCAGAACTAAGTTTTCTCCGGACGTCAACACAGATATCGAAGTTGGTGTGAAATACGAAAGAGAAACCATCAAAGATTTTACTAATGAGTGGCAGTTTGTAGATTCCATCGGTTACAGCAGTCCGAGAGATTTCGTTCTTCCGGGTAATTTGGATACGTCTGCACTTAACCTGAAATATTACATCGCAGGACAAAACGATATCAATCCAACGAGAATTTCTGCTTACGCTCAGTTCTCAAAAAAATTCTATTGGGGAAGTAACCGAATCTTCTTAAATGGTGGTGCGAGAGTTCAAAACTGGAGTTTTAACAAGGAAACACTGTTCAGCCCAAGAGCGCAGTTTGCCATCAAACCGGATTGGGATATGGATATGTTGTTCAGAGTGGCTGGAGGAGTTTATTATCAGGCGCCGTTTTATAAAGAGATTAAAGATCTGACAGGTGCTTTCAATTCTGATATCAAGGCTCAGAAATCTTATCAGATTATTTTGGCTAATGATTATGAGTTCAAGATTAAAGAAAGAAAATTCAAGCTGACAACAGAGGCTTACTACAAAAAAATGGAAAACCTGATTCCTTATTATCTGGATAATGTGAGAGTAAGATATGCGGGTAAAAATAATTCCGAAGGTTATGCTTACGGTTTGGATGCAAGGTTATTCGGACAGTTTGTACCGGGGATTGATTCCTGGATATCTGCGAGTTATGCACGAGTTTATGAAAATATAGAAGGAATGGGCTACATCCCGAGACCAACGGATCAGCGTTTCCGTTTCTCTATGTTCTATCAGGATTATATGCCGAAATTCCCAAGTATGAGAGTGAATCTAACACTAACTTATGCCAGCGGATTGCCGTCAGGAACGCCGGTTTTATTTGATGGCAACGGATTGCCGGATTATTTAGCGGCTTACCGTTATCAGAAAACTTTACCAGCTTACAAGAGAGTTGATATTGGTTTGACTAAGGTTTTCATCGACCAAAAAGATAATAAAGCAAGCGGGAATTTCTGGGGCAAATTCAAGGAACTGACTTTAGGTGTTCAGATTTTCAACGCATTTAATATCAATAATACAATCGCAAATCAATGGATCAGCGACGTGAATTCTTCGCCGCAATTGTACTATCCTGTTCCGGTAAGATTGACTGGTAGATTCTTCAATGTGAAGCTGGAATTCAAATTGTAAATCAGTTTAAAATTAATAAAAATGAAAGATTCAGAAAGCTTATCTCATTTGAATGATGAACAACTTATCAAAAGTTACAATACTGCGAAAGGGATTTTTATTGGCTTTATTGTCGTTTTTATTTTATTGATTGCCGCTGCAGTTTTTATTACACTTAAAAAAGGTTTTGGCGTTTTTAGCGTCTTGCCAATCGTTTTTATTACGATCCTGATTGCAAATATGACCAACTTTAATAAGTTAAAAGCAGAAATGAAAAGCAGGAATCTGTTGAATTGATTTCTCTTAATAAATAAAGAAAGCTTCCAATATTGGAAGCTTTTTTTGTTGTAATGGATTGTGATCTTCAAAGATTCCATTTTGACTTTTTGCTAATATTTTTATTCGGTCACAAATTCTTTATACATTATATCCTGCATTTTCTTATTGGTTTTTTGCCAAATTTCATTATCCCAGGCATTGATTACGGAATGTTTATTTTTATCAGTTTCGATTGTAATTTCCGTATCAGTTCCATCTACAGGTTGCCGGCTTTCTCCATTTTTAACTTTGGAAAAGCTCATAATCTGATCAGGATTTATAAGATCTTCCAGCTTATATGAAATATTTGGCTTCTGGATATGTTTTCTTTTTGTAGAATCTACCTCCATATTTAAGTCGTAGTATAAAGAGTCTCTGGTAATTTTTATAGATGTGGAATAACCTAGCTGTCCGCCAAAACTTGCTATTGAAACTGATTTTACAGGATTTTCTTTTTTGCTGATTTTAAGTTCTTCAGCTTTTTGAGAACAGCCAATTATTACGAAAGCACTTAAAATTAAACATTTCATTTCGTTATTTTTTTTGGATAAATCTATCGGAGTCAGTAAGAAACTAAGACCTATATATTTGTAATCAGTAAATAGAATATTGCCAAAAAAGATCTTAAAAATAAGATCTTATAAATCTCAGTTTATGTGTATGCTTATTCTGATCTTTGTTGAAGATTCCTGAAGAATCCAAACTGTCAATTCTCACTTTTCCATGTGCGTGGATAATCTTCTGATCTGCCAGAATAAATCCAACGTGAATAATTCTACCTTCCGAGTTTTCAAAAAACGCAAGATCACCAGGTTTCGCTTCTTCGATAAATGTCAAAACTTCACCAATTTCCGCTTGCTGGTAAGTATCTCTTGGGATTTTTATTCCGTGAATTTTATAAATAATCTGTGTAAATCCACTGCAATCGATTCCGAAAAAGCTTTTTCCGCCCCACAAATAAGGAACATTCAAAAATTCTTTTGCGCAATTCACAATGCTTTCGCTGAGGTCGTGTCCACGTGTTGGCGAGCTTGTTTCAAAAGTCACTTCCGAACCCATTGACAGCAATGTGCGTCCGCTTTCCAACATTGTAGATTGGAAAGATTCTTTGATTAGATTGGTTTTTCTTGAGGCTAAATATTCGTCTGAAACAGGCGTGATTTGTTTCGTATCCATCCAGGCTTCGTAGTTGTCGTAATGTGTTCGGATTTTTGTCCAGTTATTAGAAACATCTATGATGTCGGCAGATTCGCCGTACAAAAGCTGTGTTACTATTTCACTTTTGTCGGAGCAGTCTGCTCTCAATGGAGCGATGGAAACGTTACAAATTCCTTTGTTCATTTTTTATGGATTACGAATTTAAAAGTACGAATTTTATTTCTTTCTGATGAGATGCAATCCGTCTCGCAAAGGTAAGATTAGATTTTCGAAATCGGGATCATCGGTTACGATTTTATTCACGAGTTTGATCTGTTCTGTCTGTTTGTCTTTTGGATTATTTTCAAGGACTTTTCCGTACCAAAGCACGTTATCGATGAGGATGATGCTTCCCGAACGGAGATTTGGTTTAATGAGTTTCAGATATTCCAGATAGCTTTCTTTGTCTGCATCTATGAAAATAAGATCCCAAGTTTTGTCCAGTTTTTTGATCTCTTCTTTCGCATCGCCGATGATGAATTCGATTTGGTCTTTGTAATCACTTTCAGCAAAATATTTTTTTGGAATGTAGGCCAAATCTTCGTTCTTATCAATTGTGTAGATTTTTCCGTCTTTGGGCAAACCTTCCGCAATACTTAATGCTGCATAACCCGTAAATGTTCCGATTTCCAGAACGTTTTTTGGTTGTATGATATGCGACAGAATACTCAACAATCTGCCTTGCAGATAACCGGAGATCATATGAGGTTGCGTTGTCTTTTGGTAAGTTTCTTTTCTTAATTTTTTCAGAATCGCCGGTTCTTCGGAAGCGTTGTCTTCCAGATAGCGGTCCATCTCTTTGTCTAATTCTTCGAAATAACTCATTGGAGTTCGGAGTTTTTGATTTAATGTTCAAAGTTAATGTAATTTGAAATGATAGACCAAACGTGATCGAAGGTTGAATCTGCAGCCCGACTTGAACGGAGCTCTTTTTGTCATTGCGATTCTAGAAAAGTTCAACTTACGACCTAGCTCTCTTTGCAATGACAAAAAAGCGGGAGTGGAAGGCGGAAAAGCTGCCCAAAACATAAACACAAAAAAACCTCGCCATTTCTGACAAGGTTTAATTTTGAACGCTGAATGAATCAATTATCATTCATCGTTTATCATTTATTTCTTAACCGGAGCAATGTCCATCAACTTCATAAACTCATCCAGTTTAGGCATAATGATGATTTCCGTTCTACGGTTTTCACCACGTCCTGAAACTGATGCGTTGGTCGTTTTAGGATTGTACTCGGATCTACCACCTGCGGTAATTCTGTTAGGATTTACACCAAATTGCGTCTGTAGAACTTTCGCAACGGCAGTCGCTCTAAGTGCAGAAAGATCCCAGTTGTCTCTTGGTGCGTTGGCGCTATTCAATGGCGTGTTATCTGTATTACCTTCAATCAAAACGCTGTAGGTATCATAATCGTTGATGACTTTCGCAACCTTCGCTAAGACATCCTGAGCGGCAGGCTGGATCTCGTACTTACCGACTTGGTAAAGCATTTTATCTGATAATGAGATGAGTACAACGCCTTTCAGAACTTTCACATCCACATCCTGATCTGCGATGTTGTCAAGAGAACGTTTCAGTTTGTTGGATAAAGCCATATTCAAACTGTCGTTTTTGCTTTTTCCGGAAATCAATTGTTTGATATAAGCATTGGAAGCGTTGATCTCGCCCACCAACTTGTCAATGTTTGCAGAACCTTTTCCTGCGTTGGATAGACAAGCGTCAAGACTTGATTTTAATGCATTGTTTTGTCCAACCAAAAGGTCGTTTTGACCTTTAAGTGAAGAGTTTTCACCTTTCAGATCCTGGATTTGACGCATTCTATCGCCGGCATCTTCGATACATTGTTTGTAGTTCAGATTGAGGGCATCGAATTGTTTTTTGCTGACACACGAGGTAAGGGAAAGTCCCATTACGGCAATTGTCAGAATTTTAAATAATCTCATATGTATAAATATTTATTGTTTTAAATTAGTTCTGAAAGGTAATTTTAACATTTCAAAAGTAAGAATTAATAAACGTATATTTGTGTTTATAACTTAATATTTCGTTATAAAATTGTGTTAAGTCTCTTAAAATTTCAAAACGTTCTTGAGCATTTACAACCTCAATCGCAACAAAAAACATACCTTTTAGCGGTAAGTGGAGGCGTGGACTCTATGGTTTTGACCGAATTGTTTAGAGTTTGCGGTTTTAAATTTGAAGTAGCACATATCAATTATCATCTTCGTAATGAGGATTCTAACCTCGACCAGAAGCTGGTTTATGACTTTTGCACACGTTACAAAATTCCTTTTCATTTATATGAAGTTTCGGAGAAAGATAACAAGCCAGAAAATTCTATTCAAAATTGGGCGAGAGAATTGCGATATCGGTTTTTCAGAGAAATTCAGGAAAAAAGGAATCTTGAATTTTTAGTCACGGCGCATCATCTGAATGACCAATTGGAGACTTTCATCATCCACCTTTCCAAAGCATCAGGAATCAGAGGTTTGAGTGGAATTCCGCAAAATGAAAACAAAATCATTCGTCCGCTTCTTGATTTTTCTAAGGATGAAATTTATGAGTTTGCAAAACAGAATGAAATAGAATTCCGCGAAGATAAATCGAATCAAAAAACCGATTATCTGAGAAATAGAATCCGACATCATATTGTACCGGAATTAGAAAAAATCAATCCGGATTTTCTGACTCAATTTTCAAAAAGCATCAATTACATCAATCAAGCTAAAGATTTTATTAATGAATCTGTGGATGAGAAAATTGAAGTTCTCAAAATAAATTCTGATAAAAATCAAATCATTTTTGATAAGCAAAAATTTTCACAAGAATCTGAATTGATTCGATATGAGATTCTGAAAAGATTTGGTTTCAATGATGAAAATGAAATGCAGAAAGTTCTAACGGCGCAAACTGGAAGCTCTTTTTTTAATTCTGAATTCCAATTAATCATTAACCGAAATGAGTTGATTTTTAGTGAGAAATTAGAAGTTAAAGATGAGAATTTAGAAGAAATTACGCTTGGAATTATTGATGATGAAATCATAATTCCTCAGCATATTAAAAGTGAAATTCAGGAATTCGGGACTTGTTTTTGGAAAATCGACAGAAATAAGATTCAATTGCCTTTGAAATTGAGAAAAAAACAGGAAGGCGATTTATTTTTCCCTATCGGAATGATTGGTAAAAAGAAAATTTCGAAATTTTTTAAGGATGAAAAAATGTCTATTTTAGCAAAGCAAAAAATCTGGCTTCTTTGTGATGCTAACCAGCGGATATTAGGCGTGTTGCCTTTCCGTCAAGATGGAAGATTCTCATCAGAAAAAACTTCAGAAGCTGAATTAATTTTAAAAATATAATTAAACCACAATTTTGTCATTTCGTAGGAATCTCAGCGATGTTTAGATTCCTACGGAATGACAAAACTCAAAATATTTGTGGTTAAAACTAAATAAAATGAAAGATTTAAAACTAGTGTTATCGACACTTTTTCTATTTATAATCACCATTTTCAATGCACAGATCAAAAATCCTGTCAAGTTCAAATTTGATGTGGTTTCTGTTGGGAATGATCAATACGAAGCGGTTCTTACGGGCACTATTGAAGATAAATGGCATATTTATTCCCAGGATTTACCACCGGATTCCGGAATTCCGACTGAGTTTAAAATTACTTCGAAAGAAGGCATTCAACCCATTGGAAAGGTTCAGGAATTGGGAAAAAAACACGATGAGTTTTCGGAAGCTTTCGGCGCTCAGATTGTTTATTATTCTAACAAAGTTGTTTTCAAACAAAAATTCAAACCAAAAGATGTAACAAAACCAGCGAGAATCACCGCTGAAATAATGTATCAGACTTGCAACGACCGTGTTTGCCTGGCCCCGAATACTTTGGAATTTGAAAAGCAAATTGCAGGAAGTAAAACTGCAGTTGCTACTGACGAAAATATTGATAAAACAAAGGACACAGTTTATGAAGTTGCTCCAGCTGGAAAAGTTGGAACCATTTTGAAACCGATAAATATTGCAATTCCAGCCGTTGCAAAACAAGATGGTTTGAAAATCAATTCTTTAGATTTTAAAAATCCTTTGACTAATTGTGGAACAGCTCAGCAGAAACCGAATGATGATAATTGGTTGGTTCTTGGTTTAGGATTCTTGGGTGGACTAATTGCATTGCTCACGCCGTGCGTTTTCCCGATGATTCCGTTGACGGTTTCGTTCTTCACAAAAGGAAATAAAGACAAAGCAAAAGGCAAACGAGATGCGTTTATTTATGGATTTTTTATTCTCCTGATTTTTGTTTTATTGAGTATTCCTTTTCACATTATTGATGGGATTTCGGGTAATATTTTCAATCAGATTTCGACCAATATTTGGCTGAATCTATTCTTCTTTGCCATATTTTTATTCTTTGCTCTGAGTTTTTTCGGCTATTACGAAATTACTCTGCCAAGTTCCATCGCCAACAAATCTTCCAAAGCTGAAGAAGCAGGCGGAATCGTTGGAATCTTCTTTATGGCATTAACTTTAGTCATCGTTTCGTTCTCTTGTACAGGTCCGATTTTAGGAAGTTTACTCGGAGGCGTTGTTGCAGGTGCTACGAATGTTCCAACATTATTGACGTTCGCTTTAGGCGGTTTTGGACTGGCTTGGGCATTGGTTTTCGGATTGTTGGCGTTGTTTCCGCAAGCACTTCAAAGTTTGCCAAAATCTGGCGGTTGGATGAATACGGTGAAAGTTGTTTTAGGATTTATAGAATTAGCTTTAGCGCTGAAATTCTTATCAAAAGCGGACTTGGTTTCCAAAACATTCTTGTTGAAAAGAGAATTGTTCATTGCACTTTGGATTATCATTGCGATTGGACTAGTCGTTTATTTATTCGGGAAAATCAGATTTCCACACGATGATAAGAAACCGAAAATCAGTTTAGGAAGAAGGATTTTTGGCGTGTTTGGGATTGTGTTTGTAGCTTATTTGATTCAAGGTTTGATTCCTTCAGAAAAACCAAAATTACAATTGCTGAGCGGGATTTTACCTCCGTTAAACGTTAGTTATTTCCACGATGAAAAAGACGGAATTCTTGGTTTGAGACCTTATCACAATTACTTCGAAGCTATAGAAGTGGCGAAGAAAGAGAACAAACCAGTCCTGATAGATTTCACTGGTTATGGTTGCGAAAACTGCCGAAAAATGGAGGAATTCGTTTGGAGTCAGGATGATATTTTACCGATTCTTCAAAATGATGTGATTATCGCTTCAGTTTATGTTGATGATAAAGAAGAATTGCCGGAAAATGAGCAGATCAAAATCGATATGGGTGAAGGTCAAATGAAAAAAGTGAAAACTATTGGCGACAAATGGAGTTTGTTTCAGCAAGTCAATTTCAATAATAATTCCCAGCCTCATTATGTTTTGGTAACGCCTGACCAAAAGGTGATTAATTCACCGGTTTCAGGATATATGCCGAAAGAGGATTTTAAAAAATTCCTTAAATGTGGAATTGATTATTATAAAAATAAATAATTATGAATTTCAGAGAAGCTAAAATTAATGACATTCCACAAATACAAATTGTCCGTAATTCTGTAAATGAAAATCAATTATCCAATCCGGATGTTGTAAAAGATAAAGATTACGAAATTTATCTTACAGACAACGGAAAAGGTTGGGTTTGCGAAATTGATGATGGAATTGTTGGGTTCGCTATCGTAGATTTGGTAGAAAGTAATATTTGGGCGTTATTTCTGAAGCCAGAATTCGAAAATCAAGGTATTGGAAAACAATTGCATAATATAATGCTGAATTGGTATTTCCAACAAACTCAAACGCCGGTCTGGTTGGGAACTGCTCCAAATACAAGAGCTGAGAAATTTTACAAATTATCAGGTTGGAAAGAGATTGGAATGCACGGAAAAGAAATCAAATTTGAAATGAGTTTTGATCAATGGCAGAATTTGTAATTCAATAAATAGTAATTTTATAATTAATTAAAAAATAAGGTATAAAATTTGTATTAAAAAATCCATAATGATGACAAATCGTTATGGATTTTCTATTTTTAATATCAATCAATAATATTTAAAGCTATGGCAGAAGTACAAATTAGCGACCGCTCAAAAGGTAAAACTAGAAGCAGCAGAAACGGAATCAAAGTCGATATGACACCAATGGTAGATTTGGGATTTTTATTGATCACTTTTTTCCTGTTTAGTACCAATTTTTCAAAACCGAATGCTATTAATTTTTCCAATCCTCCAAAAAATCCAGACCATATTGAAACTCACGTGGATATCAGAAATTCAATTACATTTATTCTGGGCAAAGATGGACGGGTTTTCTATTATCAAGCTGAGAAATCTGATTTGAATGACAAGAGTCTTACAGAAGTTTCATTTGATAAAGCTCAGGTTGCAAAAACTATTGAAACTGCAAAAGCAAAGGCGCCTAAAAAAGAAAACTTCACTGTCATTATAAAACCTGCCGACGATTCTCAATATAAAACAATGGTGGATATGTTGGACGAAATGACAATTACAAAGTCCGAACGCTACGGACTTGCGGAAATGAATGATAAAGAAAAAGAATTGTATCAAAAAAGAATTCAATAAAATTTAATAATAATTTTCATAAGAGTGTCTGTCAGACGCTCTTTTTTATTTATTTTCGTGAGGAAAATTAAAACTATGAAAAAGCTTTTACCGATTTTTGTGTTATTGTCAATTGTATCCTGTAAAAAATCCGCAGAAACTACAACGCCAAAAGTTGATAGTGTGATAATCATTGATTCAATCAATTCTGCGAGAACCAAAATCAATGACAGTATTCTAAGTAGCAGAGCTTTCAAAGATTTGTCAGGAACGCATTCTTTGACTCACGACCAAGTGAATGGTGCGGGGAAAATCACTTTTAAAAAAATCGGTCAAGACGAATATCAAGTTTCCGGCGAAAATAAAGCAGGCAGCAATTTTGTGAAAATCGAAGGTACCGCAAGAATGACCTCGCCTAAAAATCTTAAATTTGATGGAACTATTACACAAAGTATTTCTGACTATGACAACGGAAAACTGGATGTTAGAAAAGGCAAGAGAAATTTCTCTACAAAAGACGGCGGGAAAACTTTCAAACTTTACGAATCCGTCAATAACGCAGGATTTGGAGATAAAATAATGATTAAATTGTAAACGATGCTCAACTACGAAATCGAAGGAAAAGGAACTGAAAATCTCATTTTACTTCACGGCTTTATGGAAAATCTTTCGATTTGGAATGATATAATCCCATTTCTTTCAGAGAAGTTTCGACTCATCAAAATCGATTTGCCGGGCTTTGGAAAATCAGAAGTTGTTGGAGAAATCCAAACTTCTGAGATAATGGCTGATGAAGTCAAAAAAGTAACCGACGAATTGGGTTTGACAACATTTCATTTGCTGGGACATTCTATGGGCGGCTATATTTCTTTGGCATTTGCCGAAAAATATCCTGAGTTTTTGAAATCATTTACCTTGTTTTTTTCCACTTATTTTGCAGATGACGAAACGAAGAAAGAAACCAGAAGAAAAGGTTTGAGAATTATCAAAGAAAATCTTCGGGCTTTTGTCAACGCAGGTGTTCCGAATCTTTTCAATCCCAATGAGCACGATATCTTGGAGTCGAAAATTAAACTCGCCAAAGAAACCGCTTACACATCGTCTGTTGAAGGCGTTTTAGCTTCTCAAAAAGGAATGATAGAACGTCCGGACAGGAAATCGGTTTTAGAAAACTTCGAAGGGAAAATTCTGGTTTTGTCGGGCAAACACGATTCAGCAGTTAACTCAGAAAAAACCATCAAAAACCTTCCGGATAAAACCAATATCAAATCCTACGTTTTGGACTGCGGACACAACGGTCACTGGGAAAAGCCGGAGATTTGTGCCTCGGTTATCAATACAGAATTACTGCATCATTTACCAAAAAAACTAGTTCTATAAAATGGAAATTATATCAAAAATCCTCGTCGCCATCGTCGCTTTGGAACATCTTTACATCCTTTATATGGAAATGTTCGCTTGGGAAACATTAGGCAAAAAAACATTCAAAGGTTCGTTGCCGGACGAGATGTTCAAACCCACAAAAAAACTCGCTGCCAACCAAGGCTTGTACAACGGATTTCTCTCCGCCGGACTTATATGGAGTTTGTTTATTTGTGATATAATTTGGGCAAAAAATGTTGCGATTTTCTTTCTCGTATGTGTTATTGTCGCAGGGATTTACGGTGCACTTTCCGCTTCAAGAAAAATCTTTTTCGTTCAGGCTTTGCCGGCAATTATCGTTTTGATTGTTGTTTTATTAAGATAATTTTTTAGGAGCTAATCCCGCTGTCCACTATATCTTTTTTGTCCAGGAAGTTTTGTCATCAAAAACACATTTCCTGCTAAGACAAAAAAGGATGCCGTTGCCATCGGGGCTAGGAGTTTTGTTTGTCAATCAACATTAGTCAAAAATTTTAAGTTTTCAACAAATTATTATTCACAACTTTTCGAATCAATCGGATTTTTGAACCAATCTTTGTAGGTCTTTAATTTTAAAAAAATAAAATTTCCCTCAGAATCATTAATTTTAATATATTTCTAAATCGAAGAAAAACATTTAAATAGATATATTTTCTTTGCAACTATAGGCAACAAAAGAATTCCAAGGACAGCAATAGAAGATTGTGATATAAATTTGAATTTTGCTGGAAGATTATTTGAAACCAAAAGTATAAATATTGTTGTTAAAGAAAATAATAATATATAGTTGTAGATTCTTTTTGAAATTTTAAGTGGATGATTTTTCGGCAAATTTCTATAAAGTTTATTCTTATAACTGTCTATAATAATTGAATTGTAAATTTTATATGAAATTTTAAAATCAGTTTGTTGAGCAATAAAAATCAAGACTTCATCTGACAAAATTGTTTCATAAGTGAATTTTGCTCTTTCGTTTAAAGCATTAACTTGAATGTCAATTTTATCTTTTATGTAAGGTTTTAAACCTATATTAAGTTACTGGTTTAATTTGAATTAATGAAAACTTAAATTTATATAAAATTTCGTGTAGCTTTTCTAAGTCTATATTTTTAGGATACATTTCTTAATTTTTTATTTCTTTTTTCTCCGCTTGCAAATAAAAAAATTGCTACTCGCTTTTTAAAACTCCTCAGCCTCAATCTTCTCCTTAAAATCTTCAATCGTTTCCTCCATAGATTTGAAATATTTCCCACCGGAAGCATTGATGTGTCCGCCACCGTTGAAATGTTTTCTCGCAAACTGATTAGTATCCACAGAATCTTTGGAACGGAAAGAGATCTTGATAAAATCATCGTAAAGATCTTCCATAAAGAATACCGCCATCTTGGTGCCGAGAACGCTGAGTCCGTAATTCACAAAACCTTCTGTATCGCCTTTGTCAAAGCCGTATTCTTTCAGTTCAGCACGTTTCAGCCAAAGGATGGCTACTTTTCCATCTTTCGTCAGTTCAATTCTGCTGAGAACTAAAGAAAGAAGATGTAAACGGGAAATGGTATTCGTATCCCAAGTATTGGAAGTGATGATTGCCGGGTCAGCTCCTTTTTCAATCAAATCAGCCACAATTCTGTGCGTAGTCGCGCTCGTAGATCGGAATCGGAAACCGCCAGTGTCTGTCATTATTCCGGTGTAAAGGCATTGCGCAATATCAAGATTGACCACTTTTTCATCATTGTTGGCTTGGATGAAATGGTAAACCATTTGGCAAGTCGCAGGAACGGTTGTGTCAGAGTAAATGTAATCAAATTTTTCGGGCATCTGGTGATGGTCAATCAGGATTTTCTTTGCCCTGGATTTTGTCACCCAATCGCCGAGAAGTCCGATTCTTGTTGGCGAATTGAAATCAAGACAGAAGATAACGTCAGCATTATAGATTGCTTCACCTGCTACTTTTCTTTTGTATTCTCCAATTACAATTTGCTTCGCTTCTGGCATCCATTTCAGAAATTTTGGGAAGTCGTTTGGTGTAATTACAATCGCATTGATTCCTTTTGTTTTCAGATAATGTTTAAGACCCAAAGAAGAACCAATCGCGTCGCCGTCAGGATTATGATGCGTTACGATAACGATATTATTTTCCGGAACGAGAAGATGATTGATTTCTGAGATTTCTTTGTCTGTAAACATAAACGATTATTTGAAAAGTGAATTGCCAAAGGTAGAACTTTAAAATAAAAAAATCAGCTCAAAATAGAACCGATTTTTAATGTTTTCAGAAGAAATGTTGATAAAATATTGGTGGAGGGAATTGATCACGGGAACAATTCTCCAACAACCTTTACGTCTTGCCAGTTTGTATTTTATAAATCGGAACTTTGCGCAAAAATATAATTTTGTTACAAAAAGTAATGTCTAGAATTCATAGTTATAAATTATTTTGCCCTAAAGATAAAATAACTTAGAAATTTAACATACTATATTGATAGATCTAATATTACGATTTTTAAAATGTTATTTTAAAAATTCCGTAACTTTGCAGTCCATTAAAATGTTTCTTATAATCATTTTATGTTTTAATCTTTTATAATTCAAAATCAATGCACAAAGCAGGATTCGTAAATATCGTCGGGAAACCGAATGCAGGAAAATCAACACTTCTAAACCAGTTGATGGGAGAGAAGCTGGCGATTGTTACTCAAAAAGCACAGACCACCCGACACAGGATTTTCGGAATTTATAATGAGGAAGACCTTCAAATCGTTTTTTCCGATACGCCCGGCGTTTTGGATCCAAAATATGGGTTGCAGGAAAAAATGATGGATGTTGTGAAAGATTCTTTGCAGGATGCAGACGTTTTCCTCTTCATTGTAGATGTGACTGATAAAGCGGAGCAATCCGAATTTTTGATTGATAAATTGAACAAAATTCCTGTTCCTGTTTTACTTTTATTAAATAAAATCGATCAAACCAATCAGGAAGCATTAGAAAAAATTGCAACCGACTGGCACGAGAAAATCCCGAAGGCGGAGATTCTGCCAATTTCTGCGTTAAACTCTTTCAACACACACGTGATTCTTCCGAAACTGAAAGATATGTTGCCGGAAAATCCACCTTATTACGATAAAGAAATGTACACGGACAGACCGGAACGTTTCTTCGTAAATGAAGCAATTCGTGAAAAAATCTTGTTGAATTATGATAAAGAAATTCCTTACGCCGTAGAAGTGGTTACGGAACAGTTTAAGGAAAAAGAAGGTGCAATTGTTATCGATTCCATAATTTATGTTGAACGTGATACACAAAAAGGAATCATCATTGGCCACAAAGGTGAGATGATTAAAAAAGTAGGTACAGAAGCGCGTATCGACCTGGAAAAATTCTTTGGTAAAAAAATACATCTTAGCCTTTTCGTAAAAGTCAAAAAAGACTGGCGAAAAAATGACAGAGATTTGAAAAACTTTGGTTACCGTTAAAATACTCTAAAATCCTTTTCTATAAAGGATTTTTTTGTGGCTTTGAGTTAAATTCCATTTTGATAATGAGAAATTTTTATCCTCCAAAAGTTAATGATAATGTTATCAATACGCTGATATTAGTTCTGAGATTATTCGTCGGAATATTAATGTGACAAACACTTTGCCAAAATTGGACAAGCTGATCGCCTAGGACAATATAGCCTGCGATTTCTTTGGCTCTTGTCTATTTGCAGAATTTTTGTGTTCTGTTTTATCATCTTTGAATTGTTTATTAAAAAAAAAGACACTTAATTAAACCACTGAGCGAAAAAATCTTTGATAATCATCCAAAAATTCTTGCCTAAAAAATAGATGAGTGTAGAAGTGATAATTCCCTTTACAGTGAAGAAAATAATTCCACCAATTCCAAATTTTTTCAGTAGGACTTTCCACCTCGGCAATTTCTTTTCCTCCTTCTCAATATTCTCTTCCATTTTTTTATTTTTCTCAAAATTAATAAAAATTATCCAATTTAGATTCGTTCAAAATAACTAAAGCTGGAAAAGAGTTTTTTTTACTCTCAAATACTCAAATTCTAAACCACTTTAACTAATTAACTAACAATTGTTAGTTTTAAATTTTGTCGCTCAGAATATATTTTTATCTTTAGAGACTTCAAAAAATAAAAAATTATATGTCCTCAATTTCAATATCAGAAAGTCTAAAAAGATTAGGTATTTCAACAGAAAACAACGGAACTTCCACAGGATTAGAATTCTTCTCATCCGGTCAGAATATAGAAAGCAATTCTCCGGTTGACGGAAAATTGATTGCCTCCATCAAAACTTCTGATGCCAATGACTACGAAAAAGTGTTGTCAAAAGCAGAGGAGGCTTACAAAGAATTCAGACAGATTCCTTCTCCAAAACGTGGCGATTTGGTTCGTCAGTTTGGAAATAAATTGAGAGAATATAAGGATGACTTAGGAAAACTCGTTTCTTACGAAATGGGAAAATCCCTGCAGGAAGGTCTGGGCGAAGTTCAGGAAATGATTGACATCTGCGATTTTGCAGTGGGATTATCAAGACAACTTCACGGTTACACGATGCACTCCGAAAGACCAGGTCACAGGATGTACGAGCAATATCATCCACTTGGAATTGTAGGCGTGATTTCAGCATTCAACTTTCCGGTTGCAGTTTGGGCCTGGAACGCTTCATTAGCCTGGATTTGTGGAAACGTTGTCGTTTGGAAACCATCAGAGAAAACACCACTTTGCGCGATTGCCTGTCAAAATATCTTCGCTGAAGTAGCAAGAGAAAATGGACTTCCGGAAGGGATTTCAAGTTTGGTGATTGCTGATCACGAGATTGGCGATCAATTGGTAAATGACAAGAGAATTTCGCTCGTTTCCTTCACCGGTTCTACCAAAGTTGGAAGGATTGTAGGCCAAAATGTGGCTAAACGTTTCGGAAAATCTATTCTGGAATTGGGCGGAAACAACGCCATCATTATCACGGAAAATGCCGACATCAATATGAGTATCATAGGCGCGGTTTTCGGAGCAGTTGGTACGGCAGGACAAAGATGTACTTCTACAAGACGATTAATCATCCACGAATCTGTGTATGACGAAGTGAGAGACCGTTTGGTAAAAGCTTACGGACAGTTGAAAATCGGAAATCCACTGGACGAATCCAATCACGTTGGTCCTTTAATCGACAAATCTGCTGTAAAACAATATCAGGATTCTATAGAGAAATGTAAAGCTGAAGGTGGAAAATTTGCAGTTGAAGGTGGCGTTTTGGAAGGCGAAGATTATACTTCCGGCTGTTACGTAAAACCTTGTATCGCTGAGGTTGAGAACAGTTACGAGATAGTTCAACACGAGACATTTGCACCAATTCTTTATTTAATCAAATATAAAACTTTGGACGAAGCAATCGCTTTACAAAACGATGTTCCGCAAGGATTAAGTTCTGCAATAATGACGCAAAACCTTAGAGAATCAGAATTGTTCCTTTCCAATGGCGGTTCAGACTGTGGAATTGCCAACGTTAATATCGGAACTTCAGGCGCAGAAATCGGTGGCGCTTTCGGAGGCGAAAAAGAAACTGGAGGCGGAAGAGAATCCGGTTCCGACGTCTGGAAATATTATATGAGAAGACAAACTAATACGATCAATTATACGACCAGTTTACCTTTGGCTCAGGGAATTAAATTTGATTTAGATTAAAATTAATAAAATTTTTATGGCAGCTATTTCCGCCTTCCGTTCCCAATCTTTTTTGCTGACGGTTTCAGTTCAATATAACTCTAATACCACGCAAAAAAGGATTTCCACTCAAGTCGGGCTGCAGATTCAACATAAAACCCAATCACAACTATGAACACAATTGTACACGAAAATAAAGTAAAAGAAACCCTCGGAAAACACATCCTTGCAGATGGTTTCGATTTTGTAATGGATTTTGAAAAGTCCCACGGCTCTT
>Ga0308157_10003586_pt1 | contig 22229 bp, 19 predicted proteins | sample PhyBR1_FD_201035 | JGI IMG/M metagenome (GOLD analysis project Ga0308157, IMG submission 201035) | Phyllosphere microbial communities from UC Gill Tract Community Farm, Albany, California, United States - DLSLB.R1 | ecosystem: Host-associated > Plants > Phyllosphere > Unclassified | place: USA...
AGCCGGTGAGGGTGACCTGCTGTCCAATGTGCTCGGCGTTCAAGACGCCCAGCTGATGAGTGCGTAGCACTACGATCCTTTCGGTCGGTTGGGAAAGTTTCTCCCCATGAAGTTTAGTGCACCCGTGAGGGGTGCCGGTGCGGGCCGCTAGGCCCGAAGTATTAGCTGATGGCGATCGAAAGGTCTTCGGACTCTGGCATCCAGGACTGCGGATCGGCCGCAACCTGTTCACCGGAGCGGATGTCCTTGACCTCGTGGGTGCCATCGGCGTGGGTGAACCAGACGAATGGAATCCCGCGGCGATCAGCGAATTTGATCTGCTTGCCGAACTTCTCAGCGCTGGCTGCCACTTCGCAAGCGATACCACGCTCGCGTAGTTGCGAGGCAACGTCCTGGGCCTCGTGCCAAGAATCCTCGTTGGCCAAGGTGACATATACCACCGAGGGAACCGAGCGGCTGGCGGTGACAACCTCTTCAGCCAGGATGCGCGAGATCAGACGGGTAACACCGATGGAAAGGCCAACGCCTGGGTAATTCTTTTTACCCTTTGAGGCCAGTGATTCGTAGCGACCACCGGAACAGATCGAACCCAATGATTCGTGACCAACCAACACGGTTTCATAGACCGTGCCGGTGTAGTAATCCAGTCCGCGGGCGATGGACAGATCGGCCATGACCTTGCCCGGGGCACGCTTGGAAGCAGCGTCAATCACTTGGGAAAGTTCATCCAAGCCGGTATCTAGTAGCTCGTGGCTAACGCCCAAGGCGCGAACGTGCTCAATAAAACTGGTGTCCAGGGTGCGGATCTTTGCCAGTGCCAGAGCGGCGTCGGCTTGTTCGCGCGTTGCGCCAACTTCCTCCACCAGGATCTTGGCGACTGCTTCATCGCCGATCTTTTCCAGCTTGTCGATGGCGCGCAAAACAGCATCTGGATCTTCCAGACCGAGCCCGCGGTAGAAGCCTTCTGCTAGTTTGCGGTTGTTCACGCGCAAGCGGAAGTCGCCGATAGGTAAGGCAGAGAGTGCATCGGCAATGGTTAGCGCGAGTTCCACATCGTAGCTAAATGGCAAGCTGCCATCGCCAACAACGTCAATATCGGCCTGGGTGAATTCGCGGAAGCGACCATCCTGCGGGCGTTCGCCACGCCAAACCTTCTGCATCTGGTATCGACGGAATGGGAAGGCCAGGTGTCCAGCGTTTTCCACTACGTAACGCGCAAAAGGCACGGTGAGGTCAAAGTGCAGGGCTAGGGCGTTGGGATCGTTCTTGTCATCTTCGGCAGCCAGACGGGACAGACCGTAGACTTCCTTATCAATTTCGCCCTTGCGAAGAAGCTGTGCACGTGTTTCCACGGCGCGGGTTTCGATATTGGCGAAACCATGCAATTCAAAGACATGACGCAAGGTGTCCAGCACGTGCTGTTCAACAGCCCGTTCAGCTGGAAGCCATTCCGGGAAACCTGATAGTGAGGCCTTGCGTGCCATGAAACTCCTTAGTGCAAATTGGGCTACCAATACATCTTAAGCCTGTTTTGCAAGAAACCTGTGCACGTCGGCTTACTAAGAAACGGAGGTCACAGGTAGAGTTGGCTAAAGCAAGTGCTCGTACAGTGAAAGAGTTTCAGCGGTGACCACCAGTCAGCAATCCGACGACAGCCAGAAGACCCCATTGCCACAGGCTCAGAAGCCTGCCGCAAAGCCGGTCGTAGCGCCTAGCGTCGCACACACCACTCCCCTTGATGAAGCGGCTAAATTTGCCCGCGTCACCGAGGACGGCCACGTCTTTGTCATCATCGACGGTGAAGAATTCCCAGTGGGTCAGTATCCCGACGCTACGCAGGAAGAAGCCTTGGGCTACTTTGTGCGCAAATATGACGATGCGATCTCTCAGCTCATGCTCTTGGAGCAGCGTGTCGTGGCCAAGGCCCCGGCCGGAGAGTTGAGCAAGGCTGTCTCCACCCTCTCGGCGACCGTCGCAGAGCGCCACATGGTTGGCGACATTCCTGCACTGGAAACCCGTCTTGAAAACGTTCGTGTTGCCGTTGAGAGCTTGAACAACGAACAGCGCAAGGCGCATGATGCAGCGCGCGCAGAACAGCAGGCGATTCGCGAAGCGATCGTGGAGCAGGCCGAGGCCATGGCCGAAAAGCGTCCGGAGCAGATTCAGTGGAAGACCGCTTCGGCGTCCATGAACGAATTGTTCGAGCAGTGGAAAGCTTCCCAGCGTTCCTCGGTTCGTTTGCCACGGGCTACCGAAGATGCGTTGTGGAAGCGATTCCGCGCTGCACGCACCGTCTTTGATCGTCACCGTCGCGCGTACTTCTCGCAGCTTGACTCCACCAACGCGTCCGCAAAGGCCGTCAAGGAAGAGCTGATCGCTCGCGCAGAGGCTCTGCAGAGCTCCACGGACTGGGCCGCCACCGCTGCCGAGTACCGCAAGCTCATGGATGAGTGGAAGAAGTCACGTCGTGCTTCGCGTAAGGACGATGACCAGCTTTGGGGTCGCTTCCGCGCGGCTCAGGATGTTTTCTTCCAGGCTCGTTCAGAGGCCAACGCTAAGATTGACGCTGAATACTCTGCGAACCTGGTGGTCAAGGAAGCCCTGCTTGAAGAAGCACGCGCCCTGTTGCCTATCAAGGATCTGGCCACCGCCAAGTCCAAGCTAGAGAAGATCCGCGATCGTTGGGAAGCTGCCGGCAAAGTTCCGCGCAACGACCTGCAGCGTGTTGAATCGGCTCTGCGTCAGGTTGAAGATGCGGTCAAGGGTGCTGAAGATGAGCAGTGGCGCCGTTCCAACCCGGAGACCAAGGCGCGCTCCAATTCGATGCTCTCCCAGCTCCAGGACACCATCTCTGCATTGGAAGATGACCTGGCTGCAGCTCAGGCTAAGGGAAATGCGAAGCAGATCGAGAAGGCTCAAGAGGCTCTTGATGCTCGTCGCATGTGGTTGAACACTCTAGAGAAGTCGGCTGCCGATTTTCAGTAAGTAATCCACAGATCGTCAGTACACCGTCAACGCGACGGCGCTTACTGGTTCAGTAGCTACATGGAATCTAGAAATTACCAGGCTACCGAGTCAGGCGCCGTCGCGTTGCGCATTCCCGAAGATCTTTGGATCGCCGGCCAAATGTTTAGCCGTAACGAGCTTTACGCTATGGCCTCCAACGGCTTACTACGTGAAGTTCTGGGCGATTGCTTTTTGCCCCACAAATTTCAGATCACTCCTTCGCTCAGGGCACGTATCGCAGCTTTTGCTTGTGGCCGGGAACTGAATTCCGGTGCAGTACTAGCGCGACAAACCGCGGCCTGGATCCACGGTTTGCTGCCAGAGGTCTACACGCTATGCATCTACACCCGCAGCTACCATCGACCATTCCAGCCAGCTTTCGGGTTGACTGCCGAATTCATGCAAACCAGAGTGCCCGACACGCAGATGGTTTTTCGCAGCAGGGTGAAGGTGACATCTGCGCTACGCAGCGTCTGCGATTGCGCGCAATATGACCCGCTTCCGGTCGCTACCCGGGTTTTGACTAACGCCATCAGCCTGCACGACCCGTATCTGAACTATGAGTCGATTACGCAGGCCCTTGTAAGGTGCGAACCATCCGCAGAACGCTCGCGCGCCCTACGTCTGGTCGAATCCTTTACCGATATCGCCCAAGCAGCCTAACGTCGTGAGCCCGCCGTCGTACGGTAGACGTCGTACACTCCGTCAATGCGACGGACTTGGTTCAATACGTGGTTCAGGAACTTAGGGTCACCCATTTCAAAGGAGAAACGGGACAGCGCCACACGATCCTTACTAGTCTGTACCGACGCCGACAAGATGTTCAGATGGCTCTCGGAAAGAATGCGCGTGACATCGGAGAGCAACGACTTTCGGTCCAAGGCCTCTACCTGAATCTCCACGAGGAAAACTCCGTGATGTTTCGCGGCCCATGAAACGTTAACTAGACGGTCTGGCTGGGTCGAAAGCTGTACGAGATTAAGACAGTCAGTGCGGTGAACAGAGACACCCGTACCACGGGTGACGAAACCTTGAATTTCATCCGGTGGGACAGGAGTACAGCAACGAGCCAGCTTAACAAGTACGTCGCCAACGCCTTCGACAATCACGCCGGCGTCATTGCCCGTTGTCGCACTTGGAGCGTTCGGTCGAACAACTACTTCCTCATCGACTTGTTCGGCCTCTGGAGGGCCAATGAGGGCCGTCAGATGTTCAATGACGTTCTGAGCGCTCGTATGCCCATCACCTACGGACTGATACAGAGCAGAAATGTCCGTGTGGTGAAGTTCGTTGGCAACGGTCGTGAGCAAATCATGGGTCATCAACTTCTGCAGCGGCAGATGGTTTCGACGAAGCTCCTTGGTCAGCAGCTCCTTGCCCTTTTCGATGGCTTCTTCTCTGCGTTCCTTGGAGAAGTAACCACGAATTTTCGCTTTGGCGCGAGGAGACTTAACGAAGTTCTGCCAGTCCTGGGACGGCCCAGCGCTCTCGGCCTTCGAAGTGAAGACCTCGACTACGTCGCCTTGTTTCAACTCGGTGTGTAACGGCACGAGCTTGCCGTTGACGCGGCTACCTATGGTTCGGTGGCCAACGTCGGTGTGTATGGAGTACGCGAAGTCTACCGGGGTCGCTCCCACAGGAAGAGACATGATGTCTCCCTTAGGGGTGTAGACGTAAACTTCGGCGGAGCTAATGGTGTAGCGCAGGCCATCGAGGAACTCTTCGGAGTCAGTCGTGTCCGCCTGCCACTCCATCAAGGAGCGCAACCAGTCCATGTTTTGCTCTGGAGAAAGCATCGAGTTGGCAGTTTGACCATGCTTGTACTGGAAATGCGCAGCCACACCATATTCTGCACGCACGTGCATATCGTGGGTACGGATCTGTATTTCAACCGGCTTACCTTCGGGACCCATCACTGTAGTGTGTAGCGACTGGTAGAGGTTCAGCTTCGGAATCGCGATGTAGTCTTTGAAGCGGTTTGGCAGAGGATTCCATTGTGCGTGGACCACACCCAGCGCGCCATAACAATCTTTAACGGTGTCAACAAGAATGCGGACACCCATCAAGTCATGGATGTCGTCAAAGTCTTTACCGCGAACGATCATCTTCTGATAGATCGAGTAGTAGTGCTTAGGACGGCCGGAAACAGACGCGTGAATTGCTACATTGCCCAAGTCGCCGTTGAGTGTCTGGCGGATGGAAGCCAAATATTTTTCGCGTTCCGGGGTGCGATCCCCCACCATACGCACGATCTCTTGATACACCTTGGGATGTAGCGCAGCGAAAGAGAGATCTTCCAATTCCCACTTCACGGTGTTCATACCAAGGCGGTGCGCCAGCGGAGCGAAGATCTCTAAGGTCTCTTTGGCTTTTCGCGACGAGGATTCTTGGGAGACGTAACGCCAGGTTCGAGCGTTGTGCAGACGGTCGGCGAGTTTGATCAGCAGCACTCGGATGTCGCGTGACATCGCAACGACCATTTTGCGAACGGTTTCGGCCGGAGCTGCATCACCGTAGGTGACTTTGTCCAGCTTGGTCACGCCATCAACGAGCATGGCGATTTCTTCGGAGAATTCTTTTTTGACTGATTCGAGTGAATACTCGGTGTCTTCTACGGTGTCGTGCAATAGGGCCGCGGCAAGTATTGCACCGGTCATCCCCATCTCCGCGAGAATGGTCGCTACGGCCACCGGGTGGGTGATATAAGGGTCGCCACTCTTACGCTTTTGACCTTCGTGGTATTTTTCGGCCACTTCATAGGCGTGCACCAAGAGATCCAGGTCTGCCCGGGGATGCTTGGATTTGACCGTGCGCAATAACGGTTCAAGCGTTGGCGAGGTACCCGGTGTATTTCCGCGCCCGGCGAAGCGCACTAGACGGGAAATTGAGCGTCGTTTCGAATTGTTCAGGTTAGGCGTATTAGCCATGCCCCGCTCCTTCCCCATTGCCACCATGTCCCCTGACTATTGTGAGACAGCCAGAAGTTACGTGGTGGTAGTTTTCGGTCATAGACACCTCTACAACCTTGCACTTAAAAACACCTTGTTTGGTTCATTTGTTATAGCACGTTCGGCCGGTGACAACTAATTACACCGCTTCACGTAATGGCAAAGAGGCACTCCCAGCATTCGCTGGAAGTGCCTCTTTGCATAGTTCTAGACTAGTCCTGAGCGAACTTCTTTGTATGTTCAACAACATCGTCATCGTTGCGACGCAGCCAGTGATACAGCGGTGCCTGAACGAACAATGTGGAGAGCGCCGAAATGATAATACCGACGAACAAGGCCAGTGAAAGGTCCTTGAGCGTACCGGCACCCAACAGGTAGGAGCCGATGAACAAAATTGCAGCGACTGGCAGAACAGCAACAACCGACGTGTTGATCGAGCGAACCAGGGTCTGGTTCACAGCCAGGTTCACTAGCTGCTCGAAGCTTCTACGCGTTTGCTTGGTGAAATTCTTCGTATTCTCTCGAACCTTGTCGAAGACCACCACCGTGTCATAGAGCGAGTAGCTCAGAATCGTCAAGAATCCAATGATCGCACTTGGCGTGATCTCAAAACCGGTGAGCGAGTAGATTCCAGCGGTTACGATGATCACCACGAACAGTCCGACGATTGCGGCCAATGACATCTTCCAAGTGCGGAAGTAGACAGCCATCAGCAACCCGACCAGCACCACGAAGGCTACAAGACCGACCAGGGCTTGGCGGGATACGTCCTGACCCCAGGTAGGACCGATGAAGTTACTGGTCACTTCCTTTGGCTGAACGTCGTAGCCTTCAGCGAGCTTGGTGGCGATTTCTAGAGTCTGATCATCGCTCAAGCGTTCGGTCTGAACGCGCATGGTGTTCTGCGCAATGTTGGTGACCGTAGCTTCAGAACCTGAGGCCACCGAGGTGACTGCGTTTTCACCGATCTTGATGTCAGTACTCTGCACATTCGAGACAGTGAACTCGGAACCACCACGGAAATCGATACCTAGATTGAATCCACCCTTAACCACGGGTACCAGGATCGAAAGAATCACCAATGCGCCGGCGATGGCGAACCACAGACGGTGCTTGGAGGTGAACGGGTAGGAACGTTTGCCGGTGTAGAGCTCGTTACCCCACGTCACTAGCTTATTCATTGTTCTCCTCCTGCGCCTTGGACTGCGCCTTGCCAGGCTCCGAAGACTTCAGTGCTTCTGCGCGACGACGTTCAGCAATGGTCATGCGCTTGGCTGCTTCACCAGAGGCCTTGGCGTTCTTCTTGCCACGGTTGGCTTCAGCGTTGACGCCGAACTGACGGATCTGACCGGCACCCTTGTACAACGGTTCAACACCGAGCAACGAAGGATCCAAGCCTGAGAGTCGGTGACCGTCGGCAAAGAAGCGGGTGCGTGCAAGCAGTACCAACGTTGGGTGGGTCAGACCGTAGACCACGACAAGGTCGATGATCGCGGTTAGGCCCAGCGTAAAGGCGAAGCCTCGCACGTTACCCACGGCCACGATATACAGCACAACTGCAGCAAGAAGGTTCACGGCCTTCGAAGCCAAAATGGTGCGCTTTGCGCGGCCCCAGCCGATCTCCACGGCGCTAGCCAGCGGACGGCCCTCACGCAGCTCATCTCGAACGCGTTCGAAGTAGACGATGAACGAGTCAGCGATCAAACCGATAGCCACAATCAGACCAGCAACACCGGCCAAGGACAGTCGGTAGTTCATTCCCCAACCAAGTAGCACCAGGGCCAAGTAGGTCAGGACGCCCGAGACCAACAGGGATGCGATGGTTACCAGACCCAGCGCACGGTACTGGAACAGCGAGTAGATGAACACCAGAACCAGACCGATAACGCCAGCGATCAAACCTGCTTGAAGCTGGTCTGCACCGAGGGTAGCCGAGACCTGACGTTCGGACTGGATGTCGAAGCTGATCGGCAGCGCGCCGTACTTCAGCTGTTCGGCTAGCGCTTGTGAAGACTCCTGGGTGAAGCCACCGGAGATCTGAGGTCGCCCATCGGAAATTACCGCATTGGTGGTTGGAGCCGAAATAGTTTCGCCGTCAAGCACGATCGCAAACTGGTTCTGAGCGCCCTGAAGCGCGACCAGTCGCTGAGTGGTGTCGGCGAAAGTCTTGGTGCCCTGCTGGTTGAACTCAATGACAACAACCCATTCGCCGGTCACCGAACCATTGGTACCGCGAGCCATTTGAGCATAAGCGTCAGAAATCTGGTCGCCGGGGATTTCCTGCGGGCCCAAGATATACTTCGACTGCGTACCGGCATCGCAAGAAATCATCGGCTTCTTAGGGTCAGCTTCTTCTCCGCTGTCCTTCGCCAACTCAGTTTTGCAGTCGTACGCTTCGAACTGCTTATACAGATCCGCGGTCACCCAACTGGTGTCCGAACCATTCTTTGGCTCGTCCTTTGGATTAGGCAGATCAGCTTTGACAGTTCGCTGGTCCTTCGGAGTCGCTTCGTAACTGCCAGAGACGAGTACCGGACGGAACTCCATTGCTGCTGAAGCCTGAATCAGGTCACGTGTGGCCTGATCAGGGATGCCTGGCATGGAAACAACCACGTTGCGACCGGACTGGGTGGTGACTTCAGCTTCGGTAACACCGTTGCCGTTGACACGTTGTCGAATAATCGACACCGCCTGATCCAGCTGTTCCTGGTTGATCGTCTGATTGCCCTGAACCCTAGGGGCCAGGATCATCTCGGTGCCGCCTTCAAGGTCAAGGGCTAACTTTGGCCCCCACGCGGTTTTACCTGTCGTCGCACCAGCCACCAGCACGCCGGTTGCGATGATGAAGACGATCAGTAACCACAGCAACGCCTTGCGCGCCTGCTTCACTGGTCTGATTGATGACATCTACTGTGCTTTCTAGTTTTGGTGGCCGTACGTTCGCGCCACCGCTGACAACCCTGGACTTAGGAGTTGCGTTCGTCCTTGCCCTCGTCGTTAAGGCGACGCAGGGACTCTTCAGGGGTTTCAGCGACATCGTTGGTTGCTTCAGTGCGCTCTGCAACAGGCGCAGCAGCCGCAGCTGGTTCGTTATCCAAGAAAGTGGAAATTGCCTGGCGGTGCAAGGTCAGCACTACGCCGTTGGCGACCTCGACCTGAACGCGATCCTCTGCGTCAACGCCCACGATGGTGCCGAAGATGCCCGAATTGGTCATGACCTTAGCGCCAGGAACGGTGTTGGTCTTCAGCTTCTCCTGCTGCGCAGCCTGCTTCTTGCGGCCACGGAACATCATGAAGATCAGCACTGCGAACAGTGCGACCATCAGGATGAGTGATGGGCTGAAGCCGCCACCAGCGGCCTGGGCGATCACGGGGGAATTCACGTATTTACCTGCTAACGATTCGTTGCGTTTTAATCAAAAGATCTGGGATGCTGCGGCGCTCGGGTGCGAGCGATAACAGCAAAGACGCCCCACCGTACCCGCAAACGGGTATAGGTCAGGCGTCTTTAGTCTAATCGGTCACGGTCTATGGTCGAACCATTTACGCGAGCAGTGAAGCGTTACTTGCCTAATCCTCATCGGATTCATAGCTTTGTGCGCTGGCAAAGATCGCGTCCTTAGGCATTTTCAGTCCCAGATGCTCCCATGCTCCGGGCATCGCGATCCTTCCACGCGGGGTACGACCCATTAATCCTTCGCGCACCAAATATGGTTCGGCGACGGTCTCGACTGTTTCGGTTTCTTCACCTACGGCAATGGCTAGGGTGGAAAGCCCCACCGGTCCCCCACCAAATTTAGTGCACAGTGCTTCAAGCACGCCTCGGTCCAGACGATCCAACCCGCGCGCATCTACCTCGTACATGTCCAGCGCAGCGGCCGCAGCTTTGTGGTCGATCTCTTCGAGCTTGTGAACCAGCGCCCAGTCACGGACTCGACGCAACAGACGGTTGGCAATACGAGGGGTGCCTCGTGAACGGCCTGCGATTTCGGTGAATGCTAGTGAGGTGACGCTGAGATCCAGCATCATTGCAGAACGGCGCAGCACTAGTTCAAGTTCTTTGACTGCGTAAAACTCTAGATGACCGGTAAATCCGAAACGATCGCGAAGCGGCCCTGGAAGCAACCCTGCGCGAGTAGTTGCCCCCACCAAAGTGAATGGTGGTAGTTCCAGTGGGATCGCGGTGGCTCCAGCACCCTTGCCAACGACGATGTCCACCCGGAAATCCTCCATGGCCATGTAGAGCATTTCCTCTGCAGGACGAGACATGCGGTGGATTTCGTCCAAGAACAGAACTTCACCTTCAGTCAATGAGGAAAGAATCGCAGCGAGGTCTCCAGCATGCTGAATAGCTGGGCCCGATGAGATGCGCAGTGGAGCATTCATCTCGGCGGCAATGATCATCGACAGTGTGGTCTTTCCCAGTCCTGGAGGTCCCGAGAGCAAAACGTGATCTGCGGTGCGTTCGCGAATCTTTGCCGCTTCGAGTACTAGTGAAAGTTGTTGGCGCACTCGGGCCTGGCCCACAAAATCGTCAAGATTGCGTGGACGTAACGCGGCCTCTAGGACGCGCTCTTCGGGCTCACTGCCCGCATTGGTCAGTCCAGTGGAGTCACTCATGATGCTGGTCCTCTCGAACGCGGGTTAGGGTCGGGTTCCGCTGGACATACTACGCAAGGCAGCCCGCAGAATATCGGCAACGTTACCGCCCGAAACGATCTCTGGCTCCGCCTTAGACAGCGACTTAAGGGTGCTCGTGGCATCTTTCTCACTCCAACCCAAACCGGTGAGCGCTTCAATGACCTGGGGCTCCCAAACACTTGCAGTTCCCGCGCCAGCAGGGGTGGATACGGGAGCGCCAGTTGGGACTAGCTTGCCGTTTAGCTCCAGCACGATGCGGCTGGCGCCCTTGGGGCCAATGCCTGAAACCTTGGTAAACGCGGCGGTGTCCTTGGTGTTGGCGGCAATACGCACTTCTTCAGCGCTATGCACCGCAAGAATGGCTAAACCGGTTCGCGGGCCGATGCCGGAGACAGAGATCAGAACCTCAAAAACATCGCGTTCCTCGGCGCCGGCAAACCCAAAGAGGGTCATAGAATCTTCGCGAACCACCATCGAAGTGAACACGGTCGCATCACGGCCGACATGCAAGGTTGCCAATGTTCCCGGGGTGGCGTTGATCAGCATGCCGAAGCCGTTAACATCAATTACCGCGGTATTCAGTGCCACCGCTTGAACGGTGCCGGTCAATGAGCTGATCATGCCACTCCTTGGGATATATATTCGATCGAACTAAGCTTATCGAAGATACCTACGAATAGCGATGTGCGCAGCACACCGGTGGGTCGCCGTTGCTACCGGCGAACGGTTCTTCGCTTGGCTGAGGCCTCAGCAGCAATCCAAGCTTGTTGAGCTCCGGTGAGTTGAGAGGAACCGGTGGCTCCGGCGGCGGAGGCCGATGCATTAGATCCGGAAGCAGCACCTCGCCAACCATGCGCGATAGCCAAGGCCACAGCGTCAGCCGCGTCGGCAGGTTTTGGAGCTTCCTCCAGTCGACAAATTTTAGCTACCATCTTGCCGATGGCGGCCTTGGTGGCCTGACCGGAACCAGTCACCGCGGCTTTGACTTCCGTCGGTGTATGCATAGCGACCGGTATTCCCCTGCGGGCAGCGGCGGTAATGACTACGCCGGTCACCTGGGCGGTGCCGATCACCGTAGACACGTTGGCCGAGGCAAAAACGCGTTCCAATGCCAGAACATCGGGCTTGTGAAGATCAAGCCAGGCATCAATAGCGTTGGCGATCTTCAGCAAACGCGCGTCCAACGGAGTTCCCGGCGGCGTGCCGGCGACTGTCACATCGATCAGTGACACTTGCCTATTTGCAGCAACGTCGACCACGGCCAGACCACAGCGGGTCAGTCCGGGGTCGACGCCGACAACGCGAAGGGACAAGTCTTACTGCTCTTCGTCCAGCGCGGCGCGAACCTCGTCGGACAGATCAGCGTTGGTGTATACATTCTGCACATCGTCAAGTTCTTCGAGAGCATCGTAGAGCTTGAGGAACTTACGCGCACCATCAACGTCCAGGTCCACCTTCATTGAAGGAAGGAATTCCATTTCGTCGGACTCGTAGGCAATTTCTGCCTCATCGAGCGCTGCGGCAACTGCACGCAGGTCCGAAGGGTCACAAACGATGGCGAAGTTCTCGTCTTCGTCCAAGATCTCGTCAGCACCAGCGTCCAGGACGGTCATGAGCAGATCGTCCTCGGTCAGCTCACCCTTTGGAAGGCGAACGACACCTTGGCGGTTGAACAGGTAAGCCACCGAGCCTGGGTCAGCAACGGTGCCACCGTTGCGGGTGATGCCAACGCGAACCTCGGAAGCTGCACGGTTCTTATTGTCGGTCAGACATTCGACCAACAACGCCGAACCCTGTGGGCCACGTGCTTCGTAAATGATTTCGGTGTAGTCAACGACTTCACCAGTCAGGCCCGCACCGCGCTTGATAGCGCGGTCGATGTTGTTGACTGGCACGGAGTTCTTTTTGGCCTTGCTAACAGCAAGTTCCAGCGCTGGGTTACCGGAGAGGTCTGCACCGCCGGCACGGGCTGCGACTTCAATGCCCTTAATGAATTTTGCGAAGGCTTTGGCGCGTTTGGCGTCGATCGCAGCCTTCTTGTGCTTAGTGGTTGCCCATTTGGAGTGGCCTGACATGCTTTAAGCGTCTCCTCGCGTGAGTTGGATGAAAAATTCGTGGATCGCCGTGCTGCCGGTGACTTCCGGGTGAAAGCTGGTTGCCAACAAATTTCCCTGACGTACTGCAACAATTCTACCCTGCTCGCGCTCATCTTCCGCCGGAACGGTGCTGATCACCTGTACTTCGGGCCCAACCTGTACCGCAACAGGTGCTCGAATAAAGACTGCTTCGAGATTTTTGCCGTTGAAGTCGAGCCGGTGCTCGAACGAATCAACCTGACGACCGAAAGCGTTACGTCGCACGGTCATGTCAATTCCGCCGAAACTTTGCTGAACCGCTCCCGTGCTAGAAACAGCCGGGTTTTCGATGCGGTCCGCCAGCATGATCATTCCTGCGCAGGAGCCGTAAGTGGGCATGCCTGCTGCAATGCGAGCCTTAATGGGTTCTGCCAGCGAATAATTGCGCGATAGACGATCAATGACGGACGACTCACCGCCGGGTATGACTAATGCGTCAACCCGTTCAAGGTCTTGTGGGGTGCGAACAATCTGGGTTGCTTCACCGAGCCGATCCAACGAAGCAAGATGTTCACGGAAGTCCCCTTGGAGGGCGAGGACGCCGAATTTCAGCATGGGTATGACCTTCAAAGTATGAATTGTTTGGCGCACTTTGCGCCGAAACTACGTTAGCCCTCTGTCGGGTAGCAGTTGATTTTGTTGCACGGTGTGTCGCAGTATCTGACGATCCACTAGTTCGTCAGTCCACCTTCCACGGCTTTAAACCGTCATCGATCGCACCGTAGGCATCGACGGTTTCTGTGGTGCGCGCTAGCGAGGCCTTCGCTTTCTTGGCCGGTAGACATTGGGACGGCTCGAATACTTGGCACCATTTCACCGGCGCTGTTGAAAGCTGATGCGGGACCCACTGAAGATTGCTAACTTCCCATGCTCCAGTTTTCGCATCTGCACCGAACGTAGCTTTCACGCTGATTCCTTCGCGGTTCAAGATCGTGGGGGTAGCGTGCTTGGCGACCGAATTACCCAGGCCGTAGACGATCCAGGTACCGTCATGCTTTTCTATGGGAAGCACCGAATGTGTGTGATGCATGTAGATCAAGTTAAAGGCTCCGGACTCAGCCAGGGTTTGACCTAGTTCTCGCTGCTTAATGCTGGGACGGTCCGTATATTCGGTTCCGTCATGAATCGCTGCCACAACAATCTGTGCGCCAGCCTTTTTGGCCGCTTTGGCGCGGCTAATCAATCTTGTGGCGTCAACTCCGGTATCTACCTGCCAGTCTGAGGCTGCCGCCAGTCCGTTGAGTGAATAAGTGCTGGCAACTACGCCCAGCTTCACTCCTTCAACATCCATAATTGACGGTTTCTGAGAATCCTTTTGCGTTCGATAAGAGCCGGTAGCAAACAGGCCTTGGTCCTGCAGTGCGTCTAAAGTGCGATTAACTCCACCAGTTCCGGCGTCCACCGTGTGGTTGGTAGCTGTGGTGCAACCGTCGTATCCAACATCTTTCAAATCTGAAAGGATCTGCGCCGGGACTGTAAAGCGCGGGTAGCCCGAGTAGGGCTCAGTGCCAATGGGAGTTTCCAGATTGCATAGGGCCACATCTGCATCTTGCGCATATGGTGTGAGCCCCTCCAGAAGTGCCGCGAAATCAAAGTCTTTGCCATTGCCGCCAGCCGATTGAGCTGCGGTCTTTGCCTCGTCGAGTAGCTGGGGATGTAACAACACATCACCGGTCACCATAAGCGATATTTCCGCTCGCTCTGCCGAAGCAGAAGCCGGTGGTTTAGTCCCGCGGGTAGCTGAGCTTGTAGTCGTATCGGAGGGAGAATGCGTCGTTGGCAACGAGTCATTCTTCGATGTGTTCTCACTCGCAGAACACCCCGAAAGAAGGGCAAGGCCGAGCGCGCTGACTGTTACGTATCGAATAACGAGGGACCCACGAAGTCGCATGTTTTGAGCGTAGTCGAGTTTTTCACTAAGAGTGTTAATGCAAGCTAAATCACGTCGGTTGTGAAAGCCTATGCTTATGCAAAATCCGCTCTTGACTCCCAGCACGCGCCCCTACCAATGGCCGGCTTTTGATGTATTGACCGCCGAGCACTACTTGGAAGCCGCCGAGCTCGGTGCTGCGGAACAACGTGAAGAACTGCAGCTCATCGTTTCTGATTCTGCCGCGCCGTCATTCGCCAATACCTTCCAGGCTCTTGAACGCAGCGGTCAGACGCTACGCCGGGCGATGATGACCTACTTCAGCGTCCTTTCTGCCCACGGAACAGAGCCCATCAGGGCTATTCAGTCGCAAATGTCTGCGATCAATAGCGCGCAAGATGATGAGATTTACCTAAATGAAACCTTGTATTCTCGTTTACAAGGTGTGGATTGCTCGGATTTGGACAGTGAAGATGCTCGCCTGGCAGAGCAGACGCTGAAAAATTTTGAACTCTCCGGCGCCGGCCTGGATGAGGCAGATAAACAGAAGCTCAAAGAACTCAACGCGCAACTATCAGAACTATCGAGCCAATTCGGCAACCGCGTTCTAGAGAATCAGAACGCACACGCGGTGCACTTTGACGCCGTTGAAGAGCTTGCGGGACTGAACGATCAAGCCATCGATTCAGCTGCACAGGCTGCCAAACAAGCAGGTCATGCCAGCGGATATTTACTGCCCCTAGTCTCGCCAAGCCAACAGCCACTGCTTGAATCGCTGACCTCCAGCGAATCTCGTCAAAAGGTTCTTACCGCTTCGATCACCCGCGGTTCAGAAGAGAATCCCACGATTAATCTTGCAGCCCAGATGGCATCTGCGCGCGCTGAACGGGCGCGCCTGCTCGGGTTTACCAATCACGCTGAAACTGTTTTGGCTCAAGCCACGGCGCCGTCCACCGCCGCAGTTGAACAGCGACTTGCTGAGCTGACTGCGGCGGCCACCCTTAACGCGCGCAAGGAAGCGGCGGTACTGGCTAAGGTTGCCGGGCATGAACTGAAATCCTGGGATTGGAAGTACTACTCTAATCAGGTTTTGCGCGACCAGTACGCAGTGGACTCCGAGCAATTGCGAGATTACTTCGAGCTTGATCGCGTTTTGATTGATGGTGTTTTTGCCACCGCTACCAAGCTCTTTGGCATCACTTTCACCGAGCGCTTCGACCTTCCGACGTATCACGAGCAGGTCCGTGTTTTTGAAGTATTCGACGCCGACGGTACTCCATTGGCCCTGTACACCGGTGACTACTTGGCTCGCGATACCAAGAAGGGCGGCGCGTGGATGACCAGCTTGCGAGATGCTGCCTCATTCTTAGACGAGTTACCCATCGTGACCAATACGTTGAACATCTCGGCTCCTGCCGAGGGGGAACCAGTCTTGCTGTCGTTGGACGAAACCAACACGTTGTTCCACGAATTCGGTCACGCCTTGCACGGCATGTTCTCCAACGGTAAGTATGCTTCACTGGCCGGAACCGCTGTCCCCCGCGACTTCGTCGAGTTCCCCTCTCAAGTCAACGAAATGTGGGTGCTCGATGAGCAGGTCATCGCTGGTTACGCGCTGCACCACACAACCGGCGAAAAATTAGATTCAGCTACCATTACCAAGATTCGCGACGCCGCGTTGTGGGGTCAGGGTTTTGCCACCACCGAGTACCTTGCTGCCAGTGTCTTGGACTGGGCATGGCACACCATTAGCGCAGGCACCGTCATTGATGATCCGCTGAAGTTTGAACAGCAGGTTCTGGTTGATGCAGGTTTTGATACAGAACTTATTCCCCCGCGTTATCGAACCGGTTACTTCCAGCACATTTTCGCCAATGGATATTCAGCTGGCTACTACTCCTACATCTGGAGTGAAGTACTCGATGCCGACACTGTGCAGTGGTTCGAGGAAAATGGGGGCCTGATGCGCGAAAATGGTAATCGGTTCCGTGAGGAACTACTTTCACGCGGTAATACGCGTGATCCCCTAGAGTCCTATGAATTGTTCCGTGGCCGCACCGCTCGGGTAGAACCGTTGCTGCGCCGTCGAGGATTGGTGAACGCAGAATAATGACGACGATTGCCTCCGCACAGGAAGCACTGAGCCACTGGCATCAGGCACTAGCAGTTGCCACAGGCGGCAAGATTTTTACCACCCACGGGTGCTCGTGGGCATGGCAGCCGGTGCGCAAGCGCTTGATTCTGCTGTTCCCGGAAAGCCCCGAACAATCAGGACTACGCCCTGCCTTGGCTGAGGGTCAGCGTTTGGGTGCCCGCCGGGTTGAAGCATGGGTTAATGCCGGTTCAGACTCGGCTGAACTGAAGGCTGCCGGTTTCTCGGATAACGCTCAAGTATCCTGGCATGCTGGCCCTCTAGCCATTCCGATGGATCGTTGGGCCGGGAAGATCCGCTTAGGCAATAACGTCCCAGAAGCTACCGGCGCTGATGCATCGGAACTGAATGTGACCAACTTGTGGCGTGATTTGAGCAGTCAACTTTCCAGCGGTCATCCCGCGTTGCGCCGCGTTGAGCACGCTTTGGCACGAACCGACGAGGGTGAAATTGTTGGCCGTGGCTTTGCACAGCAGGGCTTGGGCGGACAGTTGATGGTTCATTCCCTTGCGGTTGGCAAGGAACACCGTCGCCAAGGCATCGGCACTGCCTTGCTCCATGGCCTGTCACGTTCCATGATCAACCCGTTGTCGCCACCGGATGAGGAAGTGGCCGTGGAGCTGTTGGCTGCTGCAACTCCGTCCAGTGCGGACTTCTTCAGTGCTAACGGACTGAAGTTGCTTGGCCGCGGCCGGCACATGGTGCTCCGGTCCTGGTCATAACGCTCAAAATTTTTTGCCAAGAAGCCGCCGGGTCACAGGTTTCCCTTGTGACCCGGCGGCCTCTTTGTAGTATTTAGTTAGTGTGTCTCACTCGATAGGTCAGTCGTGCAAAAGGACCGGCCATTCGGGCTTCGGTCAGCGCCAAACGGTCACTACCAATATTTCTTGGCAAGAGCGTAGCCCCGGCCGACACTGCTGCAGGGGCAACGGTCAACGCCAAAATATCGATAGCGTCAATGTCGAAAAATTGGCCGAGGAGCTCGCCACCACCAAGCACCCAAATGTTTTGCTCGCCGGCCAGCCCTCGAATTTCTGGCAGTAGCTCAGCGACAGACCCTTGGACCAGGCGTACATCGGCGCCGTCCGGGATCGGAAGATCCCTAGAAGTAAATACGTAAGTGGTGATTCCCGGATAATACTCTTGCCACTTGTGCGGATTTTCCAGGAGCTGTTCGTTTTCAAGCATCCACAAGTAGGTATTGGCGCCCTCTATGTGGACGCGTACGTTCTGTGGCAACAGGTCCGGGTCCGGCTCCTGGGCCCCGGGGACATCAAAGAGCCACTGTAGGCTGTGGTTCTCATCTGCTAGGTAGCCATTAAGCGTCACGGCAGCATCAAAAATGATCTCGCTCATGGACTTCAACTTACTACAGCTTGCGCCCTGTCATCCCAATTCCTCCTACGTCGAGACCGGGTCTGGTGCAGTCGGTCGCGACGTAGTAATACAGGGAACAAACTAAGTTCGGGGAACGTAGCAAATTAGTCAAGATCGACGATTGGCGAGTAGTGCGAGGCATCACCTTCGACCGAGTAACTTAGCTTTCCCTCCACGCTGCGCGGAATATCCCCGGCAACCGTGATGCGATTGAGCTTGCGCGGTGCGCGGCCATAATTGTCGATGGCATAGTGCTGGGTGATGCGGTTATCGAAGAGCACCACCTGTCCTGGTTCCCATGCGACGCGTACGACGTGTTCGGGGCGAGTGACATGACTCTGGAGCAGTCGTAGCAGGTCGTGTGACTCGTAGGGCGAAACATCAACGATCTTTAGGTGGCGTGCGAAGGTTCCGATGAATAATCCTTTTTCACCGGTCAGTGGATGCACGCGAACTACAGGGTGAATTGTTCGGTACTTTTCGGAGACGAAAGCCTCTTGGTAGGCCTTCTCTTTATCTGTATTTACGGTTCGGGGCCGAACGTAGTCGGAATCATTAGAGTGCTCGGCCCACAATCCATCGGCGAGTTTCTGAATTTCAGTAGGCAAGCTTCGGTACGCGGCGGCGGCATTGGCAATTAGCGTTTCGCCTCCATATTTAGGCAGTGTGACAGCGCGAAGGGTGGACGCCTGCGGTGGATTCACAACGAACGTGACGTCGGTGTGCCACTGGTTGGCGATCGACTGTTCGCTGTCTACCGGCAGTACCGTCTTCTTTACTTGTTCACTGAACGTCACCGTGGGATGGGCTGTGGTCAGTGGGCCGAAATGAGATGCAAAGAGTTCCTGCTGCTCGTCGGTTTCAATTCCCGACCGGCTGAAAATCAGCGCCTTGTGCTCGTTGAGAGCAGCGCGGATCGCATCGACAGTTTCTGTATCAAGTGCCCCGCTGAGGTCCAAGCCCTCAACACGCGCCCCGATGTGTTCGCCGAGCTTGGTGAGCTTCAGTTCGGTGGCGGTGGTCGTAATAGTCATGATGGCCTCCTTAGCAGCAGTGTTTACGCGGCTGCGTTGATCTGTTTGCTGATCTCCGGGATGGAGAACTTGGATCAAGACTAAGCACGACAAATCGAATCCTCACCTGCTCCGTCACACGGCGAGAAGTGTTGCTCAGGGTTTCTTTCGACCATCGGTGAAGGCACTAGAAGTGTTGCTCTGCTGGAACCAGGATGACCTTGTGTGACGCAGATGAAGACTCGTGAACCTGCCTTTCGCCGGCCGTCGGGTGGTTGCTTGCTCGGTAGAATCTGTCATGGCTAGCGGATTCTGTGTCCGCCCCGGATTAATGACCAAAAGCCCACGCCACCGAATACTCGGTGGCGTGGGCTTTTAATTGTGGCGCTGGGGTTTACCAGCCGCGCTCCGCTAGGCGGTGAGGCTCTGGCAGTTCGTCAACGTTGATGCCAACCATAGCTTCACCCAGACCACGGGAGATCTTGGCTAGTTCGTCCGGATTGTCGAAGAAGGTAGTGGCCTTCACGATGGCTTCAGCGCGCTGTACCGGGTTGCCCGACTTGAAGATACCCGAGCCAACGAAGACGCCATCGGCGCCTAGCTGCATCATCATTGCTGCGTCGGCCGGAGTTGCGATGCCACCAGCGGTGAACAGTACAACTGGCAGCTTGCCGGTGTGGGCGATTTCCTTGACCAGTTCGTAAGGAGCCTGAAGTTCCTTTGCAGCAACATACAGCTCGTCTTCTGGAAGGGCTGCGAGCTTGGCAATCTCGGAACGGATCTTGCGCATGTGTCCGGTGGCGTTAGAAACATCGCCGGTTCCGGCTTCGCCCTTGGAACGAATCATGGCTGCGCCCTCGTTGATGCGACGCAGGGCTTCACCCAGGTTGGTGGCACCACAAACGAACGGAACGGTGAATGGCCACTTGTCGATGTGGTTTTCGTAGTCTGCTGGCGAAAGAACTTCCGACTCGTCGATGTAGTCCACGCCCAGGGACTGCAAGATCTGTGCTTCTACGAAGTGACCGATACGTGCCTTAGCCATCACTGGGATGGAGACCTCGGCGATGATGCCGTCGATCATGTCTGGGTCGCTCATACGCGAAACGCCGCCCTGTGCGCGGATGTCGGCTGGAACTCGTTCCAGAGCCATAACAGCCACGGCGCCAGCATCTTCAGCGATGCGCGCCTGCTCTGGGGTTACTACGTCCATGATGACGCCGCCCTTGAGCATTTCGGCCATGCCGCGCTTGACGCGGTCCGAACCGACGACGGAGTTCTGGTTGTTCGTAGACATAGTGAGGAGGGGTTCCTTTCGACACTGCATGGATTCGCTATGGGCCGGAAATTTCGGCGCTTGTGCGAGGTGGTACGTCAGTAATCGTAGGAGCCGATCGCTTTATGACCTTGGGTGTTTCGTCATATTGTTATGATAGGAGATTTATCGCCTAGTTTCGAGTTGGTGCGTAACATAGCATTTCAGCCTTAAACGCCTAGTCAATTACCTTTATTCAGTGATTTCTCATCAAACACCGCGTTCTGGTTAGATTGAGGGATATCCGTAGTTCTCCCGCAGATTGACAAGTGCAGAAGTGGGCTGCGCGGAACAGGTTAAAAGAAACATGGCGATCGGAATAGATAATATTCCGACCGCCATGAAACTTTGATGATTACTTAGCTGGGGTTTTCGCTGTCCCAGGCTTCGGCGATTGCCTGGCGAACCTCAGAGAGTGTCTGCGGGATTGCCTTGGTCTTAGCGATAATCGGGAAGAAGTTTCCGTCGCCGTTCCAACGAGGCACGATGTGCTGATGTAGGTGAGCAGCAATGCCAGCTCCCCCAGCCTCACCCTGATTCATGCCCAGATTAAACCCTGAGGGGTTGGAAACCTTACGCAGCACACGCATGGCTTGCTGCGTCAGCGCCGCCATTTCTGCCGTTTCTTGAACCGTAATATCGGTGTAGTTAGGCACATGACGATAAGGGCAGACCAACAGGTGCCCAGGGTTGTACGGGAAGAGATTCAGGATTACGTAGCAGGTTTCCCCGCGGTGCACGATCAAGGCTTCTTCGTCGGTTCGGTCAGGACCTGCGCAGAATGGGCAGCTAGCCTCATCCTTAACTTGATCCTGCCCACCCTTGATGTAGGCCATGCGATAGGGAGTCCACAAGCGCTGGAACGAATCCGGTACTCCGGCGAGTTCAAAATCGTCGGTGACGGACTGATCTGATTCCTGCATACTCATGGACTCCCTATCGGTACTAGTGGTGACTAGTTGTTGTTGTCGCGGCTCTTGATGGCTTCGACAATGCGGGCTACAGCATCATCGATTGGCACCTGATTTTCCTGGCTGCCATCACGGAAGCGGAAGGACACAGCATTGGCATCTGCATCTTCGCCACCGGCGATGAGTACAAATGGAATCTTGTCCTTGGACGCATTACGGATCTTCTTCGGGAAGCGATCGGTGGAGTCATCCAGCTCAACACGAACACCCTGAGCTTTGAGCTTCGCGACTACCTCTGAAAGGTAATCGTTGAAAGCTTCTGCCACTGGGATAGCGCGAACCTGTACTGGCGAAAGCCATGCCGGGAAAGCACCCGCATAGTGCTCGGTCAGTACGCCGAGGAAGCGTTCGATGGAACCAAACTTTGCAGCGTGGATCATGACCGGTTCCTGACGGCTTCCGTCGGCTGCTTGGTATTCCAAACCGAAGCGTGCAGGCTGGTTGAAGTCATACTGCACAGTACCCATCTGCCAGGTACGGCCGATAGCGTCCTTGGCCTGAACCGAGATCTTCGGGCCGTAGAACGCAGCTCCACCTGGATCGGCAACCAGCTCAACACCTGACTCGGTAGCGACGCGTTCCAGTACGGCAGTTGCTTCTTCCCACTGCTCGTCGGAGCCGATGAACTTATCCGACTCCGGGTCGCGGGTGGACAGCTCTAGGTAGAAGTCATCCAGTCCGAAGTCCTTGAGCAAGGAAAGCATGAAGTTCAGCAGGTGCTCAACTTCGGCAGGTGCCTGTTCCTTGGTGACGTAGGAGTGCGAGTCGTCTTGAGCGAAACCACGTACGCGGGTCAGTCCG
>Ga0308157_10003587_pt1 | contig 22218 bp, 19 predicted proteins | sample PhyBR1_FD_201035 | JGI IMG/M metagenome (GOLD analysis project Ga0308157, IMG submission 201035) | Phyllosphere microbial communities from UC Gill Tract Community Farm, Albany, California, United States - DLSLB.R1 | ecosystem: Host-associated > Plants > Phyllosphere > Unclassified | place: USA...
GAACTCAAAAAATTAGCCGTTCAAACAGCCTTTTTTTAATATTCATTAACAATAATAATAAAAAAATTCCCCAAGTTTTCACGAGGGGAATTTATAATTATGCTGTGTAAATTATTTCACTTCTTCAAAAGTAACCATATCTAAAAATCAATTAGTTACAAAGTAATGGTACAAATATGGAATAGAAAATAAGACCTTGCACATTGTCTTCTGTCGAAATTTTCATTTAAAAATACGCGAATTAATATTCTCTTTTTAGTTGCCGCATTTTTTCGAGTAATATGCTGCGAAGTTCACGGTCATCTTCTTTAAGAAGTAATTTCTGAATTTCAATAAACTTCCCGCTGTCTTCTGTAAATTTTTTGTCGCTTGCAAATTCAGCCAGCCATTCCGAAAAATGGGTAAACTGTTTCTGATTACTGCTATATGAAAAACCATCCAGATATTCTGGAACGTCAATATTTGAGGAGTGGTATTTCTCCACAGGAATCATCGGTCTGCCAAAAAATTTATCCAGAATATAGGTATTGGAACAAAATGCCATGAAAATCATTTTCTCCGCTCTTTCTATTTTGTTGGCTTTGAAAAGAATAATCGCCAGCTCAAATAGAAAATCTGAAAAGCCAGAATCGTCGGGGAAATTTTTATAAAACCAGTTTATGTACCGCAATCCACCCGTCCAATCTTCAAGTTTTATGTAATATTGTGGCGGTAAATATCTGCGTCCGCTACTGTCATCATAAAAACCTCCCCAGCGTCTTTTGTCTGCTGCCAAAGCCGCTTTAATCTTTTTGATTTTCAACTGTAGTTTCTCTGCCTGTTTTTCTATCATCCGAAATACTTTTATGAAAGTAAAAATACAAATTACAACTATAAAAAATTCAAAACAACATTATCGGCAAAAGTTAAATTTTAAGTAAGAAATTATCGTATTTTTGCCAATAACGGCATTGTGAGTATGAAATACATTTCAGTAAGCGAGTTTGCGAAAAAGTGGAATATCCCTGAAAGAACCGTGCGGAATTATTGCGCTACCGGAAAAATTATTGGTGCTTTTATAACAGGTAAAACTTGGAATATTCCTGAAGATTATGTTTTTACTGAAAAAGAAAGTTCTAAAAAATTCAGTAAAAATGTTCTTCTAAACTACCTTAAGGAACAGAAAGATATGAAGCTGAAAGGTGGAATTTACCACCGTACGCAGATTGACCTCACCTATAATTCCAACCGGATCGAAGGCAACAAACTGACCGAAGACCAGACCCGCTTCATTTTTGAAACCAATACCATTGGCGTTTCCAAGGAAGCTGTGAATGTGGACGATATTATTGAGACCACCAATCACTTCCGCTGTATAGATTTAATCATTGATAAAGCCAACCGAAAACTTACGGAAAACCTCATTAAGGAACTTCACTTTTTGTTGAAATCCGGTACTTCTGACAGCCGTAAGGATTGGTTCAAGACCGGAGAATATAAAAAGCTTCCCAACGAAGTAGGCGGAAACAAAACCTGTGCGCCCGAAAATGTGGCTTCGGAAATGAAGAAAGTTCTACAAAAATACCACTCAATTGAGTACAAAACTTTAGAGGACATTATAGATTTCCATTATCAGTTTGAAATCATACATCCGTTTCAGGACGGCAACGGTCGCGTTGGTCGGCTAATTATGTTCAAAGAATGTCTTGCCAATAACATTGTTCCGTTTATCATTGAAGACGATTTAAAACAGTTCTACTACAGAGGTTTGCAGCATTGGCCGAATGTGAAGGAATATCTGCTTGATACCTGTCTAACCGCACAGGATTATTATAAAAGTATTTTGGATTATTTTAGGATTGGGTATTGATTTTTAAATAAATTCAGCAATTCGAAAGTGTGTTTTGTTTAAACATTGTACTTTCAAACTGCGCTAGTAACCTACAATAAGAAATCATACTTCAAATGTTCAAAAAGCATCACCATTGCTAAAGTATCCAATTCACAATATTTTAATAAAGATTTTTCAAGTTCTTTTCTTTCTTCAGAACTCATATCAGTAAATTGTAATTTGGAATAGGCGGTTAATGCCGCTCCACCATCAGCGACGGTTTCTAACCCTGAAATCGTTTCATCTATTTTTTCAACTTCCCATTCCGAAAATAATTTAGGCAATAGTTGGTAAGGATTAATGCTCTTTCCGTTTTCGAAATGTAGCCAAACATGTTCATCTCCAAAGTTTTTGCTTGATAAATTGATCACACCAATCGGTTTACTGTATTTTCCCTTTAAAAATTCACTGGTGTTTAAAATGGCTGGTAGAATGTATTTGAGCGAATTTGAACCGTTTGTAAGCGGATTGTAATAATAATTCAAAACAATCTTGCGTAAATCAATCATATCTCTTTCACCGCACCATTTTTCAGTGGAATCTTTTGTTGAATGGCTGATTGTTCTCAAAAAATTAATTAATTCTTCTTTATCCAGCTCATTACTATCAGCTAATTGCGGTATGATCGCATTAACTATTGAATTTTCGTGATCCGCAAATCGAAATACACTTCCCTTATCGTTTCCTAGGGCATCTTTCAACGCACGCACAAATTCAAAATTTGGAAATTCACCGGGTATGGCATTGATAAATTCTGTTTTATGTTCAATCGTTCCATCTTCAGAGACAGTATGGTGGGAAAACTGGAATGCTGTCTGCTCGTAAGGCTTTCTTCCTTTTTTGAAAGGTAAAGCAACTGCACTGGTCTCAAAATCTATGAAATGCAGGGGATAAACCCAAGAATGCATTTCGTCCTTCAGTTCATCCTTTAGTATATAAGGCGTTCGGTCTCCAGAAACCGCTTTTTCGACTTGCAACCATTGCCTTTCCGTCCGGGAAATTTTACCTGCTTCCGGTTTTATTTTCAGGTCTTCGGGCGAAAGTTGATCCATCATCAGCAATCCGCTGTCGAGTAATTTCCCATCTCTGCAATCCCATATTTCTAATATGGTAGGTTTTTTAAAATCTACTTTTCTAAGATTTAATTGCTTGGTAAAACAGAATTCGAAACCCGACAATAAACCCTGATCCAATTCTTCCTTATTGGCTTTAAACTCGCATTGTTTGCACGGAGAATGTTTTACAGGCCAATTTGCATAGGATTTTTCAAGCCAATGTTTTTTAAGAAAATCAATTGAATCTATAAAATTATAACCATGCAAATATTCGTGTTTTCCTGCAATAATTTCATCTATCACATCATCTACATTGATTTCACAGAGAACACTCTCATCAATCTCTTCGATAGAACCTACGCGCATTTCAATTTCTTTCCGAGGATCTGAATCTTTGTGAATTCTAAAACACTCGTTAAGTCCGTCCACGGACGCTGGCTTGGTTTTGTCTGCAAGCATAAGATAAGCCGTGAAAATCAAGTCTGGAAATGCCTTTTGTGCTACAAATTTTTGAAAAGCCAAGTCAAATAAATAAGGTTTCCAGCCGCTGGAAATACCTCCTTTTTTTCCAATAAAAGCATAATCGTCAGTTGGATTTATGGATTTTGCTTTTACTTCAATTAATTTTACCTGAGAACCATTTTTTTCAATAATATCTGTTCTAATAAAAAGATTTTCAAATGCAAATCCAGCCTCGAAAAGACAAATTTTATCTTTGTAAAATGCATCTTCTGTTATTTGAACAGCCTTATCATAATCCCAGTTTTCTGCATCTACAAACCGACCGATAGGATATGAAAGTCTTGCTAATGCTTCGACCTGAAAACCACCTTTTGCCAGCGCTTCCAAAAAAGGATCTTCTATTTTTTTATTAGCATATTGCAAATTATCAGTAAAAAAAAGTTTGTTCGGACATTCAAGACCAAGTTTAAAGCGGGATTTAGTTAGCGGTTTCATTGTTTTGTTATTGACAATCACTTAAATATTTAATTATTTCATCTAATGTCTGAAGTTTACTAATTTCCTCTTCTTTGCAGTTATAATATTGTCTTGCTTTCTTTTTTAAATTTTCAATCAATTGTTTATCGTCCATTTCTTTTTTTGTGGGACTAATTCCAGATCTAATTATAGTCTCATCCTTGACACTCATAAATGGCTCATATAACTTGTGAAACCCCCTCCCAATAGCACCCTGAAATTGATATAAAACAGGATTGATCTTAGGACTCGATCCTCCTTCCAATATATGATTTTTTGATATTCCAGGATAGAGATCTATATAAAAAATATTCTTCAAACCAAGCTGAAATGCCTTTTTTGCACAAAGCTCACATGGAGACGCTGTTGTAAATAAATTCCCTCCATAAAGACCTTGTCCTCCGTTTTTGGAAATTTGTAACATTGCATTTTCTTCCGCATGTAAAGATCTAGTATGTACTTGGTTACTTTCTCCTTCATACGCATTATGAAAAGTTTTAAAACAATAAGCACATGGCCTCCCTTGAAGACTATTAGAAGGAAGAGAAGATGCATCTCTTAAGAGTTTGTTAGAAAATGTTTCTTTATCTTTATAGACATGCTCAGTATCACCTTTTTCAAAATTTGTGAATTCTTGTAATTTTTTAAGCTCATTTTTATTTGCCGAGGTAGCGTAATCTCTTAAATCCCTTAACGAGCATGGCGTCTGACCATTAGGTACATCATTCCATCCAATTCCCTTTACGGAAAAACTTGAATCTGTCACAACAGCCCCGACTTGTCTTGAAATACATCCTGAATTTAATTTCGCATTATATGCAATTTGCATAGTGCGCTCAATGTAAGTTGGTGTAATTAATCCCGGCTGTTGAATTAGTGCTAAAAGTTTCAAACATTGGATTTCGAAAGGTAAAAAAACATAGTACTTATTAGTCCTATGAATTCTACCTTGTTTTATTTGCTCTTTAACTTCTAGATATTCTTTAATTAAATTAGCAGAAGTATCTTTGTTTAAAACCAGGTGATAATCAGCTTTTTGAACGCAATTTTCTATATCAAAGCTATCAAACTTACCTTGCTTAAACTCATCAATTTTATATTCGACTTCGTCCAATTCAAGCAATTTTTGCACATCACTATCAACCCCCATAAAGGGATTTTTCTTTTTAACCTTTTCTCTTATTTCTTCTATACGCTCATTATCATTACGATTAGAAGCAACTAAATAGAAGCCCGAATATCGTTCTCTGAAATACAAAATTTCAAGTGAATTTTTTAATCTATCTATTATAATGTGGGTATCTGAAGAAGCAGGAGAATTTTTAAAATCTTTAATTATTTTTTTTATTAACTCTGCTATTGTATAAATATTGTCAAGGTTTGTGTTTTTATACTCTGCTGTGTCTAAACCTAAAAGCTTAATTTTTTCGAAATCTAAATCGCCAATATTTCTTAAATAATATGAAAGAACATGTATTAATTTATGACGTAGGTATATACTATGAGAATCAAGGATATCAAATAATCCTGATGCAAAATTCTTAAATTCTCTCTGAAAGAAAAATAAAGTGTTCGTAGGTGAACTCTTTTCCGATTCTGACCAATTATTTGAAAAGAAGTTTCCAGATATCTTATCCAGATTAATTACGCTCTGTAAGTTGCTAATTAAAAATCTCTTAAAATCCTGTGTTATAAAGTCTTTACTTCCTTTTGCAATCCCAAATTCAGAAGCATATCTAGGATTTTGAAATTTTTTGTATTCACCAATTTTTACAATGAAATTTACAATATTTTCGGCATACTTTTCAGAATCTATATTATAAAATTTTCTTAACAGGAAAAGCAAAACCACATTCTTATATTCAATTACTTTAAACTGTTTCCAATTATTATAATGATCATAAAAATCTCGAAGTCTCCTTACTTTTCGAGATTCGCTATCACTAACATTTGCATATGCATTTATAAACTCATCAGTTAATATTTTTTTTGCAAAAGAATTATCTTCTTTTTCCAGTAATCTTGCAAATCGGTCAACTCCTCCTTGCATTCTTCCTGTAAGGCCAAAAACAATAAAATTTGTTCTTAAAGAATAAAATTTTTCTAAACTCATAGTTTTTTATTTTGACATTTTGGTTATTGCTTTTTCTATTTTCTCCAACTTATCACTAATTTTTATATTTTCTAATATAAATTTCTCATAATCGGAATCGGGAGAGGTTGTCCGCCTAAAAGGTTCGATTGTAATATTTTTTGTTTTCACAGTTTTTGAGCCATTTTTAAACTGGGAAAACCTATATTCAACCTGATAATTTGCTGGGCGTTTGTTTTGATTATTCTCCTCAAACATATCTACTGCGGTACTTACATAGTATTGAATTCTATCTTTTTTTTCAATATATGCAAAATTTTCTTCCACAATTTCACCATAAGAAATTACCTTCAATGGAGGTTCAATTTTAAATTCTATATCATAAGCTCGGCTACCACCGACATTTTCGATTACTAATAAAACCATTCTATTTATAGTCTTCAAATCGAAATTGATTTCAATATCAGCTTCTAACTCATCTTCTTGCTTCCAGGAAATTCTTTGGGAATTGAAATTTGCCAGAATAGCTGCTATTACAGCAAGAGAAGCTGCGGTAACTTCCCATTGTGACTTAACTACAGAATATACCGTTAAAAATATTGCGCCTAGAATCGCACAATATTCAATACTTAAGATCAACTGCCGTTGCTGGTTCTTCGTCATTTTTTATAGTAAGTGTTAAGGAAAGGCATACACCGCCGTTATTTTTTGCAGAGCCAAGTGTAAGTTCGAATTTCGGAAAAAGCCAAAGACGAAGAATATCCGCACTACTATCCTCTGCATCAAAATCATAATAACCTTTACCATCCGCATCATTTCCAAACAAAGCCACAGTTTTATTTACCAACAATTCCAACTCCCTATACATAACGAAGTTAGCATTTTCATGCCTTTGGCAATATAAAATCACATAACCGTTTTTCACAGAAATACGATTAAAATAATTAAAAAACTTGTGCTGATTCTTAATTACAGCTGTTTGCTGTAGACTTTGGTCTTTAGAGCTTCTCAAGATAAGGCTGTTTCTTATCTCATAATTCAAAGAATCAAAAAATTGGTTTGTTTCTTTTTCTTCCTGCTGAAGAAAAAGTGATTTTCTGCTCACGAAACTTTTAGTATCCAGAATTTCAGTCTTAATACCAAAATACTTGTATGTGATATAGGTTTTTGCAAGCATTCCTTTGTCATCAGTCACTAAAAAATCCGAGAAAGAAGCATACCACGCGTGGTTGGCATCTGTAGTTATGCTCTGCAAGTTTTGAGTTTTCCTTAAAGGCTTATCTTTAGTTACATTATAAAGTTCCAGCGAATTGAAAAAAAGACCAAATTTCTCATATTCATTATAAGCGGTATTGTTGGCAAAAACAGTTTCCATCATTTCAGTAAAACTTTTGTCTCCAAAACTTTCTTTGAATTTCTCATCAAATTTATCTTTCCAGATTTCGAAGCTATATTTTTCAGAAGAAACATATTCTTTCACCATTTTTTTCATTTCGATAACTTCCGTCCTGTCGTTTAAAAGTTTTGTTCCTGCGGTGAGCATATGGTTCATCATACCGCGCATCGTTAGATTCTCGGAATCCGGCAAAAACTTTTTCAGATATTCCTTTTGTTTTAGGTCTGCTGTTTCCGGAATCAGATTCGGCATCGGCAGATTAAGCAGATTATTCAGGAGATTTCGGGCAATAATCATTTCGGGCGATTCATCTTCCATTGGCTCCAGAATTTCATCAAACAAATCTGTAACCGATTGAATTGTATTTTTTCTCGCATCAAAATCTATGTTATAAAAACTGCTTTTGGGATCTGCTAAAAAACATTCTGTAATCTTCTTCTGCGCATCATATTCAAAATAGTGGTCTTGTACATACCGCGACATTAATTCCAAATCTTCATCCCAAAATTTTTGATCAGAATTTGCTAAGTCCGAATGGTGAGCCTCGGAATACGTGAAGATCATTTTATCCTTCAACTCATCCATTAGACTTTTTAATTGAGAATTAAAGTTAGATTTGCTTTCCTTGATATTAGCAAAAATATTTTTGTCGCAGTATATTCTTAGCATCTATTGTTAATTTTGACTCACACCCCAAACTTCATCAATTCTGGCCTTTATTTTTTGTTCGAAGATTTCTATGAGTTTTTTATTGGCATCTACTATTTTTTGTTCTTCTTCAATTGCAGAAATTATTTGTTCCTGAGTTTCGAGAGGTGGAAGAGGGATTTGGGTTTCTTGAATTAAATTATTGTACAACCGTGAAATAACACCCCCTTGCGTTGGAATCCATTTAATTGATTGAAAAATTATATTTAAAAACCTATTTTTAACTTTAGTTTCATCATTTTCAATCCATACAATATTTGAATCTTGAAAATAAGATGGCTTTCCATCAAATACTACTGTTTTGCCAATAGTACCTGACGTTGATATAAGAATATCTCCTCTTTTTGGATAAGCAAATTTTGCTTTATACTTATTGAAAAGTTCTTCAGTAATAAATGCGTCTGCAACTTTACCAAAAGTTCCTATTTTATAAAAAGGAATATCTCCAGTATCTGAAGTTTCATCTTTAAAAACTCTTTTACACATACATACTTTTCCGACTTCCCCCAACGCCACCATCTCCCAGTCTGGATTTATTTTTATAGTAGGTTTGTAGTTTTCCACTACTTGCTTTGCACCGTCTATTATTTTTTGATAGCCTTCAATTTCTGCAACAATTTCTTTCTGGATTTCTAACGGTGGAAGGGGGATTTCTATATTTGAGTATTGAGAAATCCAATATCGTTTGTGCTCCTCACTGTTAAACACAATGTTTTGCATTGCGTGAAATACAAATTTAATATCTCCAATTTCAGGCTTAATTTTAAGAATTTTCATTGCCGACGACTTAACCTTAAAAGGGAAATCGACAAATTTGGTTGCAGTCGTAAAATCATCAAAAATAATAACAGGCAAATTTTCTTTAAATATACCTTCCGTCTCGTTTGTATAACCTAAAATAAAACTTTTACCAGCCGTTAAGACCGGCGTTGAATAACTATCATCGTAATCAATCGAATTGACAATATAGTTTGTCGGTTGTTCATAATCAAGAATATCGTTAAGTTTAACCAACGGGAAATCGACAACGATTTTGCTCCTTTCAAAATACCTTTCCGCACTTAAAGAAATATCATTGCTTTCCAAAATTCTTGTTTTCTCTACGAGGCTGATATTTTCCCAGTCGAAAATATAGTCTTCTCCTTTGGAAATTGAATCTCGGTAATGCTGTATGGTTTCCAGTGCTTTCGGGAGGTCGTTTTTATCAATGGGTCTTCGCTGCGCGCCGAGGTCAAAACCATCGTTGTTTATTTTTAGGAAAATAATTTTGTCGGTTTTCTTCGCGAGGCGTTTGTCCAAAATGAGGACAGAAGTTTTCACGCCGCTGTACGGCTGAAATACGCCCGCCGGCAGACTAATGACTGCCAGAAGGGATTCGTTTACCAAGAGTTTCCGCAGTTCTTTATAGGCTTTATTGGTAGTGGCCACGATACCGTTCGGTACTACAATGGCCGCCTTGCCGGAAACTGGATTGATGTGTTCGGCGATATAATCCGTAAAAAGTACTTCAGCCTTGTTCGCCTGCACAGAGAAACGGTTGTGTGGACGGATACCGCCTTTCGGCGTCATAAATGGCGGATTGGCAAGGATGATGTCAAAATATTCGTCCCACTTCTCTTCGCTGGTAAGCGTGTCGTATTCCTGTATGTTCGGATTGGGGAAGCCGTGCAGATACATATTCACCAAACTCAGGCGCACCATGTCGGGTGAAATATCGTAACCGGTAAACTGCGTCATCAGCTTCGTACGCTCATCGGGCGTGAGTAGATCTCCAAGGGAGTTTTTAGTATTTTGTTTCAGGATATGTTTGTAGGAAGAAATCAGGAAGCCGGCAGTTCCACAGGCGGGATCGGCAATGGTATCACCTTTCTTGGGATCCAGAATTTCCACCATAAAATCGATAATGTGGCGCGGCGTACGGAATTGTCCCGCATCGCCCTGGCTTCCCAAAACGGACAAAAGATATTCGAAAGCATCGCCCAGTTTTTCGCTATGATCATAATGAAAGTCGTTGATGGTTTTCAGAAAAAGTTTTAGCGTTTGCGGATCCCGAAAAGGCAGATACGCATTTTTGAAAATATCCCGGAACAGCTGCGGCAGATTGGGATTGAATGCAAAACTGCTGATGGCATCTGCATAGAGGTTCAGGGTTTCTTGCCCTGAAAGTTTCAGATCGAAAAGTTTGGACCAGGCAAATTTTTCATAATCTCCGGTAAAGAACGAGCGGTTACCGCCGTATTCCACGGCCTGATTATCCATATCGTCCATAAATTTGTAGATCATGGCCATGGTGATCATCTCCACCTGGCTTTTAGGATCGGGTACTTTTCCGACCAATATATCACGAGCCGAATCTATACGGCGTTTTGTTTGGGTATCAAGCATTGATATTTAATTTTTGATATTTTGCATTAATTAGAACGTTTTTGTTATTGATTCTTGATTGAAGCTCCTGTAATATTGGTTGCAAATCGCTCAAAATTTCAATGAAACTATGAATGATTTTTCCGCACTCTTCTCCATCAAGTGAAAATGCTATAGAATAATACTTCTCAAATTTGGATTCAATATGTGCTGAAAGATTATTTCTTACTTTCCTAATTAGTTTAAAATGTGGTTCTTGAATGAATAATTTTAATTTCTCATTGAAGCTTTCACATTTAGGAATGAATTCAGAATAATCCTTCTTAATGTTTTGGTAAATAAATGCATGCTTGTTAACATCTAATTTGTTAGTAGATTCGAATATGACTAAGAAAGCATTCTTAATAAAAAATATCCTTTCCCAATTGCTATTAGCATTAGATAAACCTTTTAAATTAACAGCCAAATCGATAATTGTTATGGTTAGATAAGAATTAAGATAAGTCAGGTGTTTAGAAAAATTAAAATGATTCTTCACCTCTTCTTCTTTGACTGATTCAAAACGTTCAAATAAATTTTTGGTCACTCTAATTGTTATTTCAAAAACATGAAGCATTTCCAAAGATTCTACTATTAGTAAGTCACAAGATTTTGCCAATTTTTCCAAATTATTCATTACGCCATAAATCTGTTAATTGAAACATGGTCCTTGATGTATTCCGGGATAATGGTGCGGAGTTCCGGCGTCAGTTTTTTGAAAGTGTCGCCATTGGGGTTAGTATTCAGCAAGGCAAAGTTTTTATTTTCGACAATCTCCCGGAACTGCGCGTCTGTGATATAACTTTTAAAGTAATTCTTGGCAAAATCGAAATAGGCTTCATCCGGTAGATAAAGCGAATCAAACTTTTCAAATTCTTCCTCCAGAAGTTCATCTTTGCTTTTGAAATAGGGAATGTAGCCAAACATTTTTTCAATGATTTCACGCAAACTCAATCTGCGGTCTACTTTTGCGGCATCCCGCAGCTTCTGCAGATTGTAATATTCGTTTGGCTTTTCGAAAATATTATCTACTATATATTTTTCAATGGCATCTAAATCTTTTTCCTGCACCATTTTTTGAATTTCTTTGTCTTCTTTCACCACATCTTCGAAACGGTCGAAATACATCCGGTCGATTTTCATACCGTCCAGACCAATCTGGTTTTCCTTGATAGTTTTAAGGGGGTCTGCCAGAGCGTATTCAAAATCATCTTCTGATACAGTAGGTTTGCCTTCGCCTCCTTGTATATTGGTGGAAACAGGCGGTAGTTTCAGTACTTCATCGTAATTAAATTTCTCCTCAAAATACTCACAGTTTGCGAAGAAATCAAATAACTTGAAAGCCTTCTTATCCGGATTCTGAACGAGTTTCTTTTGCTGGTCATCCTTCAATTCTTTCGTAAAATTGTGCTTTCGCGTTCCCCTTCCTTTTATCTGGATAAAATCTGTGGGGGAATAAATCGGTCTCATCAAAACTACATTCAAAATATCGGGGCAATCATAACCCGTAGTCATCATCCCAACTGTTACACAAACCCGTGTTTTGCTTGTTTTGTATAATGGATTAAAATTTCCACTACCGCTGAGTTTATTGTTTTTAAAATTCAACGTAAAATTTTGTGCATCTGGAATAACTGAAGTAACCTGCAAGGCAAAATCTGAACTGTATTTTTCCGGAAACAATTCCATCGCCATTTTATTTAGCAGCTGCACAATTTTTGCAGCGTGGTTTTGGCTTACCGTAAAAACAATGGTCTTGCCTATCTCCCCGGTTATCGGATCGCGTAAGGCATTCTCGAGAAAAGTCTTGCAAAAGATAATGTTGGTATTATCACTGAAAAATTTCTTTTCAAAATCTCTCTGAGAGTATGAGGCATACACACTCTCGCCATTTTCATCGGTGGTGGAGACGCTGTATCCCTCATCTGAAAGCAGTTGCGTGGTTACCTCCGTTCTTGCATCCACTACGATTGGGTTAATTAAATACCCGTCTTTTACACCATGGAGCAAACTGTACTGAAATGTTGGCTTTCCGTCTTCACAACCGAATGTGGTATAAGTATCAAGCAGCATCCTTCTCTCCAGTTCGCGTGGATCCTTCTGTTCAAGTGCATCCGCATCTATTTTTTTCAGATAATCTTTAGGTGTAGCGGTAAGGCCGAGCTTGTACCCCACAAAATATTCAAAAACAGCCCTGCTGTTTCCACCAATACTGCGGTGGGCTTCGTCTGAAATAACAAGATCAAAATCAGTCGGCGCAAATAATCGTTTGTATTTATTGTTTGCTAAAAGTGTCTGTACGGTGGATATGACGATTTCGCTTTTCCGCCAATCCTCCCGATTGTCCTTATAAATACAAACCGAAAAATCAATTTTTAAATAATCTTTAAAATCTTTTTCTGCCTGCTGCTCGAGCTCAATGCGATCTACTAAAAACAACACCCGGGAAGCATTACGGGTTTTAAGGAATAATTTTATTGCTGCCGCACTGGTAAGTGTTTTCCCCGTTCCGGTCGCCATTTCAAAAAGAAAACGGTCTTTACCATTTTTCACTTCCTCCTGAATTCTTTGAATCGCCCGCAATTGATACGGTCGGAGAAACCTTAACCCAGTGTCGAAAATGAATTGATTTTTTGATTTTTCATCTGTCCACCGCGGATCTTTATCGTAATCAGGATTCTGGGTTTTTGCAATAAAATCATCTTTTACTTCTTCATTTACCAGATCTGAGGGATTAGGCTTAAATTCCTGATAACTTTCTATGGTTTCAGGCGTAGGGAATCGGGAAATAATATTGGGATTTCCTCTTTTCAGATCCCACAGGTAATGCTGGTTACCATTGGTGAGAATTACGAATCTACAGTTTTGGGCATTAGCATATTTTCGTGCTTGCTCCTTTGCAAATAGCGGGTTTATACTTTCTTTTTTCGCTTCTAAAACAATCAGAGGAAATCCTTTTTGATCTAGTAAGAGATAATCTATATAACCCTTGCTGGTTTGATCAAAATCTTCACCTAAATCATTTAATAGTTTTTCAGTTATCTTAATATTGTTTTCAAGAACGATATTTGCTTTTCCCTTTTCATCATCAAAAAAGCGCCAACCGCTCTCTTCCAATAATCTGTTTATCTTTATCCGTGCCTTTGCTTCTTTAGACATATCTCAATTCTTTGTAGAGTTTAATAGATCTTTTATATCCACATCCAACAGTTTCGCAATTTCAAGCAAAGTTTCGATCGAAGGTTGAATATCATTTGTAACCCACCTCGAAACGGTCGTCTCAGATTTATTTAGTTGATTAGCAAGCCATTTATTTGTTCTTTGCTTATCCGCCAAAACAGCTTTCAATCTGTTAATTGGTGTTTGCTGCATAAAAAATTACATTTAATGTAAAAATATAGAAATATTTCGTATTCACCCAATTTTTTCATTCCGAACTCTAATAAACATAATATATTCACCTACTCTCATACCCCTCTTTAAACTTCAAGAACTTCTCTGCATCCTTCGAATTTTTCTGCATCCATTTGTTCATCAGCATGGTGTTATGTTCCAGCTGCTTTACTTGCTCTGTTTCATAAATCGCCTTGTTTTCATCCTTGATCTCCTCCAGGATTTCCTCTCGAACCTCGGTCTTGGTGCGGATGCTTTCGCTGTACCAGATTTTTCCGAGATAAACAGTTGCTGATAAAATAAAAAATGCAACCAGCAATATAGCCAGGATTCCGAAAAACCAATATTTAACTGTATCTGATTTCTGATGGAATTTTTCCAGATGCTTTATAACGTCCGGAGATAATTCTGCGATAATATTGTTGGGGATGGATTTAAGCAATTCCTGCCGTTTTAGATTTTCTTCATGTGCCAGTGCTTGGATTTTTTTTACATCCTCCTTGATGTCGCAGTACATGTGGAAAATCGCCTTCCCCGAAATTTCTACCGCCTTATTACTTTCTATGACGCGGTGCAAAAGTTCGATGCCTGCATCTTGTGAAGAATAATTTTCTGTATTCTCTTGGTTGTTAAATTCGTTGTTGTTCATTTTGTTTTTTTTTGATGTTTTTTTTAAAGACCTATCGCCTCCTTTTTCTCTTCCTCAGCAATTCGTCGTCAGCCGCCGGTGTGTAGCTCGGTTTGAGGAGTTCCTTCACGGCATTTTCAATCTCCCTGAGGGCAGATTTTTCCGGATGTTTTATTTCGTTCGTTTGCGGATTACTCTGAGTGAAAATTGCCAAATGATGGTTTTCCGCATTCCGGTTTAGAATTTCTTTGATGTCCTTAATCTTCAGTTTGCTGGTGATCTCCGAAAGTTTGTAACCGGGATGGTACTGCCTCTGGGTATGGTCGTTGATGTCCTTCAGCCGGACAATCCGCATCCCCGACATACCCTCCTTCACATTCTGCGAGAGCGTCACTCTGTAACCGCATCTCCGCATATAATCGACCAAGTCATCAAAATTTCTTGAGAACTTCATACAGTTTTGCAGGATTTTTAGCATCTGTTGCTTTTTCTCCTTTCCGATTTCCACATCTGTTTTGAGATTCATCTCTTTGCAGACATTTCGAACCGATTCACCAAAGCGTTTCCCGATATTGGCAGATTTTACCGTGCATTTACCATAAACATCTATGCGGTTCACGATGAAGTGGATATGTTTCTGCTTCGTGGAATTGTGGACATCCAAGACGATTTGGCTATTTTCTGTAAGTCCCACATCTTTCAATGATTTTAAAGCCAGTTCCTTCAACTCTTCGTTCGTCAGACTGTCGCCGACTTCCTTTGGTGGAGAAATGTAACCCGTCAAAGCCCATTTCTTGACATTGGGATTTCTCTCGGCGACAATCTTCATCTCTTCAAATCTTTCCTCCGGCATTGTTGAAAGCAGGTTGTTGGAATAAATACATTCCGCCGTGCCTTTGTCATTGCCGTTGTATTCAATCGCTATCTTACTGATCCTCCTCGTCGTTGCCGAATTGTTCATGCTTGATGATTTGTTGGTAGAGGTATTCCCGGATCAACCTCGTTGTGGTTTGAATTTCCTCAAGGATCTCTTTCTTGTTTTCAAACTCATTCCATTCTCTGTTCCGGAGCAGATTGGATATCCTTATAAAATTGTTGCCGTAATTCAACAGAACCGCGTCGGTTTGAAACTCGTTTATTTTGAGTTCTTTTTCGGTTGAAACCAGTCTTAAATATTTTGATATTTTGAGTTTGTAGAAGTCAGCCTCCTTTTGAATTTTCTCAAACTCCTTTTCGGTAAAACGAACTGAGACTACCTTCGAAAATTGGTTCGCCGTCTTCTTTTTCAAACCTCCCTTTCGACCAATTTCTCGGAACCGGTTCTTTCTTTTTTCTTCTGCAACCTTGGCAATTTGCTTCTCGGAAACCTGCCTGACAAACTGTTTTAAAAAGTCATTTTTCATCTTGTGTTTATTTTGTGTTTAATTTTTTTATGATTTTAAATTACTGGCTTGAATTCCATTTCCAAACAAGTGTTTCCGACGACAGGAGGAAACCAAAAAGCCCGATTTTTACGGCAAGCCCCACGCTTGTTGTAAACATTGGGTACTTTTTGCACTAGACACATGGCAAGTTTTTACCCAGCTTTTTTAGAGTATTCCACCTGTGCTTATTTTGCGCAGCCCGGCTTGTATAAATCTTCATCTTTTTCTCCTGTAAATATTCCGGTTTTCCTCGGACTCGTGGATGGCTGTTTGATTTTTTTCAAGCTTATTTTCAAGTGTCTTTTCTTCCTGTGATATCAGGAAATCATTCAGATCTTGATGACGGAAATATTCATTCGACCGGTCATCTGCCTCCGGGAATATTTTCAAAATTGAATCCCTGCACTGTTCGCCGGCACGGTCGTTATCCAAATACATTTCAACAGATTTATAATTTCCAAAAAGCCCGGATGTCTTGTGAACCATGGCGACAGAGTTCAGAATTAGATGGTCGGAAGGTGTCTTTTCTTGTGCTAAAATTTTAAGGAAGAGGTAGTCGGTAAAGCCCTCGAAAACCTTTAGGTTTTCAGAATTATTTTTTATCGTGGTGATATCCTTTTTTCCAAGGCAGATTTTGGAAAACCTGCTGCGGATTTCGTAGCCTCCCGAATCGTTTTTAAAACCGAGCCCAAAATATCTCTTGTCATTAATCCGGTAGTGGACTTCGCTCAATTCCGATTTTTGTGACTCGAGTTTTCTTGATTTCAAATAATCCAGAAGCGCCGGGTGTCGTACTTCTTTTACTTCAAGAATCTCGTTTTTCTTTTCAGCAGTAATCGTTTCCTCTGGGTTTTGCTTTTTAAAAGAAAAATTAAAGCGTTCCAGATATTCCAACGCATCCAATACCGAGCATCGCTTAATGGCTTGGACGATGGAGACATTGTCGTACATCATTCCCGTTCCAAAGTCGAAGGCCGTATTTTTAGTAAAATTTACGACTAAGCTCGGTGTGCGCTCCTGGCGGTCTATAGCATGATAGAATGCGGACTTAGCGTTGTCTTTGCTCGGGAAAAGAGAAAAACTCTCAAGGATTTCCCGGATGCTGATATTTTCGTTAGCTTGTTTGCAGTTCATTTTTTGTGTTTTTTAAAGTTTATCTTTTTATATCCAGTTATGTTTTTACCGTTTTTCCATACCTGCCTACCTAAATATTGAATATCAGTTAGTTATATCATTTTATGACTTACCTTGTTGTTACCTGTTAATTGGATCCCTTCTTTAACTATGGTAGTTTAGGTAAAGTCTTAGCTATTTTATTACCTTGATAAAAATTTGAAAATGAGTTATGTAAGTCCACTTAGGTAAGTAGGTAGGATAAATTGAATGTCAAGGATTTAAACTTTCTTTCAGTCAATCTTTCTTCGGATCAGGTAGCCGTAAACCTGCAGTTTCGGATGCTTGATTCTTTCATACTTGAGCCTGGTGAGCGCCTTTCCGACCTTGATGTTGTTCAATCTTAAATTCAGGGCGTTGTTCATTGCCACAACGATGTCCGTCGCCGTAAGAAAATCCTTGATGTCCTTCGATTTCTCGAAGTGTGCGGAAACGATTTCCTGCTCAAGTGAAAGCTGGGAAAACTGCTCGTTCCTCAGCTCATTAGCCTCTATGTCCGAGAGCGTCATTTCCGGTTGGTAATTTTTTCTTTCAAAAGCATTGTAGTACGCCTGCGCCCATACCTTGTCTATGTCTATTTCCTTGGAATAATTGAAGTCAATGCTGAAAACTTCGAAAACCAGCCACCTTACGCTTCCTGTCTCGTCGGTAAGGAAATCTGTTCTGTTGGTGGAGGCAACAAAGGAACATATCCTATCCATGTTCTCCGGCCTCCGTCCGTAAGGCACCCTTACTTTTGCGCCGCCCATCGAGATGAAGGATTTCAGGGTGTTGACATCCGATTTGGACAGCACGGCCAGCTCGTCCGCATTGAGGATGAAATTTTTGCAGATGGCAATGATGCCGTCCTTGTCCACTGTGACATTTTCGGAATAATAATCCCTGAGCCCGTCCGGGATGAGGAACCGCAGGAAGGTGGTTTTGCCCGTGTTCTGTTTGGAGCTTGCCAGCACGAGGCACTGCTTGTTGACATAGTCTTTCTTCAATGCGCAAAGCACGGCGCGGGTCAGCCACTTCTCGAGATGGTAGCGGAACGCTTCGCTGTCGTTGGTCCGAACAAATCCCGCCAGCTTCCGGATATGGTCTTCGCCGTCCCAGCCCGCGAGTTTTTTAAAGTATTCCGCTATCGGGTTGTATCTCTTTATCAAGTGGCTCCGTACGAGGATCTCCAACTTCTGCATGGTGATCTGCATCCCGGCCTGTACGAGTTCTATCAGCAGGGAGTTGATGTTTAGCTCTGTCCAGTCATCCTTTCCCTTGAGCGATATTTCTATCTCCAGGGCGATGGCGTTAAAGCGAAGGTCATACTTGCTTTCAAGATACTTCATCACCATATCGAAAATGGTAGTGGTCTCGGAAGCGGTTTGGTAGAGTACTGGGGATTCGTCCATATTAAAGATGTTTTCTTCTATATGACTTTTCTGCATCTTCCTCGATTTCCAGAATAGTTTTTCTTTTGCCGGAAGAAATCCAAGCCATCAATTCATCTTCAAAAAAATAGAGTTTCTTACCATTTTTATAGCACGGAATTTTGCGCTCGCGAACCAGCGTATAGATTGTTGGCTTTGCCTTTCCGATAATTCTTGAGGCAGTCTCAATATCAATCGGAATTCTTTTTTCGGGTTCAGAAATTGAATTTTGATTTTTAACGATTTGTTTGATTTCTGCAATTTGATCCGAAAGAAACGCTACAGCTTTTGGTAGGTTTTCAAATGAAATTTCCTTGCTTTCCATAATGATTGTTTTTAGTTATTATGGCGCAATGATAATTTATGTTCTATGTGTGTTTTTTGTATGATTAAGAATGTTTAAATCATACTAAAATCATAACGATTTTGTGTTCGTTTTTGATTTACAAAATGGAAATTTTCTCTTTATTGGAGCAGGTTATCATCGATTTTAATTAATCCGTCATTTTTTCTTGAAGAAAGTAATTTTTCTATGGTTGACTCCTCCATTTCTCTAAAATTTTGAGTAAAAACCGTCTTTAGGAACCTCGCAACGTCCTTTCGCTGATTATTTCCGCGGTAATAATTCCAGGTATTCCATCCGAAATGCATTAAATCGGTGGTTTTAAGTGTATTTACTTTTACGGCGACTTTATCGTTGATTTTACCTTCAGACAGAAAGCCAACCAAGGAATCACAAAGCCTGTTCAAATCTTCATCGGACGTATGTACAGCAAACTTCTCTTGCGTGTACTTCACGATAAAGTCAAGTTTTTCCTTTAGGATTTCTTCTTCCTTCAATTTAGCACGAATCCTTATTTTTTCAATTTCAGAAAGACCGTCTGACTCACTTTCATTTTCCTCCATATTCTCTTCAGGATTATCGTTATTCTGAGATTCATCTTCATTTTCAGAAATGTGATTTGGCAAATCTTCTTCTACCGTAAGTTGAATCGGTTTATCCTCAGTCGGTTTTCCTGGTTCAGAATCCTGATTATCTTTTTCAGAGTTTTCTCCGACTTCCTTTAAGTCTAATTCTTTTTTCAAATTTTCGGATGAATCTGAAATTTCTTTTGAATCTGCTGGAGTAGGAATACTTATTTCTGCCTGTTCAGAAGCTGCATCCTTCATCAATTTTTTTCTAAAATATTCTACAATTGGAATTCTCCTTAAAAATTCATCCAATATGATTACTATTAACACATATATCACAAAGGCAAAAGCTGCAGCTCCCCAAAAAATAATAGTTCCACCAAATTCATCATCCGACTCCTTCAAATAATAATACCTTGATACAAATCCTACTACAACACAAGCTATAACTACAAGAAAAAATTGAAGGATTAAATCATAATACTTTTGTTTCATAGACTTTACTTTTCTGACATCTTTAATTGGATGGCTTTCGCTGCCTGATTTTTCTTTTCATCAATCACTTTTGCATACACCTGCGTGGTCTTCACATTTGTATGCCCAAGCATTTTGCTCACAGTATAAATATCTGTTCCGTTGGCAAGTTGTAAAGTAGCGAATGTATGCCTAAAATTGTGAAATGTGATTTTCTTTGTAATTCCGGCGCTTTCAATCCATTTTTTCAGAGGTCGGGAAATCCACGCTGAATTTGGCAATCCTTCAAAGACTAAATCATCCGGCAGTCTTCTTTCGCCGCAAAGTTTTAATGCCTGTTCCGAAATGGGCATATATTCCACGCCTTTCGTTTTTTGCTGTGTAAAATGGATTTTTGGCAAGCCACTTTCAACACTGATTTCCTTCCATTTTAGTTTTTGAATATCGGATAAGCGAAGTCCGGTTAGGGCAGAAAAAAGCGCCGCGCGTTTCATCACTTCATTTTCACAATAGGTTGAAGCCAATTTGTTCAGCTCTTCAATTGTGAGATATTCACGCCGAGATTCTTCATCAGCAATACCTTTAATTTTCGCGGAAATTTCGGAAAGGAAATAACCGTCAATAAATGCCTGCCTTAATGCTGCCTTGAAAATAGAAAAGTATGTTCCCGCGCTATTTTTAGAAAGTGTCCCTGTTTTGTTTCCGCCCCTTGGTGCTGTTAGTAGATAGTTTTTAAAATTCTCGCAAAACTTAATGTCAATCTTGTAAAACGGAATAATTTCACCTCCAAACTCAGTCAAAAAGTGAATGGCGCGCTCCCAGTTAATTCTGATAGATTCAGAACTTTTTCTGTGGCGTTTTTTAATTAAACCTTCGAAGTACTTAACAAAATTTTCTTCTGACTTTTCTTTCTGTTCCGCCTGGAATTTATCAAGTTCGCTGTAGAGTTCCACAGTATCAAATTCTCTTTGGCGTAGCTTCCGAAGGGAATCTGCATAAATCATGGTTTCTTGGTCGGTTTTGCTTTTGCAAACAATAATTCCATTATCATCCCTTTTGGGTTTATAGGATACCGAATCTTCCTTTGTTCGCGCAGGTCTATTCTTGTCGAAGACCACCGTGGTAACACTGCGGTTCAAATATTCCCGGATTCTCTGTAGATTCTTCTTTCCCGGAACACTCACTGGATAACTTTCAAGATAAATATACCATTCCTTGCGAAACTCTGCCTTACGAAGGCGCACAGTGACTTTGGTTTTCGATAATTCTCTCATTGTGGATCAAATATCTGGTTAATCAGAACTTTTGGGACATACACAAAACTTCCAACTTTTTTCGTAGGAATCTTATGTTTTTTTATTGCTTTTAAAACCGTTCCTGGGTCTGCGTGAAACTTTGCACTTGCCTCTGAAATCGTTAAGCAATTACCTATTTCAAAATAATTTTGCTCTTCCAAAGGTTTTGTGTTTTCTTCAGCAATCTCGACCCCTGTGAACAATTTTTCTAAGTCAAGTCGACTTACCCTTGTTAATCGCTGTCCAAAATTATGTGCCGGAACTCTGCCACTTTTAATCAGCCTGTGAATAGTATCTTTTGAAATTCCAAAAAGCATTTTTGCTTCGGAAACGGAAATAAATGGTCGCGACTGAACCTCGGCAATTTTACTTTTGGACTGTTCCAATAAATTTTGCTTCGCCTGATCTTCTTTCTCTAGTTGTTTTTGCTTTTTAATATTTTTTTCGGAACAATACTTTGAGCAAAATCTTGTCGCTACCGTTTTGGCTTCAAACGGTTTTTCGCAGAATTCGCAAAGCTTCGGAATTTTCAGATTACTAAAACCCATAAAAGTTTGATATTTGGAAACTTACAAATAAAATAAATTTCATTAAGGCCATTTAAGACCTAATAAGGCGCAGATAGTCCGTACTTTTAGCGCGGTACAAATATGATACAAATATATGATAAAAATCGATTAAAATCGACAATTATTTAAAATGGATTAAAATTAAAAATCGCTGTAAACAAATAGTTTACAGCGATTTAGTAATTAATGATTATCGTTTGTTACTTAACTTACTTGACTTCTTCGAAGTCTGCATCCTGAACGTCATCAGCTCCGTCATTGCTTTGCGGATTTCCCTGCGCTTGGTCAGCACCCGGTTGTCCTGAATTTCCGGCAGCGTACATTTCTTCGGAAGCAGCCATCCATGCAGCGTCTAACGCTTCAGTTTTGGATTTAATGCTGTCCATATCTTTTGCTTCGAAAGCGGTTTTCAATTCTGCGTGTGCAGCTTCAACAGCAG
>Ga0308157_10003588_pt1 | contig 22214 bp, 18 predicted proteins | sample PhyBR1_FD_201035 | JGI IMG/M metagenome (GOLD analysis project Ga0308157, IMG submission 201035) | Phyllosphere microbial communities from UC Gill Tract Community Farm, Albany, California, United States - DLSLB.R1 | ecosystem: Host-associated > Plants > Phyllosphere > Unclassified | place: USA...
GTAGTAATCTGGCCCCACCTTCACAATACTAGGGTCTGGGTAAAAGCCCGTCAGGATGGGATTGACTAACTCAATCGATTGTGCAAATGCGGCCGCGTGCGACAGCCAGCCGGCGGCAGCCGCCAGGAGCAAAGGTTTGACTTTCATTTTCTGAATGCTAGCGGGAACGAATGGTCCAGGCTCCCGCCACTTGTAGCCTGGGGCTGGGTTGCAGTGCGGGCCCAGGCCAGCGGAGCCCGGGGCCCAGGCCGGGCTAAACATACAGTAGCGGCCCCAGCGCAACAGTACCGATAGGTAGCGCCCCGCGCTGGCTAGGGCAGCGAAACCGCGCTCAGCCCGGCCCTTACCGGAACAGCAGGGGCGCAAACGTGGACAAAGCGTGGCGCCACACGGGCCAGGTGTGCCCGCCGGGGTACTCGCTGTACGTGTAGTGCAGACCCAGCGCATCGAAGCGGGCGCGCATGATTTTATTGTTGGCGTACGCAATGTCTTCCCGCCCGCCCATCGATAGTCACAATTGCTTAAGGCTCTGGTTAATAGTGCTGGCGCTGGCTTGCATAAAGGTGTGCTGCGGGTCGGAGAGCTTGGCGTTGCTGGCAAAAAGGCCGAGCTGAATACGCCCAGGTACCCAAACATATCGGTGTTGCGCACGCCCGCATACAGCGTTTGCGCGGCACGTGGTGCTGGTACAAATACTCGTGGGTGCGCTGGCTGACCTTGAGCAGGCCATCGGCGTCGCCGCACGAAATCCAGAGCAGCTTCAGCAGCTGGCGGGCCCTGGCGGGGTCGGGCACCAGTTTCTCGGGTTTTTTGGTGTTGGGCGCCGAGGAAAACCCGCCTACCCAGGCAAACTTATCGAGGTTGCCGAGGCCAAAATTTAGCGATTGCCCGCCGCCCATCGAGAGGCCGGCGATGGCCCGGTTCCCGCGGGTAGTCAGCGGCTTGTACTTCTTTTCGATAAAGGGAATGAGGTCGCGCAGCAGGTCTTGCTCGAAGTTGGCAAAGGCCGCCACCTTGTCGGGGCCGTAGATATTGCCGATGGCCCGGTCGTCCGGTATGGCCCGGCCGTTGGACATCACCACCAGCATCGCCCCCAATGCCGTGCAGCAAGTACAGCACCGGGTATTTCTTTTTCGCAGAAAAGCCCGGCGGCCTGTAAACCAGCACCGTGCCCACGGTGCGCGAAGGGTAGCTGATGCTATCGAGCCGGCCGGCCGCTACGCCTGCCCGGGGCTGGTCGAACCCCGCGGGGGCCGCACGCACGGAGGGTTGGGCTAGCCCGGGGCGGGCGGCCAGCAGCACCAGGCTCACCAGCAGGAAGCAGAAGTTTTTCATCGGTTGAACGCGCAGGTTGCTGCCCGCAAAGGTGGTACCTCGTGCCCCTTGGGCCACCTATCGGGGCCAACCGACTTTTGCGCGCCGGCCACCCCGCCACCGCTTCAGTACCCTAGCCGGAAGTGCGGGGGCCGGCCAGTTATTTAGGCGTTGGCTAGCCCACCCCGCGGCTAGCCGGCCAACCTCGCCATGCACCCGCTTCGCGCCCGCCTCCCCCGCTTCGTGCCCCCGCTTACCGAGGCCGATTGGCAGCCCCTGGCCGCGGCCCTGCGCGGGCGCCACCTTTTGCTGGCCGGCCTGAGCATGGTGGGCTACCTGGCCAGCCCTGGCAGGGGGCGGCGGGCTGGTAGCCGGCGCAGCCGGTGTTGCTGCTGGCGGGCACGATACTGCTGTTGCACAGCGCCTTCGGCTGGCTGCTGGGCTACGGCCCCAAGCACGCCACGGGCTTTGGCGATACCCACCTGGGGCGCGTGGGGGCTAGGTAGGCGAGGGGCACCCTAGCGGGGCGCTTCCCGCCGATGCTGTTGTTGGGGCTAGCTTTCGGCTTTTACGCGGCTACCGGCAGCCGCGCCCCCAAGCTATGCTGACGCCCGAGAGCACTATTCTGCTAATTGACGACGAGGAAATGCTGCGCCTGGCCGTGGCGCGCACCCTGGAGCTGGAGGGCTACCGCGTGCTGCAAGCCCCCACCGCCTACGCGGGGCTAGCCCTGCTCGCCGACCACGCCGCCGACATCAGCGTGGTGCTCTCCGATGTGAAGCTGCCCGACGGGCGCGGCCTCGACCTGCTGCCCCGCTACCGCGCCCTGGCCCCGCTGGCCGAAGTTATCCTGATGACTGCCTACGGTACTATCGCCGACGGCGTGCGCGCCATGAAGGAAGGGGTCTTCGACTACCTCGCCAAGGGCGACGCCGACGAGCGCCTGGTAGTAGTGGTAGACCGCGCCGCCGAAAAAGCCCGCCTGCGCCGCCGCGTGGCTGACCTCGAAAAAAAGGTGGGCGGCCAGTACAGCTTTGCCGAAATGATAGGCCACTCGCCCGCCCTGGAGCAGGTGAAGCGCACCGCCCAGCAGGTGGCCCTCACCGAGGCCACCGTGCTGCTCGAAGGCCCCACCGGCGCGGGCAAGGAGCTGTTTGCCCAGGCCATTCACTACGCTAGCCCGCGCCAGCAAAAGCCCTTCGTGGCCGTCAATTGCAGCGCCTTCCCCAAAGATTTGCTGGAAAGTGAGCTGTTTGGCTATAAGAAAGGGGCTTTCACGGGGGCCGCTATGGACAAGAAAGGCTTGTTTGAGGAAGCCAACGGCGGCACGATTTTCCTGGACGAAATCGGCGAGCTGGCCCCCGAGGCGCAGGCCAAGCTGCTGCGCGCCCTGGAAAGCCGCGAGTTTACCAAGCTCGGCGACTCCAAGCCCACCCGCGTGAACGTGCGCGTGGTAGCCGCCACCAACCGCAACCTCAAGCAGGAGGCTGATTTGGGCCACTTCCGGCTCGATTTGTACTACCGCCTCTCGGTGGTGGTGCTGGCTATTCCGCCCCTGCGCGCCCGCCTCGGCGACGTGCCCGTGCTAGCCGAGTACTTTGCCCACTACTTTGCTAATCAGCTGCGGCAGCGCCCGCTGGTCATCGACCCCGAGGCTATGCACGCGCTCGAAACCTACGCCTGGCCCGGCAACGTGCGCGAGCTGCGCAACGTGTTGGAGCGCGCCTCCATCCTCACGCCGCCCGGCCGCCCCCTGGCCGCCGCCGACCTGCCCCTGGAGGTGCAGCTAGCCGCGCTGGAAGCCCAGATGGGCCCGCCCGCCGCCCCGCGGCCCGAAACCCAGGCCGACCCCGCCGACAATGACCCGCGCCTGCTGCGCAACGCCGAGAAGCACCACATCCAGCGCATGCTGGCCGAGTGCGCCGGCAACAAGGCTGCCACCGCTAGGGTGCTCGGCATTGCCCACACCACGCTGTACCGGAAGATTCAGGAGTACGGGCTGTAGGGCGCTAGGAAGTGAGGTGCCCCGCCCGCCGGGCCATCTCCCCCTGCGCTACCCACTCCTCATAAGCTGCTACCGCTAGCCGCTCGGCCATAAACGTCCGCATCGAGTAGCCGCGCAGCTCCAGGCACCAGCGCAAGAAACCGGGCTCGGCCTGGCTGGTGGTGAAGCCCCGCGCCAGCACGTCGGCCCGGCGGGCGGCGGGGAGGGAGTCTAGCCAATCGAGGAAGTCGGTGGCAGTGAGCGGGAAATCGCTGGTTTGAGCGTAGTATGCCTGGGTGGCAGCGGCGATTTCAGTGAGTAAGTCGGACATAAGGGGCTAGCCCCGCCACTGGCGGCCGGGCTGCGCGGCCGCTTGCGAACCTGGGGCCAGCGCCCCCAAAACGCCTCTATTTGCTCGCAAAGCAACTTTTTTGCCGCCGCGGCTGGCTAGCAGAATGTACGCGGCCCTAGCAAAACGCTAGGGCCGCGTGCGTTTCACAACGGGGGCGGCCTCTACCGCGCCGACTGCCACCCCCACGCTACCCTAAATGGCTAGCCCGGCTAGCATTCTGCACCAGCGCTCTAGCAAAACGCTACGGTGCTGCCGCTTGGCGCTGGTTCGGCTTTTAGCCTTTTTCAAAATTTTAGCGCTGTTCAGCAGGTAGTTACGGTTAAAAATTCGCGGTGGCCCGTTCCCGGGGTCGGCCTTTGCTCTACGGCTGGCATCGCCGCTGCCAGCGGTTTTGCTCGCCTTTTTTCTCCTCGCTTTCCTAATGAATCCGCTGCTGATGACTCCGCTGCTCACGGCCGCCGGCCTGGCTGGCTTCTGGCTTTTTTATAAGTCGGTCGATTTTTTTGATAAGATCTAACTGCCTAGCGCCATGATGATTACCCTTCTTGCCCTCTCGCTGGCTGTGTTTGGCTACCTCGTGTACGTGCTGCTGAAGCCCGAGCGCTTCTAGCCGTTTTTTCCTTTCGCTTTACTGTCATGACTACTGGTTTACTGGGCATTTTCGCCACCTTCGGGCTCACGCTGCTGCTGGCCCTGCCGCTGGGCCGGTTTCTGGCCAATGTGTTTCAAGGCAACAAAAACGCCCTCGATTTCCTGGCCCCACTCGAGCGCGGCATTTTCCGCCTCTCGGGCATCGATGCCCAGCGCGAAATGACCTGGCAGCAGCACCTGCTGGCGCTGCTCACTATCAATTTGGTGTGGTTCGTCTTCGCGATGGTTGTCCTCTGCACGCAGGGCAGCCTGCCGCTCAACCCCGACGGCAATCCGAGCATGGCGCCCGACCTGGCCTTTAATACCACCATTTCCTTTCTCGTCAACTGCAACTTGCAGCACTACTCCGGCGAGTCGGGCCTGAGCTATCTCTCGCAGCTAGTGGTAATTACCTTTCTGCAATTCGTGACCGCCGCCACCGGCATCGCCGCCGCCGTGGTCGTCATCAACGCCCTGCAAACCCGCACCACCGACAAGCTCGGCAACTTCTACAATTACTTCGTGAAGAGCATCACCCGCCTGCTGGTGCCCATCTCGCTGGTCGTCGCCATCATCCTGGCTTTCAACGGCGCGCCGATGACCCTGCACGGCGAGCAGCCGCTCATCACGGTGCAGGGCGATACCACGGCCGTATCGCGCGGCCCGGTGGCCGCGATGGTGGCCATCAAGGAGCTGGGTACCAATGGTGGCGGCTTCTACGGCGCCAACTCGGCTCACCCGCTCGAAAACCCCAACTTCGTCACCAACATGACGGAAAACGTGGCCCTGGTGCTCATTCCGCTGGCCATGATTTTTGCGCTGGGCTTCTACCTCAAGCGCAACAAGCTGGCCTACATGATATTCGGGGTGATGACGGTGGGCTTCCTGGCCCTGCTGGCCCCCACGGTTTATTATGAAATGCACGGCAACCCCGCCATTGCTCACCTGGGCGCCAACCAGGCGCTGGGCGCTATGGAGGGCAAGGAAATCCGCTTCGGCGCGGCCGCCTCGGCCTACTGGAGCATCACCAACACCATCATCAGCTGCGGCTCCATCAACTCGATACACGACTCTTTCATGCCCCTCTCCGGCATGTGCCAGATGCTGGGCATGATGACCAACGCCTTCTACGGCGGCTGCGGCGTGGGTTTGCTCAACTTTTTCGCCTATCTCATTATCGCCGTGTTCATTGCGGGCCTGATGGTGGGCCGCACGCCCGAGTTTTTGGGTAAGAAAATCGAGGCCCGCGAGATGAAAATCGCCGTCATCGTGACGCTCTTGCACCCGCTGCTCATCCTGGCCGGCACCGCCATGACGGCCCACCTCTACGCCGGCAACCCCACTGAGTACGCCGGCTGGCTGGCCAACCCCGGCTACCACGGCTTCTCGGAAATGCTCTACGAATTCACCTCGTCCTCGGCCAACAACGGCTCGGGCTTCGAGGGCCTCGGCGACAACACGCCCTGGTGGAACATCTCGACCGGCGTGGTGCTGCTGCTCTCGCGCTTCCTGCCCATCATTGGTCCGGTGGCCATCGCCGGCCTGCTAGCCCGCAAAAAAGGGGTGCCCGCCAGCGCCGGCACCCTGCCCGCCGACACCGCCACCTTCGGCGTGATGGTGCTGGCCGTCATCGTGATTATCGCCGCGCTGGCCTTCTTCCCGGCCCTGGCGCTGGGGCCGCTGGCCGAGCATTTCTCGCTGTATATAAAGTAAATAACCCTGGCTAACACTGGCGCGAGTTTAGGCGAAGCCGTAACTCGTGCCAGCCATAACGTGGAGTTTCCAACTCCACTGCCGCGCCAGCGGCAAGACGGGGCCGCACCGTCCGACCGGCCAACCCAATCCCACGCGAGCTTGCCGCTAGCGCGGCAGTGGAGGCACAGCCTCCACGTCATTTCCGGCACGAGTTACGGCTTCGCCTAAACTCGCACCAGTACCCTCCCCCTAAAATGGCAACCCAATCCCAATCTCTTTTTCAACCCGCGCTGGTGGCCGCGGCTACCAAGCAAGCGTTCGTCAAGCTCGACCCGCGCATCATGTTCCGCAACCCGGTGATGTTCACCGTGGAGCTGGGCACGGTGGTGATGGGCTTCGTGACCGCCGCTCAGCTCGTGCGCCCCGATGCCAGCCAGGGTAGCTTCGGCTACAACTTCACGGTATTTATCGTGCTGTTCCTGACGCTCTTATTCGCCAACTTCGCCGAAGCCATCGCCGAGGCGCGGGGCAAGGCCCAGGCCGATTCGCTGCGCAAAACCCGCCAGGATACGCCCGCCAAGGTGCGGCTCGAAAACGGCAAATTTGAAACCGTAAGCTCGGCGCAGCTCCAAAAAGGCCAGGTGTTCGTGGTCGAAGCCGGCGAAATTATCCCCACCGATGGCGAGATTATCGAGGGGCTAGCCACCATCGACGAGTCGGCCATCACCGGCGAGTCGGCCCCGGTTATCCGCGAGGCGGGCGGCGATAAATCGTCCGTGACGGGCGGCACCAAGGTGCTCTCTGACCGCATTGTGGTGCTGGTGACCACCGCCCCCGGCGAGTCGTTTCTGGACAAGATGATTGCGCTGGTGGAAGGCGCCTCGCGCCAGAAAACGCCCAATGAAATCGCCCTCACCATCCTGCTGGCCGGCTTCACGCTGGTGTTCGTGATAGTGTGCGTGACGTTGCAGCCGTTTGCCGAGTATTCCAATACGCCCATTGCCATCTCGGCCTTTATTGCGCTGTTTGTCTGCCTGATACCGACCACCATCGGCGGCTTGCTTTCAGCCATCGGCATTGCGGGCATGGACCGCGCCCTGCGCGCCAACATCATCACCAAGAGCGGCAAAGCCGTGGAAACGGCCGGCGACATCGACGTGCTGCTGCTCGACAAAACGGGTACCATCACCATCGGCAACCGCAAGGCCACGCACTTCTGGCCCGCCCCCGGCGTGAGCGAAGGCGAGCTAATTGAGGCCGCCGTGCTCACCTCGCTGCACGACGAAACCCCCGAGGGCAAGAGCATCGTGGAGCTGGCCCGCGCCAACCGCCGCCTCGACGATAGCGGCCTGCAAGAGCGCCTGCTGGGCAGCGAGCCCATCAAATTCACGGCCGAAACCCGCAGCAGCGGCACCACCCTGGCCAGCGGCCTGCGCATCCGCAAGGGGGCTAGCGACGCCATCCGCAACCTGGCCAACGCCGCCGGCCAGACCTTCCCCAACGAGACAACCCAACGGGTATCGGAGGTAGCCAGCAACGGCGGCACGCCGCTGGTAGTGAGCGAGAACGACCGCATCCTGGGCGTGGTCGAGTTGCAGGACATCATCAAGCCCGGCATCTCGGAGCGCTTCGAGCGCTTGCGCAGAATGGGCATCAAAACCGTGATGGTGACCGGCGACAATCCGCTCACCGCCAAGTTTATCGCCGAGAAAGCCGGCGTTGATGACTTCATCGCCGAGGCCAAGCCGGAGGATAAAATGAAGTACATCCGCGCCGAGCAGCAGGGCGGCAAGCTGGTAGCCATGATGGGCGACGGCACCAACGACGCGCCCGCCCTAGCCCAGGCCGACGTGGGAGTGGCCATGAACTCGGGCACCCAGGCCGCCAAGGAAGCCGGCAACATGGTGGACCTCGACAACGACCCCACCAAGCTCATCGAGGTAGTCGAAATCGGCAAGCAGCTGCTCATGACGCGCGGCACGCTCACCACCTTCAGTATCGCCAACGACGTGGCCAAGTACTTCGCCATCGTGCCGGCGCTGTTCATGGTCGCCATCCCGGCCCTGGGCGCGCTCAACATCATGGGCCTGAAATCGCCGCAGTCGGCCATCCTGAGCGCCGTGATTTTCAACGCCCTCATCATCCCGGCCCTGGTGCCGCTGGCCCTCAAAGGCGTGGCCTACACGCCCATCGGCGCCTCGGCCCTGCTCCGCCGCAACCTGCTGATTTACGGGCTGGGCGGGGTGATTGTACCCTTTATCGGGATTAAGCTGATTGACATCGTAGTAGGCTTGTTTTTGTAGAAAATAGTCCGTCATACTTCGCTACGCGCTGCATGACTTAGTAACAACAACCATGAAATCCCAACTCCTGCCCGCCATTCGCCTTACCCTAGCCATGCTGGTGCTGTGCTGCGTTATTTACCCCGCCATTGTGTGGGCGGCTGCCCAACTGGCCCCCGGCAAGGGCGAGGGCGAGCAAATCACCAAAAACGGCCGCCTGGTGGGCTTCGCCAACGTGGGCCAGAAATTCGACAAGCCCGAGTATTTCAACTCGCGGCCCTCGGCGGTGGGCTACAAGGCCGACGGCTCGGCTGGCTCCAACAAAGGCCCTAGCAACCCCGACTACCTGAAGGAAGTGCAGGCCCGCCTCGACACTTTTCTGGTGCAAAACCCTAGCGTGCGCCGTACCGAGGTGCCCGCCGAACTCATCACAGCCAGCGGCTCGGGCCTCGACCCCGACTTGTCGGTGCAGGGGGCGTTGGTGCAGGTGGCCCGCGTGGCCCAGGCCCGCGGCGTAGCCCCGGCCAAGGTGCAGGCCCTGGTGTCCCAACAAATTCAATCGGGTACGCTCGGCCCCGACCGCGTGAACGTACTCAAACTTAACCTGGCGCTGGACGACCTGGCCGGTAAAAAATAAGCGGTGCGCCGCCCGGTTATAACAGCCGAGCCACCCCAACGATACGTATTTCGAGCGCTGCTACCTGAGCGCCTTCTTCATGAAAAAGTTGCTTTTGCCCGTGCTGGCTACCCTTTGCACAAGTGCCGCCCTGGCCCAGACTACCCCCACCACCGACCCCGCGCTGGCCGTGCCGCCCCCCGCCGCCCCGGCCCCGCCGGCTCCCGGTCCGTTCACCACCTACGGCTTCGTGGATGCCTACTACGGCTTCGATTTCAACCACGGCAATACCAACGTGCGGCCCGGCTTCCTCTACTCGCACAACCGCCAAAACGAGTTCACGGTGAACAACGCCGTGCTGGGCATGCGCTACGACGATGGCAAGGTGCGCGGGGCGCTCGGCATCCACGCCGGTACCTACGTGAGCGCCAACTACGCCGCTGAGGACCAAGTGCTCAAGCACATTTACGAGGCTTACGCCGGCTTCCGACCCTTCGAGAAAGCCTGGCTTGATGTCGGCATTTTTGGCTCGCACATCGGGTTTGAGTCGGCCATCTCGAAGGATAACTGGACGCTGACCCGCTCGCTGATGGCCGAAAACTCGCCCTACTACGAGTCGGGCGCCCGTTTCACCTACGAGGTTGACCCTAAGCTGACGCTGACCGCGCTCGTACTCAACGGCTGGCAGAACATCCGCGAAACCAACCAGGGCAAGGCCCTTGGTACCCAGATTCAGTGGAAGCCCACCGCCAAGCTGCTCATCAACAGCAGCACCTTTTATGGCAACGAGCAGCCGCAGGACTCGCTCAAGCGCCGCCGCTATTTCCACGATTTTTACATCACCTACGCCGCCACCGACCGCCTGAGTTTGGCCGCCGTGTTCGACGTGGGCAAGCAGCAGAGCGCCGGCCGCCACGGCTACGACACCTGGCACGCCGGCTCGGCCTTCGTGAAATACAAGCTCAGCGACCAGTTTTCGACCACCCTGCGCGGCGAGTACTACAACGCCGACCGGGGCGTGATTATCAGCACCATCAGCCCCGCCCTCACCGATGCCCGCTTCGAGGCCGGCGGCGGTTCGCTCAATATCGACTACTTGCCCACGGCCAATGTCGCCTTTCGGGTAGAGGGACGCTACCTACGAGCGCAGGACGCTATTTTTCAACACGATAACGGGGCTAGCCAGAACTACGGGAATATCACGACCAGCGTCGCGCTGTCGTTTTAATCCGTTTTTGCCCTAGCGTGGGCGCCTCACCCCCCGGCCCCCTCTCCGAAAAGCAGAGGGGAAGCCTGACGACTGCTTAACGCAAGTAACCGTCCGTTTGCGGTCGGCTCCCCCTCTCCTTTTTGGAGAGGGGGCCGGGGGGGAGGCGCCCACGCTCGGCGAGCAATCCAACCTATCCTTTTCCTCCATGCCCCCCACCCCTGAGCAAGACCAGCGCGATACCTCCGCCGAGCGCTTCCTGCGCCTCGTGCAGGCCAAGCGGCGCGGCACGCTCAAGATATACCTGGGGCTAGCCGCCGGGGTGGGCAAAACCTACCGCGTGCTGCAAGAGGCCCACGACCTGCACAGCCACGGCGTAGAGGTGCTGCTGGGCTACGTCGAAACCCACGGCCGGGCCGGCACCGTGGCCCAGCTGCGCAACCTGCCCACTATGCCTCGCAAGCAGGTGTTCTACAAAGGCCACGCGGTGGAGGAAATGGACCTCGACGGCATCGAGCAACGCCGTCCGCAGGTGGTGGTGGTCGATGAGCTGGCCCACAGCAACGTGCCCGGCTCGCGCCACGAAAAGCGCTGGCAGGATGTGCTGGAGCTAGTCGAGCGCGGCATTTCGGTGATAACTGCCGTGAACGTGCAGCACCTCGAAAGCCTGCACGACCAGGTGCTCAAAATAACCGGCACGGACGTAACCGAGCGCATCCCCGACCAGTTGCTGCGCCAGGCCGATGAGGTAGTGAACGTGGACCTGACCGTGGGCGAACTGCGCGCCCGCCTCGAAGAAGGCAAAATCTACGACGCCGCCAAGGTGCCCACCGCGCTGGCCAATTTCTTCCAGGCCGAAAACCTGTTACAGCTGCGCCGGCTAGCCGTGCGTGAGGTGGCCCAGCTGCTGGGCCGCCAGGTCGAAACCGGGGCCGGCGGGGCCGAAGCCGTGGCCCCTCAGCGCCGCAACGACGACCGCCTGCTAGCCTGCATCAACACCAACGACCGCGCCGCCAAGGAGATAATCCGCAAAACCTCGCGCCTCGCCGACCGCTTCTCGGCCGCCGCCTGGTACGTGCTCTACGTGCAAACCGGCCGCGAAAGCGCCGACCGCATCGGTCTGGCCGCTCAGCGCCATTTGATTAACAACCTGCAACTTGCTACCGAGCTGGGTGCCCAAATCATGCGCGTCAAGGACGATGATGTGGTAATGGCCATTCGCAAAGTAGCGCAGGAAAAGGCAGCCACGCTACTCGTGTGCGGCATCACCCGCGAGAAGGGCATCTGGCAGCGCCTGAGCCGCGGCGGCGTCACGCACGACTTGCTCACGGCCGTGGCTAGCGATGACAGTGACCTGGATGTGTACTTGATAACGTATTGATTCTGTTCTATCGCAGCGCCTCACCCCTAGCTACTTCCCGAAGAGGAAATGCGTCAAACGCCTTTTTCGGGGAGCTAGCGCTAGTTTTCAGCACAAGGACTGTCCAGAGCTAGAAGCTAGTTCCCCTCTCCTTTTCGGAAAGGGGTTAGGCGCTGCGTCAGCACGAGCCGACCCACCACCCATGACCCTCAAATCCAAAATCACGCTCGGCTTCGTGGCCATGCTGGCGCTGCTGCTCGGCCTGGGTGGCTATGCCTACTACACGGTGCAGCGCCTCGACCGCAGCTCGCGCAACGTGCTCAAGGACAATTTCTACTCCGTAGAGCTAGGCCAGCAAATGCTGCGCGCCCTCGACCGCATGGCCGCCGACCCTGGCGCCGCCCAGGGCCTCGTGCGCTTTCGGCAGAGCCTAACCCGCGAGGCCGGCAACATCACGGAGGCCGGCGAGCGCGAGCTGGTAGACAGCCTCACGCAGAGCCAGGCCGATTTTCAGCGCCTGCTCGATGCCGGCGCGCCGGCCGCCGGGCGCGCGCCGCTGCTAGCCACGCTGCGCGGCCAAACCTACCGCATGGTGGCCCTGAACACCGGCGCCCTCACCCGCAAAAATGAGCAGGCCAACCGCCAAACCAACCGCGCCGGCGAGTATCTGGCGCTCTTCGCGGCGGTGAGCCTGTTGCTCGGGCTGATGTTTGTGCTGAGCGTGCCCGAGGCGGCGGTGGGGCCGCTGCGCAAGCTCACCAACAGCCTGGAGCACGCGGCCGACAAAGATTTTACGGCCACCATCCCGGTCGATGGCAAGGACGAGTACGGGCGGGTAGCCACGGCATTCAACCGGATGCTGGTGCAGTTGCAGCAGTTCCGCGCTTCTACCATGGCCGAGCTGCTAAACGAGCGCAACCGCACGGCTAGCATCGTGAGTGGCCTCGATGAGGGCCTGCTGCTGCTCGATGAAGACCGCCGCATTGTGCTGGCCAACCCCGTGGCCTGTGCCCTGCTCAGCCGCCCCGCCGAGCAGCTGGTGGGCCAGCTAGCCCCCGACGTGGCCCGCGACAATGACCTGCTGCGCGAAATTCTGCGCCCGCTGGCCGCGGATGCGGCCCAGCGCGAGCAGGCCGTGGCCGATGCCCCGCTGCTGCGCATCGCGCAGCGCGGCGAGGAAGCCTTTTACCGGCTGGCCATGCAGGAGCTGGTTTCTTATAATGAGGCGCGCCAGAAAAATGAGTTCGTGGGCCAGATTATCACCCTGCGCAACGTGTCCGACTACAAGAAGCTCGACCAGGTGAAGTCGAATTTTCTGGCCACCGTATCGCACGAGCTGAAAACGCCGCTTAGCAGTATCGGCCTCAATGCCAAGCTCTTGCAGGATGAGCGCCTGCCCGCCGACGAGCGCTTGCGCATCACGGGCCACATCCGGCAGGAAACCCAGCGCCTCCAGCGTATGGTGAGCGAGCTGCTCGACGTGTCGCGCCTCGACGCGGGCGCCGGCATCCAGCTCGACCTGCACCCCACCAGCCTCGCCGATGTGGTGCGCTTTGCCACCGCCACCGTGGAGGCGCAGCTGCGCGACAAGCAAATCGGCCTCGACCTGCAAGTGCCCGCCGAACTGCCCCTGGTGCGCGCCGACGTGGAAAAAACCACCTGGGTACTCATCAACCTGCTGGCCAACGCCATTCGCTACGCGCCTGGTGGCGAGGCGCTCACGGTGCGCGCCGCCGTGGCCGGCACCTGCGTGCAGGTGAGTGTGCAGGACCGCGGCCCCGGCATCGCGGCCGAAAACCACGACAAGATTTTCCAGCGCTTCGCCCAAATACCCGACAAAACCGGCTACCGCGGCGGCTCGGGCCTGGGCCTGAGCATCGCCCGCGAGTTTATCACTACGCAGGGTGGCCGGCTGTGGGTCGAGAGCGAGCTGGGTAGTGGCAGCACATTTGCCTTTACCCTGCCGGTGGCGGGCTAGCGAACTACGAGCTTGCTGGTGGCGCCATCGGTGGCGCGCAGCACGTACACGCCGGCCGATAGCCCGCTGGTTTCCAGGCGGTCGGTGGCGCCGAACCGGCGCACGGCCCGGCCCGTGAGGTCGCAGAGGGTGCCCGCCACGGGGCGGCTCAGGCGCACGGTTCCGCCCTGGCTAGGGTTGGGATACACGCCGAGGGGCGCAGCGGCCCGGCCAGGGCGCGTGGCAGTTACTACGCTGGATGTCAGGCTATACACAGCCACGGTGCTGCTCACTTCGTTGGCGAGCAGCAGCAGCGGCTGGCCGGTGGGGCTGTCGGCGGCCGCGATAAACACGATGCCTTCGGGACCCAGGTCAGCGGGGCCGGTGGCCGTGCTGCGGTTGTTGGCGTAGGCCTCCAGCACCGGGCTAGCGGGGTTGTTGATGTTGAAGACGGCCACGCCGCCCACGCGCTCCAGGCTCACAAAGGCGTAGAGGTTGTTGCCCACGCGGCCGGTGGCCACGCCCTCCGGCTCGGGGCCCTTGTCGTCCGAGCGGTTTTTGCGCACCGGCGCCTCGCCAAAGCTATTGCTGGCGTTGAACGGGATATTGGCGTCGGTAGCGGTCAGGCGCTCCAGCAGGTTGCCGCTGTCGTGCACCTCGGCGCCAGTGGCGGCATTATAAATACTGAACGAGCGCCCGCCGTAAGCATAAATCTCGTCGAAGTCGCCGTCGCCGTCGGTGTCGCCCAGCTTGTTGGTCACGTTGAGGCGGCCCAGCACGTTGTTGTTTTTGAGCAAACTAGCGTTCGGAAATACCGTGGCGTCGAGCACGTAGGGCGCGGTGGTGCTGCTGGTGCCCAGGCGCACTTGCTCGCTGAAGGCCGAGTAGTCGCGGGCGTCGCCCTCGTTGGCCGTCAGCAGATAGGCCGTGCCGTTTACCTCAAACGTGGCTAGGGCATCGGGCTGGCGCATGCCCTTAATAGGCCAGTTAGCGATGAGCACCTCATTGGTCTGGTCAGAAGCGTCGAGGCCGCGGCCGGGTTGGCGGTGGTCGCTGTAGCCCACCGGGAGCAGGTCGGTTATGGTCTTGCTGGCCAGGTCGAGCACCGCGATGGCGTTGTTTTCCTGCAAGGTGATGTAGGCGGTTTGCGAATTGGCGCTCACGGCCACGTACTCGGGCTCCAGGTCCTGGGCCACGGTGGCGGGCGCGGTGGCTAGCCCCCCGTAGATGCGGATGCCCCGCGCCCGCAAGGTGGCGGCCTGCGCGTTATAGTTTGCGAAGCTCACGGTTGTCACGTTGGCTTGCGTGAGGCCAGCCACGCCACCCGCCATATCGATGACCGACACGCTGCCCTCGGGGTCGGTGGTGTAGGCGGCGTTGGGCTCGCCCTCGTTGGCCGTGAGCACGTAGCGGCCGTCGGGCGAGAAGGTAATCATGTCGGGCATGGCGCCCACGGTCACCTGCTTCAGCAGCCCGCCGCTCTGGTCGAAGAACACTACGCTGCCGTTGGCCTGCGGGCTGGCATTTTCCAGTGCGCAGGCTACCAGGCCGTTGCGGGCATATACCGAGTTGATGCCGCCGTAGGGTTTGATATCAATGGAGGCGATGCTGACGATGGCCGCCGGGTTGGCCAAGTTCAGAATATCGAGCTTGCCGCCCACCGAGTTGGCCACGTACAGGCGCTTGGTGCTGGCGTCGTAGCTCACTATTTCGGCCGAGTTAATCTGGGTGTTGCCCGCAAAGGGCGGGGCCGTCTGGTAGCTCTGCACCAGGCTCAGGTTGAGGCCGCCGGCGCGCACCGGCGCGGCCGAGTCGTTGTCGCGGATGTAAACCAGCACATCATTGGCCGTGGCCGACACCGTGGCGTTGGTCGGATTCAGCAAGCGCACGATGAAATACTCCGTTTCCTCCGCCACTGCATCATCTAGGATGGGAATAGTCAGCATTTGGGCGCCCGTGGCCCCGGCCGCAAACGTGATAGTTTGGGTGCTGGCGTAGGTAAAATCCTGTCCCGCCGTGGCCGTGCCCAGCGCCTGCACCGCCACCTGCACCGTGCTGGCCTCGGCATTGGCATTGCTGATAGTGAGCGGAATACTCACGCTGCCCGCCCCCTCCACCACCGTGTAGGTGGCGGCAGACCGGGTAATGCTGGGCGTGGTCTGGGCCAGGGCGCGGCCGCTGGCTAGCCCCACGAGCAGGGCAGTAGAGAGGAGCAGAGGCGGAAAAGTCGGGCGCATACACACAGTGTTGGTGAAAGCACCAAAACTACCGGCGGCCTATTGCCGCACTATTACGCGCTCATTATGAAATAAAAGAGGCTTGGGTAAGAGCCCGGGCTAGCCCCCGGATTCTACCCGAGCATGGCCCGGGCAGCTACTTGGCCACTCACCAGCCCCGCCTCCACGGTGCCGGGGGCGGGCCCTTCATACACGCCCTCGCCCGCAAAAAAGAGGGTGCCCGCCACTGGTGTGGCCAGGGCCGCGCGGGCGGCAGGTGCGCCCACGGTAGGGTAGGAGTAGGCGCCGTAGGCGTAGGGCTCGGCGCCCCAGTTGCGTACGTAGCTGGCGCGCAGCTGCGCCCGCAACTCGCTGGCCGGCAAGTTCAGTAGCCCGGCCAGCGAGTCGAGGGCCAGCGCGAGTATTTCCTCATTGGGCGCGGTGCGTAGGCGCTGAGCGGCCGGCCCGGCCAGCCAGCCCGTGAGTAGTGGCCGGGTGTCGGGCAGCTGCGTCCACCAGGTAGGTACTGGCGCTTCCGAAAGTAGAAATTCCAGCTCGGGCAGGCGCGCTTGCCAAATCACTTCCTCAAATTCCAGCTGCACCTTAATAACGGCTCCGAAGCCGAGCTGCGCCGCCGCGGCGCGGTGCGCCAATAGCTCGGGCACCAAGGCGAGGTGGCCTGGTTGCCCGGCCGGGCGCTGCCACACGCCCAGCGGCACCGTGCACAGCACCTGCCGCGCGTGGTAGCTAGCCCCGCTTTCGGCGATAACCTCGGCCGCACCAGGCTGCCAGCGAATTTCCCGCACGGGCGTGGCCAGGTGCAGGGTGGCGCCCGCCGCCTGGGCCCGTCCGGCCAGCCAGTGCAGCAGTGGCCCGTAGCCACCCACCGGCCGGGGCGAGTCGGCGGCCCCGCCGCCAGCCCATTCCTCGCGCAGGGCCAGGGCACTCACGCGCTGGGCATCAGCCGCGTCGTAGCCCTCGGCAAACTGCGTGGCGAAGGCCCGCAGCGGCGCGTGCGCCGCGCCGGCAAATTCGCGCGCTAAAAAGGTAGCTAGTGGTACGTCTTCCTGCAGTTGGTCGAGCTTAGCTAACAGGGGCGGTAAGAGGTCAAAATAGTCGGCTTCGGGCTGGACCTGGCCGTCCTGCACTAGGTAGGTGCGGCCCGCCGTGGCCTGCCACGCACTGCCGGCCTCGGCTAGCAGCGCATGGGTAAGCGGCACGGGCTCGTGCATAAACTCGGCCCCCGCCTCCAGTGCGGCGCCGAAGCCGGGTGGTTGCAGGGTATGCACGCGGCCACCCAGGCGAGACTGGGCTTCGACCAGCAATACACGCCGGCCGGCTTTGGCCAGGGTGCGCGCCGCCAGCAGGCCCGCCGCGCCCGCGCCAATAATGAGTACGTCTGTGTCGGAGGGTGGGGTAGGAGCAGGCATTGGCAAGGAGTAACTGGCCACTATAACAAGCTAGGCGCCAAAACGGTCTGCGCCGCTAGCGCGGCCGCCGGTGCCCACCCCAGCCGGCAGCTATATAACCAAAAATAAAGCCCGGCAAAAGAAGTAGTTGCGCCCAGCTAAAATTTGCGCAGCTTTTGCTTGCTCAGCTCGTAACTGATGATGGTGGGCACGTAAAACGTAATGTCGGCCGCCAGCTTGGCCACCAGTATGCCCAGCGGCACGCTGTGCAGCCAGCGCGGCAGCCAATACAATAAAGCGGGGCGAACAAGGAGGCTGTCGAGCACTTCGGCTACCCCAAACTCCACCACTAGGGCGCGCATATTGCGCCCAAAAATACCCAGCGTGTAGGGCCGGCCTTGGGCCCGTACCGCCCGGCGCGTGTGCCACACATCCTGTCCCAGCAGGTAACCGAAGTACGCTATGTTGCCGGCCCAGGTGGCGGCCAGCGCCCGCGCCACCTCGGGGCTGCCCGCCCGCGTGGCCACCACCGCCGCGCCCAGCGTGGCCGCCAGCGAGAATATCTCGGCCGGCCCGTAGCGCCGCAGCCATTCCCGCACCCGCGAAGTACCGCTAGTCGCCATTATGGCAAAAGTGAAATTCCAAAAACCAGTAAATTAGGATACTAGGCGGCGCGTCAGGCGCGCCGCCTACACACGGCGAAGCCCCAATTCCGGGGCAGAATGGGGGCTTCGCTAGGGGTAGGGGCGGCCGGCTAGGCCGTTTTGGTGCGGCCGGGACGCTGCTTGGGCGTGCCGTCTTTTTTGCGGCCGTAGGGCGCCTCGGTATCGCTGGGGTCGGCGGCGGCGCGGGTTTTGCGGCCTTTAGGCACGTAGTTATCTTGCAGCAGCTTTTCCATCTCTTCGAAAACCGTCCGGGCTTTCTTGAATTGTTTTTGCAACTCGCTCAAGAGGGCTTCGTTTTGTTCGGCTTTGTTCAGCAGGTTTTGCAGCTGCGTAAGGTCAAGGTTCATAAGGCTTTCGCTGGGTAAGGAAGTGAATAATACCGCAAACCTACTACCGGTCAGGAATTATAGCTTGCTGAGCCACGCGTATTTCGTGTGGCCCGGCCGTGGGCTAGCCCTTGGGGTGGGGTTTGCGGCGCCTCCGGCTATACGGCCTTGCGGGCATTTGCGCCGGCCGCAATCACTGGCTAGGGTATGTAAAAGCCCTTTTGCAGTAGCGGCTTGCCCAACTGGGCAGTTGATGCGTAGCTTGCCTGCTCATGGCCCGCGCTAGTATTTATCCCGCAAACTGTTTCGAACGCCTGCTTTGGTGGGGCGTGCTGGCTGCCCTTAGTTGGGGTCTGTTCATTGGGTTGTTTCTGGGCGCTAAATGGCTGTGGCATCTTTGCATTGCCTAGTTCGCTTGGCTGGGGCTAGCCCTAAGCTGCTGCTCGGGCCGGCCGCCAAACCCCAAAGCCGGTTGCGCCCGTACCACTGTGCCGGGCCGCGCCCGCTTTGCTAACCCAATTTTTGATGCCAACCGAGCTGTCATCCCCTAGTCTGCGCACCGTCGAGGTCACCCGCTACATCACTCCGCTACGTGAGGGGGGCTCGCTGCCCGCGCTGGTCGAGGCCGACGACAACTTTCTCTACGTGCTCAAGTTTCGGGGTGCTGGCCAAGGCATTAAAGTACTGATAGCCGAGCTTTTAGTTGGTGAGCTAGCCCGGGCGCTCGGCCTGCGCGTGCCCGAGCTGGTATTTGCTGAGCTCAGCGAAGCCTTCGGCCGCACCGAGCCCGACGAGGAAATTCAGGACCTGCTGCGCGCCAGCACCGGCCAGAACCTGGCCCTGCACTTCCTCAGCGGGGCTAGCACCTTCGACCCGCTTGTGACTACCGTTGAGCCGCACCTCGCTTCTCTTATCGTGTGGCTCGATTGCCTGACCCTTAACGTAGACCGTACGGCCCGTAATACCAACATGCTGCTCTGGCACAAGGAGTTGTGGTTAATCGACCACGGCGCCGCGCTCTACGTGCACCACACCGGCCCTGGCTGGGTCAAATCAGCTACCAGGCCCTTCCCCTCGGTAAAAGACCATGTGCTGCTGCCGCGGGCCACCGCCCTGGATGCCGCCGATGCCCAAGGCCGTGCTTGCCTCACGCCCGCCGTGCTAGCCGGCATCATCGCCACCATCCCCAACGAGTGGCTGCAAGAGCCCGACCTCACGCCCACCCAGCAGCGCGCCCAGTACCAGCAGTTTCTGGAGGCGCGCCTCGCCATCTCCGCCACCTTTACCCAGGAAGCCGACCATGCCCGCCAAGCACTTGTTTGAGTACGCCGTGCTGCGCGTGGTGCCCCGCGTCGAACGCGAAGAGTTTATTAATGTGGGCGTTATCCTCTACTGCGGCGCTCAGGGCTTTCTGCAAGTCACTTGTCAGCTCGCCGAAACGCGTCTGCTCGCCTTCGCCGGCTCCACCCTCGACCTGGCCGATGTGCGCGAGCGCCTGCGCTCGTTCGAGCGCATTTGCCAGGGCCGGGCCACTGGCGGCCCCATTGGGCAGCTGGCCATTGCCTCGCGCTTCCGCTGGCTCACGGCCCAGCGCAGTACCATCATCCAGACCTCACCCGTGCACCCTGGCCTTTGCGCCGATGCTGCCGCCACTTTAGCCAGCCTGCACGCCCAACTAGTGGGCTAGTAATTCTGTAGCAGGATGAGGTTTTAATTAATAAGGGAGCAGCGTACGCCTGCTTAAACGCAGCTACGCAGGCTCCGATAGCAGCCATGTCGCGTCGGGGGCCACCCGCACGCTCACCTCCTGCCCCGTCGTAAAAGCCGTCTCAGTTGCGCGCGCGCGCAGCTGCGTAGTCGCTAGCTGCACTTCCAACTCGCAATAGCTGCCCAAAAACCGCACCGCCCGCACGGTACCTAGCAGCCCGCCTACGGCTGCCGGCCCTAGCCGAACCTGCTCGGGGCGTATCAGCAGCGCGCCCGGACCCACCAAACCCGGCACCAGCGCGTGGCGGTCGGAGTCGCGCACCAGATTATAATCGCCCAGCAACGCCGCCGTGTATTCATCCACCGGTTCCTTATAAAGGACTTCGGGAGTTCCACGCTGTACCAACCGTCCCCGCTGCAGCACCAGTAGTTCATCGGCCCAGCCCAGCACATCTGTCGCCTCATGCGATACCAGCAGGCATGTAATCCCCAGCCGCGCGCCCACTTCCTCTAGTATGGCCTGCAACTGTCGCTTATGCACCCGGTCCAGATTCGAAAACGGCTCATCTAGCAATAGCAGCCGCGGCTGCCCTAGTAGCAGCCGTGCCAGCGCCACCCGCTGCTGCTCGCCTCCCGATAGCTGGTCGGTGCGCCGTGCCAGCAAATGGTCGATACGACACAGTTTATATAAGGAGTGCGCCTCCGTCGTTGGCCGCTTGCTAGCGTAGCCCAGCACCTGCTCTACCCGCAGAAACTTTGGCAAATCTGACTTCTGCGATAAATAGGCCGCTCCCAGTGGGCCCGGTACCAGGGCTTCCTCTGGACCCCGCACGCGGCTGCCCGCCACCCGTATCTCGCCCCCACTCAATTGTACCATGCCCATAATTAGCTGAAGCAAAGTGCTTTTACCTGCTCCGCTTTCGCCCACCAATGCCAGCTTCTGCCCCATCCGCTGCCCAAAGCTTAGTGGCTGTATCACTGACACCCCACGCTCCTCAAAGCTGACATTAAGTACTTCTAAAAGCTCCATGCTAACTAAATTACGATGTCCTACCACCCGGCTGCCGCTAGGGCACCCGTACTTTCTCAGAGTATAATAACGCTCAAATTTCCAGCCTCACCGCCGTTTCCCAATCTTATTAACGGCCACTCTAGGTAGTACGGACAATTATCTAAGCCAGAGGATTGCGGAGACGAAATGCAGCATTCCTAAAAAGCTGCTGGCCGTTTTATCGTAGCGCGTGGCTAAGCGGCGAAACTGTTTGAGCCGACTGAAAAAGCGCTCGACTTTGTTGCGGTCACGGTATAAGTTGCGGTCAATCAGCCGTTGGAGTAGACGATTCCTTTTGCTCGGAATGACGGCTTGGGCTCCCAGGGCGGCCACACAGGCGAGCACCTCGTCCGTATCATAGCCCTTGTCAGCCAAGACGTTGTTCGTGCCCTGGGCCGCCGCCAGCAAGTCGGCGGCCCGTTGGCAATCGGCCTGCTGACCGGGGCCCAGCACCAGCCGTAGTGGGTTGCCCAGCGCGTCCACCAGCACGTGAATCTTGGTGCTCAGCCCGCCGCGACTTCGACCGAGAGCTTCATCCCCGATACGGCTTTTTTTCGGCTGCCTGCCGCCTGGGCATGGGCCCGCACCACGGTTGAGTCGAGCATGACCCACTCCAGGTCCGGTTGCTGCACCGCCTCGAACAAGCGTTGCCAGATGCCTTTTGGGCCCAGCGCCGGCTGCGTTTGCGCAGCGTGTCGTGCTTGCCGAAGCGGGCGGGCAAGGCCCGCCAGGCGCAGCCATGACGTGCTACCCAGAACACAGCGTTGAGAAAGAGGCGGTTATCAGTCCCGGTGCGGCCCACGTCGCCCGCCTTGCCCGACAAATGGGGCGCCAGGGCATCCCACGCACGGTCACTAATTTCGTCTAGGTTACTCACGAACGCAAAGATAATTGTCCGTGCTGCCTAGGGTTCCTTACTATTCTTAGGTAGCTACTAAAATGCCTGCAATGGCTTACCCTTGCATTTTTACGAACTTAGCACCACCACGGAACTACTTCACTATCAACAGCAGTTTACTGTCTGGTTCAGAAAAAGTGGCATAACGAGCCCCTTTTTCAGAGTTGGAACTTGCAAAGTGTGAGAATAACGGTACCTTTGCACTCCCAAATCAGGTTAGGGGCTAGCGCTTCTTAGCACAGTAGTTTAAAACCTACTTCGATTTGGAAAAATAAGATTCGCAAAATTTGGAAAGTCAGAAAATTTGCTTACCTTTGCACTCCCAATCGCAATAGGCGATTGTTTGAGTAAGCAGCAAGGTCTGTTAATCAATGTCTTGGCAATAGCTTTGCTAAAATTATAAACTGATAATAGATTGTTCTTAGTGAGCTGCCAAGAAAAGCCATAAAATTTTTCTTGCAGAAATCAGAAAAGCTTTCTTACCTTTGCACCCCGCTTCAACCGGAAGTGACTGACGAGAAAAACTGAAATGAAAGACTTGAAAA
>Ga0308157_10003589_pt1 | contig 22211 bp, 25 predicted proteins | sample PhyBR1_FD_201035 | JGI IMG/M metagenome (GOLD analysis project Ga0308157, IMG submission 201035) | Phyllosphere microbial communities from UC Gill Tract Community Farm, Albany, California, United States - DLSLB.R1 | ecosystem: Host-associated > Plants > Phyllosphere > Unclassified | place: USA...
AGCGAGCGCTACAGCCGGAATCTAATTCACACCATCAAATCCGCGCTGGGCAAAGAAGAACATCAGGTCTTAACCGTCCAGGAATTCTGCACCTACATGGGCCTTCCGTTTGAAGCCGTAAAAGAACTCATCAGAGATTAGCATCCCATCGTCATTACGACCGCAGCAAAAAGCAACCTCTCCGCTCCCGTCAGACATTTCGAACAAACCTTTCATACCTGAAAATAGCATTTCTACGGAACGCTGATGTACTGGACATACAATGAATACACAGTTAGCGTTCCTACGGAACGCCAATGTATCGGATACCATTGCTACACAGATACAAGTCCTACGGAATCTAAGGCAAACTTTAAGCAGTACGGAAGCAAAGATTCTTCACTTCATTTCCATCCATTTTGTACTGCGAATTATGCCCGCTGATCACGCTGATTGTTAGAGCCCCGTGTCATCCCAACGAAGGAGGGATCTCTTTTTGCGCAGCAAAAAGCAAATTCTCAAATCACCACATCTTCAAATTCTCAAATTCCTCACCGGCCGCCTGTCATCCCGATCCGCCGCGGCGGAGACGGGATCTCTTTTGCGCAGCAAAAGCCCTTCCCTTCCCGCATGCTTCATGGATACTTCATGGATACTTCATGGATACTTCATGAAAACCCGCCCTCCCTTTCCGGCACATTCTTCCCTTTCCGGCACTTTGACACCCTTTCAGCATTAAACTTCTTTTCCGGCTAAAACCTCCTAAACCGGCACTACCACTTGGTTTACGTGGATTTATTGCCAAATTTTGCCCCGTGATCACAACAGGTTTTAACGGCTGTACCTCATCAGCCGAATCTTTAATTTTTTAAAACTTAAAACAATGGCAAGACAGAAAGGACTTATCAAACTGAAAGGAACGATGGGCGACATCACCTTCTACAGAACCCGAGACGGATACATGGCACGCGAAAAAGGCGGCATCGATGCGCAGCGTATGCACAGCGACCCTGCCTTCCAGCGGACACGCGAAAACATGGCCGAGTTCGGCCGTGCCGGTAAAGCCGGAAAACTCGTGCGCAACTCCATCCAGAACCTCATCCGCAAAGCCGGTGACCCGCGTATGGTCAGCCGCCTTACCAAAGAGATGGTGAAGGTCATCCAGATGGATGCCACCAACCCGCGCGGCTTAAGAAACGTGATCGACGGTGAAGCGGAGCTGCTTCAGGGTTTCGATTTCAACATCCACGGCAAACTTTCCACCTCACTCACCATCCCTTTCATCGGGACAATTGACCGGGTAACAGGGGACGCCATCGTGGATCTGCCGGCTTACATCCCGGCGGAAAGTATCAAGGGACCTGCCGGCAGTACGCACTACCAGTTGGTTTCCGCAGCCATGGACATCAATTTTGAAAGTGGTGCCTACGCCTCCGAGCAGAACCAGACAGCGGTTCTGCCTATCGGCACCACGCTGACAGCCGCTGCGCAGCTCACGCAGAACCTGCCCCCAGCTTCGGTGAATCCGCTCTTCCTGGTTTTTGGCGTCAACTTTTACCAGGAGATCAACGGTGAGTTTTATGAGCTGAAGAACGGCGCCTTCAATGCGCTGCAGATCATTGTTGTTTCAGGAACTCCGTAGTCATGGAACTGAGACTCATCAGAAGCTATCATGACCGCGGGGTCAACGGTGTGCTCCTTTTCCGCGGAGAGGAGATTTGCCGCACCATTGAACTGCCCTGGCTGGGCAACAGGCCACGGGTATCGTGCATACCCGAGGGACACTACCCGCTGCGAAAGCGGTACACGCCGCGCTTCGGCTCCCACTTCGAAGTGGTGGGCGTGCCCGGCAGAAAGTACATCCTCTTCCACGCCGCCAACGATGCCGGCAAGGAGCTTCGGGGATGCATCGCTCCGGTACTGAAACACACGGGCGAAGGAAAAGGCAGTTTCTCACGGGCTGCTTTGGACAGAATGAAAGAACGTCTTTATCCCTTACTGGATAACGGCCACAAACTCTACCTAACCATTAAAAATGCAGATCATGAATGAGATCATTGAAAGACTGAAGGGCCCCACGCCACGCTTCTTCCGCCGCGTCCGCAATGCGGGTCTGATTCTCACCGGAATCAGCGGAGCACTGCTTGCCGCACCGGTTGCGCTGCCCGCGGTAATTGTGAGTGCCGCCGGTTACCTGGCCCTGGCGGGTGCGGTAGCAGGTGCCCTGAGCCAGACCGCGGTGAAAGATGGCGGACAGCCATGATGTATTTTGATTCTTCACAGCGCATCAGTGCGTTCAGCGGTATGGCCCTCATCGTGCTTACCCGCATCGGCAGCGATGAAGTAATCAGAACCGCCATCCTGGCAGCCATCGGCGGTGTGACCAGTTACCTGGTTACCCTGCTGATAAAATTCCTGCTGATCCGTATCAGACGGAAATTTAAATAACCGATAACGGAAGAACCTCCCCTGTGGGAGGTTTTTTTTATATCATCACGTTTGCGGCAGGTGCGCATAGCTGGCTGACGGGCCTCCATTCCTCTTCGCTGCGCAAACCTTCTCGACTTTGAACCTGTTTCTTTTAATTAGCGTTTCATAATCATTATCTTTGATAATAGCACACAATGAAAGCAGGTTACGTGATCCAGGACCAGCTAACCGCACTTTATCACATGTACTATTGCAGATTGGATTGATATTTTTACAAGAGCAAAAGTGTGATGTGATTATCGATTGTTTCAAATTTTGTATTAAAAACAAAGGAATGATTTTATTTGGATATGTTATTATTAGTAATCATATACACCTCGTAGTGCAGTCCGGAGGTGGTAAACCAGACCTGATTCGGGATTTCACAAAATTCACAGCAAACAAACTGTAGAAAAAATACAAACGGTGCCTGAGAGCAGACACCAAACCTAACGAAGTGGTTAGTCGGACATTGATACTGGTAAGATTTACCAAAGCTATTGAAACCCACGCCCGAAATAAAAATTTTCAGGTTTGACAATATGGTAATCATGCTGAAGAAATTCACTTTAAGATTATTGTGGGACTAACTCAATTATATCTATTTGAACCAGGTGTGTGCAGCAATTGTAGAAAGGGCCCACCATAATATTTACTCTTCGGCAACCAACTATACTTTTGATAAAGGACTTGTACCAGTAGAAACAGCGAACAATACGGTAATCGATGTTCTAGGCAATAATGAGTTTGGAAATATAATAATTATAATGAATGAATTTTTTATCATGGGCGCAAACCCAGGAGACTTTGCGCGGCGGGGACTTTGCATGTTTTTGCCGTGTTGATGCTAAAAAAAGCATACGACGATAAGGCAAGGCGTTATGCGGCACAGGCAATAGCACTGTTGTTCTTAAGACGCGCGTAAGCATCAAAAGTTTACAACAGATAAAAAGTCCGTTTGATAATTTATGACTGGATAATTGATATCTTAGTGAATGTTAATAAGTTTTTACGGAAAGCAAACAAAGCGCTACGAAAACTGCTGGGTTTGTCTGACGAAGTAAGAGATATAAGCGAGTTATGCGGCAGTTTAAAAAACGACACAACACGAACAGATAATGCCAAGAAAAATAAGCACCATATTAAACGTAGCAAGTAATGACCTTAATAAAAAAGGTGCATTTGACGGCTTTATTGACATAGACAGTAGATTGCATATTGACCCAAGTCTATTAGACATATGTAAAATCAAAGAATTTAAAGACTCTAGAAAGACCTTCGACAAATACTTTTCAGAAGTTCTTGCTCTAACAAATGGCAGCAAAACAGAAGGTGACAAATTATGGAGAGAAGCCAAGAAAAGGCTTGAATTTAAGGAGATTGGAAACACCGCTCTTGGATACTCAAAAGGCGGAACAGTTGGCAATGCCATAGGACCAATTTTAGCGGGAAAAATTTTAACAACTGTATCGCAAATAGTTGAAGCGGGGATTAAAGACCCTGTCATTTTTGAACTTGTGGGAATGTTTGAAGAAGGGGTTGGTGCTGACAGGATAAGCGATATGACAGTAAATATCCTCTTTGAAAATTTTGCTTCCTATTCAAGCAGAGTTGCAAAAGAACTAAAAGCCCCAACAAAGAAATTTACAATAAAGGAAAAAGACTATGAACTTCCTTTTGACCCACAAACGGGAAATGAAATTATACTCGTTCCGAAATCATTACTTAATAATTTACCAATAGCAACGGATTGGGATGAAATTGATAGAGTTTGTCGATACAATGACGCTCTAAGAAGCAAGGTCAACAAGATAATAGGCAAAAGTTGGAAATCTGCTACAAGGGTAAGTAAGAGAGAACTAAAAAGACTACTATTAGAAGAACCTGACCTTTTGAAAGACCTGATAACTCAATACAAGTCTAAACCTCGCTCAAGTTATGATTTTCAAAATGACCCACTTGGCGAACTCATTTGGGCTGAACTATCTGAAAAAGCACCTGAAAAATATCCTTTAGACCTTCAGGAATTTAAACCTGTAACTTCTGAAAACATTTTAGAAATTGTTAGACAAATCTGCGAACAATTTACTACCCTTATTGAGAATAACGGTTGGTTCGAATATTTGTATGACAACACAGGAAAACTAAAACCAGAAAGAGCACCTCAATTACTGTTTTTTGGAATAGCAGAAGTTTATTGTATTGCAAACAACCTCGACCTAAGCAGAGAAACAAATGCAGGAATAGGCTCATTGGACTTTAAAGTATCTAAAGGATTTAAAGCTAAAGTCAATGTTGAATTGAAATATTCGACAAACACAAATTTGCTTAAGGGGTTTCAGAATCAACTACCAGCCTATAATAAAGCAGAGAAGACAGACACAAGTATTTATCTGATTATTCAAACTAAACGAACAAATAAAAACATTGAATCATTAAAGAAAATAGCCGAAAAAAGCAGACAACAAGGAGAAAGAGTTCCTGAAATCATAATGATTGACGGACAGAAACAACAATCAGCAAGTAAACGGAGATGAAAGAAAGCCGACCGCATAACAGCCGTTTTGCAAAAGCGGGGTTTCGTGCTTCTATGACAGTGAAGTGCTAAAATCAAGTTTTGTGCATCTGATGAAGTTTAGTGCAAAAATTCCCCGCCTTCGCAAAGCGGCAAAACGTTAGCTGCAAGCGAAAATCGCCTCAAGCCTTACCTATTCCGAGCATTGCTTTTGTCAGTTTGTTATCTCGCGGTCTATCTTCGACGCTTTTTTACTTCGTTTGATGCAATAAGCAATATTGGATGATTGTTATGATGATTCTTTTCGTACCTTTAATAGGCGAAATTTAAAGAACAACTTAATATTATGAATCATGACAATCACTAAAGGATTATTAGTTCGTTTAGAAGCGAAACATGGTAAAGATGACGAGGTGGAAGATTTCCTTTCGTCTGCCCTTCCGCTAGTACGGCAGGAGGCTGGAACAAAAGCTTGGTTTGCCCTCCGTTTTGGCCGGTCCGAATATGGCATCATTGATTTTTTCGCTGATGAAGCATCCCGTGATGCACATCTTAAAGGAGCAGTTGCCACCGTTTTAATTCAGAAAGCAGATGAATTATTTGAAACCTCCCCGGATATTCAAAAAATAGATATTCTCGCCAGCAAATTACCATCCGTAGCGCCAGCAGAAACTAATACAAAAGGACTATTGCTCACATTTAAAGCAAAAGAGGGCCACGAGCAGGAAGTGATACAATTTTTAAAAGATGCTCAGCCTTTGGTCATGGCGGAAGAAGATACAATAGCTTGGTTTGCTATCCATCTACCGAACGATGAGTACGGCATTTTCGATGTTTTTCCTGACAATGGTGGCCGTTTAAAGCATCTTGTAGGCCGCGTTCCTCAAGAATTAGCCAAACATGCACTTTCATTGCTTGGCAGTTTCCCAGATATGCATTTGCTTAAAATTACAGCCGAGAATTTTAATCCTTGAGTAAAATAAAGAAACTCATTATCCAAATGCCTGCCGCTTATTGCTCAAATATTTGGGGCGAATTTCTTCTCCGTCTTCATCATAGCGAACTGTTTTTGTGTTGCCGGGCATGCCTTTGTAGGCTTCTTCTTTCCAGGCGTGGTGCCGGTCTACAAGTTTTTTCCTTTCAGTAGTCACTTTGTATTCGCTGTTTTCTTCCAGGTCATCCACGAACGCCGAAGCATCTTGCAAAATTTCCTTTTCCACCAATGAAACCTAACGTAGTGGTTCGACGAAGTCAATCCATGCTTGCATTGGCTTTGATGAAGGCGGAGTCGACGGCCATTCGTTTGCCCCGAACCATGCCTTTTTCTACACACAGAGAAAGCACTTTCCTGAAAAGCTCCAGAAACAGTTCTTCACCGAAAAGCTGCCGCGTACGGCTCAGGGTGGAATGCCAGGGAAGTTCTTCATCCAGATCGTAACCCAGAAACAGGCGCACATCCAGGCTGTTGCTGCAGTAGCGCAGCATAGCACGGTCGCTGTTGATATTGTTGAGATAACCAACAAGCACTATCTTGAAGAAAACCACCGGGTCGATGCTGGCCTGGCCTTCGTTTCCGTAATAGTTTCTGGTGGCTTTGCAGAGGAAATCCAGCGCAAGTTCAGCCTGTACTTTCCTGTAAAAATTATCTTGCGGCACTAAGGCATCCAGACTGAACTGGTAGAAGATTTTCGGTGTGTATTTTTTCTTTCCCTGCATGGCTAATTTAAGGAAATAAATTTACATATATAATTGACTATCAATGCTTTGAATGATATTTTGTAAATTATTAAGTTTGGGAGGGAATGGGTATATTTGGTTGTGCAACAGGCACCAACCGTTGGTGGCAATATTAACAAACACTTCCCAAAGATGACGAATTACATAATAATACTATTTACAGTTTATATTGGACAGTCAAGATTATTCTGTCAAAAACCTGAAAAAGTAAATATTGATCGTACAAATTATTATTACAAATTAGTTCCTAAAGCAAAGCCAGTTGGAATAATAATTATTCTTCACGGTGGTTCGGAAGATGCTAAGGGAGTAATGAATCAAATAACATTGGATGAAATTGCATTAAAAAATAATTTCATTGTTGTTTTCCCCAATATCGCAGATGATGACTTTAAAATGACAGTTTCAGAAAACTTATTAAATACTATTGCAAAACAAATAGTTGACAAGCATAAAGTTTCAAAAGAGAAAATATTTCTTGGGGGACTTTCAGGAGGTGGAATGCAGACAATAACTTATACTGAAAGAGCCATTCGAGATCAGAATACTTATTTTACACCAAAGGCAATTTTTGCACTTGACCCACCACTCGATTATGAAAATATGTATTATCGTTATCAACGAGAGGTAGAAAGAAATTTTTCAGAAGTCGGAGTAAACGAAGCAAAATGGTTTTTGGAAGAAATGGAAAAAAATTTGGGAGGAACTCCTGAAACTGCGAGAGAGCAGTACGTCCAAAATTCAATGTTTTCATACCGACAAAAAGATGGCGGAAACGCAAAATATCTTGTTAATATTCCAATTAAAATTTATACCGAACCAGGTGTAGAATGGCAACTTAAAAATAGACATAGAGATTTATATGACTTGAATTGTTCGGACATTTCAGCAATGATAAATTTTCTGCAAATCAAGGGGAATAAAAACGCAGAAATTGTAGTTACTCACGACAAAGGAGTTAGACCGGATGGAATGATACATCCTCATTCTTGGTCAATTATGGACTCAAAAGACTGTATGGCGTGGATTTTAAAACAACTAAAATAAAGATGCTGCCACCAACACATCCTATGACAAAAAACAAGCTTTTACTCAAGAATTTACGCTGCGAATTTGTGCAGGTTGACAAAGTTTGATTTGCGTTGTATTACAGCAAAGATTCTGTAAACCATTTTACATTTGATGTTGGTTAAAACCAGCATCGTGTGCTTTCCCTCGTCTTTTTTCCGGTGGTAATATGTCTTGAGTTCAGGATCCTATTTTATTGCAGTGAGTGCGGCCATATGCAGTAGCGATTACCTCTTTTTATCCGCCAGATGGCTGACCCTGGTTTTCCCCTTGACGCTGGTTCCGGAGGTGTGTTCGAACCACCGTTTTTCGCAGCACCAATCCCAAAAATTCCCTTCCCACGAAGGGGGCAAAAATTCCGCGAGTTTATGACGGGATGGTTCTGTCTGCACTGCCGCACTCCTGCCGCTCAAACCAAAAATGTTTCCGTACTACCGTCCGCCTACCGAAAAACATCCGTGCGGTTTTATAATCTTTGCTGCACAAGACCACGGCATTATGAAACCCCGATCTGTCCGACTCTGCATCTACCCAAAAGACATCCAGCGCATCACCGGCAAAAGCGAGCGCTACAGCCGGAATCTAATTCACACCATCAAATCCGCGCTGGGCAAAGAAGAACATCAGGTCTTAACCGTCCAGGAATTCTGCACCTACATGGGCCTTCCGTTTGAAGCCGTAAAAGAACTCATCAGAGATTAGCATCCCATCGTCATAACGACCGCAGCAAAGCATCCTCTCCGCTCCCGTCAGACATTTCGCACCATTGCCGCGTATCTTGCTGCCTGTATCTTTCGTAGTGGCTGTTGTACTGGCTTTCCAGAGAACACCCATGACTTTTGAGTGTAAAGATACCATTACCACTTTACAGGGAGATGCTGTAGAAGTTTCCAGAGGTCCGGCGGCAGCATTTTTACCGATTAAACACGTAGGTAACAACGGTGGTGGTTTCTTTTGTGAACTCCGCACAGAGGATGATAACATTATCTTTTCCGTCACCGATACCGGGCAGGGTATTCAGCCTCAATATCTGGCCAAAATTTTCGACCGGTACTTCCGCATCCCCGAAACAAGAAAGGAAGGTACGGCCTCGGCCTCAGTATAAGTAAAGAATTTATAGAACCACAGGGAGGAAAAATATGGGTGGAAAGCGAATATGGGTTTGGCTCTGCCTTCTTTTTTTCATTAAAAAAAGCAATACTAAAATAGCTTGAGGTTCTTATTGAAACGCTATTGGAAGTGTATTATAGGACTGGCCTGCACCTCACACCGGAACAAGCCATCAGCTTCTTTTTCCTGTTTCTTTTTTGGGAACCTCGTCAGCGCGCTGGCACGATGCTTTCATAGAATGCTGAACATCAATCCTGCGCGGAGCAAAAACGACGGCTCACCCAGTAGATCACCGCACAACTTAAAATTCAGTATTCATGCTAAAAATGAATAATTTAAACCAAACAGCAAAATCGGTCACTGCGCCCATGGTAGTACTTTCACTGGTATTGTTTTCCTGTCAGAAATCAGGCACGGAAGAACCCGCGGATCACCAAGACAGCCAAGCTGTCCATACAACTGAGGTGTCAGCCACTGAAAATAATACCTTGGAGAATGAGCAACGCATACTTTCAACGTCGCTGACCGGAAAATGGAAAGAGACCACTTACCCTTACCGTACGGCAGAATTTAGAGGCTCTAACGTAAAATTTGTGGAGGAAGGCACGGAACATGATCCTCAATTTGAAAAATATGAGTTGGGAAACCATTGCAAATTTGAAAATAATAATATCAAAGAGACCCCCTCAGTACTTTTGATTCTGCCCGAAGCGCGGCGTTGTGAGCAAATTGCCGTTTCAGGCGACACACTTACTTTAAGCGGATATTCCGCGAACACAGAAGATGAGTATATAATAACCTACGTGAAGATTAAATGACAGGGCAAATTTTATAAAGTTATAGATAAAATGCTTATTCACACTTCGGCTGTTGCCGGACTTTCTGAATCATGGACATTTCAGCTCAAGTAAGAACACCAGTTACACTTCTTTTTACTCAGTGTAATTAATTACTTTTTTTTGAAACTGAATAATCCGTTATTCCTCTCCTGTGCAGCCGGACATTTGTAATATTAATTTTATAATTTGCGGCTGCAAAAAAAAACCTTGGTAAAAGTGATCAATCTGCAGGCATTTATTAATTTCGTTCAGTCCAGCAAGTTTGGCGGTGTGCTGCTTCTCGCGTGCGTGCTGCTGTCGCTCACCGTAGCCAATATGGGTGCTGCCGGCACTGTGGAATCACTGTTGGCGACGGAGCTTGGATATGAAAACAGCTGGCTTCACCTGAACTACAGTGCAGCCATGTGGATCAATGACGGTCTGATGGCCGTTTTTTTCCTTCTGGTAGGCCTCGAAATAAAACGTGAACTGGTGGAAGGCGAATTGTCGTCTCCAAGAAAAGCGGCTCTGCCGGTGTTATGTGCCGTAGGCGGAGCAATAGTTCCCGCAGCGCTGTATCTGAGTTTTACTGCAGGTGTACCTGCACAGAGCGGCTGGGGCATCCCGATGGCTACCGACATTGCATTTGCACTTTCAATTATTTCTCTGCTCGACAGGCGCGTACCGCTGAGTTTAAAAATATTTCTCGCGGCAATTGCCATTGCCGATGACCTGATAGCGATACTTGTGATCGCGGTTTTTTATTCTTCGGGTATTCAGTTGACGTATCTGTTGTATGCAGCTGCGGCAATGGCGGTATTGGTCGTGATGAACCGTATGGATATTAAAAATCAGTGGCTCTATCTTTTACCGGGGGTCTTCGTTTGGTATTTCATTCATCACTCCGGTATACATGCTACCATTGCGGGGGTGCTGGTGGCCATGACACTGCCTACGAACAGCACAGATGCGCCTTCTCCCCTTGAAAAACTGGAACACGCACTGGTAAAACCAGTTAACTTTTTGATTATCCCTCTTTTTGCATTTGCCAATACCAATATCAGGCTGGAACCGGAAATGATTCAGGGTCTCACAGCACCTTTGGGGCTGGGTATTATGACAGGCCTGTTAATCGGTAAACCGGCAGGCATCCTTATCTCTACATTCATCCTCACCAAACTGAAGGTAGCCGATTTACCAGAGGGAAGTAACTGGCTTCATATTTTGGGTGTGGGTCTCCTTGCGGGGATCGGTTTCACGATGTCTATATTCATTTCCATTCTCTCTTTTTCGGACCTTTTACTAGTATCTGAAGCAAAATTATCGGTGCTTATCAGCTCATGCGTTGCCGGAGCAACCGGCTACATTATTTTATCGGCAGCGGGAAGCAACGAAAATTCCGGGGCATTATCTGAACAAGAACAGGCGTAGCAATTGCAGGGGATGAAAAATATATTCATGAGCCAATGGCTCAAAGCAGTGCTCTCGGTCGCGTATCTGCTCGCGATCATTGTGCTTACGGCCATGTTGGGATTCGGGTTTCCGAACACTTATAAACTGTATGTGAATCTTTTTTTCATCCTCATTCTGTGCCTGGGAGTCGTTCGCACCCTGTCAGCACTTATTTATAAATCTAAAAAGCCGGAAAGAAGGATTATTATATTTGATTTATTAAGTCTAATAGTAGTATTGTGGTGTATTTTCTTACAGCTTACCCAATACAGTTTATATGAGGTGAGCCCGTACCTGCAGCTTGCAATCGTAATCAAATTAGTCCGCGAAATTGCAGTTCCGCAGTTTAATATCAGGAATTCTGTAATATCACCGCCGCAACTCTTTATCACGAGTTTTGTGAGCCTTATCCTAGCAGGTGCAGGTCTGCTGATGCTTCCGAACGCCACCGTGGTGCCCCTTTCATTTTTAGACGCTCTCTTCACTTCTACAAGTGCTGTGTGCGTAACGGGACTTACAGTAGTGGATACCGCCTCTGCGTTCACCCCTTTCGGACATGCATTACTTTTGGTGCTGATTCAGGCCGGAGGCTTGGGTATCCTTACCTTCGCCGGCTATATTGCTTATTTTTTCAAAGGTAATTCATCCTATGAAAGTCAGATCGCGTTGGGCACTATCGCAAACAACGACTCGTTCAGTGAAGTTTTTGAATTTGTGAAAAGAATTATACTGCTTACTTTCAGTATTGAGTTTATAGGCGCTGTTTTGATTTTTTTCTCTCTCGAGGACGCAGAATTCAGTGCAGATCATATTTTCTTCAGCATCTTCCATTCCGTCTCCGCTTTCTGTAACGCAGGGTTTTCCACAATGCCGCAAGGGATGATGAACAGTCAGCTCGTATTTAATTATTCACTTCAGACGGTCCTTGTTATTCTTATCTTTCTTGGCGGTATTGGCTTTCCTATCCTGATCAACCTTTTAAAGTATATCGCGTACCTCCTCAGGCGACTTTTCTTGCAATTTGTCCATAAAATTCCTAACCGCCGCAGCTGGGTTTTTACATTAAGTTCTAAGGTGAATCTTGTGACCACTATAATCATCTTAGGTGTTTCCTCACTCATTCTCTTTTTTCAGGAATATTATTATACCCTGAGCCCACATCAGGGCGCCGGAAAGGTAATTTCTGCTGTGTTTCTCGCAATGACGCCGAGAACCGCAGGATTTAATCACATTGATTTTAGCCAACTGCATTTTTCGTCGACACTGCTTATCATGCTGCTGATGTGGATAGGGGCATCACCGGCAGGAACCGGCGGTGGGATAAAGACCAGCACGTTTGCGATCGCTGTGATCAATTTTCTGAATATTGCGCGGGGAAAAGACCGGATAGAACTATATAAGAGAGAAATAAGTCCCTTAAATCTGCAAAAAGCATTCGCAGTGATCACGCTTTCTTTTTTGGTAATAGGAACCGGAGTTTTTCTGATGACGAAATTTGACAGTGATCTGCATTTGATTGATATTGCCTTCGAAGCCTTTTCAGCCTATTCAACCGTCGGGCTCTCACGTAACATCACACCACTGCTTTCCGACGAAAGCAAGGGGGTAGTGATTGTGATGATGTTCATAGGCAGAGTTTCAATGATAACGGTGCTGATGGCCTTCTTTAAAAAATCGACATCGAGCACATACAGATACCCTAAAGATGATGTGTTAATATAAACGGAGCAAATGAAAATTATTATAATCGGACTCGGAAACTTTGGTGAGGCATTAGGCAGAAAGATGGCTAAACTGGGCCATGAAATCATAGGCGTTGATATTCATATGGCCAAGGTGGAAGCTTTAAAAGACACTCTTTCATACACATTATGCATGGATGCTACAGATGAGCTGGCAATAAGTAAGCTTCCTTTGGCAAATACCGACATTGTTATCGTCAGTATTGGTGAACATGAGGGTGCTAACATTATGGCCACTGCTCTTTTTAAGAACAAAAATGTCAAAAGACTGATCAGCCGTTCCATAAATCCTTTGCACGAAAATGTGCTTCAGGCCATCGGCATTACCGAAATTATCCGTCCCGAGGCAGAATCGGCCGAGCGATGGACTAAAAAGCTGAATGTGAACGGCGTAATCGATTCATTTGAACTCAATAAAAAATACAGTATCATAGAGGTTACTACGCCGGACATCCTTGTAGGCCGCAGTTTCGGGGAAATAGAATTTAAAAAAAAATTTAATATCCTGGTGATGACAATTATTCAGCAGAAGGAAGAAGCCAGTTTCTTAGGTCGGCACAAAATAGTTCCGGAAGTCAAGGGTTTCCCTTCCACCCATATGGTGATAGAAAAAAATGATGTTCTTGTGATCTATGGTGCCAATGAAGATATATACAGATTCCTGAAGAAATTCTCGATCGATTGAATTTATTGGCAATGCTGATATTGTTGATGAATTAAAGTGCAGGACAAAAGCCAGTGAAAACTGGAGGCAGCGTCTCTATTTACGACTAAAATGAGTTATCAATTTTTAAGTTCCCTACAACGATGAGTACTTTCCTGAACCGTTTATTTAACCTGCAGAAAGGTGAGGACGACAAGCAAAAAACTTTGGAGAACGTTCGGGTAAACATTTCCTTTTCCGGTGCGAACCTCTGGATACTTGTCTGCGCAATCATCATCGCGTCCGTAGGGCTGAATGTAAATTCCACGGCCGTTATTATTGGCGCCATGTTGATTTCACCCTTAATGGGGCCCATTGTGGGGGCAGGTTTTGCCCTTGGAATGTTTGATTTTCCGCTGCTGAAACGCTCGCTAAAAAATCTGCTCATTGCCACCCTGGCCGGTCTTATGGTCTCGACCCTGTATTTTTTCCTGAGTCCTTTTAAGGATCCTCAATCCGAAATACTGTCGCGGATTTCTCCTAATATTTATGATGTGATGATTGCCTTCTCGGGTGGGTTGGTAGGCGTTATTGCAATAACCCGCGTACAAAAAGGCAACCCAATACCCGGTGTAGCCATCGCAACTGCATTAATGCCTCCGCTGTGCACAGCAGGATTCGGTCTGGCCACGGGAAACTTCAGATTTTTCTTTGGTGCTATGTTTCTTTACACCATTAACTGCGTATTTATAGGCATCGCAACATTTGCAATTGTAAAATTCCTTAAATATCCTGCGGCTAAATTTGTGGACAGGAAACAGGAAAAAAGGGTGCAGCATATCGTATACCTCATTACAGTTCTCATCTTGCTTCCCAGCATCTACTTTGCCTTCTCACTTTATCGTGAACAGAATTTCAAACAGCTTTCCGAACAGTTTATTAATGATGAATTTGTATCCAAAGGGGCTATTCTGGTTTATAAGAAAACAGATTATAATTCGAAGCCTAAGATGATTGAAGTAGCCTTTCTGCAAAAGAATTACAACCAGAAAGAAGTGCAGCAAATCAGCAGGAAATTACCTTCATTCGGGCTTCCGGACACGAAGCTTGTGATCAAAGAAAATTCGGCCGCCAACTTTAAAAAACTGCGTGATGACATACTGAATGAGGTAGGAAAAACCGGCAGTTTACCCACCGTAAAAGAACAGGCCGGTGCCGCATTAGAACTGCAGATTGCAGAAAACAGTCTGCAAAGCCGTCAATTATTTACGGAAGCATCTGCCATTATGCCCGGTTTGGTTTCTCTGGGAATTTCCGACCAGCACGTGGCACGTAAAGACACCGTCACTCTCAACAAAACCGTTATCATTGGGTCGCAGGAGGCGATGGGAAAGGACAGTCAGGATATTTTACTAAAGTGGCTTCAGGCCAGGCTGAATAGTGAGAGAATCACCGTGCTGTTCACTGAAGATGCTTCTGTTGAGTGATAAAGGTATGTCATGCCCGCCAACAGTGTAGTTTGTAGTAGACAATTTGCTTCCCGTTATCACGTTCTCAAATTATCTCATCCTAGACTACCACATTCTGCAATTCCGCCTGTAATCCCGACGGATCTTTCAAAATAATATGTGATAATACTTTCAAATTCTCAAATTACTACATCGTCAAATCAAATATAGCCGCCCCGGTACTACCCTGCGCCTACCGAAAATCAGCCTGCCGGTTTCGTAATTTTTGCTACACAAGACGAAGGCATTATGAAACCCCGATCCGTCCGCCTGTGCATCTACCCAAAAGACATCCAGCGTATTATCGGCAAAAGCGAGCGCTACAGCCGGAATCTAATTCACACCATCAAATCCGCGCTGGGCAAAGAAGAACATCAGGTCTTAACCGTCCAGGAATTCTGCACCTACATGGGCCTTCCGTTTGAAGCCGTAAAAGAACACATCAGAGATTAGGATCCCATCGTCATGGAGACCGAACCGAACCAACCCCTCCAACTCTCGGCACTTATTCCCTGAAATTTCAATTTGCCGCGGCATAGAAGCAACCCCTCCGCTCCCGTCAGACATTTCGCACAAACTTTTCATACTGGAAATCAGTATAGCGTTCCTGCGGAATGCTGAGGTACTGATACGGGATGAAACCTTTGTGCTTGTTGAGTTCTCGACCACCGAACTGCAATTTAACGAAAAAAGTGTGTTTGCGTGTGAAAGGCACGATACAAAATATAATTTAAAATGCGCACCCCTTTTAAGTGTTTACAACTGTTTCAATTAAATAGGTTGCTAACAATCAACTTAATAGGAATGTGTTTTTTTCCGGTTGATTAAGGTTAATGCGTATATTTGAGAGTTATACGACAGTCTCCCAAACCCGTATTAAAAAAAATAAATGTCAAAAACAAAGATTCCAGTAGTAAGACAAATAAATTGACTATCCTTAATTCCTCAGCTAACATTTATGGGATTACTAATTCTAATTTATTATTTATTAAACATTAAAGAACCTTTAATTTGGGGGTGTCTGACATATTTAATTCTATCATATGGTTCTAGAGCAATTTTTGCAAAAGATCACAATAAAGGAATGAAACTCAGTAGAGATCAAAATTTTACTGAAGCAATAAATTATTATGAAAAAAGTGCTGAGTTTTTTAAAAATAACAAATGGATTGATCAATACCGATTTATCACCTTATTTTCTGCTGCAAAAATGAGTTACAGAGAAATGGATTTAATTAATATTGCTTTTTGTTATTCTCAAATTGGCAATGGAAGTAAATCAATAGAATTTTACAAAAGAGCCTTAGCAAAATATCCAGATAGCCTCATGGCAAAAAGCGCATTAAATATATTTGATTCTGCTCAAAATATTAAAACGTAATACGACCGTCGTATAACAAGATATTTCTACAAGCGGGTATGAAGTTTTCATTGAAGAGTTTGCGATTAATTCAATTTTTAGCAAGTAGAAAGTTTTCGTATTTTTAGCCCGCCTGCAGAAATACCCAACCGTTAGCTGTAATTCCCCTACTCCAAAAACGGAGTTGTTTTTGGTCGCTAACGAAGAAATTTTTACTATTGTGGATAATCAAATAGTCAAAAAATGAAAGCATACAAATATTTGATTATCATTATTTGAATTTAAAGTTAGTCAGAATTTTTTAAAAATAATATCATGAAAACAAAATTTATTTTATTTATTATATTCATTAATTTTTTTCAGGTTTCATATTCGCAAGTTGATAGTAGTGCATCTCCTCAAGAATTGAAAGTTGTTGATTATAAAAAATATACGAGTATTCCCAAGTCAACGAATTCAATATTTTCAGAGCAAATACCAAATGCTTTAAATATTGTTTTTGATAGATTATATATTGAAAACATGGGAATTGAAGCTTTTCGGGAAAATTTAAGCGAATTACTTGGTCGAATTATAATAAAAGAAAATGGAGGTAATGAAATTGGATTTTTATCTATAAAAAAAGATTCTGCAAAAATTCAAAGCTTTGTTCCCACTCAAAATAAGTTAATTTCACATAAATTAACTAAAAATAGTTCTGCAGCTATAAGTATATTTATTAATGCATCTGCAACTGATGAAAAAATTTATGAATATCTAGTAACAGATATTTCTAGAGCGATTTTAGAAGCTAAAAACGTTGATAAAGAACTATTGAAAAGAGCGACTACTATAGCCGAAAAAGATGAACTACCAAAATATTATATAATAACTGGAGTAACAGTAACAGAAATTTCAAAAAGAGAATTTGCAAAAAAGGAAAGGAGAATAAATGCTACAAATTTTCCTTTAAGCGGAATAGCAATTTCCTTTGATGGTAATTTTTACGTTTCTGATGATAGCTTTGAGAGAGAATATAAAATAGGTTTTACAATTAGTAGTCTTTCAAAAATTAAAAGGGAGGTTGAAGCATTGTTAAAATAAAACTACAGCTAATAACTAAGCTTTCGTTGGGCTTGAAAAGCCAACAATGAAAGCCCGTTGAACGGAACCTGTGGTAGCTTTTTCAGCAGTATTTTGACCGTCTATGGAGTTGTCGTTCTTAGATTTTAGATACACAAAGCAGTTTTTCAGAATGACTGCTTTTTTTTGTGGCATTTGGTAGCCGTTTAGGAGTGTTTTCTGCGGGTTTTCCTTGCTGCATAACAAATCTCCCTTACCTGCAAAGGTTATCTGCTATGCTGACAGAAGTTTTGATGCCGAAGGAACCATTTTGTTCTTCGGAAACCCAAATATTCCCTACTCTTGGGAAACACTTTCTACCCAGTATGTGGGCTACACCATTCTATTTTAGGAAGACTTTTACACTTCGGGAAGACATTCGGAAACCTTGCAAAAATCGCCTTTGTTTAAAATGGGCGGCACACCGATTTTGGATATTTCGGAACATCAGAGACAGTTTTTAAACAGTATTTTCCAAAAAATGATTGAAGAACAACAATCTGACTATGAGCATAAAGATGACCTTATTCGCAATTATATTGACTTGATATTGCACGAATCCCTAAAATTGAAACCGTCCGAAAATTACAACCAGGATAAAAACGGAGCAGAACGACTGACCAATGTTTTTATGGAATTGTTGGAACGCCAATTTCCTGTAGAAAGTCCTGACAGACCGCTTCAATTGAGAACCGCCAAAGACTATGCAAAAAGCCTTTCGGTACACGTTAATTACCTGAACCGAGCCGTAAAGGAAGTTACGGGAAAAACTACCACAACCCATATTTCAGAACGTATTAACAATGAAGCCAAAGCCATTTTGCAACACACCGATTGGAATGTTTCGGAAATCGCATACGCTTTGGGATTTGAGTACCCGACTTACTTCAATAATTTCTTTAAAAAGCAAACAGGAACAAGTCCTTCTGCTGTTCGGTTAAAAAAAATTGAAAATTAAAGGTATTCTCTACACAACAAGAAAATTTGAACAAAAGAACATTCTTTTTTAAACACGATGATTAATGATTACCATTAAGAGCTCCCTTAAGTTCCTTACTGGCAAAAAAAATTCGTGTCTAGAACCAATTTTTGCCGTGTATCCAAAGGCAACCCGCTTACCGCAACCTCTGGTTGGTGTTACTGCTCACGAACATTTCATTTCTTTCTTCAGAAATGATTTCTATAAACCGCTCATAATGTTTTAGCACATCAGAGATAAGTTCATTTTTAGTGAAGAGCTGTACATCGTAGCCCTCTCTGTCATCGCCGAAATAGGATTTTGGATAAAAAGTTCGGTTGTCTTCAATATCAGGTAGATTATCCTCGTTGAGCAGATAATCGGACACTAATTTTGAATCGCTTTTTACACCGTAAACAAAATCGTTTACCACATCATATTTTATTTCAATTTCTGTCCTCTGCGGATTTTCATAAACATTTATTTTTGCCTCAATACCATTTTCGGCAAACTCTTTTTGTAAATCCGAAAATGCTTCCTTTACTGTTGTTTTGATAAAACCATTAACCGACTTCTTATCATTGAATGAAACAATTTGCTTTAATCGTTGCCGCCAAGATGTCCCTGACCAAGGAATAGTCGATACTGAGAAGTCACGTTCGTAATAGCTTTTATCAATAGACAATCCTTTGACCAAACTCACAATAAACAGCACCATAATGACCGAAAACGGCAATGCGGTGATCAAGGTCATGCTTTGCAGGGCTTTCAGCCCACCAGCATTGAGTAGCATCAGAGCCAGTACTGCAAGCAGAACGCCCCAACCAACGGTTTGCCATTTTGGAGAAATACGGGCATTTTTTGTGGCAATGCTGTTCATCACGAACATTCCGGAATCAGCAGAGGTAACAAAGAAAATTATGATAATGGCTATTACCAAAAAGCTAACGATTTCGGTCAGGGGCAGATACTCCAAAAAGCGGAACATCAGTGCATCGGGATTGTTCGCCAATTGGCTCAATGCTCCATTGGCTACATTAAAATCAAACCATATCGCACTATTCCCGAATACCGACATCCAGATAAAATTGAACAAAGTAGGAATGATTAAAACTGCGGAAATAAACTCACGGATTGTCCGTCCTTTAGAGATTTTAGCAATGAATAACCCAACGTAAGGAGACCACGAAATCCACCACGCCCAATACAATATCGTCCAATCATAAAACCACGGTTGCGTTTCAGCCTCGTAAACGTGGGTGTTGAAAGTAAGGCTAAAGAAATTATTGATATAGTTCCCGATGCCTTCCGTAAAACTACCTATCAGATATACTGTAGGACCGAGAACCAAAACGAAAAGCAAAAGTACAACAACACTCACGATATTAATATTGCTTAATATCCTCACACCTTTATCCACACCGCTCACAGCAGAGATAATGGAAAGAGAAACCAACACAGCTACAATCAATACCTGATAGGTAAAACTACTTCCCGGCAAAACACCTAAAGTTTCCAGACCGGAGTTGATTTGGACGACACCAAAACCCAGCGTGGTGGTAATCCCGAAGAATGTACTGCACAGCGCAAAAACATCAATGGTATTGCCCCAAGTTCCTTTAATTTTATCTTTCAACAAGGGATAGAAACAACTCCGCAACGAAAGTGGCAACCTGTAACGGTATGCAAAATAGGCTAAAGACAATCCTACAATAGCATAGATTGCCCAAGCGTGGATACCCCAATGGAAAAAGGTGTATAGCTGCGCATCTTTTGCTCGCTGAATTGCCGTATTACCCGAAAACACCTCATTGGAATAATGCTGCATCGGCTCGGCAACGCTGAAATACATCAGTCCGATACCCATACCTGCCGCAAACAACATTGAAATCCACGAGAAGAAAGAATAATCAGGCTTGCTTTCGTTTCTTCCCAAACGTATATTACCGTATTTGCTAAACATCAGGTATATAAGGAAAATCACAAAAATTGTAACTGACCATACATAGACATAATTCAGGTTGACAAAAATAAAATCCTTAACGCTATTTAGCAGGTTTTCCGTGAGTTTAGGGTAAATAGCGGATAACAAACAAATTCCAACGATGAAAATCAAACTCGGAACGACAACTCCCTTACTGAGCGTAGTTCTGATTCTTGTTTTTTTTCCCATACAGTGTTTTTTTATGATTCGGATTTCCAAAATCCCGTTTGGAATGTCCGTAAAATTATAGTCAAAGATGAAAAACCTTATCCTTTCTTTTTTGCGGACAAAAAAACGGTAAGACAAATCTGCTACAGATATAGCTAAAATTCCTTTTGGCATTCAGTGAAAGAATCCATCACTTGAAAAGACTATGATTGCAAAGATAAAAAATAATAAAGTTAAATAGGAAAATGCTCAACAAGGTTATGGGGATTTCAAAAAGTTTGAAATCCTTAATCATCGGTTTGAAAAACGTTAGCCTATAAAATCAAAGTTTCCGACCTTTATAGCAAAGAATACAAAGATGGATAAGTCAAATATTTTTGAGCGATTGAGAAATGGAGAAATTATTCCTTCCAGCGACAGCCAAAGAAAAGAATTAAGAAATGCTTCATACGACACGAAAAAACTACTCGTGCAAATGAACAATTCTTCTGACCCAAATGAAGTCAGAAAATTATTAAGTCAAATCACAGATTCGAAATTGACGAAAGTACAGCCGTATTCACAAAGCGTTAACCCAATTTTATGATTTTAAAATATATAAGCTCAGGTTTCTCTCTCGTATTCATGTCTTTCATCGTGGGTATGCTGATGACCGCCCTCATCCGTAAAACAGGTTTTTACCGTAAGACCCTTTCGCACCTGAATTTTATAAAAGAAGAGCGGCTGAATAACCTGCTGGGTGTAGGCGTGGTAAAATGGGTGATAAAAAATACCTTTTTCAAATTTCTTAATCAGAAGATAAAGATGGACACTAAAATGAGTCTTTCAGACCTCAAAAACCTGCGGAATGAAATGACCAAGGCAGAAATTGACCATCTTTTCGCATTCCTGTTTGTGCTTGGTTTTGTCGCGGTGCAATTGATCGGGCAGCAGTATCTTTATGCAGCGATAATCTTATTCTTAAATGTGTTGATGAATTTACATCCCGCCCTTATTCAGCAACAAAACAAAAGAAGGCTCGACCGGTTGCTCGTGTGGGTTAGCAGGCAATAGATTTAACACCTATGTTTGATTTAACAACATCACGGGGTTTCTTAAGCGAGTACAGAAGGACAAAATAATAAGACTTATCAGCACCAAAGGGATGGTGCCTCATCTTGTACTTTACATTATGGGTTTTCCGGCAAAACTTCTCACCGCAGCTAAATCCATTCGGTTTTTTTTAAGTTAAATAAACAGCGCCCGCCACACGCACCGGATATGGGCAGGCACGGCCTTTTCCCCGCTTCATATTTTTGTATCTTCGCGTTCGTATATATTTCTGCTACTTCAACACACGCGGAAATGGCAGGCCCCGGTTAAGCACAAACAAAAAACGGTATACAAACTCCTGCTGAGCAAACATCAGCTTATGACGGAAACCAAAAATACCAGAGCGCTGATTCATTATTCACTGATTGTGGCTACCTTGATCATACAGGTGGTCATTGCGGTTTTCATCTATAACGAATATTTCAACCAGAAAAAACTCGAGTCGATCGAATCCCAGCTCCGGGACAGCCGCACCCTGGAAAGGGCCGCCGGACAGGCACGCGCCGA
>Ga0308157_10003591_pt1 | contig 22187 bp, 18 predicted proteins | sample PhyBR1_FD_201035 | JGI IMG/M metagenome (GOLD analysis project Ga0308157, IMG submission 201035) | Phyllosphere microbial communities from UC Gill Tract Community Farm, Albany, California, United States - DLSLB.R1 | ecosystem: Host-associated > Plants > Phyllosphere > Unclassified | place: USA...
ATTGGCTGGCGGATTGCTTGAAAACTGATGCTCGATCAGGTTGACAAGAATGGCATTAAAGCCGCGTTTGCTGCGATCTTCCAGATACGTCTTGGCATCATCGCGGTTTAATTCCGCAATCAATGACCACGCCGTGTCACCGTTAACTAAAAACGGGCGACCCTGTGCATCTTCGAAATAACGTTGATCCTGACTGACTTTGATCGGGAAAACCGTCTCAACCTTTGCGGCACCAACCATCAGGAACAGCGCCGCAAAGATAAGACCTGCTCGCCAAAACCTCATCGCTTAGCCGGGGGATAGCTCGATGCCTCGTTAAACCTGCGATAGACCACCTGCGACGGACGCCCGGTTAGATAGGTATTAACACCATCACTGAGCGCTCGCGCATAGATACCAAGCGCACCGTCAATCGCATCAACCGTGCGTGCAATATCCGTGTCGCTATGCGTATAGCTAACCACAAGTGAGGGCATCAGAATGCCGCGTCGGATGGTTTCTTGCAGGAATAGTGTGCGAAATGCCTGCGATGGCTGTCCGCATTCATCAAGGGTTGAATAAGCCAGACAGCAAGGCCGACCATGTAATCGCACGTGATTTTGCAATCCGTGGTTTGCAATCGCAGCATTCACGCCCTCCGCAAGCCGCGTACCCTGTTGATAAAGCCGTTCGATCACTGGCTCATCGCGATAGACCTTCATCGTTGCAATGGCTGCGGCCATCGCATGGGTTTCAGCGCCATGGGTAGTGGAAAGTAAAAATACGCGCGGATGTTCGGTTTGAGTGAGGCCGCCGAGCTGCATATATTCCGCCTTGCCTGCCAGCGCAGAGATCGCAAAACCGTTGCCCAGCGCTTTGCCAAAACAGGAAAGGTCCGGCTCAATATCGTAGAGCCGCTGCGCGCCGCGCATATGCCAGCGAAAGCCGGTAATCATCTCGTCCAGAATGAACAAAGCGCCGTTTTCATGCGCAATGCGTTTGGCTTCATGCAGAAAATTATCCTGCGGTTCATCGGCTTTTGCAGGCTCAAGAATGAGCGCTGCAATCATGCCCGGATAATTCTCAAACAAAGCCTGCACACTGGCTATGTCATTATAGCGAAACGTCGTGGTCAATGCGGAAACGGATGCGGGGATCCCCGCATTCATTTTCGTGGTTCCAATGAACCAGTCATCAGTCGAAAAAAACGGATGATCTGCGCAAATGGCAATCATATCCCGCCCTGTATAGGCGCGTGCCAGACGCAGGGCGGCAGATGTTGCATCCGATCCGTCTTTGCAGAATTTCACCATTTCAGCGCCCTCGATCAGTTCGAGGAAGCTTTCCGCACATTCAATTTCAATTGCACTGGGGCGCGTGAAATTGCAGCCATCCTGCAAGGCATCGCGCACCGCATGAAGCACCGGCGGATAGGCGTGCCCCAGACCAACGGCACGGTTACCCATTCCGTATTCGATATATTGATTGCCATCGACATCAAACACGTGTGAGCCGGAACCGCGCTGAATAAAGCCCGGTGCTAAGACCGGATACTGGTCATCACCCTTTGCATAGGTATGACATCCGCCCGGTATCAGGGCATGCGCCTTGCTTCTGAGCAATTGTGAATTGCGAAACCGGGATGTGAAAAGGTTCATGCCCATTTCCTTTCTGTCCATACCGAACGCAACCGCTCTCGCATCTGCCTGAGCCAGTTTTTGACAGGTTTGGGCAAACGCGACCGCAGGCTAGAATGCAGTGCCATCGGCATCTTCCATTGTGAAAGCGGCAGAGGAACTGCGATGTCGGGTGGGTTCTTAACCAGATTTTCCAAAAGTCCGGCATAGGCAAGCCCTGCGGCATCATTATCAAACGCTACCGCAACCTTCAGGCGCGCCGCCTTGGCCATTTCCGCCAGCAATGATCTATTGTCTGCAAGACGATTGATATGGCGTGCGGCCTGTTTGAAATCTCCGACAGGGAAAAGCAGACCATCCTCACCATTGGTCACGATATAATCGGTAACACCTGCAATTTTGGAAACAACCGCCGGGCAACCCTCGCTCATGGCTTCAATCAGCGTAAGGCCAAAGCCCTCAAAACGTGACGGCATGACCATGACATCATGCTGGCTGACAAGCCAAGGCACATCGGATGGAGCAACCCAGCTTGTGAAGCTGACCTTATCGCCAAAGCAGTGAAGCCTATGGCGCAATTCGTTCATATCAGGGCCATCGCCCGCAACGCTCAAATGATAGTCACATTTCAATTCACGCAGAATATTGGGCAGCCAGAACACGCCCTTTGAATTATCCTCAATGCGACCAAGATATAGCAGGCGTAAAGGTGCAGAAGGATCGCTTTGCACAGCACTGCCATGCTTAAGAACATTTCGATTGAGACCATGCGGGATCACCAGCGTTCGCGCTGCATCAAATCCGTAATGTTTGACCAAATCATCCCGGCAACGCTTTGAGACACCAACGGTTGCATGAACATGATCGCGGATCTCGTGCGCCGCCGCATAGGTGCCGGGTGTGATATTATGCACGATCATAATGCGCAGAATATCATCGGGCAGATAGCGCACCAAATTGGTTTCAAAGCGGCTGGACAAGACATTGACAAAGACGGCTTTGAAATTGTTGTCACGCAAAAAGGCAATCATGCGCCGTGCACGGGTTTCCTCATCAAGAACACCCATTTTGTCTATCGCATCACCTTTGCGCAAAGCATCGCTTAAGCCCTGATCGGCAGAGGGTAAACTAATGGTCTCGCCTGCGGCTCCCGCGGCCAGCCAGCGCAGTTCAACGCCCGACTGCCTGAGTGACGCGCTTAGGCGCGTAAATACCGAGTAGGTCCCGCCAATATGGGGGCGGACGAAGTAAGCACATTTCACGATCATCACCCTCTGCCCTGAAATCAGGACTTCGAGGGAAATGGTCCCTCGAAGCCTCGTTTCGGCATATCGGGGGGCGTTTGATATACCGCTTATCAGTGTAGCGAAATTCGCTCATCGCGCATTTTGTCTATGAGGGGTACATGCCCTCATACATAAGAGGATGGTGTTCACCCTTCTGCCAGTTTTCACAAAATCTCATACGAGATTAGTTTCTAGATAAAGCTGGAGACACTTTTATGAGGATAGGCCTTTTCGGTCAGTTTGGCTCCGGCAATACCGGCAATGACGGGTCGCTGGAAGCGATGCTGCAACTATTGAAACGCAACTGCCCCGGCGCACAATTTATCTGTATCTGTTCAAGACCAGACATCATCGAAGAGAAATTTCACATTAAAGCGGTTCCAGTGGGTAAGCCAGCGTCGGATAACGCCTTCTTGCGAATGCTTGATAAGGCTCTGTTACAACTCCCGCGTCGCATGAGCGGCTTTTTAGCTGCGATTTCATTGGCGCACGGCATTGATGTGATTGTGGTTCCCGGAACAGGCATTCTCGACGACTTTAACGAAGACCCGTTTGGCTGGCCATTTGCTATTTTACGATGGTCGGTTGCAGCACGGCTTGGCGGTGCGCGTTTTGCCTTTGTTTCCATAGGTGCCGGGCCGGTCACCCATCCTTTAAGCCGGTTTTTCATGGGCAAGGCCTCGAAGATAGCGGCCTATCGTTCCTATCGCGATCAGGTCTCGTACGACTTCATGCGGTCGCTCAATGTGAGTGTCACAAAAGATCTTGTCAGTGCTGACATCGCTTTTTCTCTTCCCACGCCGGAAGAGGAATTGCGCAACAGCGCCGACCAGCGCGTTGGCCTTGGCATCATGACCTATAAGGGCTGGAAAAAGCGTGCGCTCGACGGTGAGGCGATTTACGATCATTATCTCAACAAAATGACCGAGCTGATCAGCGAGCTTTTAATCGACGGGCGACAAGTGCGTCTGCTGACCGGCGACAAGGGCGACCTTGAAGCCATTCATGATCTGCGACAGCGTATCCCACGGACACATGCACATAATGTGATTTTCGAACCAGTCACATCACTTGACGTTCTGATGCAGCAGATTGCCAGAACCGATATCGTCGTTGCCAGCCGATACCACAATATCGTCTGTGCGCTTGCAATGGGAAGGCCTGCAATTTCAATTGGCTATGCACGCAAAAACGATGCGCTTTTAAATGATACGGGCTTGAGCGAGTTCTGCCATCACATCGAAAATTTTAATCCGCAAACAGTGCTGGGCCAGATCGACAATATGTTCAGCCGCAGGGAACAACTCGTCAAAACAGTTAAGGTTGGTGTGGAGCATTATCGGCAAAAGCTTGCGGAACAGGAAGAATGCCTACGCGTCAATTTACTCACGGAAAATAGACTATAAAACTCGCTTTCTACGCTGAAATAAATAATCGACAGGCGGTAGCAAAGCCATCAATGGTTTGCGCTTAAGCGCAAAGCCCATAAGCGATCCAGCCCCCTCTTCTCGCCTCATCAGATTGGATATTGCCGACCAATAAGCGCGCTTTGTCAGGCAGTTGCGCGCAGCCGTAAAATCCCTGTCAGCATGCGGCATATTCATGCCCTCATGCTCGAAGAATGAGCGAAACCCCGCTTCAAACTCACGATTCCAGTGCATGATGCCTGCAACCTTGGCCGACTGATTTTCGGAATGAACCCGCGCATAGGCCTGTACGCTGTCCGTTGATGCAACACCACCCAGCAAAGCAAGCCGCAACCACATTTCAAGATCATCTGTATGCGGGAGCGTCTTGCGATAATAACCCGCTTGCTTTTGCGCAGCCGTTCGCACGACAGCCGTTGGCCCCGCAACAGGATTGAAAGCATGTCGGCAAGCGAGACTAATAAAATCGGCACCGGAGCGAATAGTCCATTTTCCGCCATCTGGCATTGTCCGCGGCGGCATCTCGTCTTTTGAGATCTTATGGATGCAACCATGCGCAAGATGCACATCCGGATATTGCTCCAGCATGTTGACAGCCCGCGCCAAGGCGCCCGGTGCCAGCAGGTCATCCGCACAAAGAATGAGAAAATAATCAAACTGCGCCCAGTCAATCGCCGCATTAAACGAGGCATGCGGTCCGGCGTTTCTTGATCGCAAGAACAATTCGACACGAGTATCGCGCGCGGCGAGATCACGCGCCACATCTGCGCTGTTGTCTTCGGATGCATTGTCAATAATCAGCAGTCGCAACGCAACGCCGCTTTGCGATAATACGCTGTTGGCGCATCCGGCTAAGTAATGCGCATAATTATAGCTGGGAATAACCACATCAATCATTGGCTGATTGCTCATAAGCGCTTCACTCCGCAGGCTCATGCACATGTCTTACCCATGGCAAGCGGCTCATGAACCTTCCAAGCAACCAGCGCAGCACCGGCACCAGCTCTTCGGTGAAAGGATGGCGCGTCACAAACAGCGCCGCAAACCAGCTCGCAATGGCAACAAGCCCCATGAGCAATGCTCTTGACCAGTGCATATCAAGATTAAACCCATCCATCGCAACCATAGCCAGCGGCCCTGACAGCGCCAATAGGGTGACAAGTGCACTTTTAAGGAGTTCACTTCCAAGAATGCGATAGGAGAATTTTGTATGCTTGCGGACATAGACGATGGCAACAACCATCTGGAATGGCAGACTAATGAACTGGCTTAATGCCACAGCCAACAATCCATGAAGTGCTGCAAAACACAGAATTGCGGTTGCTACCAGTCGAGAGATAAGATTTGAAATAAACGCCTCACGGTTAGCACCAAGCGCCATAAGAAGTGGATAGGTCAGAATAACCGGAAACCAGAACAGGCTTGCAAGACTGCTAATGGAAACAATCAGCGCGGCCTCGGTCCAGCCCGGACCCAGGATGATATTCACGAGTGGGTAGGCAAGCAGTGCAAGCAACGCTTGTGCAGGCCAATAGACCACCGAAATATAGGACAAAGCGCGGATATAGGCCCGGCTGATATCACCACCTTCGCGCACATGCGCAGATAGCATTGGGAACGCCACGGTAAACACCGCCGACAAAAAGATACGATCCGGCAAGCCGCTAACCGTATTCGCCCGGTTATAAATACCGACCGAGGCAATAGGCATGAAGCGTCCGAGCATCAGCTGCGGGAAGGTTTCGCAAATTTTGTTCAAACCCGCATTACCGCCAAGATAAATGCCAAAGCGCCACGCGGTATTGATGCTGGCAAGTGATGGTCGCAGTAGACGTGCAAGCGGGTAAATGGCTATTGCCATACCTGTTGTCATCAGCGCACTGGCAAGCAGACCGAATGCAAAGCACATATGCCCAAAGCCAAGCCCTGCCATGGCGATGGTAACGGCCGCTCCAAAGCCAGTTCCAGCAGTGCGAATGCGGGCAAGAGTTCCGAAGGCCATTTCGCGTCGCAGCAATGCCACCACAGGCAGTGAGAGACTTTCGACGAGAGCTGCAATAATCGTAATATCAAGGAAAAGCAGCAATGTCGGATCGTGATAGGCTACGGCAAAATATTCCCGCGCCAGATAAAGCCCCGCTGACAAAACAAGCGTTACAATCATAAGAAATGTCATTGAGGTTCTGACGTCGTGATCCTGAACCTTGTCGATACGGATAAGAAACTCTGGGCTGGCAAACTCGCGCAAAGAAAAGATGATTGCGCCGATGCTTAGCCCAACGACACCGGCACCCGTTTCTGCTGGCCCTAAGAACCGCGACACTGCAATTACCGTCAGAAAATTAAACAGCAGACCCGCATATTGTTCGAGCGCCGCCATGAGAATGCCTCTGCGGTTTCCACTCATGGCCTGCTCCTTATCGGGAGCTTGATTTGGTGTTGCTTGCGCGTTTTCAAAACCTCTGATCCCCCCGGACAATACAAAGACAACAAGTGCCGCCTTTACTTCATCGCCTAAGAATAGCCGTTTGCAGGGACCGGGAAATGTGACTCTTGGTGTTAGCCCTTACCTGAAAGGAGTATGGACCACGCTTTATAGCCAAGTCGTCGCTGCGCGCGGGAGTCAGTAAAAATTCACTTAGTCTTAATTTTTACACGCGCTTGGGAGGAGTCATGGTCAGTCTTATCTGGATCACGCTTCTGGCTTTTGGGTTATCAGTTGCGTTCTGTCTCAGTTTTCGGGGGCTTGCACGTGAATGGCACCTCATCGACATTCCCAATGCGCGTAAGACACATGATGGCCACGTTCCCCTTTGCGGAGGGATCGCGATCTTCCTGTCATTATCAGTTGCGGCACTCTTCACACCCGCATTAGCGGGATCAGCAGATATCATTTTCGTGCTGCCCGGCCTGCTTTTAATCCTCGTAACAGGCGTGGCGGATGATCGATTTGACCTGCCCGTTGCACCGCGTCTTGCCATGCAGTTGCTGGCGGCATTCCTGATCATCGGCATCGCAGGCATCACACAAATCCATCTTGGCTTTGCAACTGGCGTGATTGACACGATAGGATCGAGAGTTCTGACAGGGCCAATTTTCCTGCTTCTTGCGCTGACGTTCGTGGTCGGTGTCGTTAATGCCGTCAATATGAGCGACGGCGTTGATGGCCTTGCCGGATCTGCAAGTGCGGCCGCTTTTTTCTGGCTTGCCGTGATTAGTTTCAGTATCGGGGAAAACCGGGTCGGCGTACAAACATTGGCACTATCAGCGGCCTGCATTGGCTTCCTCGTCTTCAATATGCGCCATCGCTGGCGGGCAAAGGCCAGCCTGTTTCTGGGTGATGGTGGCAGCACGTTTTTGGGTGCCGCGCTTGCCAGTCTTATCCTGATCCTTGCAAATGTCAGCGCGACAGCAGCTTTTCCCATCCTGATATGGGTAGTGATTGTGCCGATAATCGACACGCTCAGCCTGATTGTGCGCCGCCTTGCAGCACGCAGAAGCCCGTTCTCACCCGACCGGCAACATCTCCATCACTTGCTGCTCGATAACGGCTTTTCCGACAGCCAGACGGCAATCACTATCATGACGCTCAATTTTGTCGCCGGAGCTACGGCCTATGCTGCGATCCGCTTTCAAATTCCGGCATGGACAATGCTTATTGCGCTCATTGTGCCAGCGATTGCGCACGCTCTGTTCGTGCTTCGCACCAATAACGCTTTGCGGCCCATCGTTGTGGACGCCACCCAACCCGTAAAAACCAACGTCACTTTTCCAGAGGCAAGTTTATGAGTGTATCTGTTCTCATCATGACCTTGAACGAAGAGATCAATTTGCCCGCCTGTCTTGCATCGCTCGATTGGTGCGATGACATTGTTGTGCTCGATTCATTCAGCGAAGACCGCACTGTGGAGATTGCAAAAGCTGCGGGCGCACGCGTATTTCAGCGCCGATATGACACCGAAGACCGGCAGCGGATGTATGGCATCACGGAAATTGAGTTCAAACATGATTGGGTCTACACACCTGATGCCGACGAAATAACTCCCGCCGATCTGCGTGACGAAATGCTGGCCATCGCTTCCGATCCCACTCGACCGGAAGTGTTCTTCAAAGCGCGTTACAAAAACATGTTCATGGGGCGCTGGATCAAACATGCAAGCCTTTATCCAACATGGATAACCAGGCTGGTGCGCCCTGATCGGGTGCGGTTTGAGCGTTCAGTGCATTCGCGCGCAAGCGGTGGCCCGGAAGGGGCTTTGAAAGCGCATTTCATTCATTACAGTTTCAACAAAGGCCTTGAAGCCTGGTACGATAAGCATAATCGCTATTCATCGGCAGAGGCAGACCTTTCATCAAACCGTCTGCTTGAACGCAAAATCGACTGGAGCGGTTTACTATCAAGCGCACCTGAAAAACGACGGCGCGCGCTGAAATCGCTCTCCTATCACATGCCGTTCCGTCCTTCGCTGCGCTTCCTTTACATGTATGTGCTGCGCCGCGGCTTTCTGGATGGAAAGCCGGGATATCTCTATTGCCGGCTTCTCGCTGCTTACGAATTCATGATCATTATCAAGATGGAAGAGCAGCGACGGAAAGAGACAAGCGTAGTCGCTGAAGCGCCTATTCGGCTGGTCGTCGATAATAAAGAACCGGAACGGCGTATGATATGATGCTGTTAATTTTCCTGCCTTGTGCCGTTTTATTCGGGCTTGCTGCAATGTTCTATTCAGAACCTGTGCTGACATTGCACGATGATGGCAGCAAGGCGGATGTTATTGTGGTTCCGGGCGGCGATGGACCGCCGCGCGCGGCACAAGCAGCGCGGCTTTGGAAAGAAGGTCGCTCACCCTATATCCTGATTACCGGCGATGGCGACTGTCTTTTCAACAAGCAGATTATGGTGCGTGACGGGGTAAACCCCTCAGCGATTTTCATCGAATGTCAATCGGGAAGCACATGGCAGAACGCCTTTTATTCAGCACCCGTGATGCGGCAAATTCAGGCGAAAAAAGCGCTGATCGTCACAAACTGGTATCACTCGCGCCGGGCAATTGCGAGTTTTCGTGCCGCCTGTCCGCAAATGCATTTTAGCTCCGCGCCGATTGGCGACGATCAGAGGCAAGCGAGTTTTCCAACAACACGAGCGGATGTTGAGCTTGTTGCAAAAGAATATGTGAAGCTCGGTTGGTATCTGGCTTCGGGTCGCATCTACCCATCAAACCTTCTGAAAGATGTGACGCCGCCTGATGCATCCGGTGTCTGCACACCCTCGGGAATAAGCCGATGAACGTCTCCCTTACATGGATTTTTGTCGGGCTGGTTGCATGGTTTCTGGCGGGTGGATTGCTGTTTCGCGCAGAGCGCATGTATCAGTTTCCATTTCTGGCAGGCGTTATGACATTCGGCTTTCTGCTGCCGCAGATCCCGGCTTTGATGTACGACCAGTTTTTGCCATCCGGCGCTTATGCCAAAACCATGTTTATGGGCATTCTTTCGCTCTCAATGCTGGCACTTGGCTGGCGCATGACAAAACGTCCAATCGGTTTTCTCAGCATGAGTTTCAGCGAGCGGCGACTGTTATGGGCGGCGGCAGGCTTGTCCGCCTTTGGAGCTGTTTTCTATTTTCTGCTGAGCCGTCTACCCGGTGACGTGTCAATCGGCACGCAGATGACAGGCATGCCGGTGGTCTATCTGTTCTTTGCGCAGCTCATGCCCTATGGCCTTGCAATTGCGCTCCTTTGCTTCACACGCCGCCCTTCATGGCTTGCGCTGGCGATCATCATTTTCGATCTTGTCTTCTATCTCGACCGTATTCTTGTCACTGGAAAACGCGCCGAAGCCATTCAGCTTGTGCTGATGATTTTGCTGCCCTTGTGGTTTTATCGCCGTCTGGTCGTGCCACGTATTCTTATGGCGATCGGCATTTTGGGTGGGACATTTCTCATGACCAGCATGGGCGATTATCGCCAGATTACACGTGCCGCCTCTGGCTTCGTTCTCGATGACATCATGCAGATTGATTACGCAGCAAACTTTAATGAAACACTGGAACGTGGCGGTCTTGAAATGCGCAATGCCGTGTTGCGGTTAGACGAAATCGACCGGCGGCTGGAATTTGACTATGGCAAATTTCACTGGAACCGAGTGATCTTCACCTTTGTTCCTGCACAGCTTGTTGGATCAAAATTAAAAGAAGCGCTCCAGTTCGACACACCCAAACCAAGCCGCGATTATAACCCACTGACCGGCACCACAGAAACCGGGCTGGTCGATGCATTTGGATCGTTCTGGTATTTTGGCGCTTTCAAGTTTCTACTGCTTGCATGGATCATGCGGCGGCTTTGGGAAACCGCAATGGCCGGAGAAATGTTGGGGCAACTTGTTTACATGCTGTCCATCGTGCCAGCTATGCATGCCATTTCCCACCAGACAGACTGGGTTATTCCGGTCTGGATTCATATGGCGATTTTCCTTGTTCCGGTTTTATGGCTTTGCCGCATCCGCAATCGCTCAGTTGGCCTTCCAACCGCTTTGCAGCGCGGCCCGACAGTTCCACAGTTTATGTAAAAGGATAAGATCAATGGCCACTGCATCACGATCAGATCCCCGCATTGCAATAAAAGGCCGAAAAGAATCCTCCAGTCCTATGGAAGGTGGAGCAACCTTCACACTCAGCCATCGCATCCAGCGTCTTTGCTGGCAAGTGACATGGCTTATGCTGGCCGCATGGACACCGTCATTTCTCTGGCGCTGGCGTGGTACAGTCTTGCGGGCATTCGGAGCATCGATCCATAGAACCGCTATTGTGCGCGGCAGCGCGCGCATCTGGTGGCCTGCAAATCTGGTGATGGATGCACATTCATCGCTGGGTCCGGGTGCGCTTTGTTACAATGTAGCACCCGTGACGCTTGCGCCCTATGCGATTGTTTCGCAACGCGCGCATCTGTGCACAGCCGGACATAATATCGATAAGCACGACTTCCCATTGACCGCAGCACCCATTGTAATTGGCCCCTGTGCATGGATCGCCGCAGAGGCTTTCGTGGGACCGGGCGTATGTGTGGGCGAAGGCGCTGTATTGGGCGCGAGAGCCGTCAGCTTTCGCGACATGGATCCATGGATGGTCTATGTGGGCAACCCGGCAAAGCCAATGCGCGCCAGACGCAGAACGGCCAGTTAAGCCGGGGCAATGACTTCAAGGCCCCCGCGGCCAGCAACTGTTCCAGCTCTTGGTAGCTGCGCTTTTTGATAGGCGTCGATTGTCTGAAGCGCAATGCGTGGCCAGGTGTAATTTTCACGCACAAGGCGGCTTCCCGCAGCGCCCATTTGTGCCGCACGATCACGGTTTTCCAACACTTCGATCAAGCCCGCTGCGACAGACTGAGCGGAAACCGCAGACACAACGCCTGCACCCGCTTGCGCGACCTCCGGGAAATGACAGGCATCGGTGATAACCACCGGCACACCGCAAGCGAGCGCTTCTGTGATGGCAACGCTGAACCCTTCCTGACGGCTGGGAAGACAAAAGCAAGCAGCATTTTTCAGCGCTGCAATCTTTGCCGGACCATAGAGCCCGCCCACCATATGCACACGGCTTTCAAGCCCGGCCTGAGCAATGCAGTCGCGAAAACCAGCTTCCGCACCACCATCCGGCCCCGCGACCACAAGATCGACTTCAGGAAACCTTTGGGCAATCCTACGAAAAGCATCCGCCAGAATATCGAGGCCTTTTTTGTAGTGCAGCCGCGACAGAAAAAGCACAAAGGCGCGTTCAGGCAATCCAGCCCTGTCGCCCTCGCCGCCATCCACTTCATTCAAAAATATTCCATTGGGAATAATGATGGACGGCGGTTTCAATCCCAGCGGTCGCATCAGCTCGATCTCGTCCTGATTGAGCGCCTGAATAAAAGCTGCGCCGTTAAGCATTTTGCGAAAACCAAGCTTGAGCGCGAGCTGCTTTTTCCATGCTTTTTGCTGCATGCTCCACTGATCGAGCATCCCACAACAACATATGCAATAAGCCACATGATAGCGGCGGCAGAGCATGGCTGCTCGCAACAAGTTGGTCTCCCACACCCCATGCATATGCACAAAATCCGCGTTACGAATAAGTGGGCCAATCGCCCGTGCTGCGCGGCTACCAAGAAGCTTTTCACGAAGATCCGGCATCGGCAGCAAAAACGTTCTGACCTTATCAAAGTCAGGGATTTCTGCCGTTGCTTTACGCGCACGATGATTAACCTCATCGTCGCTGTAACTGACAATCGTCACATCATGTCCGAACGATGCCTGCGCCGCAGCAAGACGCACAACGACCGCCTGCGGCCCACCTTTGGCCGGATCAAAAGACCCAATCACATGAATAATTTTCATGAAGCAGCCCCTGATGAATATTGCGATAAAGCCTCAACCAGCCGCTCGCCATACCGCGCAACCGTAAAGTCACGTGCTCGTTCGCGTGCATTTTCGCTCATTCTTGCAAGCGTGCCGGGACTACCGGTAAATTCGCGCAGAATATGAACGGTCTCATCAACATCGCGGATAGGAACAATGTAGCCATCAATTCCGTGACGCACGACACTGCCGGTATTTTCGGTGCAAATAACCGGAAGGCCAGCGGCCAGCGCCTCATAACAAGCGGTGGCTGACCCCTCGCACAAAGAAGGCAGTAAAAACACATTTGCCCATTCAAATTGAGCACGCATTTCGCTGCGCGGAACAGGTCCGGTCAGTTGAACACATTTGCTCAGCTTTTCCTGCGCTTCAGGTTGAATATCGATTGGCCCGACCATCCGAAACTGCGCCTGACCAGCGAGCCTGCGAGCGACCTCACCAACATAGGGCGAACCTTTTCGCAAGCCCACAGCACCAACGGTTAAAACACGCAACGGCCCCGGCGCGCGTCGGCGTTCACCGATTTTAAATCGGTCATCGACACCATAGGGTACAACGACCACTTTTTCGGCGTCACAACCCGCTTCAATAACATGATGCGCCACAAATTCTGACGGGCAGATCACGGCATCGGCAATCGCCCACTCTGCCTTTTCTCTGGCCGCGAAAGCATCTGCATTCTCATCATCCGCAGCCGATAGCTGCCAGCCTGGATTGAGTATCTCTTCCTCACAAGCCAGCTGATCGACAACACCACGCGGCGCAATCATTTGCTCGACAGCCGTCCAAAGCCCCTGCTTTTTTGCAGCGCTCAACAATTCATAAGCCTCGCCGCTAAAGGCATAGACCCCGCTTGCGCCATGAAATCCACGTGCTGCAACCAGTTTACCAAATGTCTCGCCAGCCCAAATTGCATTGGCAGTGGATTTTGGCCCCGTCTGATGCGACAGTCTGCGAACCGCTGAATGCAACCCGAATGTCGGAAATGTCGTCATTCTGTCTTGCGGAATATCCTGTGGCGTGCGCCCAACAAGCCTGCGCACCGAGGCAGGCAGCATTGATGAAGGCAAACCATTCAGCAGCCTCGGCCAGCCTTGCTGGGCACAAATATCGGTATAAAAATGCGCGAGCCTTTGATGATTGGCGAAGATGCGCGGTACGGCATAATGCATCCGTGCACCTAGCTGACTGACAACAAACGAGCCATTCGTCATATTGTTTGTGGCCATCACATTTTCCCCACGTGAGACGGTCTGTCGAGAACGGGCATAGCGCTAAGCTCGCTTTTCTTACCGATGCGTCCAACCGCCGACTGCCAGACGGCAGCCCCTATTTCTTTTGAATAGGCCGTTTCCATGAGATAGCGGGCATTGTTGCCCATGGTGTTGCGGTTCAGCTGGGAGTTTTTAAGTAACATCACCGAGCTTATCAGCATCTCGACTTCACCCGGACATAGCGACAAACCGCAATGAAAATCACGCACGACATTCGCTATCTCGCCATCGGGATCACCGATGAAAATTGTCGGGCGAGCGGCGGCGAGAACGCCATAGAATTTGCTTGGTACGATGCAATGTTCAAGCTCAGGCTTAAGCGACACCAAATGCACATCCGCCGCGCCGAGGCTTTCGGAAAGTTGCTCCACCGGCTGAAAAGGCTTCATGACGACATTGGTTAGTCGGCGGCGTTTTATCTCGCGTTCAACATATCCGCGCTGCTGCCCTTCACCGATCATCAGGAAGACAATATCGGGAACGCTCTGAAGTTGCTCCGCCGCATCAAGCACAGTGGCAAATTCATGCGCACGGCCAAAATTACCCGAATAGCCAATAACGAATTTTTCGCTCAAGCCCCATGCTTGGCGCAACGCGTTTTCGTCGGCGCTAACAGGTAAGATTTCATTTTTATCTGCCCAGTGATGCGCAACCGCCAGATTCTCCGACGGAATTCCTTTGTCCTGCAAAAAACTTGCCATACGCTCAATAGGGCAAATGGTCAGTGCTGCCTGACGCATCGACCAGTTGCGCAATGCAACCGCCAACCTACCTGACGCAGCCTGATGTTTCATCAGGCCAAGCTCAATGGCTGTTTCGGGAAACAGGTCCATGACCCAGTTTACAAGTCGAGCCCGACGAAGCCGAATGGGCAAAGCGGCAGAAACCGAAAGCAGAGGTGGGTCTGTGCAGACGACACAAATATCGTCTTTTTTCGCATGAGCCGCAAACCATGCGGCAGCAGAAAGGTGGAATGTTGCGTAATCAACCGCGCGCCCGACAAGCTTTCCGCGACCAAAGCCCGATGTCCAGATGCGATGCACATCAATGCCGTCAATCATCTCGCGGGCCGGAAGTGCCTCACGGCCTTTCTCGTGATAGCTGCGGCTGGCAAGAACTGTTGTTTCGATACCTTCGCGCACAAGTTCATGCGCAAGGCTCGTCACCATTCGGCTTGTCGCAGACTGATCGGGATAGAAATACCGGTTTGCAAGCACAACACGCATGATCTTTGGTTCCCCGTAGCTTTGGTTACCAACAGCATGGCGGTACCTGCTCCCATCTCGCAAGAAGCCCAATGGCATAGGGAACACAGACAGCGGGCGAGATGCCTACCTCTTTGGGTGAAACAACGCATGTTCGGCACTCTCTCATGCTCATCCTAAGTGGAATGAAACGCGCGACGCTTACCGTTTTGAAGCCGTTATGTTGCGCAGCCAAATCGCTATCATGAGCCTATCGAATTCTGGTCGGAGGCAAGACCTTGCAGGAAAAGACAGCTCTCATCATTGGCGTGACAGGACAGGACGGCGCCTATCTCAGCGAGCTACTGCTCAGCAAAGGCTACCGCGTACACGGGCTTAAACGACGGTCCTCATCATTCAATACTTCGCGTATTGATCATCTCTATCAAGACCCCCATGATGAGGACATAAGGTTCAAATTGCACTTTGGCGATTTGACCGATGCGACAAATCTTTGCCGGGTTATTCAGGAAGTCCGCCCCGACGAGATTTATAATCTCGGCGCGCAAAGCCATGTTCAGGTGAGTTTTGAAACGCCGGAATATACCGCCAATACGGATGCGCTCGGCACACTTCGGCTGCTCGAATCCATGCGTATTCTTGGGCTTGGCAACACGTGCCGCTTTTATCAGGCTTCAACCTCAGAACTTTTTGGCAACAGCTCGCCGCATGCGCAAAGCGAGCAAACGCCATTCGCGCCTCAAAGCCCTTATGCGACCGCTAAACTATACGCCTATTGGACCACGGTGAATTATCGTCAGGCTTATAATTTTCATGCTTCGAATGGTATTTTGTTCAATCATGAAAGCCCATTGCGCGGCGAAACATTTGTAACGCGCAAAATCACGCGCGCAGTGGCAGCGATTGAACGGGGACTACAAGACAAGCTGAGGCTGGGCAATCTCAATGCCCGACGCGACTGGGGCCACGCACGCGATTATGTCGAGGGCATGTGGCGCATTTTGCAAGACGATGTGGCCGATGATTATGTGCTTGCCACCGGCGAGACCCATACCGTGCGCGAATTTGTCGAACATGCTTTCAAAGCCGTAGACAAACAAATCGAATGGCACCGCGATGGGGTTGATGAAATCGGTCTCGATCGAAAATCCGGCCAGTGTCTGATTGAAATAGATCCGCGTTATTTCAGACCTAATGAGGTGGATTTCCTTTTGGGCGATGCTTCCAAGGCAAAGAAACGGCTTGGCTGGCAACACACGACGGGCTTTGAAAACCTTGTCACCGAAATGGTCGATTGGGATATGCGAAACATCATGCGGGAGGCAGGACGCAATGACTTTTACGGCTGATGCAACACCGCGCCCTGTCTATTCGCTATCCGGCAAGAAAATATTCGTTGCAGGTCATACCGGCATGGTGGGATCAGCGATTATAAGACGGCTTCAATCCGAGGATTGTGCCCTCATCACCAGTCCGCATCGTGATCTCGACCTGACACGTCAGAGCGAAACCGAAGCATTTATCGCTCAGCACAAACCCGACGTGATTATTGTTGCGGCAGCCCGCGTCGGAGGCATTCTGGCCAACGCACAATATCCGGCAGACTTTCTTTACGATAATCTGGCTATTGGCATGAATATTATTCGTGCGGCGCATCTGTCGAATACAGAACGCCTGCTCTGGCTGGGCTCAAGCTGTATTTATCCACGCGATGCCGCTCAACCGCTTAGTGAGCCCGCACTCCTCACAGGACCGCTGGAACCCACCAATGAAGCCTATGCCATTGCGAAAATTGCAGCGCTCAAATATGCGCAAGCCTGTTCACGTCAGCATGGTAATCACTTCATGACAGCAATGCCGACAAACCTTTACGGCCCGAATGATAATTTCAATCCTGATTCATCGCATGTTTTGCCCGCTTTGATGCGTCGTATTCACGAAGCCAAAATCAACGGCGCTGACCACATCACGCTTTGGGGCAGCGGCAAACCATTGCGCGAATTTCTGCATGTCGATGATCTTGCTGACGCCTGCGTGCATCTGCTGCGTTTCAGCGAGAGTATGGAACCCGTCAATATCGGTTCTGGCGAAGAGATTTCGATCCGTGACCTTGCTTTGACAATAGCCGATGTTGTTGGCTTTGAAGGCTGGCTGGAATATGATCTGAGCAAACCGGATGGTACACCGCGCAAACTTCTCGACACATCAAAAATGCGAGCACTCGGCTGGAAACCCAACATTCGTCTTAAAGACGGGATTACAGAGGTTTACAGTGCCTGGGCCAACGAAAATTCTAACTCTGAGGCCGCTTAAAAGCCAAATTTCCTTAACCAAAAGGCGCTTCATCATCTGAAGCGCCTTTTGGTTAAGTTGAATTAAAATCAAATGCTTATGCTGGCGATCCGGTTAATTTACTCATATCCAGCTCAACGCGCAGAATGTCGCCGGGCTTTATTTCGGTGCGTTCATTGGCAACAATCTCCTCAAACGTCCCTTTTACATTGCGACTGATGGTGAAAACCAGCTTTTGACGCATATCTGACGATGAAATATTGCCTGAAGACTTGGCAATTTCTGCCATGGTCTGGAGCTGCGCATTGGCACGCAGTTCCATACGCGCAATATTAAGATCCAGTTCCTGCAAGCTCGTCGCTGCTTCGCTTTTGCGCACTTCTTCCAGATTGGCGATACGCTGTTGAACGGCCAATTGGTTTTGCCTTGCGCGCGCCAGAAAAGATGCCAGTTCCAATGCATCACGGCGGGTTGCAGAAAGATCGCGTTCCATATCGCGAAGATTGGATTTTGCAGCTAAACCACGATCCACCAGTGACTTACTTGAATCGACATTTTCTTGCAGCAGCTGAATTTCGGCGTCATGAAGCTTCATACTCTGCTGAAGTGTCTGAATTTCGTCCCCGTAACTAGCGGCTTGTGCTTCCAGCGCCTGCCGTTCTGCAGCCAGATTATTACGACGAACATTGAACAGCGTCTTTTCACCTTCAAGCATATGCTGGCTTAGGGCATTGGCCTGTTTGTTCGCGGCGGGCTGATCCGGCAGGTCATATTTAAACTCCGTGCCGTTCAGCTCTGCCTGCAACCGGACACGCCGAATATTGGTCGTCGTGATCTGCATTTGCAGATCAGCATATTCCTGTTGAGCCGTAATCAGCTGCATTCCTGCAGTCACAGCCGGCGCCTCGCCTTTGCCAGCACCTCCGCCTAATGCCATCAGTTGCAGCGCAACCATTCCCGGACGAAACTCGTATTTCCCGGGCGCTTTGACATCACCAACGATGAAAACCGGCGCATATTGATTGATTGCTGCCGTAACTGTCAGTCCCGGAATATGCTGGGAAAGTGAGGCTGCGATCTTTTCGCTGATCTGCGGCGTCGTGAGACCGCTGACATTGATGTTTCCAACCACCGGGTAGCCAATATTGCCGTCCACATCGACCGGATAAAGCCCTGTCAAAGAAGGCTGACCGTAAACCGTGACCTGCAAAACATCGTTCGGACTGATGCGATAGGCCTGAGCTTGAGCCGGTACTTGTTCTTGTGCAAAGGCTCCATGGCTTAAACCAAGAATAATGAAGCCCGACAGCATCGCCGTCCTGAAGCGCGACATCAAACGAGAGTGTTTCTCTAACATTTTGCCCCCTCAAACCTGATCTTCTGCATTGTTGGCGGGCTGATTACGCCGGTTCATCGCTGCACGCAGGCGTGCACTGCTCCGTCTGGCCATGGGCCAGCAATAGGCCAAAGCGATATTAAGCCAGCTACGATAAGAGGTTGAAAACTGATTGACGACAGCGAGCGCCGGTTTGCGTCCCATTAAAGCCATCGTCTGGATAAGCGCATGGTTTGCATAATGGTCTTTCTGATCGGGCTGCACGACCAGAAGGGTCGTGTCAGTCGCACGCGAAAGCAGAACGGTGCGCTTGTCTTCCATAGCTGCTGGCAGATCAACGAGAATGATTTTATGATCGACGCGAAGCTGAACAATCAGATCCAAAAGCCACTCACCTTCCTGACGCTGATCACCCGGTGTTATAATATCGATACCCGAACCATGATCATGGATAAGTGTCGCGCCAGAAAGCTGACGGTCAGGCAGTGCAAAGCCATCCTCATTCACCGGCAATCCAAAAGCTTCTGATAGTCTCGAATGCCGGTTGGTCGCGTCGATGACAGCGACTGCAACCCCGGAAGCTGCAAACTGTTGCGCAAGCGCCGTAATCAGTAGCGTCTTTCCCTCATTTTCCGTCAGCGATACCACGGAAAGGGCAAGTGAATCGCGGCCCCGCGTGAGTACGCGCAGACGATCATAGACCGACTTGATTGCGCGCCCAAAAGGGCTGGTTGGATCAAGCCCACGATTAACAAGCAGCGGCACAGTTAGGTGACTTGATAGGGGGAGCAATGTAGCCGCCGGAATTCCAGGCAATGCGAAAGAAGCAGTTTGCGCCGGGCGGATTTTATCAAAAGTTTCTCTCAGGACAGTGCCTAAAAGTGAAACCATGGCACCCAACCCCAACCCGAGCAACAGCCAGTTTGCAAGATTAGGACTTGCCTTCGCCGTCGCAGGTTCTGCGGCCGAAATCATTTGCGCTTCGGCCACAGCGATGCCGTCCTGCTCAATCAGCTGCTTATAGCGCGTGAGATAGCTTTCATAAACCGTGCGGCTGGCATTGGCTTCACGGTCGAGCTGTACAGCACTTACCTGTGCCTGATTGGCTTCGCCCAATTCAGCCTCAGCACTTTTCAGTGCAGTTTCAAGACCTGTGCGCCGTTGCAAAGCAATCTGAATTTCATTGCTAAGACTTTTGATGATTTCGTCGACCTGTGCAGTAATCTGCTGTTTAAGCGCCTCGCTTTCGGCCATGAGAACAGGAATTTCGGCGCTTTTCAAAGCACCATTTGATCGCAACTCATCAAGCTGACGCTCGACCCGTGCCTGCTCGTTTTTCAGCGATTGTATGGCAGGCGAAGCCAGAACTTCCGTCAAAGCAGGCGCTTCATTGTTGGCTTTTAGCTGCTCAGCAGTGCGCAACCGTGCTTCTGCAAGTGACACTGCGCCCGTTGCGGCAACGATTTCCGTGTTCAGTGCTGCAACACGTTGCGCCTGAAAACTGACCTGCCCTGGATCACCAGCGAGGCGTGATTTCTGCCGGAAATCTTCGGCAGCTCGTTCAGCATCTTCAAGGTTCTTGCGCAGGGTGACAAGCTTTTCGCCGAGCCACTCGCTGACACGGCGGGCAGCCGATTGCTGCACGTCAATCTGATGATCCAGATAGGCCGTCACAAACGCATTGGCAACTTTTGCCGCATAAACCGGATCGGAAGCACGATAAGAAATGAATATTGTATAGGACCGACCATCATTATTTACGCGAAGACGCGAAAGCAAAAGATCGATGCGCTGCCGTTCGCGCGCTTCAGCGTCGACACCACGATCGCCACGTTGCTGCTCGGCTGTATCGGATGCCGATGACAGAACGGTACGCGACCGGAATTCGGTCGGAACAAAAATATTCTCGGCCTGCAAAATGTCGATAACCTTGCGGGCCATCATACGCGAACTGATGATATCAAGTTCGGAGCGCAGAACCGGGCTGTCCTGAGGCAAAGGCGTAATAGCACTCTCATTGGGAAGAGCCTGAACACGGCGCATGTCCAGCACGAGCACAGATTCAGAAACATAACTGACGGGCGCGGTAAGATAACCCGCAAAACCAATGCAAACTCCTGCAACCACTGGCACAATCAGCAGCATCCGTCTTCGCCTGATCGTTTCGAGCAGATCAGCCAGCGGCTGCCGCGCGTTTGCTGATGAAACGTCGGAGATAATCACTGAAAGTCTCCTTCAGAGCACATCCCGAAACGTGTGAAACGACTTTCGATATAGATGTGCGTTAGACAAGGATTTGGAACGTCGATCTCACCATGCAGACCAAAACGCGCGCTCAAGTATTTTCAGAGACAGGACCGTTGTGTGGCCGTCTTACTGAATGTCGGAAAAGGACGTTTCCGAAGGGAACAACTCATTGATAATACAAGCGACTTCTGTTCGGTTGGACGCCTTGAGCTTTTTCATAATGTTGCGGATATGAACCTTTACAGTGCTTTCACGCAGCTTCAGTTCATAAGCAATGATCTTGTTGGCTTTACCGCGACGCAACGCATTAACCACTTCAGCCTGACGCTGGGTGAACATGCCCCCCAAGGGCTGAAGCCTGTGCGAATTGGGATCAGTGGCATGACGCAGGGCCAACACACTGCTTGCCGGAACAAAGGTCCCACCCGCCATAGCAAGGCGTAGCGCTTCAACGCATACATTCACATTAACCGATGTCGGGATGTAGCCTTTGACACCGTAATCAAGTGCTTTGAGCACCTGCGAAATGTCTTCTTTATCTGCAAGGATAATAACCGGAGCCGGCGCACAATCATTAACAATGCGATTGAGGTAATTTCCCACCGCAGGGTCCGAAACCTTCTGTCCGCCGATGTTGAACAGGACCGCGCCAACGGTTCGGCCGCGACGCTGATGTTGCCATTGTTCAAAAGAACTGAAGGTTGCAATCGACATTTCAACACTGTGATTTGTCAGCCCATGCGCAAGACATTCACGATCCAACGCACGATTATCGATGATAACAAGTAATGGTAACAGACTGTCGAAAGAATCCTCTGATTTGAAAGATGCATCTTTCGGCATAACGTGACTATTATTTTTTATTTCACTTGTTCTGCTGTTAAAATGCGGAGAAACATTCATTTTTTCGCCCTCGAAACCGATTTATGCGCATGAATCATTGCCTTCAATTCTCGACAAATGAAGCGCGGCGGCTGCCTGTTTTCTATTTTTTTTGAGATATATTGATAACCCCGTAATCAATTCTTGTTTTTGCTTTTATTGATTAAAAGATTGCCCGAATTTTAGTGCAGTGTCATTAACCTAGATTAGGCAGTTATGTGAAATATG
>Ga0308157_10003593_pt1 | contig 22184 bp, 16 predicted proteins | sample PhyBR1_FD_201035 | JGI IMG/M metagenome (GOLD analysis project Ga0308157, IMG submission 201035) | Phyllosphere microbial communities from UC Gill Tract Community Farm, Albany, California, United States - DLSLB.R1 | ecosystem: Host-associated > Plants > Phyllosphere > Unclassified | place: USA...
GCTGACCACCCGCACCCAGCGCCACTCGCGCCCGCCCAGCGACGCTTGTCCCTGCGTGCTGCCGCTGGGCAGGTCGCGCGCGATCATCGCCTCGGCGGCGACATTATCGGCGACAATGCCGCCCAACGTCCGCGTCTCGACCCGCGCCGCCGAGCGCGTGCTCTCGCCCGACAGGTTCAACAGCGCCATCGCCGCCAGACCGAACACGGCCAGCGCCACCAGACACTCGATCAGGGTGAAGCCCGCGCGGGGCGCTCCCTCACTCATGGATCGTCACCTCGCCCGCCCCGTCGATCGCGACGGTGACGGCTTGGCCCTCGCGCTCCAGTTGCACGCTGGCGGCGTCGGCGCCGCCGGTGGGATCGAACACGGCGCGGGCGGCTCCGGCGACGGCGGCGCCCTCGCCCCATGCTGTCGGCGCCAGCAAGCCGGTCAAAGGCGTCCAGGCGGCGCCGTCGAAACTCTCGAAACCATAGCCCGCCGCATCGACGCGCAGAGCCACCGGACGGTTGGTCATCACTGCCTCTTCGCGCGCCAGCATCAGGCGCGCGGCAAACCGCTCTGCCTCCACCGCCAGCGTCGGGCGCGGGTCCGGCATGGACAGCATCACCGCCCCCGCCGCCACGCCGATAATGGCGATGACGACCATGAGTTCAACGAGGGTGAAGCCCATTCTTTGGTCGCTACCGCGCGCGCCTCGGGCGCGCCCTGCTTGAGCGAGTTGACGCGCGCTACCGCTCGCCGCGCAGCGGCTCGCGGCTTGAGCGCAGTGGAGCGCGCGCATCGACCGGGCGTGGTCAGCCCTGCCAGTTGCCGATGTCGGCGTCATTCCCCTCGCCCCCTTCCTGGCCGTTGGCGCCGAAGGACCAGATATCGAACTGACCGCCATGCGCGCTGCGACGGCGGTATTGGTAAGGATTGCCCCACGGATCTTCCGGCAGGCGGCGCACATAGCCGCCCTGGCGATAGCGTTCCGGCCGCGCCAGATCGGCGGGCGGCGCGGTCAGGGCCTTCAAGCCCTGCTGGTCCGTCGGGAAGGTCAGGTTGTCGAGGCGATAGGTCTCCACCGCCTGCTCCAGCACCGAGATGTCGGCCCGCGCCTTGCCGACCATGGCCTTGTCCTGACTGGGCAGGACGTTGATCGCCACCACCGTCGCCAACAGGCCGATGATGACGATGACGACCATGAGTTCGACAAGGGTGAAGCCCTGACGTTTATCCTGAGTATCTTCGCTGCGCATGGAAGGTCTCCTCACCCCAGAGCCAGGGTGTTGATCTGAAGGATGGGAAGCAGGATCGACAGCACGATCACGGCGACGATCCCGCCCATGACCACGATGATCGCCGGCTCCAGCAGGCTGAGCATCACGGCGGTGAAGTTGGAGAATTCGCGCTCCAGATAGTCGGCCGCGCGCTCCAGCATGGGCTCCAGCCGACCGCTGCTTTCGCCGGATGCGGTCATGTAGACAAGGATGGGCGGGAACACCTCGGCGCGGCGCATGGCGGCCGACAGACCCCCGCCTTCGCGCACCGCCTCGGCCATCTGTTCGGTGGCGCGGCGCAGGGCGCGGTTGGAGACGGTGCGGGCGGTGATGGTCAGTCCCTCCAGCACCGGCAGGCCGGCCGCGATCATGGTCGACAGGGTGCGGGCCATGCGCGCCCCGTGCAGGTCGCGCGTCAGACGCCCGACCAGCGGCAGCCTGAGAACCCACTCATCCAGCTTCAGCCGCACCGATTCGCGCCGCCGCGCGATCAACCCGCCGGCGACGACGGCCGCCAGCGTCAACAGGATCAGCCAGCCCCAGTCGCGCATCAGGTCCGACAGGCCGATGACCAGCCGCGTCAGCAGCGGCAGGGTCTGGCCCATGCTGTCGAACTGATCGACCACCTTGGGCACGATATAGGTCATCATGGCGACGATGACGCCCAGCGCCACCACCGCCAGCACGCACGGATAGACCAGCGCCATCAGCACCTTGCCGCGCACCACCTCGTCGCGCTCCAGCCCGTCGGCCAGGCGTTCGAGGATGGGTTGAAGCGCGCCCGACTGCTCGCCCGCCGCCGTCATGGCGCGATACAGGGGCGGAAAGGCCGCGCCCTGCTGGCCCATGGCGTCGGACAGGCGCCGCCCCTCGATCACCCCGGCGTGGACGCCTTCCAGCACGCGGCGCACGTTCGGCCGGTCCGCCTGAAGCATCAGATTGCGCAGCGCCTCCTCCAGCGGAGAGACTGAAATCAGTGTCGCCAGTTGCCGCGTCGTCAGCGCCAGCGCCTTGGACGACAGCCGCCCGGTTCTTCCCTGTCCTTGGCCGGATTTCGACGCCGCGACTGCGCCCGAACGACCGGGCGACAGTTGCAAGGGCGCCAACTGACGTTTCGCCAGCGCTTGGCGCGCGGCCGCCTCATCGGCGGCGGTCAGGGAGCCGCTGACCGTGCGTCCCATGGCGTCGGCAGCGATGTAGTCGAAGGCTGCCATCAGGCCGCGACCTCTTCGGACGCCGTTTCCTGACGCGCCACGCGAAGGGCCTCCTCGACCGAGGTGACGCCCTCCAGCACCAGCGCCCGCGCCCGGTCGGCCAGCGTCCCGCCGCGCGCGAAGGCGGCGTCGAACACCGCGTCCTCATCGGCGCCCGAGGCGATCAGGCGGCGCACCTTCTCGTCCACCGTCAGCGTCTCATAGAGGCCGATGCGCCCGACATAGCCGGTCGAGCCGCAGTCGGCGCAGCCGTGCGGCCGCCAGACGCGCACGCCCTCTTCGGCGCCGATCAGCCGCGCGGTCGCCTTGTCCGCCGTCTCCTCGACCCGGCAGTGCGGGCACAGGCGCCGCACCAGCCGCTGCGCCACCACCAGCCGCAAGGTCGAGGCCAGCAGGAAGGGCTCGACCCCCATGTCGCGCAGGCGCGTCACGGCCCCGGCCGCGTCGTTGGTGTGGACCGTCGACAGCACCAGATGGCCGGTCAGCGACGCCTGAACCGCGATGGCCGCCGTCTCCGTGTCGCGAATCTCGCCGACCATGACCACGTCGGGGTCCTGACGCAGGATGGCGCGCAGACCGGCGGCGAAGGTCATGCCGACCTTGGGGTTCACCTGCGTCTGGCCCACGCCCTCGATGGCGTACTCGACCGGGTCCTCGACCGTCAGAATGTTGCGCGAGCCGTCGTTCAGCAGCGACAGCCCGGCGTAGAGGCTGGTCGTCTTGCCCGAGCCGGTCGGCCCGGTGACGAGGATGATGCCGTTCGGCTCGGCCAGCGCATGGCGGAAGGCCTCCAGCGCCGCCGGGTCCATACCCAGCCGGTCCAGCGTCAGCCCGGCCTGATCCTTGTCCAGAATCCGCAGCACCACCCGCTCGCCCGCCCGCGACGGCAGGGTCGAGACGCGCACGTCCAGCGACTTGCCGCCCAGCGTCAGGGGGATGCGACCGTCCTGCGGCTTGCGCTTCTCGGCGATGTCGAGCCGCGCCATGACCTTGATGCGCGAGACCAAGAGCGGCGCCACGCGCGGGTTCAGGCTCAGCGCCTCGCGCAGCACCCCGTCGACCCGCATCCGCACCAGTAGCCGCGTCTCATAGCTTTCCAAATGCACGTCCGAGGCGCCGATGCGGGCGGCCTCGGCGATGACGCCGTTGATCAGGCGGATGACCGGCGCGTCGTCCGTGGCGTCCAGCAAGTCCGCCGCCGCCGGAATGTCGTCCACCAGACTGTCGAGGCCCACCGGCAGGGACAGGTCGTCGCCGTCGGCGGCCGTCAGTTGCTCGCCCGCATAGACCTCCGACAGCTTGCGGTCGAAGGCCGCGGCGCTGAACGGCGTCGCCTCCAGCGGGCGACCCAGCGCGCGGCGCGCCTCGACCAGCGCCAGCGGATCGGCGCCCTCGCGCACCCCGACCGCCATCACCTCGCCCGCCGCCAGCAGCAGGACGCCATGGGTCTTGGCGAAGCCGTAGGGCAGGCGCGGATCGACGACGCTGATCACCGGGCGGCCCCCGTCACGGGCGGCAGAGATTGGGCGGCGACCGGCGCGACGGGGGCGATGACCAATGGCTCTCCGGCTGCCGGGGCCGCAGGCGGCTGCGCCTGCATATAGTCGCGCAGCAGGGCGTCGAGGCTGGGCTCGCGATCGGGATGAACCCGCTGCTGCTCGCCGCGCATATAGCCCCAGCGGTCCGCCGCCAGCCCCTGTGCGTCAGCAGACGTGCGCAGGATGGTCGGGCGCAGGAAGACCATCAGATTGGTCCGCCCCCGCTCGCGGCTGGTCGAGCGGAACAGGGCGCCGACGCCCGGAATATCGCCCAGACCCGGCACCTTGCTGACCTCCAGCCGGTCGTTCTGATCCAGCAGGCCGCCCGCCACGGCGATGTCGCCGTCATCGACGACCAGCGTCGTCTCCAGCTCGCGCTTGTCCAGGATCAGGTCGTTGGCCCCGCTGGTCAGCAGGCCGTTGATGCTCGACACCTCCTGGCGCAGCGTCAGGGTGATGGAGCCGCCGGCATTGATCTGGGGCCGCACCGTCAGGCGCACCCCGATGTCCTTGCGCTCGGTCGTGGTGAAGGGATTGGAGTTGCCGTCCAGAATGGTCTGGCCGGTGGTGATCGGCACCTCCTGTCCGACCAGGAAGGTCGCCTCTTCATTGTCCAACGTCATGATCGACGGGGTCTGCAACAGGTTCGAGCCCGCGTCCGTCTTGGCGGCATTGATGATGAAGCCGAACAGGCCGTCGCCCCATTTGCCCCCCGCCCCGCCGACGAAGCCGTTGGCGCCCAGCAGGCTGTTCAGAGCCAGATTCTGCAGCCGCTCACGCAAGGGATCATCCTTGTCGAGCTGCCCCGCCGCCGCCCCGCCCGCGATGGGGATCAAGGGCGCAGCGCGGTCGGAATAGTTGGTTAGGCCGACGCCCTGCTCGCCCGCCATCAGCCACTGGACGCCCAGATCGCGCACGGCCTTGTCGCTCAGCTCGACGACGATGGCTTCGATCAGCACCTGCTGGCGGCGCACGTCCAGCTGGCGGATCACCTCCGTCAGGGTGCGTTGCAGGTCCGCCGGGCCGGAGATGACCAGGGCGTTGGCGCCGGGGAAGCGGGCGATGGTCGCGCGCTGGCCGGTGGCGGTCACGGTGGTCGAGCCGATCGGCCCGCTGTCGGCCTCGCCCGTCGTGGTCAGGCCGCCCTGCCCCATGCCGCTGGTCGTCTGGTTCGCCCCGGCGCGGGCGGTGCGCAGGCGCGGGGACGAGGTCGCCGCCGCATCCGCAGGCTGGCCGACGATCTGTTGCAGAACCGGTAGAAGTTGCTCGGCGTCGGCGTGTTCCAGGAAGACCACGTTGACGTCCTGACTGGCCCGCGCTCGGCCGTCCAGATCGGCGATCAGGCCGCGCACCCGCGCCAGCGCCTGACCGTCCCCGCGCAGGACCAGCGCATTGGAGCTTTCGACCGGGGTGATCGTCACCAGACCCGGACCGCCGGGACCGCCCGTCACCTGTTGCAGCACGCCCGCGATCTCGCGCGCCGAGGCGTTCTCCAGCGCCACGACCTCATAGGCCGAGCGATCCACGTCGATGCGGCCGACCAGAGCCCGGATGCGCGACAGATTGTCGGCGAAGTCGGCCACCACCACGCTGTTGGCGCCGGGATTGGCCAGCACCTGCCCCTGAGCCCCGACCAGAGGCCGGATCGTCTCGGCGGCCGAAGCGGCGTCGATGTGGCGAAGGGTGAAAACCTCGGTCGAGAACCGCTCGGCGCCGACGGTGGCCGGGCCCTGCGCCGCCCCCTGCGCCGGGCTGATGCGATAGGCGCCCGACGACGTCGGCGTCACCACCAGACCATTGGCCCGCAGCGTCGACAGGAAGACCTCGAACAGTTGGGTCCGGGTCAGGGGGCGCGGGCTGGACACCGTCACCGTGCCCGTCACCGCCGGGTCGACGATGAAGGTGCGCCCCGTCGTGCGCGCCACATCCTGCACGAAGGCGCGGATGTCGGCGTTCTGGACGTTCAGCGTCTGACGCGCCTCCTGGGCCATCACCGGCGCAGCGGCCAGCGGCTGGACCGCCAGAACAGCGGCCAGAACGCCGGTGAGAATGCTGCGGTTACGGGCCTTCATGGGCGCGTCCTTACGGTGGTGGAGCGGACTTGACCGTCGCGCTCGAACTGGATCTGGGCCGAGGGAGCATCGGCCAACTGGCCGCGCAGAGCGGCGAGCGCCTGCGGGCTGTTCAGGGCCGCGCCGTTGACCGACAGGATGACGTCGCCCGAGCGCAGACCGGCGTTGCGAAGCTCGCCGCCGTCGCCCGAGGCGGAAACAGTCAGGCCGTTGATTCCCAACCCCTGAACGCGCGGCCGCAGCCCCGCCTGGGCGATCAGACGTTGAGGATCGACCACCACGCCTTCGGCCGAAACGGGTTCGGGCGCAGTCACGGCGGTTTGCGCCGCCGCTACAGGCGCAACGGGCGCGACGCCCGAGGCCATGTCGGGGAAATCGAGGCGGAACGGCGCCCCGCCGCGCGACAGCATGACATGGTCGGGGGCGACGGCGTTCAGGGTCAGCCCCGGCTCCACCTCCTCGCCCGCCCCGGTCGACACTTGGCGTCCATCCGATAGGCCGATGATGGCCGAGCCGCCGCCCGCGCCGTCCGCGCGCACGCCGAACAGGGTCAGCCCCCCGCCGTCCGACGGCGCCGCCTCGGCCCCGCCCCCGCCGTTGCGGAAGAAGGCGTCGAAGCGCGACAGCACGCCCAGGTCGATCTCAGATAGAGGCCGCGCCTCCACGGCCTGCGGCGTCGGCGCCGCGAACAGCCAGACCAGCCGCCCGGCCTGCACCAGAAGAAGCAGGATCAATGCCGCCTCGACTACGCGCCGCAGCGACGGGCGGCGAAGGGTCAGGCTCCCCTTGCCCCACGAAACGGCGCTCAGTTTGCGAAGGCCAGCGAGCAAGGAAGACATCCCCCACGGCCTCTCGCGGCCGCAACGCCTCCCTAGGCGGATGCTCCGTACCCGGCTCGCTCCGAACCATGACAGCGTCGAGAAGTTGTCACGACAGATGCAGCGGGTTCGGACGGAATAACGCGAAACATTCACCCTTCCCAACAGGAAAGGGGACGCAAAAAAGCCGGGAGACCGCTGGGGCCTCCCGGTTCGATTGTCCGACCTTGCCGCCGCTTAGAAACGCGCCGTCAGGCTGACCGAGGCGCTCTGGCCTAGGTCGTACTGGTTGATGCGGATCTTGTTGCCCTTCTCCTGGTACTCCTCGAAGTCCGTCCCCAGCAGGTTGCGCAGCTCCAGGGCGAAGCCCAGGTCGCGGCCCTTCACGGTGAAGTCCTTGCGATAGACGAAGTCGAGAACGGCGCCCGGCTCCTGCAGGTAATCCGGCTCGCGCGCCGTGCCCACGCCCGCGCCGCGCGCGGTGATCCGCTCCGAGACGTAGTTCAGGATGAAGGTCGCCTGCGACCGCGCCGTGTCGTCTTCCCAACCCAGTTGCAGGTTGGCGACGTGCTCCGACTGGCCTTGCAGACGGCTGCCGTCCTGGATGAAGAACGACGCCTGTTCGGGACGCCCGCCGCCGCCCAGGGTGATGACGGTGTCGCCCTCACCGACCGAGACGTCAGAGTCCGACCAAGTGTAGTTGGCCTGCACCAGCCAGCGCTTGTTGGAGATGAAGGCCGCCTGATCGGCGAACTCGAAATACTTCTTTACCTCGGCCTCGACGCCCATGACGGTCGCTTCCGGCGCGTTCAGGAAGGTCTGCTGGCGCTGGTTGCCGACATCGACGATCACCGCTTCGACCGGCTTGTCCAGCTTCTTGTAGAAGACGCCCGCGGTTACGAACTGCTGGCGGCCGAAATACCATTCCCAGCGCGCGTCCAGGTTCAGGATCTCGGTGTCCGTCAGATAGGGGTTGCCGATGAAGACGCGGTCGCTTTCCGGGTCGGTATAGGCCTGGGGCGCCAGTTCGCGGAACTGCGGACGACCGATGGTCTTGGACGCGCCGAAGCGCAGTTGCTGATCCTCGGTGAAGTTCCACGTCGCGGTGAACGACGGGAGCCAATACTGCTCCTCTATCTCCGTCGCCTCATAGGACGAGGCGCCGCCGAACAGGTCGCGCGGGGTCACGCTCTGCTGGCCGTCCTCGAAGCGGACGCCGAAGGTGGTCCGGATGGTCGGCACGAACTCGGCGTCGACCATGGCGTAGACCGCGTTGACCTTCATGTCGGCGTCATAGGCGTTTGCGCCGTTCGAGCCGGCGATCTCGCGCAACTGCAACGTCCACGGATTGATGTTGTAGTCCGAGAACAGATAGTCGATCCGCGCGCGGCGCTGACTGTCGGTCAGGCCGTTGACGGCCTCGAACTGAAGGTCGTGACGCTCGGCCGAGCGGGTGTTGTCCAAGGTCGAGGCGCCGACGCTGATGGTCGCCTCGCGGCCCGCCGCCATCGGCAGCTTGTAGGCCAGGTCCACGCCGCCGGACCAGATTTCGTCGTCCAGTTCGCTGAACGAGATCTGGTTGCCCTGGACGTTGTGGATGAAGCGGTCCTGGGCGTCGACGCCGTACTGGAAGCGCGATTCATAGGGAGCGTCGCGCGAGGTCTTGGCGTAGGCCGCGCGCCAGTCCAGCTTCCACTCGCCGTCAGCGCCGAAGTAGTGCTCGCCCGCCAGTTGGCTGGTGAACAACTGACGCACGAACCACTCGGTGTAGTCGTTGCGGATCACGCTGCCGCCGGCGTCGAAGTCCGGCCCGGCCGAGGTGCGCGCGCGCTTGGTCGTGGTGCGGACGTAGAGGTTGGTCCACTTCACCTCATGATCGTCGGTCGTCAGCGACAGGCCCCCCAGGAAGTTCAGGCGCACGTCGTTCTGGTTGGACTCGACGTCGAAGGTCGAAACCGGCACCAGATCGTCGCCCTGGAACTGGCCCTCTTCCTGGATCGCCTGGCGCGTGCGCCAGGAGTTGTCGTAACCGGCGACGGCGATGACGCCCAGGTCGCCGATCTCGGTCGGGGTGCGGAAACCGCCCGCCAGTTCCAGGCTGCCGTCGACCGGCGTCTGCTGGCGCTGCATCAGGCGCAGCGGCGCATTGACCAACGACCGCCCCATGGCCTGCACTTCAGACGCTGAGAAGTTGGCCAGGTTGATCTGCTTGCCGAGACGGAAGGCCTGGGCGATCTGGCCCGGAACCTTGCGCGTCTCGTCGTCGAAGCCGGTCCAGTCGGTGTCCGAGCCGTAATAGACCAGGTTGTCGCGGCCCGTCGTCTCGGTGTTGCCGCCGACGCCCGCCTTGAAGGTCAGGAAGGGTTCGGCCGGGGCGTCCACGGTGCGCAGGTCGATGACCCCGCCGCCGAACTCGCCCGGATAGTTGGGAGAATAGGACTTCTGAACCGTCACGCCCGCCAGGATGCTGGAGGGAAACAGGTCCAGCGGCACCACGCGCTGCAGCGGTTCGGGGCTGGGCAGCGGCGAGCCGTTCAACAGGGCCGAGGAATAACGCTCGCCCAAGCCGCGCACATAGACGAAGCGGCCTTCGACGATCGACAGGCCCGTGACGCGGGTCAGGGCGGCGGCGGCGGTGGAATCACCGGTGCGTTGCAGGTCTTCCGAGGTCAGGAAAGCGGCCACCTCGGCGCTCTGACGGCTCGGTTCGGGGATGTTGCGGCCCAGGACGACGATATCGCCCAGCTGGGTGGCCGGGGTCTGCGACACCTGATCCGGGCTTTCCGGATCGGCGGGCAGTTCATTGCTCAGCGCCACGGCGGCGACGGGGGCGGCCGCCTGGGCGAGCGCGAGGCTGGGCGCGCCGAAAGCGGCGACGAGAGCGCTGCTGGCCAGCAGCACCCCGTTACGGGTCAGGGTCTTGTTCTTCATGTTCGGCTGCCTTGCGTAGGTCGAGAGAGGCTGGACGCTCAAAGGGTCGGCGGCGGCCCTTTCGGACCGCCGCCTCGCCAGAGGGTTCATCAGCACTTCGCGTTGGCGGTCAGGCCGCAGGTCCAGCCCTGCCACCAGGTGTCCGAAGCGTTCTTCACGGCGCCGATGTAGTCGGTGTCGACGAAGGCGGCGTGGACGCTGGAAGCCTTGACCGGGGTCACGGCGGTTTCATTGGCGCCGTTGATGAAGGTCAGGACCTGGTTGGTGATCGTCACGCCCGAAGTCGGGGCGGTCAGGGTCGAGGTCCCCTTGGCCGTGTTGTTCGTCCCGGCCGTGAAGATCGGTTCAGACAGGGCCGCGTTCGACGCACGGTAAGAGATGCCGCAGGACATGAAGACCGAGTTGAACACCGGGTTCACGCTGGCCGTGTCGGCGTCGGCGATATCCAGGCAGCCGGCCAGAGAACCGGAAACACTGGTGAAGACCGAGTTGATCACGGTCGGCTTCGTGCCCGTGTCGAAGTGGGCGACGGTATGGGCGTCGGTCGGCGAGTTGCGGCCCACCAGGGTCCAGTTGGCGATCTTGGGCTGGGAGTTGTAGCGCTGGGCCAGCGGCGTCGAGGCCGGGGCGGCCGAGAACTCGAAACCGGCCGAGCGGCTGGTCGCGTTCGGGGCGCGCTGGGTCACGATGCCGAACTGGGCGCCGCCGCGCCAGCCGGTATCGGTGTCGAAGCCGTCGTCGTCGGCGCCGTTGATGACGATGCGGCTCAGGTTGACGTTGCCGCCGAAGATTTCGATGCCGTCGTCCGACGAGTTGTAGGACTGGACGTATTCGATGACGGTGCCGGCGCCGACGCCGGCCAGGGTCAGAGCCTGCAGTTCGTTGCCCGTCGAGATCTCAAAGCCCGAGTAGCGGATCTGGACGTAACGCAGACGGCCCGAGTTGTCGTTGGCGTTACCGCCGCCGTAGAAGGCGTTGGTGCCCTCGACCTGGCCGGTGCAGGTGACGGGCGCGGTCAGCTGACAGTTGGCCTGAGGCGCGCGACCGGCCAGGACGATCCCGCCCCACTGACCGTGCGAATTCTCGTTCGTCGTGCCTTCGACGTTCTGGCGGCTGGTGAAGATGATCGGTTGCGAGGCCGTGCCCTCGGCGTAGATCTGCGAGCCGCGGTTCACCAGCAGGTAGTCGCCGCCGCCCGAGGCGAAGATGGTCACCCCCGCCTCGACCGTCAGGATGCCCTGCGTGCCCGTGTTGGCCGAGGCGTCGACGCCGCCGTCCGTGCCGACGGCCGTGCGGCCAGAGATCGAATAGATGGTGCCGGCGCGCAGCGGCACCGTCAGCGAGCCGTTGATCTGTTGCGGCAGCTGGCAGTTGCGCAGCGTGCCGTTGGCCATGGTGCCGACGTTGGCGAAGCCGGTCGGGCAGTCAGCGGCGGCCTGGCCGTTGCCGCCGCCGTTGTTGCCGCCGCCGCCATTGTTGCCGCCGCCGTTGCCGAAATCGCCTTCGCCCGGCGAGGCCACCTCGGCCGAACCGCCGCAGGCCGCCAGGGCGAGCGCGCTGGCCGCCACGGCGAGCAGGGTCTTGAAGCTGCTGTTCATCGTCATTCCACCGGTCTGGTCAAAGGATGCGACAGTGGGCGGCTCATCCGCCGCGGATGACCCTGCTTCCCTCCTGCCTCGGCGGCATGGATAGCGGCTGCTGTTTCCGAAGCTTGCGCGCTTCGGTGACGGATCGGCTTAGGTTTCTTGCCGTTTTCTCGCCGTTTGAGTGACGAATTGTCCGATAACGGAGATTGATGACCCTCATCCGCTGGTCATCGGACGGCGCCTTGAAGCGCACGCCCCCTTGTGTCGCGGACGCGTCTGACGCAACAGGACGCGCCGGTCTGCTCGCCGGCCCCCGACACGCAAAGAAGACGAGATCCCGAATGGGCGGCTGGAACGTGCGCAAGCGCATCACTGTCAACGCGCAGGAACGCAGCCTGGCCCGCAGCCTCAGCTGGCCGCATCTTGTGGCCATGGGCGTGGGCGCCATCGTCGGCACCGGCATCCTGACCTTGATCGGCATCGGCGCGGACAAGGCAGGACCGGCCGTCCTGCTGTCCTTCCTGATCGCGGGCTTCGTCTGCGCCTGCGCCGCCCTGGCCTATGCCGAGATGGCCTCGACCATCCCCGCCTCGGGCAGCGCCTATACCTACAACTACGTCGTCATCGGCGAGGTCGTCGCCTGGATCATCGGCTGGAGCCTGATCCTGGAGTACAGCCTGGTGGTCAGCGCCGTGGCCGTCAGCTGGTCCGGCTATGCGGCGCCCCTGCTGCACGACTGGCTGGGCCTGCCCATGGCCCTGATGCAGGGACCGCACGCGGGTGGCGTCGCCAACGTCCCCGCCCTGTTCATCATCCTGGTCATCGCCGGAATGCTGATCATCGGCACCCGCAAGAGCGCCACGCTGAACCTGGCCCTGGTGGTCATCAAGCTGTCGGCCCTGGTGCTGTTCGTCTGGTTCGCCCTGCCCCATTTCAACGCCGCCAATCTGGAGCCGTTCAGCCCCTACGGCTTCGGCCGCACCATGGGCGAGGACGGGGTCGAGCGCGGCATCATGGCCGCCGCCGCCATCATCTTCTCGGCCTTCTACGGCTTCGACGCCATCGCCACGGCGGCCGAGGAAACCCGCAATCCCAAGCGCGATCTGGCCATCGGCATCGTCGGCTCCATGCTGGCCTGCGCGGCCATCTACACCGTCATCGCCACGGCGGCCCTGGGCGCCACCTCCTTCACCCTGTTCGCCAACAGCCCCGAGCCGCTAGCCCTGATCCTGCGCGAGATCGGCCAGCCGGGCGCCGCCCACTTCCTGGCCGTGACGGCGGTGCTGACCCTGCCGACCGTCATCCTGGCCTTCTTCTACGGCCAGAGCCGCATCTTCTTCGTCATGGCGCGCGACGGCCTGCTGCCGCGCGGCCTGTCGCAGCTGTCGGCCAAGGGCGCGCCCCTGCGCATCACCCTGTTCACCGCCGCCGTGGTGGGGACCATTTCCCTGTTCTTCCCGCTGGACGAGATCGTCGCCCTGGCCAACGCCGGGACGCTGGTGGCCTTCAGCTCCGTGGCGCTGTGCATGCTGATCCTACGCCGTCGCTCGCCGGACCTGCCGCGCGGCTTCCGCACGCCGCTGGCCTGGGTCATCGGCCCGATCGCCATCGCCGGCTGCCTCTATCTGCTGGCCAGCCTGCCGCAGAAAACGCAAGCGTGGTTCCTGATCTGGAACGTGATCGGCGTCGGCGCCTATCTGCTCTACGGCCGTCGCTTCAGCGTCGCCCGTCGTGAGGCCAAGGAAGCCGAACAGGCCGCCGCCGACTGATCCATACAGGGGCGCTGCGACCGGCGCCCCCGCTAATCCTCAACCGGCCCAGGCGGTCCCCGGCGCCGCCTGCTATCCAGACGCCTCGCCCCGATGGCCGGATGGCGGAGCGGTTACGCGGCGGAGTGCATATCCGTCCAGCCTGGTTCGATTCCAGGTCCGGCCTCCATCGGGGCGCCCTGCCGTTCAGGAGCCGCGCCATGCACCGTCTCGCCCCCTCGATCGACGCCGTGGAGTGGTTGAACACGCCCGACCCGGTGCGTCTGGATGACCTGCGCGGCAAGGTCGTCTGCATCGCCTTCCTGCAACGCATCTGCCCCGGCTGCTCGCACTACGCCCTGCCCCAGGCCCGGCGCGTGGTCGAGACCTTCACCTCCGGCGAGGTGGCCGTTCTGGGCGTCCACAGCGTGTTCGAACATCACGACCAGCAGTCGGACCGCGCGGGCCTGACCCAATGGCTGGCCGAACACGGTTGCCGTTTCCCCGTCGCCGTCGACGCGCCTTCGGCCGACACCACCGCGCCGCGCACCATGACCGCCTTCAATCTTCAGGGCACGCCCAGTCTGGTGCTGGTCGACCGTCTGGGCCGGATGCGGATGCGCCGCTTCGGCCCCGTCTCAGACATGATGCTGGGCGCCGAGATCATGGCCCTGCTGCTGGAGCCTGCAACCGCCGCGTGAAAAGCCGCGCTCGCCTGCTTGCCCCAGCGTCAAATGCCCATTTTATTGAGCATCACGAACACAAAATCAGTGACTTAGACAAAAACCATAAAGGGCTTGGCGCCTGATCCGTTATCGTGCCCACTATCCTGGACGGCGAACCAGAGGGGGATCGCCTTCGCAGTGAGCATGAAATTATGGTCGCGCCCTTCTCCACGGATAAGGTCTTCATCGGCGGCGCCTGGCGCCCCGCAGGGGGTGAGGCGACCCTGCCGATCGAGAACCCGTCGACGGGCGAGGTCATGGGCGCTCTGGCCGCCGGGATCGCCGCAGACGTGGACGCCGCCGTCCGCGCCGCGCGTTCTGCCTTCGACGGAGACTGGGGCCGCATGACGGCCGTCGAGCGCGGCCGCATCCTGGCCCGCATGGGACGCGAGGTCGAAGCCCGCATCGACCTGCTGGCCGAACTGGAAGCCCTCGACGTCGGCAAGCCGCTGAAGCAGGCACGCAACGACGTGATCGCCCTGGCCCGCTATCTCGAATTCTACGCCGGTGCGGCTGACAAGCTGCACGGCGAGACCATTCCCTTCCAGGACGGCTACACCGTCTACACCCTGCGCGAGCCGCACGGGGTGACGGGCCACATCATCCCGTGGAACTATCCGATGCAGATCATCGGCCGCTCGGTCGTGGCCGCCCTGTGCGTCGGCAACGCCGTGGTGCTGAAGCCCGCCGAGCAGGCGTCGCTGACCGCGCTGGCCTTCGCCCACATCGCCGCCGATTGCGGCCTGCCTGCTGGAGCGCTGAACGTCGTGACCGGCACGGGCGCCGAGGCGGGCGCGGCGCTGGCCGCCCATCCGGGCATCAACCACCTGTCCTTCACCGGCTCGACCGGCGTGGGCGTCGCCATCCAGCAGGCGGCGGCAGTCAACGCCGTGCCGGTGACGCTGGAGCTGGGCGGCAAGTCGCCCCAGTTGGTCTTCGACGACGCCGATCTGGACAAGGCCCTGCCCTTCCTCGTCAACGCGGGCGTCCAGAATGCGGGCCAGACCTGCTCGGCCGGATCGCGCGTGCTGGTCCAGCGCGGCGCCTATGACGAGGTCGTGCGCCGCATGGCCGAGCGCTTCGGCGCCCTGAGCGTCGGCCCGGCCATGGACGATCTGGACGTCGGCCCGCTGGTGTCCAAGAAGCAGCAGGCCATGGTCAACGGCTTTATCGACAAGGGCCGCGCCGATGGTCTGATCGTGGCGCAGGCGACGCTGGGCGACCTGCCCGACGGCGGCGCCTATGTGGCCCCGACCCTGTTCGCCAATGTCGCGCCCGATCATCCTCTGGCGCAGCAGGAGATCTTCGGCCCGGCCGTCGTCGTCATCCCGTTCGACAGTGAGGACGAGGCCGTCGCCATCGCCAACGGCACGGATTACGGCCTGGTCGCGGGCGTGTGGACTAGCAATGGCGGGCGGCAGATGCGGCTGGCCAAGCGGCTGCGGGCCGGACAGGTCTTCATCAACAACTATGGCGCGGCGGGCGGGGTTGAACTGCCCTTCGGCGGCGTCGGGAAATCGGGCCACGGTCGCGAGAAGGGGTTCGAGGCGCTCTACGCCTTCACCACCCTGAAGACCGTCGCGGCCCATCACGGATAGCGCAAGGGAGCAGCGTCTTGGGGGAGAACAGATCGAAGCGGCTGGAGGGCAAGCGAGCGATCGTCACGGGCGGAGCCTCCGGCTTCGGCGCCGGGATCGCGCGTCGTTTCGCCGAGGAAGGCGCCCGCGTCATCGTCGCCGACCTGAACGGCGACGCCGCGCGTGCCTTGGCCGCTGAACTGGGCGACGCCGAACTGGGCGTGAAGGTCGATGTGTCCAGCGCCCCCGACGTGGCGGCTCTCGCCGAAACCGCGAACCGCCTGCTGGGCGGCGTCGACATCGTGGTCAACAACGCCGGCGTCGGCCATACGCCCCAGCCGCTGGACGAACTGTCGGACGAGGCCTTCGACCTCATCACCGCCGTCAACATGCGCGCCATCTATCTGATGTCGAAGACGTTTGTGCCGGGCATGAAGGCGCAAGGGTCGGGCGCCGTTCTCAACATCGCCTCGACCGGCGGGGTCAGCCCCCGGCCCAACCTGACCTGGTACAACGCCTCCAAGGGCTGGGTCATCACGGCGACGCGGGCCATGGCGGTCGAACTGGCCCCCTTCCAGATACGCGTCAACGCCCTGAACCCGGTGGCGGGCGACACCCCCCTGCTGAAGACCTTCATGGGCGAGGACACGCCCGAGGTGCGGGCCAAATTCCTGGCCTCCATCCCCATCGGCCGCTTCTCGACGCCCGAGGACATGGGCGCCGCCGCCGCCTTCCTCTGCTCCGACGACGCCTCGATGATCACCGGCGTGGCCATGGAGGTGGACGGTGGCCGCTGCATCTGACCGCGCGTTCAAGCTTCTGGTCCTGCCGGGCGACGGCATCGGGCCCGAGATCGTCCGCGAGACCCTGCGCGTCGTCGACTGGGCCCGGAACGCCGGGCTGCGCATTGAACTGAGCGAAGCCCTTGCGGGCGGCGCCAGCATCGACGCCATGGGCGCGCCGATCGCCGAGGACGTGGTCGAGCAGGCCCTGGCCTCTGACGCCGTCCTGTTCGGCGCGGTCGGCGGACCCAAGTGGGACCATCTACCCCGCGCCCAGCGGCCCGAGATGGGCATTCTGCGGCTGCGTCAGGCGCTGGACCTCTACGCCAACCTGCGCCCCGCCGTCTGTTTCGACGAACTGCTGGACGCCTCGGCGCTGAAGCCCGATCTGATCCGGGGGCTCGACATCCTGATCGTGCGCGAGGCGACGGCGGGGGTCTATTTCAGCCTGCCCCGCGCCAATGAAGTGGACGCAGACGGCCAGCGCCGCGCCTACGACACTCAAGCCTATACCGAGGCGGAAATCGCCCGCGTCTGCCGCACGGCCTTCGAACTGGCCCGCACCCGCCAGCGCCGCGTCTGCTCGGTGGACAAGGCCAATGTCATGGAGACGGGCGCCCTGTGGCGCGCCATCGCGACCGAGGTCGCCGCCGACTATCCCGACGTCGAGCTGAGCCACATGTACGCCGACAACTGCGCCATGCAGCTGGTCCGGCGCCCGGACCAGTTCGACGTCATCGTCACCGACAACCTGTTCGGCGACATCCTGTCGGACGCGGCCGCGGCCCTGACCGGATCGCTGGGCCTGCTGCCCTCGGCCTCCCTGTCCGGCCTAGGTCAAGGCGGCAACAGCCGGGGCCTCTATGAGCCGATCCACGGCTCGGCGCCCGATATCGCGGGTCAGGGCCTAGCCAACCCCATCGCGACCATCCTGTCCTTCGCCCTGTGCCTGCGCTGGTCGTTCGACCGCGCCGATCTGGCCGACCGGCTTGAGCGCGCCGTGCGACAGGTCGTGTCCAGCGGCGTCCGCACCCCCGACATCGCGGAAGCCGGGGTCGCCCCTGTCTCCACCCTTCAGATGACCGACGCGGTTCTGGCCGCGCTGGACGCCCAGTTCGCGTGAGGATCAACCGATGAGCGCCCCCACAATGCAGACCGTCATGGACCTGATCGACGGCCGCACCGACGAACTGGTCGCCCTGACGCAGGACCTGATCCGCTTCCCGACCATCAACCCGCCGGGCGAGGCCTATCGCCCCTGCGCCGAATACATCGGCGAGCGGCTGAAGAAGCGCGGCTTCACCGTCGAATATGTGCGCGGCGAGGGCTCGCCGGGCGACAGCGATCAATACCCCCGCACCAACGTCATCGCCCGCTGGACCGGCTCCGAACCGGGGCCTTGCGTCCACTTCAACAGCCATATCGACGTGGTCGAGGTCGGCGCCGGCTGGACCGTCGATCCCTTCGGCGGCGAGGTGAAGGACGGCAAAGTCTACGGCCGGGGCGCCTGCGACATGAAGGGCGGGCTTGCCGCCTCCATCATCGCGGTCGAGGCCCTGATCGACTCCGGCCTGCCCCTGCCCGGCGCGCTGGAGATCTCCGGCACGGTGGACGAGGAGTCTGGCGGCTACGGCGGCGTCGCCTATCTAGCCGAGCGCGGCTGGTTCTCGGAGCCGCGCGTCAACCACGTCATCATCCCCGAGCCGCTGAACGTGGACCGGGTCTGCATCGGCCACCGCGGCGTCTGGTGGGCCGAGATCGAGACCAAGGGCCGCATCGCCCACGGCTCCATGCCCTTCCTCGGCGACTCCGCCATTCGCCACATGGGCGCGGTGATGGAAGAGTTTGAATCCAAGCTCTATCCCGCCATGGCCGCCCGCCATTCCGACATGCCGGTGGTGCCCGAGGGCGCCCGCCAGTCGACCATGAACATCAACTCCATCCACGGCGGTCAGGCCGAGGGCTTCGACGGCCTGCCCGCGCCCTGCGTCGCCGATTCCAGCCGCATGGTCATCGACCGTCGCTTCCTGATCGAGGAGACGCTGGAGGACGTAAAGGGCGAGGTGAAGGCCATCCTCGACGGTCTGGCGGCCCAGCGCCACGGCTTCCGCTATGAGATGCGCGACCTGTTCCAGGTGGCGCCCAGCATGGCCGACCGCGACGGCCCGGTCGCCAGCACCACCGCCGCCGCCATCGAGACGGTGCTGGGGAAGAAGGCCCAGTTCGTCTGCTCGCCCGGCACCTATGACCAAAAGCATATCGACCGCATCGGCAAGCTGAAGGACTGCATCGCCTATGGTCCCGGCGTGCTGGATCTGGCGCACCAGCCGGACGAATGGGTCGGCATCGACGACATGAGCAACTCGGCCAAGGTCATGGCAAGGGCGGCCTATGATCTGCTGACCCGCAAGCGGAGCTGACGAAATGGCGCGCGGCGATACGGAAGAAGAGAACATCATCGGCCCGCGCCTGCGCGCCCTTCGGGACCGCCTCGGCCTGTCGCAACGGGCGCTCGCCCGCAAGGCCGGGGTGCCGTCCAGCACCGTCAGCCTGGTCGAGAGCGGCCGCACCAGCCCCTCGGTCGGATCGCTGAAACGACTGCTGGACGCGGCCGGCATATCGCTGGGCGACTTCTTCAGCTCGGAGTTCGAGACCCCGACCAAATACTTCTATCGCCACGACGAACTGACCGACATCTCGCGCGGGGACGTCTCCTACCGTCAGCTGGGCTCCAGCCAGGATTCCAGCCTGCAGATCCTGTACGAGACCTATCAGCCCGGCTCGGACAGCGGCCGGGTCATGCTGTCCCACGAGGGCGAAGAGGGCGGCATGATTATCTCGGGCCGTCTGGAAGTCACCGTCGACGGCCAGTCGCGTGTGCTGAAGGCGGGTGAAGGCTACCTGTTCCCCAGCGTCCTGCAGCACCGTTTCCGCAACATCGGCGACGTCCCCTGCGTGGTCATCAGCGCCTGCACGCCGCCGACCTTCTGACGGCGCCGTTGCGAATGATCAGTATTCCGATCATTGGAATATTTTCCCCATATCAGACAGGGATATAGGCCAACAAAGAAACAGCCTTGCCCAAATTCGCCATCAGGCGACTACTGGTCCCTGAGGGAAGAGGGTTTTCCGCAGCCGGTCATTGCAACTGCATGTTGATGCTGCGTTGCACAAAACATCGGCAGCGGAGATAGTTCGGCGATCGGGTTGTGCCGGTCGCGACGGCTGAACGCGGCTTTAAAGACTGCGGCGGCCTCATGGGGAGGAAGACGATGAATCGTCTGATGGTCAGCGTTTCCGCCGGGGCCTTGTTCGCCCTGTCCGCCACCTCCGTCGCCGCGCAGCGCGCGCCCGACGAACCGACCGCCACCACGGTCGATGAGGTCATCGTCACCGCCCAGCGCCGCGAACAGGCGGCCCAGGATGTCGGCATCGCCCTCAGCGTCCTCAGCGGCGAAAGCCTGACGCAGCAAGGCGTCACCAACGTCAACCAGCTTCAGAACGCCACGCCCAATCTGGAGGTCGAACCGGCCTTCGGCGGCGGCGCAGCCCAGTTCCGGATGCGCGGCGTCGGCTTTCAGGACTACGCCTCCAACAACTCGCCCACCGTCGGCGTCTATGTGAACGAGGTCGCCTATCCGGTCCCGGTCATGACCCAGGGGCTGATCTTCGACATCGACCGGGTCGAGGTGCTGCGCGGGCCGCAGGGCACCCTGTACGGCCGCAACACCACCGGCGGCGCCATCAGCTTCGTCACCAAACGCCCGACCGAAGAACTGTCCGCCGGCCTGATGACCGAATGGGGCAGCCACAACCTGTTCCGGGGCGAGGGCTATGTCTCCGGCCCTCTGGCCGACACTGTGCGCGGCCGTCTGGCCGTCTCGACCGAACAGGGCGGCGCCTGGCAGCGAAACCGCGACACGGGCGAAAGCCTGGGGGACGCCGACCGCACCGGCGCCCGCGCCCTGCTGGAATGGACGCCCAATGAGACCTTCACGGCCCTGCTCGACGTCCACGGCGGCGTCGACAAGTCCGAGAACCAGGGCCTGTATCTGATCAGCGACCTGCACACCGGCGCGATCAACCGCCCCAGCTATCTGATCCCCGCCGATAAGGACCGCTCCAAGACCGGTTGGGGCCTGTCGCAGCGCTTCGCCGACGCCATCGGCCGCGATATGAACGCCAAGCCGGGCCGGGACAACTCCTCCTGGGGCGCCTCGCTGAACGCCAATCTGGCGCTCAAGGGCATGAACCTGTCCAGCATCACCAGCTATGAGACCCTGGACCGCAGCGAATACGGCGACTGGGATTCCAGCGCCTCGGTCGAGGCCGACACCTTCTTCGGCAGCGATGTGAATGTCCTGTCGCAGGAACTGCGTCTGGCCTCGGACAACGACAGCCCCCTGACGTGGGTGGCCGGCTTCTACTACTCCAAACAGGATCTCAACGAGCGCTACTTCTCCGACTTCATCGACATCTACGGCACCTACGCCCAAGTCACCTATGACCAGAAGGTCGAGTCCTGGAGCCTGTTCGGTCAGGCCGAATACGCCTTCTCCGAGCAATGGAAGGCCATCCTGGGCCTGCGCTACGAGGAAGAAACCCGCGAGCTTCAAGGCTTCGGCTCGGCCTTCGGCGGCGCCACCGCCCTGCCCCCGACCAGCGTCGACACCAAGATGACCCCGCTGACCGGCAAGGCGGCGCTGGAGTTCAAACCCGCTGACAATGTCCTGCTCTACGGTTCGGCCAGCCGGGGCGCCAAGTCGGGCGGCTTCACCACCTACAACACTGGCGACAGCAGCGGCATCGAACCCTTCGATCCGGAAATTCTGTGGGCCTATGAGCTCGGCTTCAAGGCCGACCCGTCGCGTGCGGTCCAGATCAACGGCGCGGCCTATTACTACGACTACAACGGCCAGCAGGTGCTGTCGGCCGTCTGCGGCGCCAACGGCCCGGTCGGCCGCTTCACCAACGCCGATTCCAAGATTTACGGCGCGGAGCTCGAGGGCGTTTTCCGCCCCACAGCCGGTCTGCGGATCAGCCAGAACCTCAGCTACAAGAAGGGCGAATACACCGACTTCGTCGACCTGAACATCGGCGCCTGCCAGCAGACGCCGCCCGTCACCGCCTATATCGACAAGTCGGGCCAGAACATCCCCTTCCCCGCGTGGTCCTACGGCGGATCGGTCAGCTACGACTGGACGGTCAGCGGCTTCGCCGTCACGGCCGAGGCCAACTACAGCTATCGCGACGAATACCCGTCCTGGCTGGGCGCCAAATACGATGTCGAAGCCTATTGGCTGGCCAACGCCAGCATCACCGTGGGGCCTGAAGACGCCGACTGGTCCATCGCCTTCTGGGCTCGCAACCTTTTCGATCAGGATTACGACCTGACGCGCAACTTCTTCACCAGCGCAGACATCGCCCAGCCGGGCCGTCCCCGCACGATCGGCGCGCGGCTGACGCTTCGCTACTGAGCGTTCGGCCCGCTCAAAAAATCGAGCATGCGGGTAAATTGTCTATATTTATCCGCACATTAAATCACGGAAGTAACAGTCTTCCCTTTCGTTGCGGTTCGGCCGCTACTGGCGAAAGACAGAGGATGACCGCATGACCGCTGCAAGCGCAGGCAAGGCCGCAAACGACCTTGATCCCTTCTGGATGCCGTTCACGGCGAACCGCGCCTTCAAGGCGCAGCCCCGCCTGTTCGCCTCGGCCAGGGACATGCACTACTTCACGCCGGACGGTCGGGCGGTGCTGGACGGCACGGCGGGCCTGTGGTGCGTAAACGCCGGGCACGCCCGCCAGCCGATCGTCGAGGCGATCCAGCGCCAGGCGGAGATCCTGGACTACGCACCGACCTTTCAGCTGGGGCATCCGCTGGCGTTCGAGCTGGCGTCGCGGCTGGGGATGCTGCTGCCGGGCGACCTG
>Ga0308157_10003595_pt1 | contig 22174 bp, 19 predicted proteins | sample PhyBR1_FD_201035 | JGI IMG/M metagenome (GOLD analysis project Ga0308157, IMG submission 201035) | Phyllosphere microbial communities from UC Gill Tract Community Farm, Albany, California, United States - DLSLB.R1 | ecosystem: Host-associated > Plants > Phyllosphere > Unclassified | place: USA...
ATAAGTTTGTAGCCCAGATGTCAGAGCGCATCCAGTAGATGTCATGATAAAGGACAATAGAATTATAGATTTAAAATGTCGCACAAAAATTCCCATTTTAGATTTTTTAAAATCATTTCAATTAAACAGCATTTTACCGAACTTAGCTTTGGGGTATATAGCAAATTGTAATCAATTTTTATAGTAAGAATATTTGTTGATTGCTATGGACACAAATGTTGCGAATTTTACTGTATTGAGCAAAATAGCAAGGTCTATCTAGTCTCCAAGTACAATCAAACAGAACCGCACTAAGAATTTGGTAAAAAATCATAACAGAAAGTTCATGTTTTTCTGATAGTATTTCTGCCGATTGATTCATGTTCATAACAGAAATAAATTAAGGCGTTAAAATGCTACAACTCTCTGATCTAAAAATAGCAGTGATTGGTTTAGGCTATGTTGGTTTGCCGTTGGCAGTCGAATTTGGTAAAAAAGTACCAGTTGTTGGGTTTGATATTCATACAACACGGATTGAAGAATTAAAAATTGGTCAAGACCATACTTTGGAAGTTTCACCAGAAGAACTAAGTCAAGCAACAAACTTAACTTATAGCGCAAATTTAGAAGACTTAAAAAGTTGTAACTTTTTTATTGTGACTGTCCCGACTCCTGTTGATGAGGTGAATCGTCCAGATTTGATGCCTTTAAAGAAAGCGAGCGAAACATTGGGCAAGGTCATTAAAAAAGGCGATATTGTTGTCTATGAGTCAACCGTTTATCCTGGTGCTACAGAAGAAGTATGTATTCCTGTGCTTGAGAAAATATCAGGCTTAAAATTTAATCAGGATTTCTTTGCTGGTTATAGTCCTGAGCGTATTAATCCGGGTGATAAAGTAAATACCTTAACCAAGATTAAGAAAATTACCAGTGGCAGCACGCCTGAAGTTGCAGATAAAGTGGACGCAGTCTATGCCAGCATTATTACTGCGGGTACCCATAAAGCTTCAAGTATCAAAGTTGCAGAAGCAGCTAAGGTAATTGAGAATACACAGCGTGACTTAAATATTGCTTTGGTGAATGAACTCTCAGTGATTTTTGATCGTTTAGGTATTGATACCATTGACGTACTTGAGGCCGCTGGCAGTAAGTGGAATTTCCTACCATTCCGCCCTGGTTTGGTTGGCGGGCATTGTATTGGTGTCGATCCTTACTACCTAACCCATAAAGCAGAAGAGGTCGGTTATCACCCACAAGTGATTTTGGCGGGCCGTCGTATTAATGACAATATGGCACGTTATGTGGCACGTAATACCATTAAACGTATGCTGCAAAATGGTATAGATGTACCTCGTGCAAAAATAGGTGTACTTGGTGTTACCTTTAAAGAAAACTGTCCAGATATACGTAATAGTAAGGTTGCGGACTTAATTAAAGAGTTTGAGGCTTGGGGGGCGCAAGTGGTCGTTGCAGATCCGTGGGCAGATGCTGAAGAAGTGAAACACGAATATGGTATTGAGTTAGGGCAGGTCAATGCTGAGCACCCAGTCGATGCACTGGTGATTGCTGTTGGACATAATGAATTCCGTAGCTTGTCTGCAGTCGAGTTAAAAAGCTATGTGCGTAGTAATAAGCCAGTTCTTGCAGATGTCAAAGGTTTATTCGACCGTACAACTCTGGCTGAACAAGGTTTTACAGTATTCCGTCTCTAATTTAAAAATTGAAAAGAAGTGAAACGATGAAAAAATTTGCTCTTATTGGTGCGGCTGGATATATCGCACCACGCCATCTTAAAGCGATCAAAGAAACGGGTAATACTTTAGCTGTTGCCATGGATGTAAATGACTCTGTGGGGATTATGGACAGTCACTTCCCTGAAGCGGAGTTTTTTACTGAGTTTGAAGAGTTTGAAGCCTATGTCGAAGACCAAAAACTCAAAGGTGAAAAACTGGATTATGTTGCCATTTGCTCACCAAATTATCTACATGCGCCACACATGAAATATGCTTTGAAAAATGGTATTGAAGTGATTTGTGAAAAGCCATTGGTGCTCAATTCAGAAGATTTAAATATGCTTTCTGAATATGAAAAGCAATATGGTGCTAAGGTAAACTCAATATTACAATTACGTTTACATCCGTCTATTATTGCACTGCGTGATAAAGTTCAAGCTGCACCAGCAGATAAAGTGTTTGATGTTGACCTTACTTACTTAACCTCTCGTGGTAAATGGTATTTAAAATCATGGAAAGGTGTGGACAACAAATCTGGTGGTGTAGCAACCAATATTGGTGTGCATTTTTATGACATGTTGCATTTTATTTTTGGCAAAATCGTTAAAAATGAAGTGCATTTCCGCGATGAAAAAACTTCTTCTGGTTATTTGGAATATGAGCGCGCGCGCGTGCGTTGGTTCTTGTCTATTGATGCCAATAACTTACCAGACAATGCAGTACAAGGTGAAAAACTCACTTATCGTAGTATCACCATTGAAAATGAAGAACTTGAGTTTTCAGGCGGCTTTACTGATTTGCATACACAAAGCTATCAACGTGTGTTAGACGGTAAAGGTTATGGCGTTGAAGAAAACCGCGCTGCGATTGAAACAGTTGAAGTCATTCGTATATCTCCAATTGTTGAAAACCCAGAGAATCCCCATCCATTATTGGCAAAGGTGAAAAAAGCATGAGCTTTTATCAACATGAAACAGCCATCGTTGATGATGGCGCGCAAATTGGTGAGGATTCGAGAGTTTGGCATTTTGTGCATGTCTGTGGTGGAGCCAAAATTGGTAAAGGCGTGTCTTTAGGCCAAAACGTATTTGTGGGTAATCGCGTTGTTATTGGAGACCACTGTAAAGTCCAGAACAATGTATCGGTTTACGATAATGTTATTCTGGAAGATGGCGTATTTTGCGGACCAAGCATGGTCTTTACCAATGTATATAATCCGCGGTCTCTCATTGAGCGTAAAGACCAATATCTTGACACACTGGTGAAAAAGGGTGCCACATTAGGTGCAAACTGTACCATTGTCTGTGGTGTGACTATTGGAGCATATGCTTTTGTTGGGGCGGGTGCGGTAGTGAATAAAGATATACCTGCATATGCACTGATGGTAGGTGTTCCTGCAAAACAAATCGGCTGGATGAGTGAGTTTGGTGAACAGCTAGATCTTCCTTTGCACGGGCAGGCACAAGTGACCTGTTCGCATACAGGAGCAGTTTATCAACTGGATGGAACGACACTAACAAAGCAAGGTTGATATGATTGACTTTATTGATTTAAAAGCGCAGCAACATCGAATTAAAGATAAAATTGATGCAGGTATTCACAATGTATTGACTCATGGTCAGTATATTCTAGGTCCAGAAGTTACTGAGCTGGAAGAAAAGCTTGCTGCCTATGTTGGCGCGAAGTATTGTATTACTTGCGCCAATGGAACCGATGCCTTACAGATTGCACAAATGGCATTTGGTATTGGGCCTAGTGATGAAGTGATTACTCCAAGTTTTACTTATATTGCGACAGCTGAAACTGTAGCATTGTTAGGTGCAAAGCCAGTTTATGTAGATGTAAACCCTAAAACTTATAATTTAGACGTTGAGCAACTAGAGGCTGCCATTACGCCTCGCACAAAAGCCATTATTCCAGTAAGTTTATATGGCCAATGTGCAGACTTTGATGCCATTAATGCTATTGCTGCAAAGTATGCTATTCCTGTAATTGAGGACGCTGCGCAAAGTTTTGGTGCAACTTATAAAGGTCGTAAAAGCTGTAACCTAAGTACTGTGGCTTGTACCAGCTTTTTCCCAAGCAAGCCATTAGGTTGTTATGGAGATGGTGGTGCTATTTTTACCAACGATGATAAGTTGGCAAAAGTGATTCGTCAGATTGCACGTCATGGACAAGATAAGCGTTATCATCATATCCGTGTTGGTGTGAATAGCCGCTTAGATACCATTCAGGCTGCCATTTTGCTACCAAAGCTAGAAATTTTGGATGATGAAATGCAGGCACGTCAACGTGTGGCTGAAACCTATACCAAACTTTTTAATGAAGCTGGAGTTTTAACCACACCATTTATTGAAGCGCATAATCAAAGTGCTTGGGCGCAATATACCATCCAAGTTGAGAACCGTGCAGATGTGCAGGAAAAATTAAAAGCACAAGGTATACCGACAGCAGTGCATTATCCGATTCCTTTAAATAAACAACCTGCGGTTGCTGATGCAAATGCAGTTTTACCTGTAGGTGATGCTGTTGCTGAACGAGTGATGAGTTTGCCGATGCATCCTTATTTAACGCTTGAGGCGCAAGAAAAAATTGTTGATAGTGTAAAGAATGGTATCTTTAAGTAATAACTTCAAAACAATGCTAACTGGGACTATGTTGTCCCAGTTAATTCCCATTGCCTTTACACCAGTATTGACTAGGATATTTGCTCCTGATGATTTTGGTATTTTTGCATTTTATTTATCTATAGTAGTGATTATTTGTGCATTCAATAGCGGTAAATATGAGCAATCTATTCCTCTTGTTGCTGATGAAGAACAAGCTGATAATTTATTAGTAGGCACACTATTATTTATTGGTTGTATAACTATTGTTTTATATATTTTAGTTTATTTAGTTTATTTGCTTGAGATAACTCAGCTAAATAAGCTTGGTGATTTAATTTGGTTATTACCTTTATCAGCTGCATTGATGAGTACGTATCAGACTTTAATTTATTGGCATAATAGGAAATCTAATTTTAAAAAAATTAGTAAAAATTTATCTATACAAAGTTTAATTAATGTATTGGTTAGCTTGTTTTTTGGAATGTTAGGTGTTAAAGCAGGTTTAGTATTTGGAGATTTATTCGCAAAATTATATTCTTCAATTAACTTGTTTGGTAAATTGGAAAAAATCAACTGGAAGCTAATTAAAAGTAATTATATCCAACATAGTGATAGTCCAAAATATTTAGTGCCAGCAACACTATTAAACGCAACGGCAAAACAGTTACCAATTATTATATTTGGATTATTGTTTTTACCGAAAACAATTGGATTTTTATTGGTTGCCCAAAGAGTATTCCAAAGTCCAATTGGTATTGTATCTGCCAGTTTATCTCAAGTGCTACTAAATAAAATGTCTGTGGATTTTAGAGAAAAAGGTAATTGTAAATCTATTTATAATAAGTCTTTTTTGTTTTTATCTGTTTTACCACTGCCAGCAGCAGTAATTATTTATTTATTTATTGATCCATTGGTTCTTTTTGTTTTTGGCAAGGACTGGGTGGATTTAGGTCTCTTAATAAAGATATTGTTTCCTTTTTATTATATTTATTTTATTTCTGGGACTCTCAATATTGTCTTAATAGCCTCTGGAAAGAAGAAGATTAATTTACTTATGCAAATAATATATTTTATAAGCACAATTATTTTGGTTCTACTATGTTATTTATATAAGCTAGATAGTATTCAGGCTGTAACTATTTATAGTATTACAAGTAGTATTAGTTTTTTAATAGCATTATTTTTTTCATATCAGGTAAGTAGAGGCTATTTTCATGTTGAATCAAGATAATATTCTTGAGGTATTTGTTAAGCTTCATGAGAAGGTGCAACTCTCGGGTATGAAGGGTTATGATCCAAGATTGTTATGGTATCTGCCTGCAGCAACTCGATATTATAAGAAAAAAACCAAAATAAATAATTTTTTTCGAAGATTGGAAGTGGCAATTTGCCGTTATATGCCTATTATTGTACCTTTATATCTAAAAATAGCTCGAGTACCTTTAGTAGAAAACCCATATGGATTAGGCTTGCTTATACAGAGTTATACAATAGTTTATAAAAAAACTAATGATGAATACTGGCTAAATCAAGCTAAACTAAATGAGAAAAAATTAAGTAAATATTTAGTGAAAACTCTTAATGGTGGTCTGGGAGTTGCAGTACCATTAGAAGATCCTACAGTAACTAATATTCCTGCAGGAGCAGAAGTGGCATTAGCTTATTTAGAACTATATGGGGTAAGTAATGAAAATTATTATTTTGATATTGCAGATAAAATTAGCTATTCATTTTTAAATGACCATAAGCTTAAAAAAAATGAGAAAGGTATATGTATAGACTATTATTCTAATAATGATGGTATGCATGTTTTGAATGCAAATGCTTTGGCTATGGAAGTTATTTATAGAGTAAATAAAATTAATAAAATTAATAAGGTGAATGATATAGTAGAAGGAATGTTTAACTTTAATATTTACTACCTTGATAATTATGATTGTCTTCCTTATGCTGGGGCTGAAGATGTAAGGGTAAATGGTAATTGGAATTGTTATGATGTATATCATACTGGTTTTACCATTCGAAGTATGAATCATCTTGCATTAGATGATTCAAGATTTAATTATGCTAACTCCATTTTAAATAAAACTTATAATCTAATGAAGAAAAATTTTATAAATAGTCAAGGTTATATTACAGTGTTAAAGGGCTCAAAAACTATTGATATTCATGGTGTTGCTGAATTTTCTAGATGCTACCTAAATTTTAATGTGAATAAAGCCAATTATGCTCCTATTCTTGATAATTTTAACTATATGTTTGTAAATGATAGTTTTTACTATCAAAGAGGTTTAATTGATTCTTTCTTTTATATGCCTCGATGGGGACATGCTCCAATGATGCTGGTACTAGCGGAATTTTTATAATGTCTAATTTAATTTCTGGAAGAGGGATGTATTCATTTATAACAATAATTTTATATAAAATTATGTTGGATATATCTTATATCACCTACGTCTCAGAGGTTTTTGAATATTCTGGTTTTATTTTAGATTTTAATATTTATAATTATATTTTCTCTAATATTATTTTAATCAGCATTTTATTTTTTGTTCCGAATCAATTTGAAAAAATTTCAGATTGGTTTTTAAATCTTTTTTATTTAATAATATTAATTCCACTAGGTTCAATGTATGGTCTTAATCAAAAACTAGATATATTGGTTTTTTTAATTAATGTTTTTGTTTATATAATAATTTATTTAATGTTAAGAATAAAGCAAGTTAAGATTCCAAAAATAAAATATATATCTAAAGGTGAAGGGGTTTTTCTGAGCCTAAGTTTAGTAATGATATTTTATCTAATTTTTTGGTATATTGTAACAGGTGCAATTTCAAATTTTAATTTGGATTTTTCTAAGGTTTACGATTTTAGAGAGATAAATGCAGAATTAACTAATATTGGTTTTGCAGCATATGTTAATAACTGGGTATATCAAATATTCTCTTTATCTTTGCTAGGATATGGATTCTTAAAAAAAAATAACTCAATTATAATTTTTAGTTTAATTTCTCAAGTGGTATTTTTTGGTGTTTCTGCTCATAAAGCAGTATTATTCTCTATATTTATGATTGTTGGTTTATATTATTTTTTTAAACTAACGAAGAACTTAATTATTATACCCATTTTTTTTGTTTTGTTAATTTCTGTGTCATTATATATTGCTAATGATGACAGCCACTCAATTTATCCTTCAATTTTTATAAGAAGATTGTTTTTTGTGCCAGCACAATTATCATATGCATACTATGATTTTTTTCAACAAAACCCTTATGATCTTTGGGCTAAATCGATAATGTCTTTATTTTACAATACTAATTATCCTGAAGGAATACCTAAGACTATTGGAAACTTTCTAGGAGATGGAGCTAGTGCTAATAATGGCTTCGTAAGTAGTGGTTACGCACAAGCAGGTATTTTTGGCGTACTTCTGTATACAATAATAACAGCATGGATTTTGAAGATAATTGACTATCTTTCAGCCACAAATAGTTATCCTTTGTGGTTTAGTTTAATTTTAGTTGTTAATCCATTAAAAAACTTAATGGTTTCATCAGACTTATTTACAACTCTTTTAACTCATGGATTGTTAATTTCTATGGTTTTACTTGTTTTATTTAATAAAAAAGGGGCTGTTGAAAAATGAAAAATATTTGTCATTTAACTTCAGTTCATCAGCGTTATGATGCTCGTATTTGCTTTAAAGAGTGTTTATCCTTATCTAGAAAATATAATGTTACTTTAGTTGTGGCAGATGGAAAGGGTAATGAAGTAAAAAGTGGGTTACAGATTTTAGATATAGGGAAATTTGATTCAAGAAAAGATAGAGTTTTAAATGGTACAAAAAAAATTTTTAATAAAGCAATTTCAATTGATGCGGATATTTATCATATTCATGATCCAGAATTGATTTTCTGTGGGTTGAAATTAAAAAAACAGGGAAAAAAAGTAATATTCGATGCACATGAAGACTTTCCTAAGCAAATTTTAACAAAAATATATATTCCATCTTTTGTTAGAAAAATTCTGTCAAACTTTGCTTATTTAGGTGAAAAAACATACTGCTCAAAATTTGATGGTATTGTAGGTGCAACTCCTTTTATTACAGAAAAATTTTTAAAAATTAATAAAAATGTCGTTAATGTGAATAATTTTCCAAAAATTGAAGAGCTTCAAACAGTGGAAGAGCCAAATAGATCAGTCGGGCATGTTTGTTATATTGGTGGAATATCTGTAGAAAGAGGAATAAATGAAATTTTACAAGCATTAGTATTAACAAAAAATACAATAACTTTAGATTTAGCTGGTAAATTTCATTCAAATGAGTTGGAAAAAAATATAAAAAGAAATAAAGGCTGGGCTTATACAAATTTTTTAGGTTTTGTTGGTCGTAATGATATCCAAAAATTATTAGCTGCTACTCAAATTGGTTTGGTGACATTACATCCTACAGTGAGTTATTTAGACTCTTTACCTGTAAAGCTGTTTGAGTATATGTGTGCGGGAATTCCTGTTATAGCATCTGACTTCCCTTTATGGCGAGATATTGTGTTGAAACATAACTGTGGATTATGTGTCGATCCTCAAAATCCTCAGGCTATAGCAGAAGCTATAGATTACTTAATTGATAATCCTGATATTGCAATACAAATGGGTAAGAATGGTTTTCATGCTGTTCAAAATGAATTTAATTGGGCAAATGAAGAAATGAAATTATTTAATTTTTATGAAAAAATAATAGGTCAGTCGTAATGAAAATTTTAACTGTGATTGGTGCTCGTCCCCAATTTATTAAAGCGAGCGTAGTTTCTGCTGCAATCCAGAGAAATTCAGGATTACAGGAAGAAATTATTCATACTGGTCAGCATTTTGATCAAAATATGTCAGATATCTTTTTTGACCAGTTAGGAATTCCTAAACCTGATTATCAATTAGATATTAACAGTAGTAGCCATGGTGCAATGACTGGACGAATGCTTGAAGCGATTGAACAAATTTGCCTAGCGGAAAAACCAGACCGTTTAATGGTTTATGGTGACACTAACTCAACTTTGGCAGGTGCATTGGCTGCGGCGAAGTTACATATTCCTGTTGCTCATATTGAAGCTGGATTACGCAGTTTTAATATGAAAATGCCTGAAGAAATTAACCGTATTTTAACTGATCAGGTGAGTGATATTTTATTTTGTCCTACTGAAACGGCGGTGAAAAATCTTAATAATGAGGGCTTTAATACTAAACCAGTAAAAGTTTTAAATGTAGGTGATGTTATGCAAGATTCATCTATGTTCTTTGCTGAGCGCGCAGTAAAAAGTGAAGTATTGGCTAATATTCCTGAAACTGGTTTTATTGTAGCTACCTTACATAGAGCCGAAAATACGGATGTACCAGAGCGTTTAAAAGCAATTATTGAAGCTTTAAATTATATTCACCATCATATCCAGCCTGTTGTATTACCATTGCACCCACGTACACAAAAAGTGGTGAAATCTTTTGGATTGAAGCTTGAGATGATTGTGCTCGAGCCAGTCGGGTATTTAGAAATGATCTGGTTACTTAAACATTGTAATGCAGTTGTTTCTGATAGTGGCGGTGTACAAAAAGAAGCCTTCTTCTTTAAAAAACCATGTATTACCATGCGTGATCAAACTGAATGGGTAGAGTTAATTGAACATGGTGTCAATGTATTGGCTGGTGCAGATACACAAAAGATTATTACATTGACTCAAGTGATGTTGGGTAAAACGATTGAAGATCCGTTTAATTTATATGGTGGTGGTCAGGCATCACAAAACATCGCTAATGTTTTAGCAGGTGCTTAGTTTATTATGAGTCAAAAAAAAACGATCTGGATTATTAATCAATATGCTTCAACCCCGACAACAGGATTCATTGGGCGGCATTATTATCTTGCTCAGGAGTTGGCCGATTTGGGACATAAGGTATATGTGGTAGCGGCTTCATATGCACATAGTCAAAGTAATCCAGTATATTTTCCAGAAGACTATAAATTTGAAAGTTTCAATGAAAACTTTAAATTTTTGTGGATTAAAGTTCCTACTTATAAAAAATCAACAAGTAAACGCAGAATATTAAACTGGTTTGAATTTTCTTGGAAAATTACTGGATTGAATAAAATTATTCCTGATAAACCTGATGTCATTTTATATTCTTCTTTAAGTTTAGTAGGCTTTTTGGGAGCAGAGCGTTTAGCGAAAAAGAATAAAGTTCCTTTAATTTTCGAAGTGCGCGATATCTGGCCGTTAAGTTTAATAGAAATAGGTGGTTACTCAGCCTCTCACCCCTTTGTTCGCTTTTTACAATGGGTAGAAGATCGAGCTTATCATAAATCAGATAAAGTAATTTCTAATCTGAAAAATGCTGTAGATCATATGGTTTCAAGAGGCTTAGATCCTCAAAAATTTTATTGGATTCCAAATGGATTCTCTAGTAAAGAAGTGGCAACTAAAGAAGCTTTGCCCAACAATATAGAAAAGCAGCTTCCTGAAAATAAGTTTATTGTTGGCTATACTGGTAGTATTGGTATTGCAAATTGCTTACAAAATCTTATTGGAGCAGCCATAAAGCTACAAGATAGAAGCGATATTCATTTTGCTATAGTGGGGAAAGGTGAATATAAAGAGGTACTACAACAACAAGTTGCTGATCATCAATTATCTAATGTAACGTTTATTGACCCTATTCCAAAAACACAGATCCAAAGTATGCTTGATAAATTTGGAGCTTGTTATATTGGTTTAAAAAAGGATCCTTTATTTAGATTTGGTGTTTCACCTAATAAGCTTTTTGACTATTTGTATGCTGGAAAGCCCGTAATATATGCGATTGATTCAGGGAAGTATAAACCTGTATCAGATGCTGGCGCTGGTTATGAAGTCACGCCAGAAAATACGGATGAACTCGTTTGTACTATAGAGAAGCTAGCTGTTATACCTGAATCAGACAGAAAGATAATGGGTGAAAATGGACGGAAATATGTAAAAGATTTATACGACTATAAAGCTTTGACCTTAAAACTAGAACATATTTTGTTTGAATAATCCTTAACACTGAAATCAGATGAATGGTATAAATTCTGAAGGATATTATTTATGAAAATTTTAGTTACAGGTAGTACAGGGTTTGTAGGTCAAGCTTTAATGAAAGTGCTTATAAATCGGGAAGATCAATTATTTACCCTAGCTAGACGAGTGAATTGTAATTTGCCAGATAAGGTTCACCAAATTATACATGACTCTGATTCAGCTCCTTTTTCTATTACTTTTCCAGAAAAATTTGATGTCATTATTCATTTAGCCGGCCGAGCTCATGTTTTAAATGATAAATCTTTAGACCCTTTAGCTAAATTTAGAGAGATTAATGTTGAAGGTACTCTACAGTTAGCGCGACAAGCTTTAGAAAAAAATGTAAAACGTTTTATTTTTATGAGCTCTATAGGTGTAAATGGGGCTATTACGCAAGATGCCTCCTTTACCGAAGACTGTCTACCTCAGCCACATGCAGATTATGCGGTATCTAAATGGGAGGCGGAGCAGGCTTTGCAAGAGTTATTTATTGGCTCAGATACAGAGTTGGTGATTATTCGTCCACCCTTGGTTTATGCAGCTCATGCACCAGGTAACTTTGCTCGGTTACTTAAATTGGTTGCAACTACTTTACCTTTACCATTTGCAGGAACAAAAAACAAACGTAGCTTTGTTGCACTTGAAAATTTAGTAGACTTTATTCAAACCTGTATTGAACATCCGAATGCAGCTAACCAAACATTTCTAGTGGCAGATCAAACGAGTATTTCTACAAGTGAGTTGGTGCAGTATTTAAAACAGGGAATGGGAAAAACAGCACGCTTTATTTATATTCCACAAGCATTAATGAAGCTGGGTGCCGTTTGTATTGGAAAGTCAAAGCTGTATGAGCAATTATTTGAGTCTCTTGAGGTTGATACTGCTAAAGCTCGTGAGGTACTGGGCTGGACTGCACCGTTAAATATTCAAAAAGCTATGCAACAAGCAGGGCAAGACTATTTAAAAAATAATGAGTGATTTAGAAATGTCAATTCTTGTACTTTGTCTTGTATTTTTCATCGTGACATTCCTTTTTACAGGCTTTATGCGTCTTTACGCTCTAAAGAAAAATATTATTGATAACCCCAATGAGCGGAGTTCACATAGTGTACCAACACCCCGTGGTGGTGGCGTTGCGGTCGTGTGTGGCTACTTAATGGCTTTGGCAGTTTTGATATGTAGTCAGCAACTGACCGTGCATATCGGTTTGACTATAATAGCCGCTGGTTTTATCATCGCCTTGCTTGGTTTTTTAGATGACCACGGACACATTAACTCCATGCTGCGCTTAGCCATACATTTTTTAGTGGCGATTGCTGTAGTCATCAGTTTGGGTGGGTTTGGTAGCGTTAATGTTTTTGGCGAAGTCCAGCTTGGTTTTCTGGCTAATATTATTGCAGTGCTATTTTTGGTCTGGTTGCTGAATTTATATAACTTTATGGATGGTATTAATGGCATTGCAAGTGTTGAGGCTATTACCGTAACAGTGAGTATGGCAACGTTATATTATTTGCTGAATATATCACTTCATTCAGACGTACTTTGGTTGTTGGGTGCTTGTGTATTTGGTTTCTTACTATGGAACTTTCCTAAAGCTAAAATTTTTATGGGTGATGCCTGTAGTGGTTTTTTAGGCTTGGTATTAGGTATTTTAGCGTTAATTGCTTTGAAGGAAAACGTAGCCTTATTTTGTGCATGGATCATTTGTTTAGGCGTATTTATTGTTGATGCAACATATACACTCATTAAACGTGTCTTCAATGGACACAAAATGTATGATGCGCACCGTAGCCATAGCTATCAAATCTTATCCAGAAAATGGAACAGTCATACACCTGTAACACTGGTTGTAGCTGCGATTAACATACTTTGGTTATTCCCTATCGCTTATCTTACGGCTTCCCAATCCTTTGTTTATCCAGAGCTAGCGGTATTGGTTGCATACTTACCCTTGATTTGGTTTGCAGTTCAATTCAAAGCAGGAAATGCTGATGCCTAAGAAAAATTTATTGATTTTAGGTGCAGGTGGGTTTGGGCAATCTATTGCTGAACTTGCCACGCTTTTAAACAAGTGGGGCACGATCTCATTTGTTGATGACCGCTGGCCAAATCAAACGCAAGTGGGTCGTCACTCGATTATTGCAAATATTCAAAATCTAAGTTCACTCGATCTGCAAAATTATGAGGCAATTATTGCTATTGGAAATAATCAAATACGACAAAAATGGCATCAATTGTTACTTGATTTAGATGTATCTTTGACATCTATTATACATCCTCAAGCTATAATTGCTCCTTCTGCTAAAATTGGTAGTAATGTTATCATTATGGCGGGCTGCATAGTTGGGACCAATTCTGTTATTCAAGATGGGGTCATTTTGAATATAGGTGCGCTACTAGATCATGATGTTATGATTGAGTCGTTTTCTCATTTGAGTGTTGGTGTGAAAGTTGCGGGCGGTAATATTGTTAGTTCGTATTCTTTCTTTGAAGTAGGCCATTTTATAGCGCATAAATCTTAATAATAATAGTTTTAGAATTAAGATGTGATTTGTTGAATATTATGAAATCCATTGTTATCCCTTTAGTACAGTCTTCACGTACCTCCAAATTAGCTTTTCTAGTTATTTTAGACTTTTGCATTTTTCCCATCTTGATTTGGCTGTGTTATGCACTTCGACAGTTTGATTTAGGTGCAGAAGTTGTTCCGAACATCCCCTTTGGCTCACTTTGGGTGAGCGCAATAGCTGTTATTTCGTTGCTTGTTTGTGGTGTCTATCGCTTCATCGTTCGTACATTTGATGAGGCATTTTTTACCCGCTTGGCCATTGCAACAGGTTTAACCGTTTTTGGACTTTTTGGGCTGGCGTATTGTACAGAGGCTTTTATTCCGACATCAATTCCTTTGATGTTTGGTTTCTTTATGTTTTCCTGGGTTTGGTTTAGTCGTGGTGCTATTCGATTTATTGTGCGGGCATGTTTGCAAACTGATATTCCAAAAAGAAAAATCGTGATTTATGGGGCTGGATATGCAGGCCAACAAATTGCGGCAATGTTGAATCGTTCAGATGAACATTTTCCTTTATTTTTTATTGATGATGAACAGTCGTTATCAGGGCAAATTATTGGTGGTTTAAAAGTTTATAATGCTGAACATGCGCTTAAACGTCTGGAAAGAGAAACAGTTGATGAAATTCTCATTGCTTTACCATCTGTAGGGCGTACGCGCAAAAGTGAAATTGTTCAATTTCTTGAACCTGCACATATTAAAATTACCGAAATTCCTGGCCTTACCAAGCTTGTAGATGGCGACATTAAAGTCTCAGACATCCGAGAAGTAGACATTATTGATTTACTTGGGCGTGATCCTGTTCCGCCGATTCCTGAATTATTGGCCAAAAATATTCAACATAAAGTAGTGATGGTCACAGGGGCAGGTGGTTCAATTGGTTCAGAACTTTGTCGACAAATTATAAAGAATAACCCGCAGAAATTGGTTATTTATGAGCTTAGTGAATTTGCGCTGTATAGTATTGATAAAGAGTTACGTCTTAAGTCACAAGTAGAAATTATTCCGATTTTAGGAACAGTATTGGATGAAGCTAAACTTGAGCGTGTAATTGAGCAGTATAGTATACAAACTGTATACCATGCAGCGGCTTATAAGCATGTTCCATTGGTCGAGTGTAATCCAATTGCAGGACTAAAAAATAACTCTATTGGTACAGCCTTTAGTGTGAATGCTGCGATTAAAAAAGGTGTAGAGACTTTTGTACTGATTTCAACAGACAAGGCTGTTCGTCCGACCAATGTAATGGGAGCGTCTAAGCGAATGGCTGAGCTTTACTGTCAAGCGATGGCAGAAGCACAGCAGCAAACTCAAATTAGTATTGTCCGGTTTGGGAATGTATTAGGTTCTTCAGGCTCAGTTGTTCCTCTGTTCAAGCAGCAGATAGCAAAAGGTGGCCCAATTACGGTGACACACCCTGAAGTGACGCGTTATTTTATGACGATTCCTGAAGCATCACAGTTAGTCATTCAGGCTGGTGCTTTGGGTACAGGCGGAGACGTTTTCTTACTGGACATGGGAGAGCCTGTTCGTATTCAAGATTTAGCACGTCAAATGATCGCGTTGAGTGGTTTGAAAGTTCGTGAAGAAGGCGCAGATATTGGTGATATTGCGATTGAGTATGCTGGACTCCGCCCAGGCGAAAAGTTGTATGAAGAGTTGCTAATTGATCATGAAGATACACAGTTAACTGAACATAGTCGGATTTTACGTTCTTTTGAAAAGCATTTTTCTTTAGATGAATTATTGCCGATTTTCGAACGCATTTATGGCTTAACTGCAATTGATCAAGACATTGACTGGGCATTATCTCAGTTAGAACATTATGTCGATGGTTATCAACGTAGCAGTGAAGTTAAGGTAAACTAAGCTTTAATGATTTAATTAACGCAAATGTCTGGATCTGTGATGACAATTAAAAAAGCCATTCTTCCTGTTGCGGGTCTTGGCACCCGTTTTTTACCTGCAAGTAAGTCCATTCCGAAAGAGATGGTGACAGTCGTTGACCGCCCAGCGATTGAGTACGTTGTGAAAGAAGCTGTCGCGGCGGGTATTGAGCAGATCATTTTAGTCACGCATTCATCTAAAGCATCGATTGAGAATTATTTTGATCGTAACTTTGAATTAGAGACGACACTTGAGCAGAAGCAAAAATTTGATTTACTCAAAGAGATTAAGGATATTCTGCCTCCACATGTCAGCGTAGTAAGTGTGCGTCAGCCACAACCCTTAGGACTTGGACACGCAGTTTTATGTGCAAAGTCGATTGTGGGGAATGATGATTTTGCTGTGCTGTTACCTGATGTTCTAGTTAAAGATGCTGATCCAACTAATGATTTGAGCTTAATGATTCAGCGTTTCAATGAAACACATGCTTCACAAATTATGGTTGAAGCGGTGCCTGATCATTTGGTCGATCAGTATGGTATTGTTGATGTAGCTTCTGTACCCAATGAAGGTCAAAGTGTAGTGATGCAAGGTATTGTTGAAAAACCAGCAGTGAGTTCAGCACCTTCTAATTTATCTGTGGTCGGACGCTATATTTTGCCCGCTGAGATTATGCAACTTTTGGAACAAACACCGAAAGGTGCTGGTAATGAAATTCAATTAACTGATGCAATTGCCATGCTACAACAGACCAATACAGTTGAAGCTTATCGTATGAAAGGCCAAACCTTTGACTGCGGAAGTAAACTGGGTTATTTAAAAGCCGTTTTGCATTATGGGATCGATCACCCGACTTTGGGTGATGCATTTAAAGCGCTTATCCAAGAGCTTTAATGATCAGCGGGAAACTCTTATGAAAGTTGCAGTATTTGGACAAACCCTGTACTCAGGTGTTATGGCAGCATTGTTGGCTGAGTGTGGACATCAGATCTTTTGGTGCGATGTTTTAAAAAGACCTGCCTCAGAGCAAGCCTATACACAAGATGATGCTGTGATCAATCTACTCCGTAAACAAGAAAAAAGTGGATTTCTGCAATACTGTAATTTTAATGCTATTCCTCTCGATATTGATGCTTACTTTTTTAGCCTGAGTCCGACAGAAGAATCACAAGGCATTGAAATTCTAAAAGAACTCAAACAGCGTCCTATTATTCATCCTAAATTGATGATCAATGCGTCTACCTTAGGGTTACATGGTACTGAGAAATTTGAAAAAATCTTATCGGATGATGATTGGGTGTATTTGCCTGACATAATCCAAGAAGGCAATGCTTTACAAAGCCTAGTACAGGCCAAACAACTGACAGTTGGTTGTTCAAGTGCAATGAGTCAAATTAAAATTCGAGAGTTACTTCGTCCCTTATTTCCAAGAGAACAGCACTATTTGTTTATGCCCGTTCTGGATGCCGAGTTTACTAAACTCAGTGTTTCAGGCATGTTGGCAACCCGCATTAGCTATATTAACGATTTAGCGGTGGTGGCTGAGAAGTTAGGCATTGATATTGAGCATGTTCGTCAAGGATTAGCGGCGGATAGTCGAATTGGTGCTTCCTATCTCTATCCGGGGGCTGGCTTTGGCGGTGAAAACTTCTCTCATGATGTCTTAACATTGGCAAATACTGTTTCGGGGACTGGAGCGAAGAGCCAGTTACTGGCACAAGTTTGGGATATCAATGAGCAGCAAAAAGAAATTCTCTTTCGTAAATTATGGAATTATTATCATGGGGATTTAGCGGCTAAGGTGATTGCGATTTGGGGTGCATCATTTAAAGAAAACACGTCTCGCATTCAGCAATCTCCAATTCATGCCATGTTAAAAGCGCTTTGGGCACAAAATATGGTGGTCAAATTGCATGATCCTCAGGCATTGGCCGAAATTGAAAAACATTATGGGTATCGAGAAGATTTGATTTACTGTACCGATCAATATGAGGCCGTTGAGGGAGCACATGCTTTGTGCTTATTAACCGCTTGGAAGCAGTACTGGAGTCCTAATTATCCAGAATTACTCAAAAAAATGCAGCACCCACTGATTCTAGATGGTCGAAATATTTATGATCCATGCTATGTCAAAGCTCAAGGCTTTGCCTATCAGGGAGTCGGGAGATGAAGAATCAAAAGAAACCATATCCCGTTGAAGATATTAATACAGCAATTGCCCAGCTGCAGGGCTTGAAGGATCATTTTGAACAGCATCATCTGAATGAGCTTTTTGCAAATGATTCGACTCGTTTTGAGCAGCTTTCTGTCATATTAGATCCGATTATTTTTGATTTTAGTAAACATCGTATTGACCGAACTGTAGTTGATTCTTTAGTGCAGTGGGCGCAGGCACGAGATTTAAGCAACTGGATTAAAACATTATTCTCAAGTACAGCGATTAACTATACTGAACATCGTTCAGCCATGCATTGGGCTTTACGTTTACCGCAATACGATCAACAGCATCAGGCTATTGCGGATCAGATTCATGAACAACTGCAAAAAATGTATGCATTGGTCAACAAAATTCACGAGGGCCAATACCGGGGTTCGACGGGTGAGGTAATTCAAGATGTGGTCAATATCGGTGTGGGGGGGTCTGACTTAGGACCGCTGATGGTCAGCCATGCATTATCTGACTTTAAAAAATCGACACAAAAGCCTTTAAATCTACATTTTGTTTCAACAATAGATGGTAGTCAGCTTTCAGAGCTTCTGCATAAGCTGCGTCCAGAAACAACCTTGTTTATTATCTCGTCAAAGTCATTTGGTACGATTGATACCCTCTCCAATGCGCAAACGGTACGTCTGTGGCTTGAAAAAGCATTAGGCCAAGAGGCTCAAACCTTAAAGCACCATTTTATTGGCGTATCGACCAAGCCCGAAAAAATGACCGCTTGGGGGATCGCGCCAGAGAATCAATTTTTATTGTGGGATTGGGTAGGTGGTCGTTATTCTCTGTGGTCGTGTATTGGACTTCCAATTGCTTTAACTATTGGTGTGGATGGGTTTAAGCGGTTTTTAGCGGGCGCTTATGCGATTGACCAGCATTTTCAACATGCCCCTTTTCAGCAGAACATTCCTGTTTTGATGGGGCTTTTAGGCGCTTGGAACAATAATTTCTTAGACATTCAAACCCATGCTGTTTTGCCTTATGACGGTCGCCTCAAATACTTTGCTTCATATTTACAGCAGCTTGAAATGGAATCGAATGGGAAGTCGATCCAACGTAATGGTGAAAAGGTTGAATGGGATACTTGTCCGATTGTGTGGGGCGAGGTTGGGCCGAATGCACAACATGCATTTTATCAACTGTTGCATCAAGGTACACATTCGGTGAGTTGTGACTTCATTGCACCAATACAACGTTATAACGCAAATCAGTTTACCTATGTGGATAATGCTGAGGCATTAATTGAACAACATCATTTGGCACTTTCAAATTGTTTAGCACAGTCACGTTTATTGGCATTCGGTAATCAAGCATTGGATCAAAGCGAATTGGCCTCTTTGCCTGAATATAAAAAATATGAGGGTAACCAGCCAAGTACAACTATTTTAATGCAAGAGCTGAATCCTTATAGCTTGGGCATGCTGATAGCTATGTATGAACATAAGGTCTTTGTGCAGTCTGTACTTTGGAATATTAACCCTTTCGATCAATGGGGTGTCGAAAAAGGGAAAGAAATTGCCAACCAGTTACTACCGATTTTAAATGGCCAGCAACAAGATCTATCAGCTTTAGATGTTTCGACTCAGGGTTTGTTAAAAATTTTATTAGGAAAATTAGATGGCTAATATTTTAGTGACTGGTGGGGCAGGTTATATCGGTTCACATACTTGTGTTGAGTTACTTGAAGCTGGGCATGAGGTGATTGTTTTAGATAACCTCTCAAATAGTTCAGAAGAGTCATTAAAACGCGTTCAAGAATTGACTGGAAAGGCCCTTAAATTTATTCAGGGCGATATTCGTAATCAAAGTGATTTGGATCAAACTTTCTCTGCAAATCAAATTGATGCGGTGATTCATTTTGCAGGGTTAAAAGCAGTAGGTGAAAGCCAGCAAATACCACTGACTTATTTTGATAATAATATTGCAGGAACAATACAATTGGTTCAAGCAATGGAACGTGCCAATGTCTTTAATTTTGTATTTAGTTCTTCAGCGACAGTTTATGATGAAGGGAATATTTCACCTTTGGATGAAACGATGCCAACAGGTATGCCGTCCAATAATTATGGTTATACCAAGCTGATTGTTGAACAATTATTAGAAAAACTCTCTATTGCTGATGAGCGTTGGTCAATCGCACTTTTACGTTATTTTAATCCAGTCGGTGCTCATAAAAGTGGTCGTATTGGCGAAGACCCTCAAGGTATTCCAAATAATTTGATGCCTTATGTGACTCAAGTTGCTGTGGGTCGTCGTGAAAAACTTTCGATTTATGGCGATGATTACGATACTGTTGATGGTACGGGGGTTCGTGATTATATTCATGTCGTTGATTTAGCAAATGCACATTTGTGTGCTTTAAATAATCGTTTGGCAGCTAAGGGCTGTAGAGCTTGGAATGTAGGTACAGGTAACGGTTCATCTGTTCTTGAAGTCAAGAATACTTTTGAACAAGTGAATGGTGTTGCTGTCGCTTATGAGATTGCCCCACGTCGTTCGGGGGATGTAGCAACTTCATTTGCAAATAATGCTCGCGCGGTCAGTGAACTGGGTTGGACACCAAAGTATAAGTTAGAAGATATGTTAGCGGACAGTTGGAATTGGCAAAAACAAAATCCAACAGGTTATAAAGCATAGTTTTCTACATGTTTTCTTCAATAAAATAGGCGCATGATGCGCCTATTTTTATACTCTAAGATTTAAAATCTATAATTAGCCCTGAATCAACCGAGTCAATTCATCAACATAGTCTTGCATTGGTTTTGGATGTCGATCTAAACGAGTTTCAATATTTAAACGTAATAGGGGCTCTGTGTTTGAAGCACGTACGTTAAAGCGCCAAGCACCAAAATCTAAACTTACGCCATCTGTTTGGTCAATACTTGGATTTTGATTTGCGAAGTGATCAAAAAGCTTTTGAATCGTGACTTGTGTATCCGCAACTTTGAAATTGATTTCCCCTGAGCAAGGAAACTTTTTGATCATTTCTTCAACCAATGAGGACAAAGATTGTCCCGTTTCAGACAGTACGGAAACAACCAACAACCATGGAATCATTCCACTATCGCAATAAGAAAAATCGCGGAAATAATGGTGTGCAGACATTTCGCCGCCATAAACGGCATTGTGTTCACGCATTTTGTCTTTAATAAAGGAATGTCCTGATTTCGACTGAACAGGGATACCTTGATATTTCTCTACGACATCAAAGGTGTTCCAAATCAGACGTGGGTCGTGGACAATTTTTTCGCCTGATTGTTTCAGTAAGAAGGCTTGTGCTAAAAGGCCAACAATATAATAACCTTCAATGAACTGTCCTTTTTCATCAAACAGGAAACAGCGGTCGAAGTCACCATCCCAAGCAATACCCATATCTGCGTGATGTTCAAGCACAGCATGGCGTGTGCTATCACGATTTTCAACTAAAATTGGGTTGGGAATGCCATTGGGGAAATGACCATCGGCTTCATGGTGAATTTTAATAAATTCAACAGGGATATTTAATGCTTTGAATTTTTCTTCGATCGCATCAATGACATGACCTGCGGCACCATTTCCTGCATTCACGACCAATTTTAATGGGCGGATTTTAGCAGGATTAATATACCCCATAAGATGGTCAATAAACTCAGGCAGAATATTATAAGGTGTGGTTGAGCCTTTTTGCGTGACTTCCGTAAATGTCCCCGATTCTGCTAAGGCTTGGATTTCTGCCAGACCACTATCTGCACCAATAGGGCGCGCTTGTTCTCGAACCAATTTCATCCCATTGTAATCCATTGGGTTATGGCTCGCCGTAATCTCAATACCACCTTGAACATCTAGGTGAAAGGCACCGAAGTAAACCTCTTCGGTACCTGTCATACCAAGATCAAGGACATTCACTCCAGCATCATTTAAGCCCTGAATGGTGGCTTGTTTGAGGCTTTCACTGGTTAAACGAATATCGCAACCGATGACCACGGTTTTGGGTTGATAAATTTGTCCATAAGCTCGGCCAATTTTATAGGCAATTTCTTCATTCAGCTCTGTCCCGAGCTTGCCACGAATATCATAGGCTTTAAAGCAGGTAAGTTGTGACATATGCGATTCTCTAT
>Ga0308157_10003596_pt1 | contig 22171 bp, 25 predicted proteins | sample PhyBR1_FD_201035 | JGI IMG/M metagenome (GOLD analysis project Ga0308157, IMG submission 201035) | Phyllosphere microbial communities from UC Gill Tract Community Farm, Albany, California, United States - DLSLB.R1 | ecosystem: Host-associated > Plants > Phyllosphere > Unclassified | place: USA...
TGCCGATCATCGAAGAGCTGATCGAAAAATATAGACATCATGAATGCCGGATTATTCTGGGACGTTTATTACCGGTCAACAGCAATGCCAGATACAATGGTTATCTTAAAGAAATTGCTGTACTGTGTGGATTGGACAGGGAGCTCAATACCCATTTGGCAAGGCATACTTTTGCCGATATGATGCTAAATGTATTTGGGTTTTCCTTGGAAGAAGTAAGCAAGATGCTCGGACACAAGACAATTAGGACAACCCAGAGATATGCTAAAGTGAAAAAGAACAAAATCAGTCAAACTTGGGAGAAGGTACGCTCGAACGTGTTTGCTGAAGATGGGCAGCTCAAGCAAATAGGATAAATGGAATGGGAAACCTTTCATGGTTTCCCTTGATTCTTGAATTTTAATTGAATCCAAAAATTTATTCTCATTAAATCGTAGTTAAGTTCTGCATCTTCAGTTACTTCTAAGCTTTGCCCCATCCGAAATTTTTCTTCTATCAAAGGCTAGTTTATATATCTTAGTATCGAATTATTGAGCATATCGTATCTTTCGCGGTCTTTTAAGGCTTGATCTGCATAGAGTGAGACCACCATATTAAAAAACCTTCCCTTCTTTTGTAGGAACAAGAATCTGATCAGGGTAAATTTATCCATAAAATATTGATCAGGAGAGAGTTTCACATCGAAAGTAATTACGGTATCTGCATTAAAAATTTTCTTTGCTTGTTCTGGTTTAAAATACGTTACATAATCTTTCCAGCGCTCTGCTGCTTGTTCACCGTATGCTACTTTTATTTTAGCCCTGATCTGATCAATATGAAAATGTTCGATCCTATACTCCCAGTTTTCAAAATAATTCCTTGCCAATACGGCATCAGGTTCAGCTCCAGGGAAAAACTTAAAAAAAGGGATAAAACTCATGCAGTTGCCTTCATGGGATATTATCTTATTATCCATACATCTAAGGAGACTATTTAGAAATGCTGATTCCTCAAAGCACTCAGTATCCAAATACCCCTTTTCAAACCCTTCGGGTATCATCATTTTAAGGCCTCTGGAATCCAGGATATTTACTTCGAATTCATCTATGAAAGGTAGAAAAAAACTTGGAGAGATCTGGGCCTTTCCCTTGATGCAGCCAAAAAACAACATCGTTATCAAGATAACTCTTCTCATATTTCAAATTTATAAAGGATAAGCATTTGGTTAAGGATGAAATTTCAACTGCTTTTCCATAAATTTTAACCCCAGAACAGCAATAACCCACAGAATGAATCTCTTCTCTAATGATAAAAATGTCTCCTAAGAACCCATAATCGGGGGTTAGAAGACATTTTTGTAGGACAAAGTTCAATTACTTTTTTGAGTTAGACTTCAATATCCACTCCCATGCGGTGGATTTCCAGTTTGAAAGCTTTGTACCTTGACGATTTTTCCAGTTCATGGATTGATAATGATCAAAGAATTCTTGTGCAAAGGCAGCAGATTGATCTTTCTGCAGAAAATAAATTCTGACATGTTCAATTTTGGGAGGCACGGATTTCCCTGTTCCTTCCACATCAGTCAGCATTTTTGCTCTAGGATTCTATTTTCACTGAACAGCTTCTTAAGATCTTCGGGATCATAATAGATATTTCCGCCTATTTTGGTATAGGCAAGAAGTCCGCTTTCCCTCACTGCCTGGAGCTTTCCTGGAGAAAACCCTAAGAGTGCTCTTACTTCAGCCGATTTCATCCACCTGCGCACAGGTGATCTGAGGTTACTTTCTTTGCCGATCCTTTGGATGCTATCCAGGATTTCTTTTTTCATGACCTCTAGGTCTTCGACCGTGACGATCTGATCTTTTCTTAAATCTCTCATATTGATACATTTAGTTTGATAATGAGAGATTAATTTAAATTGAAAATATGAAAAGGACACCACCCTGTTAAAAATCGATATAGGGTATCTCGATTTAAAGAATTCTAAAAATATGGCGGACTATTTGTTTTTAAGTAGCTGTTCTAGATAAGAAACTTTATCTTTTTCGGCCTGTACCAATCTTTCATAAAGTTTTTTATTTTCTTCAAAAGATTCCACCAATTTATCTAGGGGATTAAAGGTAAATGTTGAATAAGAGCTATATGCGCCTGCTCCACTATTATCATGAAAGTTGTTGAAATAATTAAACACAGCTTCTTCGCTAAAGTTTTCTATGGATTCAGGTGTAACTCCTAAGATTTTCGCTACCTGAGAAAGGAGCTCAGTCTCAATATTTTCCTTGTTTTCCATTGCTGAAACAGTCTGCTGGCTGACACCGAGCTCAATGGCCAAAGCTTCCTGTTTCATTCCTCGGAGTTCGCGGATCCTTCCTATTTTTCTACCTATATGGTTTATTTTATTTGAAGTATTCATAATTTCAAAGTTAACATTATCTCCCAACCAATTTACAAAATATATCGCAAACTGGTATGATACCAGGTCTAGGCTCTAAGCTACTCCCTGAACCCGGTTTTTTACCAAATGATTTGGTTCGCTACACGAGTGGAAGTATCTTATTTTGTATTGGCAATCCTTTAACCGATTTGAACCTTGTTTGCAGAAAATTAGATCAACGATCGCTGCATGGAAAAAGACTGGTCGGATTTGCGAGACTATGGATTATATTGATAAAATCTAATAAGCTTCATTATGCACCACGTACATCATTTAGGCAACTACATCACGTTATTAAAAGAACAGGAAATTCTCAAGCCGATAACAATTATAGAAGAACTCTTCAAAAATCAGGTCAATGCAGAAAAAATTGTAGATGAAGTAACTGAGATTTTTGTTTCTGCTTTAAGAATAAGATATTGGATGAATTATAATTCGCCGCTTGTTCTTTATGAGAAATATAAAAAAATAATCAGATTCCTGGAGGCTTCTTGGCTCATTAGTTTGACTCAAGCTGTTGAAAGTGAGGGACAGGCCGATGACTTAAATATAGAGAGAGATTCCATAATTCAATCTAAACGGCGTTACCGCCCGGCTAATTATTGTAATCTTAAAGAAGTATTTTCACAATTTTCATTATGCTTTCTAAAGGCTGAAGTTTATGATTATTTTTTTATCGGTCTGAATCCAAATTGTACCGATTATCCATATAATGAAGATCATGATCTAAGTGTTCTTCAGGCTCTCTATCAATTGATCGAATTATCTTATGAACTATGCATTTCCGGGAATTATCGGCACAAATCGGTACTTAGCGAAAAGATCTTATTTTCAGAATTGGAAGCATTCAGAAACCGAGAAACGGTTTATGATTATAATTGTAGTTTAAATGAAGTTTTTGACCAAACCCCTAAGAACGAGTTATTGAAAGGAATTAAGCTGGTTTTGGAAATCCTTCCTACAGCGGATTTTTGGAGAGGGAATGGAAGTCCTGGAAACCTAGTTCATTATTTTCACGATTACCTGTATGTACTCGATGAATTTTGGATTACCTTTCTTATCGCGAAAGTTTCCGATGTAGACCTTTCAATTCCTTGGCAATTTCCTAATGATATGTTAATAGGTCTCGATATTTCGAAGAATCAATGGATATTGGACCCTTGGCACTATTTACAATCTCAGTTTAAATACCGACCTGTTGAAAATTGGAGGAAACTTTTAGATGAATGTCTAGAGACCGTATTAAGCAATAGGAAATGTAACCTCAAAAAACAAAAATATTTCCTTCAGACCATTAGTTTTATTAGAAATCTTATTTACCTCACAGAAATCGAAAGCTATATCTCTTGGGAAAGAAAAATAGATCATGTAAAATAAACCATGTTATGAAAGATTACAAAAAAAATTCAGAAGAACTCAACTGGATTGTTTCAAAAATTACCCATTACCTACTAATAGACCGTATTTACACTTGTATTCCTTTAATAAAAGGGAATTCGAAACCAGAAATCATTCTTATAATTCCATCATGCCATAAACAGGATCTGAATGAAGCGATAGAATCTTCAAAATGGATTCTAGCTGAATTTCCACAATATTCAATTCGGGTTTATCATGCCACTGAAGTAAGGGAAGCTATTAAAAATGGAGGAATGGCTTTTCTTTATGTGACAGATCCTGAAAATCTTCTATACATCAATCCAAAGAGTGATTACCAAGTTCCTAAAATACTATTAGAACCTTCCAGAATACTACAGCGCGGCAATAATCAAGTCGAATATGAGTTGGAAAAGGTTGACAGCTTCTTCCAGGGAGTTCAGTTTTATCTGAGTTTAGGAAAATTAAAGAATGCGACGTTTCTACTTCACCAAGCCTTTGAACTGAGCTATAGAACGTGTGAGTTGTTAATATTGGGAAAGGAAAAGATAACTCATTCCTTGCGTAGCCATCAAAAATTAATAACAAATTATATTGTTGAGTTCAATACTGTTTTTGATATAAGTATGGAAAGCGAAATGAGATTGATTGATCTTATTGATTGTGCGTATAGTGCGGTACGTTATAAGAACAATTTCAATATCAGTCGGACTGATTTTGACCAGTTGCTCAAGAAATCAGACATGATAAGGACAATCTGTAGAAAGACTGTCGATTCAGTCCTTTCAAGTTACCAGCTGTACTATCATAAGAAGAGAATATCCGAAATTACCGGTTAGGATCAAATGAAATTTACGGATTAATAGCGATACCTGATGACTTTTCGATCTTTCCTTTTGCTCTTGTAATATTCCTTGATCAGTTCGCGGATCCCATCATTGGAACCGCGATGTACTGCATAGGCATCCTGCTTTAATTCCCAAACAATCTCCGAGATGATATCTGTGAACATACTGAGCTGATCCGTCATTCGTCCCCCTGGATTTATATTCTTATCAATTTCTTGGATCAGTTTTCCAGCGATTGGCAGCAGATCAGGGAAAATGTTAATTAGTTTTTGGATTTTTTGAACCTTAAGTTTTTCCAAAGCATCTCCATTTTTCATGGTATTAGCGTAGCTCATGCGCTGGGAAAATGATCGATTAAACCCGAAGTGTTCATCAAATACCTTTTCGCCCGATTCTTTGAATGCGACTCGGTCGAACTGTCCCATTTTTTTGGAATGTTCGACGTTCTTTCCCCTTGAGGTATTCTGTGGGCTGAGCTTGATCTTGTTGGTGATATCCTTTCTGCTAACAATGATCTGGATATGAAACTGTAATCCCTCTTTACGTTCACCTTTCTTTTTTTTTCCTTCCTTGACCTCTTTGTCCCGAAATCCATAATAGCGATACTTCTCGACCTTTCCAAACCACAAGAGATCTCTGCCGCTGGAAATACCCGTTCTATGAAAATTCCGGGCGTATTCGTCCATGATTTTTTCTGCATATTGCTTGAGCATGCTAGGAATGAATGTCGGTCTCTCCAAATTCCTTCTGAAGAAAAGCAAGCTCTTTTTGGCTAGGGCTGATGTTGATCAGATAGAACTTACTGTCAGCATTGCATAATTTCGCTATATTGGCATCGATCGATGTCCTGACTTTAAATGGAAGTATATTTCTAGAGTCGCTATTGAACCAGAGCTCTCTAAGTTCTGGCTCTAGCCTGTTTTCTTTTTCCAGATATTTCACCAGCTGTCCACAGCTGCCTGTATTATTTCCAGTCTCGGTTTTTGTAATGTTTATAAACATGGAACAAAATTAAAGGTCTGATAATTGGTTTAGAGCTAGCTTTATTAATTCATCCTTAATTCTGGAAGATGGATTCCAACCCAAGGACTCTCTGGCAGCAACATAGTTTTCAAAGACTTTTCTAAATCGAATTTTCAATAATTTAGCATCCTCAAAGCTTGCATGCATATTACGCTGCCTGTTGCTTAATGATTGTTGTTCTAATGAAAGCTGATTTAATTTGCTGGTTGCGCTTTCCATGTTATCCAGGAGTTTAATTATGGAGTTTTCCATATTGCCCAAGATTTCAAACTGAGGTAAAATCAGGTCATTCTCCTGCTGTCTATAAAAAGAAAGTATCTTTGAGATTCCTGAGGTAATTTCCTTTTTCAATAATTCATCGTTCAGATCTATGGGGTCTTTTTTTGTTCTGTAGAAATAGTCAACCATCTGAACGAATAAATCCTTTTTGGTTCTTCCTAACTTTAGGGATAGGAAAGTGAGCTTTTCATCAACCTTGACTTGAAACCTAATGGATTTAGTATCTGGATTTATTATTCTACTCATACAATGGTCCTAATTATTTGAATAATTAAGATAGATATTGAAACCATAAAAATTGAATTGAATATTTTAGATTGGCAAGGTCTTGCCTAAAATGGAGTAGAAATTTTGTTTAAAGATGATGTTGACAATGAATCAATTATGTGAAAAATATTATTTAATTTACGAAGAAAACCAATCAGCTCGAATCTAATTTCATCTGAACATACTGCAAAGTATACCTTTATACACGTTAATATTATCTATAAACCACAAAAGTATCCCCGGAGGATACTCAAAACCCCGAATGCAGTGCAATAGGGGCAAAAAGTAGGGCTATGCCCAACTTCCGCTTGCTTTTATGACTCGTCCTGGAATAAGTTTACACATTTCTGTTAAAATTTAATCATTGTCCTTAAATAGCTTTACAGCTTCTTGCTTGCTTGATGAGTGACAGGAATAAATGAACCTAGCTTAAAAAGATTTAAAAGAGGTTAATTATCTCAATTCTTTCAGAATATTCTGTGTTATGCAACAGCTAAAGATTTTTGCGGTATTACTTATTTAATTTTAAAAGTTAATCCTCCAAACCGATGATGCTATTTTCGCTAAATAAGATTGCCTATGTTTTATAGATTTTGGAGACCATTCATTAAAATCAATTTTTTTTGTCATTTCAAACTTTGAAGAATTATAGACTTCTTTTTTAGTATCAAAATCCTTATCTGCCGCTTCTTTATTGTTTTTAGATGCTTCTAATAATGTCATATTTCCAATCAAGTAAATATTTCGGTAATATTCATCTTCACTAAAACTGTTTTGCCAAGATTCGGAAAAACTTTCAGGCAATATATGCTCGATTGTTCCGCTATCAACCTCGAAATCATATTCATTCCCATTAGAAATTTGTGCTTCAATTTTATATAATGTATATCTAAGTAGTTTTTTATCAGTTGAATTTTTCGTATTGAACTGCTTAACTGAAAAATAACTTTTAAATTCCTCATCCTCAACATATAAAGTTTTTATTTCTAATGAAATTTCCTTAACGGTTTTTATCTTTCCATTATATAACTTTATAGCAGCCTTACTAAAAACCTTTTCCATTTCATTAGTTTGCAGTTTTGCAATTACGTTATATCTATAAGTTAATGCGACTAGTGATTTAATGAATTTTTTGAATTCGATAGGATCTAATTTTTCGTATGCTATCATTGCTAGTGGCCTCCATTGAATTACTCTAAATGTTTTCAACAGACTAATATAGGTCTTAAGTTCTTTATCCTCCGACCATATTTCATCATCATAATTACCTAATGATATATATATATAAGCAAAATTTTCTAAATTATCCAATAAGTTAAAAACATCGTGTCCGTTTTTGACATATGATTTTATCTCTTTGAATAAATATTCTTTAGTTATTTGTTTCCTAGTTGCTAAAAGATAATATCTTAAAAAATTCGGAAATTCTTTTAACCCTATTACATCAATGACTTTTTTCCATTGATCTTTTACTTGTTTTAAATCGGTGTCACTGACGGCAACTAAAGAAAATAAATAATTTTTAAGCAAATCTGTCGAAGTTAATTCAACTCCTCTTGAATTAAGTGTTTCAAACACAGTGTAGGCATTAAGTTCATCTTCAACGATAATTTGAATAAACATCATTAACTCTCCAACAATGTTATTTAAAAATGAAGCATATTGCCAACCTTCTTCCTCAAATAAACCTTCTAATTTATCTGAAAAAAACAGATATGCTTCCCATAAAAGATTTTCGGAAGAACTAAGTTTTTTTATATTGATTGGATCTTTAAATCTGATTAATCTATTTTGAAAAAAACCATTGTTATTCTCGTTTAAAAAGAGCTTACTGGAGTATGTTAATGAAGAAGCGTCTTTATGTCCAATGTATTGAGACATAAGTAATTCTATTCTTTCTTTGTTTGCTTCTGGCTCTATGCCTCTATCAATAAGATTTTGTATAGAGTTTATTACTGATAAAATTAAAATTGATAAAGTTGTAAAGCGTTGTTGTCCGTCAATGATTAAAAATTCTTTACTATTATTACTTTGCAAGACAACTGATCCCATATAATGTGGGCTCATATTATTTTTAGCAATTTCAATATCATTCCATAAATCTTCCCAATTATCCTTATTCCAAGAATAATCTCTTTGAAATTGCGGTACTTTATATATTTTCCCACTCCCGAAAATTTCATTAAGATTCACCGTCTTAGTATCTAATAAACTACCTTTTGACATTGTTTAAATTTTTTACAGAACTACTTTAATTTACTTGAATTCTTACGTTATATGTTATTTCCGCTAACGCTTTAGAATGCGCAATATAACTAATTTTCACCTAAGTAAATTATCTACAAATAAAGATCTTATTATACAACGTTTTCTGTCATCTTTAGTCTGATCATCATCCATTATAAAGAATTTTGTATGTAACTTCATATTAAGAACTGCGCAATAAAAACATTTAGCACCTAAGACAGAACTCTATATTTTTAACAACCTGATACTTTAACAAAACTTACTCTATCAAAACTCTGCCAAAAACCATTTATTTAAATAAAATTTATAACTGATGAAAACGAGAAAATTGCCTTTAAACAAGAAATAGCAACTATTTACAGCTGCTCTTATGTCAGCTGAGAGAGCGAGATTCGAATCTTCTATTACGGTTATTATTATGAAAATTGGGAATGATAAAATTTTTTGAAATTTATGATTAAAAAAATAATAACACGCGGTATTACTGGCAAAATTTAATAAATTTGAAATGGAAGTTCTTATTTATACTATAAACTACTGCCTTAACTGGTGCCTTTAGAAAAAATGAAATATTTAAATTGCTGAAAATTAGCACTTTAACTTCAAAAATATTATCCCAGCGGGATCACCTCTTGGGAGAAGTCCAAAAAATTTAGATTTTTTCCATTTTTTTTAGCTCGTAATTTACTGGAATTCTGATAGATAAGCAAAATTTCTGAATTTATTTTTGTAGTTCGATGTTGTGTACGTCAAATACCAAAAATTCAGCGAACATCGAACCAATTTTCATACGTTTTTCTTGAATATTGCCGTTTTCATAGCGTCTATCGATGTTTGCGACCTTTTTTAGTACTGATGCTACTAAGTCTTTAATTTCCGTTCCAAACTGATCCGATATTTGCTTGTTTTACATCTTCATTTTGATTTTCTAATAAGTTAAAGCAATCCTCCTGTAAATAAGGTTAATAAAACACTTTAGATAGAAACATTTCTTCACATGGTAAATTTTTTATAAACATAAGGAAAATAATTATATCTTAGAGATAACTAATTACATAAAAGAAACTTAATTATGTTTAATAAACTGTCTTTTTCAAGAAGGGAAACAGATTTATCTAAGGTCATTAGTTATTATTTCTCAATGACTAATGTAAATTATACTGTTTTAAATCTTCAAGAAATAATCGATAATCATGTAGATAATCAGCATTCACAGTTGTTACCGATAATGAAGGTGGGCAACTCAGTTATTTAGATCCTATAAGTAATAAAATAGCAACAATTCCTTTGCCTGATTTTGAGAAAATGGATAAAGAAATTATTTTACTGTTGGATGCGGAACACAAGAAAGATGAACCTAACTACACTCATAATTTTGTAAAGATGAAAAGATTTCATTAAAAAACTTGAATCTAAATGAGGTAGAACAATTATCTCGTGAACAATTGAAAAATGTTTTGGGAGGCGAAGTTGAAACAACTGGTGGATGTTGCGTGCATACTGAGGGTTGGACTCAATCTCAATGTGACTATGGAAGAGATCAAGCTCAAGAAGTAGCTGATCAACTAGCATATGAGCATGATAGAAGAATGTTTTGGTGCTGTGTTAGCTGCTAAATTTTAATGTTTTTAGAAAATCGAGCGAAAATTATTTTGCTCAATTATTTCATTTTAAATAAAATTTATTTTTTTGTATGCCTAGGGTTTATAAACTAATTCTATTCCTATCCTTTTTGAATCTTGTTTCTTGTACTGGTAATTCCGGAAAGGAATCAGGAAATGCTATGGATGTATCATCACATAAAAAACCTACAACAAGTCCAACAATTAAACTTGTATTAGGAATCAAAGATGATAAAATCAAGCATTTAGATTTAAATTTCATTATGCATGATTCGCTGTTTTTTGGCACTCCATTTAAACTAAGCGATACTTTATCCATTGATTTAATGAGTAACAATAGCTTTCTTATTTTATCTGATAAAAACCAAATTCCTATAAAAGTTTCTGCTGGCGACTCAATCTATTTTACAGCATCTGAGGTGACTGGTTCTATTGTTGTTCGGAGTAGTAATAAGCAGAATAATGAATTTATACAATTTATACATGAGGTCACCAGGAAATATGGTGCACTTTTTCCTTTTATTTTAGATTTACCCTCTCAACAAAGAAAAGTAAATGTAGCGAGCAATATCATTCTTGTTGAAAAGGAAATAAATAAGCTTAAGCAGGACCGCTTAGAATTTCTTAAAGTCTATAATGAAAATTATTCAATGTCAGATATAGTTTTCGAGGAGTTACAGAGATTTATTGAATTGGCAACAATTAATGATTATATCATATTATATCAAAATAACAGACGATTGTTAGAAGCGAGTAATCTCTTGACTTCAAAATTAATTGATGTTTCATCTAATGCTAAAAAAATAGGATTTCAAGGTAGTTTTCCTTATTATTTTGTTTATAGTAATCTAGTGGATTTGGCTGCTAATATTCCCGATTTTTTAGATAGTAAAGCTAAATTCGACAATTCGATAGCTTATATTAATAAACACGTGGATGCTGAAACCAAAGATTTTCTGTTGTCTCGGTATACCTATCGTGCTATTATGAATGATATTATATCCTTAGATCAATCTTCAAAATATGTGGAGCAAGGAATGCCGTATTCTAATTTTTTAAAGAAAAAGGTAATCATGTTAGCTAATAAACAGCAATTATTGGCGAATGATAATTATTTTAACATCAAATCGAACAAATCTTTATTACTGAAAAATATATTAGATGCCCATAAAGGGAAAGTAATATTGGTTGATTTTTGGGCAAGTTGGTGCCAGCCTTGTATTGCAGAGTTTCCCAATTCAAATGAGTTACTAGAAAAGTTCTCTGATAAAGAGTTTTCCATACTTTATTTTTCTATTGATCAAGATTTAGATAATTGGAAACATGCTGTCGAAAAATATAAACTCAATAAAGGAAACAGTTATCTAGTAGGTGAGAATAACAAATTTATAAAGGAATTACAATTGAAATCAATCCCTCGATATGTATTGATAGACAAGCATGGAGGTATTTCAGATGCGAATGCACCGCGTCCAGGATCAAAGGAGATATTAAGTAAAATTAGTTCTTTACTAAAGAATTAAAAAATTGGCAGAACTCTTTGATGAAGAAATACAAGATGAAAAGAATTTATTTTACCAAATAATGATTGCTGGAGCCTATATAGATGAAATTAGTAAGGGAACTAAACTTACGGAAAAACAGCAATTTGATATTTTGAATTTTTCACTAAATAATGAAATTATCAATTATGTTTTTCACTATAACGACCTAATTTCGAAAGAGAAGGAAAGCAATGCAAATAAGTACTATTTGAATTTCGATCAATCTAATGAAAATGTATTTGAAGAAATTTTAAAGAAGTACAAAGGAAAGGTTGTTGTTGATTTTTGGACAACTTGGTGTGGTCCTTGTTTAGAAGCATTTAATCAAAGTAAGACTGTTAAAAATGAATTTTCAGAAAATGATGTAGTTTTTGTCTGTCTTACGGACGAAAGTTCAGATAAAGATAAATGGAATGAATTTGTTAATTATTTGGACGGTGAACATTATTATTTATACACTCAGCAATTACGAAAGGTGAATGATGAATACAATATCAAATTACTTCCAAGTTATTTGATATTTGGGAAAGATGGAAGGCTCGTTGAAAAGTCTTTAGGTTCATATATGGGTACCAGTAAATTAATTGAGTGGATAAATAAAGAGTTGAATAAGTAGTTTATTGCATCTTTTGTCATATAATAATTTAAATTCCAAATCGAACAATCTTTATTACTGAAATCCATATTAGATGCTCAGAAAAGTTCTCTGATAATGAGTTTACCATCCTTTATTTATTTTTAAATAAAGATTTTGAGATGGTAATCAATAACATTTTCATGGAAAAGATTCAACTACATTGGGCAGTATATAAATCAGAAAAAGCCAAATCATATAAATCATTTAACTAATGATGAAGCTAAAAAACAATGCTACAATATATGTTTTGTCAACAAGGTATTGTTAAAAGGGTCATTTATTTTCCACAAAATTCTTGAATTTAGTCAATATTGTATTTATAAATTCCTCTTGTATATCTATTGGGGTTTTAGATTCAGGCTCAAACGTTTCTATTATAGTCACCTGTTTTCCTTCGGTTTTAAACAAAATTTGTGAAGGTCTATTATCATCTCCTAAAGTCTCAATTAACTCATTTACAATAATATTCGTGTATTGTCCTTTGTAATTAAACCCATCTGTTTCACCGATATTCCCCATCCGATAATCAAATTTTCCACCAACTTTTAGATTATTTTCAATTTCTTGACATTTCCAATCTGAAAATGGGATGTTCCATTTCTCAATTGAATAATTGTCATTCCAATGAAACCATATTTTATCTATTTCAGAATTAATTTTAATAATACAGGTTAACTTTTTCATTTTCTTATTTTTTTTTAATTAACTAACTTAAATGAAGTTTCCAAATAACAACTTATCATATGACAAGAAAGTACATTTTGAAATCTTCAGATCCATTGCGAAAGAACTTTGAACAACTAAAGCAGCAATTAATTATTAACAAATTATGCAAAATGAACATAAAAAATGAACTAATCTACGTAAAATCAAGGATTCAGATAGTTGCCTAATTTCGGAGACATTGAATAATTCCACTGTATTTTTTTCTAATATTAAGGTCAATCTTATGAGATGGAAATGATTGCTCCATCTTCCATGAAATTCAGGATGCTGTAAAGCATGAGCGTCAACACTCAGGAATCTAAAAATATGATTTTCAATAACATTAAAATCTAATTGTTCAAGTGAGTAACACAACCTAAAACACCTTGCTCAAATTCACCACCACAGAATTGGTATTTTCCAAAATTTAGCAACTTTATTCCATTTTTTTCACCTTGGTCTGAGAAATCTTTCATTTAACAAAGTATTTTGAAATGTATATTTTTTAATTTATTTCTCACTTGAAAGTAATAAGACCTTGTAGTAAATGAGTTTTGCAACAACGGCAGTCTTGCGATGTTTTAATATTTCATTACACACCAACAAATAAGCCAAATAATTCTTTTATATTCTTCGGGATTCATAGCAATATTTAATTCATCTAAAAAATTCAGCGTAGTTGGCCTTTGAGGATATCTGTATTTCGCCAAAAAGCATTTGAGTATTTTGTTCAATTGCTGTTCTCCTATTTCTTCGGAAAGTTTTACGATTACAATTGCTCCTTTGGAATAGGAGATATGTGTATTTTCAGGTGTTACTTTATACAAAGGTTGTTCTTTATACAATCCTTTTTCAGATTGGTAAATCTGTTTGTGGATTTCTAACTGTTTTTTCATTGCTGCTTCGCCATAATTTTCTTTGTAGAGCATCATTTCGGTATACATAGCCAATGATTCGGTAAGCATTACGTCGCCTTCCCAATCATCGAGCGAAATTTGATTATTGCCCCACCAAAAACGGGAAAGCGCGTGTGCTATTTTTCATGAAGATAAAGATGATCTTGTTAATTATAATTCTTCTTCTAAACACCAAAAACTATTTAAGAAATTGGATAAATTAGATAAACTCAAAAATTTAGATCATAGCGATCTAAAAAATAAATAACAGTAAATAAGAAACAGGAACCATAAATCGAACACACGATGAACAGACTTGAGCAATATTTTGACAGCAGTGGAAGCCAGGCTTGGGATAATTTGGTCAATTGGGCAACAGAGACCTATTGGACAAATTCAGTAAGTCAAAGACTTTTAGTTAAGACTTTGAAGAACCATTCCGAAATAGCCAAGGTGATATATGCAAGATTGGGAGAAGATAGTCTGAATTGGATTCAGAAAAAGGTTCCCGCACTTGATAATCTAACCCCTTTAGCATGTCTTGAAACTCCTGAATTGATAAAAAGATTAAAAGAAGCACTGTGTAGAATGGATATCTAGTTTTTAGGATTCGAAAATACGTTCGGAGTTTTTTTAATAATTGGTATTCAAGTTGTAGGCGTAATTAGGATACTATCCTAAAAGATAACAAGCCTATTTTAAAGATTATTTAAAGCTGCTGTAAAGCTTGTTTCACAGTGTCCTTGTTAGGCTTAGAAACGGGTATTTTTTCTCCAGTCGTTAAGAGTAGAATACCACCATCTTCTTTTAACCAACTTTTAACGTGTTTGGGATTTACTAAATGGCTTTGGTGGGTTCTTAAAAATCCGTTGGGACGTAGTAAATCCGCATATTCTTTAAGTGATTTAGAAACCAATATTTTTTCATCATTCGAAAGAAAGAAGTGTGTATAAGTATTGTCTGCTTCACACCTTATTATTTCTGATAAATTAACATACCTTATTTCGCTTTGCATCGGTAGGGCAATTTTGCTAGCGTTAGTTTCTGGCTTTTTTAACTGTTGCAGTAAAAAATCGAGTTGCGAAGCTTGTATTTGGGTTGCGAATTTTTGTCCAGCTTTATCTACCGCATTCCTCAACTCATCAATATCAATAGGCTTTAACAGATAATCTAAGGCCGCAAACTTTACAGCTTGTATCCCATATTGATCGTAAGCAGTAACAAAAATAACTTCAAAATTACGCGTTGGAAGTAATTTTAATACATCAAAACCTGTTTGATCGCCCATTTGGATATCCAAAAAAACTAAATCTGGCAAATGTTTTTCGACAACATCAACAGCGTCACTTACATTTTGTGCTGTAGCTACTATAACGACCTGTGGACAGTGCTTTTCTAGCAATGTCCTTAGGTTTTCTAAGTTGGAAATTTCGTCATCTATTATAATTGCTCTCATTATATTATAGCCAATCGGTTAATGTTAAGGTCACTTTGGTTCCGTTAGTGGTTGATTGGACAGCTAAGATAAAGCGATTTTCTTTATAAATGCTATTCAATAATGTTATCCTACTGTCGCTTAATTGAAGCCCCAAGCCATTATTCTTTTTCTCAATATCAAAACCATTTCCATTGTCGGTGACCGTCAATATCAAATCATTTTCCTGTCCAGTAAATGAAACTATAATTTTTCCATCATTTGCTTTTTGCGATATGCCATGCTTCACTGCATTTTCTACAAAGGGTTGTAGCAACATACTTGGTATTTCAATATTATCTAAATCTAAGTTTTCGGACTGACTGATTTCGTATATAAAGCCGAACCTCAATTGCTCCATTTGTAGATAATCGTCCAGTAAAATTTTTTCTTGTGATAAGCTAATGAGTTCTTTATCATCAAGTACATTACGCGTTAACCGAGCAAATTTAGAAAGATACTTATTGGCATTGTCTATTTCGTTTTTGTTCATTAAATTTTGAATCCCAGAGAGAGCATTAAACAGAAAATGAGGGTTTAATTGGGAACGAATGGAGTTAAGTTTGAGCTTTGCCATATTTTTTTGCTCTTCTTTTTCTGACAACTTTTTCTGGTTTCTTTTTCTGATAAAGTAGAATATAACAAGAAAAAACAAACCAAGAAAAAGTGCTACGATAAGGATATAAATCAAGGCTTCTTTTTTGGTATAGCTTTCTTCATCTAAAGTGATAGCGATCGTATATCTGGCCGTATATTTTTCTATCTCCTCTGGGGAAATATCATATTTTAGATAATCACTATTATGGAAACGATCCCATCCAATCAATGGCTGAATGATAATCTCATAATCTCCGGATTTTTTGAAAATGCTTCTGTCAATCTTTACATAAGGTGAAAGCTTACCTGCTTCATTAAGATAACCGCCATACAGCCAGGAATTGGATTCAAAGATTATTTTACCTGTTTTCTTATCTTTTATGGAGGTGTAGTACAGATAATCAATATCCGACTTGTCTTTCACAATAGTCAGTTCATCGTCTTTTTCATTGAAAGTGAAATCTATTCTTTCATTTGGCCGTATTATACGATTGTAGTCAACGCCTTTGTCGGTAGAAAAACGCTTTGCTAAGATTTCGATTTTTGCTCTCGGGATAGGTTTTCCATAAAACACATTTTTGTAAACATCCTGCGGTCTTTGGATGTCATACGTTAGTATTGTAATGGTTTTCTCTTTTATAGGAAAAACACCAAGTGTGGTGGAATCGCGTACTTCGTCTTTCCATTCATCGTCTTTCCTGATGACATCGTGTAGTTGCTCTTTACTGATCGGCTTGTTTACTACTACGGGTTTATTATCCTCCAAGATAGTGTACCGAAAGTTCTGCGGATTCTCTGTCTTTTGAAAATACATTTGGACACTTACATGGTTGACTTCCGGCAAATAATTAAAAGAGGTGTTGGGTTGATTTGGAAATTTATTGCCATAATAGACATTGTTTGCTCCACTATCCACATGCATATTCAATCTTCCACCAGCAGCGTAGTTGATATAGTGGCTGATGCCTTTTTGTGCATTTACTGAAGATAGCGTGATGATAAAGCTAAGAAATGTGAAGATAATCTTTTTCATGGTGTTGCGTTTAATTTTCATCAAACTTGTCACAATAATAGCAAAACAAAAACCATAAAACAGCAAAGGCCGTGTTTGAAATAGTCAATATAGTGTTTTGTGCAGTATTTGAATATTGTAAAAGAGAATGAAGGATAAAATCAAATTGGATTTGGTCAACTTCATCAAATGACATGAATTTTGAGTATTTTTTCCTATTTAGGTCTATATAAGTTTAACATGCGATTTATCTGATTTTTATTTTTCACATTTGTTTATGGACCCTACGATAGACTATATTGATGATTTATCACCAATTGAGAATTATGACGAATTTGGTAATCTATTAGCCAAAAAAGCAACTCCTTTGGTAGAAAACTGTGATATAGTTAGCTATTTTGCACCGAAAATTGAAGCCATGAAATCTTTTTCATTGGGCATATACCAATGGTGTATCGTTGATTTTGCTGATCAGAAACTCTTTGAAATAGGTGGTATGATTGAAGAAATGACTGGTAAGCCATATGAATATTGGAAAGGATTACCTGCCGAGAGGTATGTTCAAGAGTTAGCTTTACCCGATCATATTCCTATGTGGATGTCTTATATTGAATATATTTACACCTATATATTAAATAATCAGTCTAAAAAATTTCGTCCACATATTTATTTGAAAATGAAAAATAAGGATGGTGTTTTCAGGAATGTCGTAATGCAAATTTTAGACTGGAAATTTGAAGCAAATGGAGGTGTAAGATATTGCTTATGCCAAGTCACTGATATAGCTCATTTAGAAGTAGATTATTTACCTCAGTTATCCATTTTAATTTTAGAAGGAAAAGAATGTAAATTACTAAAGAGCTTGCCGTTGAAAATTGAACCTGAATATGTTGAAATAGTTCAGCTTTCTAAACGAGAACTTGAAGTTATACAACTTCTTTCTTTGGGATTTACCAGTAAAATAATTGCCGACAGATTAAGTATTTCAAAAAATACTGTCGAGAACCATCGCCAAAGGCTATTAAGAAAAACCAATTCTTATACTAGTAGTCAATTGATTACATACGCCATCAACCATAGCCTGATTTAAAATTAGTGATTTATCACTATTGTCCGCTGAATTCTATGTAGATATTTTTGTTGTGTAGAAATAACCAATTTATACAACTAATTATCTAGCTATGAAGACACTAACAATTTTTATTACTCTGATTTTCATTACTGCTTTCGGTGCATCTGCTCAATTGTTGGATCGCTTAGGTAAACGGGTAGAAAATAAGGTAAAACAGCGGGTTGATCGCAAAGTAGACAAAGCAGTAGATAAAGGATTAGATAAGGTTGAGGAGAAAATAGATAAATCTACTAAGCCAGATCAAACGAAGTCTTCAAAAACGCAACGTTCTGATTCAGCAAATCCTGAAAATCACCTTATTTCATCAGATTACGATTTTATACCAGGGGATGAATTGCTATTCTATGATGATTATTCCAATATTTCATTAGGTGATTTTCCAAATAGATGGAATACCAATAGTTCTGGGAAAATCGTTAATATTTCATCTCATCAAGGTAATTGGCTATTAGTACCGGATAACACAATTAGTTTCCCGGAACTAGGGAAAGCACTTCCTGAAAATTTCACCATTGAGTTTGATTTATATTATCCGGCAAATAGCACAAGGCCACCTGTTACTTTTGGGTTTTCAGAAGTCAGTAATCCTGCAAAACAATCTATAAAAGGCAAGAAAATTTTTTACTTCCAGATTTCTCCGAGTGTGGGCGAGAATATAGGATATTCTACAAGTTTGTATTCCGGAAAAGAAACAACAAGAGAGTGGGAATCCAATAGAAACGCTGGAAAAGTCAATCATGTTAGTATAGCTGTGAATGGGCAAAGAATTCGGTTATATGTAGATACCGAAAAATTATTTGATTTACCCCGTGCTATTGATTTTCCTACCTTAAGAAACAATTTCCATTTCAGATCAGCAGATTTGATACCTAAGCCAAAAGATGGTTTTTACGTTAGCAATTTTCGAATTGCAAAAGTTACTAAAGATTTGAAATCTGCTCTAATTAATGATGGTAAACTTAGTACTGTAGGTATTTATTTTGACAGTGGTTCAGATAATATTAAACCTGTTTCTTACAATTTATTGAATGAAATAGGTGTCTTGATAAAGAATGAATCATCATCAATATTTGATATTGTCGGTCATACAGATTCAGACGGAAGTACACAATTAAATCAAAATTTGTCTTTACAGCGAGCTGAAGCTGTATGTCAATATCTAATCAAAAATTTTAATATTCTTAAGAATAACCTAAACCCAATAGGTAAAGGTTCTGCAGAGCCTTTGGCAAGTAACTCTACTACGGAAGGAAAAGCGCAAAATAGGAGAGTTGAATTCATCAAGAAATAATAGCTAATCAAAAAATCTAAATATGAAAAAGATAACTCTACTAATTGTAACTATAGGATTAATTCTAAGTTGCAACAATCCGGATCAAGTGGGTGAGGAGGATTTGTTTTGTACATCAGGGGCTTCCGTATTAACTATTGATGACAGTAATGTATCTACGACTATAAAAAATAAAATCTATCAACCAGTATCTGGATCATCAATTATCCATATTAATCATTCAGATTATAATTCTGCTGGACGGATGGTAATTATTCCCGTTGCCTTCAGTGATTTGTCTGCAAATAATAGGGTAACTTCCGAAGTGATTGATCAGGTCTTTTTTAGTAGCGGAACTGGGAGTATAAAAGATTATTTCTATGAAAACTCCTGGGGACAATTTAATTTAACTAAAGCAGGGGCATCTAATTTAGTTAACATTAATAGGCCTAGGGATTATTATACTCCGGCTTCTGTCCGGGACTACACTCAAAACCCACAATTATATAAAGATATCTGTCAATTATCTAGTATAAATTGGGCAGAAATAGATCGGAATAACGATCGTATTATCACACCTAATGAAGCATTAATTGTACTTGTTTTTGCGAATGGAGGGGCAGGAGCCTGTAGGCCAAATGAAGTTTCTATCAGCTACAATGGTCAAACTTATCGAATTAGAAATCGCTTTGTAATCGTAGATTGTACAAAATCAAATGATCCGCGTGAAGGAATAGAAACGTTTTTTTATAATTATTCAACGATGTGGCATGAATTGGCTCATGGTTTCTTTGGATTGCCAGATCGCTATGGTGAGTATGCCGGAGGTGGTACAGGAGGTTTTTATGACATCATGGATGGTCATTACAGTAGAATGCATATTACAGTGGTAGATAAAATGAAAATAGGATGGATTAAGCCAAAGGTATTACTTCCGGCAAGTCAAAGAATTCAAAGAGGATTGCGCTGCTATTCTTTTTCCAATATCGAAAGTCATCCATCAGCAGTTGTCCTTTATAGTGCTGGCGCTCCAAATGAATGTTTTGTTATTGAAAACAAAAGTAGAAGTGGTTCAGCAAGAGATTTTAATTCAGGGATGCCTAGTGAAGGTTTGGCTATATGGTGGACTGATTTAAATAGTGGAGCGATACGATTAATCGATGCGAGTAAAATAGCAAGCAATATGCGGATAAAACCCCTTGATTATGGTATTCCCACAGAAAATGGTTTATTTCAATTTAATACAGGAGATAACCCTACAACACCTATCTTATTAAGAAACCAGAATGATCAACTCATTTTTACTTTAAGAGCAATATCACCTGTTGGTACTAACATGCAAGTAGAGTTATAGAGTTGACCATATCTTTTTACTTTGTCTTGTATAAGAAAGTGTACTAATATGTTATATTAATATCTACATCATATTTCATCGCCGGGTAATTTAATATCCGGCGCATTAAAGCCATCTGTCCGCATAAATAATCCTCTCTACCGACACACATTCCAATAAAATTCAATTTGTCTTCTTTAATAAATGGAATTTGCATATTTATTTCAAACATTTCTGCCAGTTTTTCATCATCGACCTCCAATAATGCCTGATAGACTTTGGATGAAATACTGTGAAAATTATCTTCTAATTGTTTTAATGTAGGGTATTGCGTATCCGGATTAAGTGCTTTTCCCATAAAAAAGAGATCCTGATAAGGATCATTCTCATTAACATCTAATACATGTGCAATACCATATCGCACGTTTACAAAATTTCCAGCCATCCAAACGAAGTGATTGGTTTTGTTGTCAATGCGTTTAAGTGCATCGTCTTCTGAAACACCCTCTAAGACATTAAAAAAAGACTGTGTATGCATTCGATATGCAGGAATGATAATATTTAATTGCGTTGATTTAGCTTTGTCCATGATCTTTATAGTTTATTTGGTTAATCAAAATTAAATCAATTTACTGAGCTAATACTTGACATATGGCAAGTTTTGACAAGCATCGCTTAATTATATATATTTTCTCGCTTATGCTATGTGTAACATTATCTTATTGTTTTTATGTCAGATTAAATCATTAATTTAGATATGTAACCAATTAGCAATCCTATGAAAACTCTTTCATACCGTTTTCCGCAACTCCACAGTATTCTCTTTCTTATTATCTTTTGCTGTTCCACCATCGTTGGTTTTGCTCAAACTTCATCAAAAGAAGATCAAAGAATTATAAAGCTATATAATGAAGGAAAAAAGGAATATGATAATGGAATGCTTGATCATGCCTATACAAAATTTAATGAGATCTTAAAATTGAAGAAAATTGATTCTGTTTATTTAAGCTTGGCAAAAATCCATAACAAAGAGAAGGATTATGAGAAGGGAATGGAAATGATTAATCTTGCTTTTAATATGAAGCCTGAAAACCGCGTTGAATATTTTCGAACCCGTTCAGACTTATTTGCAGGATTAGAAAATTACCAAGCTGCTATTAAGGATTATGATTCCGTATTAATTATTAAGGTAGATTGTCCCGACTGTTTTATAAAAAGAGGTGAACTTTCGATGAACATCGGTTCATTTGATGAGGCCATTAAGTATTTTTCAAATGCTATTGAACTTTCAGATACATTGTCAATTGCCCACTTAAAAAGATCTACAGCTTATGTTCTCAAACAGGATATGGAGAGTGCTTTTAAAGATGCTGAGCAATCTACGGCGTTAAATCCCAATAATATGGAACCCTATCAAATAAAAGGGCTTATTTATAGTTTGTCACGGGATTACCCTTCAGCAATTGCTGAATTAACGAAGGCAATTTCGATAGAT
>Ga0308157_10003597_pt1 | contig 22164 bp, 18 predicted proteins | sample PhyBR1_FD_201035 | JGI IMG/M metagenome (GOLD analysis project Ga0308157, IMG submission 201035) | Phyllosphere microbial communities from UC Gill Tract Community Farm, Albany, California, United States - DLSLB.R1 | ecosystem: Host-associated > Plants > Phyllosphere > Unclassified | place: USA...
GATGGCCACGATCTCGATGTCGTTGCCGAAGTTCAACACTGCCGAACGCAGCACATTGCGCCCGATGCGACCGAAACCGTTGATGCCGACCTTGATTGCCATGTTCACAAGCTCCTGCAGCCGCAAACCCGTTGCGGCGGGGGGTGGAAGGGGGCGTCATTCTAACAGGACCGGCAGCGCCCCCGGGGCCCGCAAGCGTGGGGCCCGGCACGGCCAGTTGGCGACCAACGCTTGCCGGCAGCTGAGCGCAGGCTGAGTGCAAACGCGTGTTTGATCAGGATCAAGGCGGTCCCAGCGCGGCGCGGGAACACTGGCGCCACCTCCACAAGCAACGGAATTCCACATGCGCAAGACCTCCACCCTGCTGCTCTCCGGCCTGGCCGCCGCCCTCACGCTGGCCGCCGCACCGGCCATGGCCCAGTCCAAGGGTGATTGGACCCTGGGTGTCGGCGTGCACGCTGTCGACCCGACCTCCGATGCCGGCGACCTCAATGGCGCGGCGCTGGGTCTGGGCGCGCTGTCCACCAAGGTCGACAGCGACGTCAAGCCGACCGTTACATTTGAATACTTCGTCGCCGACAACGTCGGTATCGAAGTGCTCGCTGCCCTGCCGTTCAAGCACGAAATCAGCATCGACGGCGTCGGCAAGGTCGGCGAAACCAAGCAGCTGCCGCCGGTGGTCTCGCTGCAGTACCACTTTGCCAACAGCAGCAAGGTCACCCCGTTCGTCGGCCTGGGCGTGAACTACACCAAGTTCTTCAGCACCGACAGCAAGGGTGCGCTGGAAGGCACCAAGCTGAAGCTGGAAGATTCCTGGGGTCTGGCAGCGCACGCCGGCCTGGACTTCGCCGTCAGCGACAAGGGCGCCCTGCGCGTGGACCTGCGCTGGGCCGACATCGATACCAAGGTCAAGGTCAACGGCAACAAGCTCGGCACCGCCAAGATCGATCCGCTGGTCTACGGCGTGGCTTACGTCTTCAAGTTCTAAGCACCCCCAACGGTGCCAACAGCGTTCCGCAGCATGCTTGCCCCGGCCTGGTGCCGGGGCCTTTTTTTCCCGCCAGGGCAGACACCTGCATTCGACCCGCGCGCCGGCTTCATGCTTCGGCGCTCGCCAGCGCAATTGCCTGGCGTCCGCGTCCACAGGGTGCCCCAGCGCGGGGATAGCGCGCGGAACGTCATCAGCCACATGAGGCGGGTCGGGCAAGCGCAGCGCACCGGGCTGAGGACCCGCTATCTGCAACCTCCCGGCTGACCTGCCCCGGGTGCGCAGAGCTTGCCCGGGCTACGGCGAGGAGATGCCGTGTCTGCTGGCCTGAAGGTCTCTCATCGCGGAGAGGAACGCGCCGTTTTCCTTTCACGCGCCTGCGGCCATATCCGATCAACCGACCGAGCCGGCGCATCGTTAAGATAGCGGCAATGAAGAACACCGCACTCCTTTCGGCCAGCCTCGTCCTGGCTCTTTCGCTTGCATCCGCCGACGCCCTGGCCTGGGGCGCGCAAGGCCACCGGCTGGTCGCGCGGGTGGCCGAGCCCGCGTTGAACACCACAGCCAAAGCCGAGATCGACCGCCTGCTCGCCCTGGAGCCCGGCGCCACCCTGAGCAGCATCGCGCCCTGGGCGGACCAACTGCGCAAGGAAGACCCCGACCTGGGCCGCCGTTCGGCCAGCTGGCACTACGTCAACATGGCCGAGGACGATTGCGTCTACCAGCAGCCCCGACATTGCGTCGACGGCAACTGCGTGGTCGAGGCATTGAAGGCCCAGGCGGCAATCCTGGCTGATCACGCCAAGCCTGACAGCGAGCGGCTGCAGGCATTGAAGTTCGTCGTGCATCTCGTCGGCGACCTGCACCAGCCCATGCATGCCGGCTATGGCCATGACCGCGGCGGCAACAATTACCAGGTCCAGTACGACGGGCGCGGTACCAACCTGCACTCGGTCTGGGACAGCGGCATGTTTTATCAGCTGCACCTGAGTGACGATCAGTTCCTGTCACGCCTGCAGGCGCTGCCGGCGCCTGTCGGCATTCGACCGCCGTCGCTGCAACAGGATGCGCCGGCATGGGCTGAACAGACCTGCCGCATCGCGACGCGCAAGGGGCTTTATCCGTCCGGCCACAAGATCGGCGAGCGCTATGGCAACACCTGGCGCCCGGTTGCCGAAGCGCAGGTCCGGCTTGCAGGCGAACAACTGGCAGCCCTGTTGAACCAGTTGCTCGGCACACACTGAGCCCCCAATCCTGCGCAGCCGCCCGGCGGTCGCGCAGGGTCACCGCAGGCCATCGCGGCTGCGCACCACCGCTTTGCCCTCCACCACCTCGAAGGTGAACGCGTAAGCCAGGGTTACCGGCACGTTCTCCACCTGTTCGGCGCCCTGGCAATCACTACCGGTGCGGGCAACGCCCTCGACGTAGCTGCACTGGGCTGCCGGCCGGAACTGCCACTGCGCGGTGGCTGCCAACGCCGCCTGCATCAAGCCCGCATTGTCCGCTTCGCTACCCGCAGCGCAGCCAGACTGCGTCAGCAACGGCTCGCTGCGCGTCACCGCCCCCTGCGCATCCACGATCACCCGCACGCACAATGTGGTCGGCGGCAGTGACTGCTGCTGGTAGTTGTCGGGCATCTGCGGCGAGGGCGCGTGCAACGCCTGCGGCATGCGAAACCCCTGGGTTGCCGACAACGAATAGTGAGCTGATGCCGCTCCGCCCTGGGCCGTCTCCTGCTGCAGCATGCGCCGATCAACGTTGTAGGTGTTCGCCGCCGATTCCGGTGCGCTGCGCTGACTCGCGCAGCCGCCCAACAGCAGCAGCAAAAGACCCGATGCCAAGCGCATCTCAGCTACCCGCGGCATCATCGGTGTGCACTACATCCTCATCCATATCAAACCAGATCGGTACCCGCACCTTGCCTGCCATCGGCTTGCCATCCTGCTGCGCAGGGGTAAAACGCCACTGCCGTGCTGCGGCGATCGAGACCGCGTCGAACACACCCTGCGGCTGTGACTCGACCACGCTGACATCCTTGGTTTGACCGTCGGCCCCTACTTCGATCTGCAACACCACCTTGCCGGAAATGTTCTGGTCGAAGGCATTCTTCGGATAGGACGGCGGCGCCTGGTTCTTGCTGCTGATCACCACGGCGGCGGGCTGCGTCGCTGCAGCTGCGGTATCCGGTGTAGCAGATGCAACGGCTGTCGAGGTGATTTCCAGCTTCCATACCGAGCTGCCGTCCGCGGTGGACACCTCGATGCCTGCCGGTACGCCGGGCTTGGTCAGCAAGGTCGGTGAGGACACCAACGCGCCATTGGCCTTCAAGCTGCCTTGCAGGTTCAACAAGCCCCCCTGCGCCGGCTGCAGGACAAACTCCCCGGTCCATTGCACGCCCTTGTCCGAGTTCGTGCTGAACGAAAAAGGCTTGCCGGCGGCTTCGCGCAGCTCGAACCGATGTTCCTGGCCTTCCAGGGTTGCGCGTACGGCAGTCGCATACATCCCGCCCGACGTCGCGCCGGGCGTCGTCGCGACTGCACGCGCCGGCTGCGCAGCCCAGGCTGCGTAGCCGAATCCAGAGAACAACCCTACCGACATCAGCAACATTGCAGCCCACTGTTTGGTGCCGGGCACGGGACGCTTGAGCATGGCGATACGCTCCTTCAAGGGATGGTTATGCCAGTGGCAACCCACCGGCAACAGGGTTGAGGTCAGCCCGGTCTTGAGCATGGCCTCGCCATAACTGCGACGGGCACCCGCTGCCCGCGCAATGACGCGTTCGTCGCAGGACAACTCCTGGTCCTGACGGCTGTACTTCACCGCCAACAGCAGCAACGGGTTGAACCACTGCAGGCAGTGCAAGGATGCAAGCAGCGCATTTGCCACCACGTCGCCACGACGCAGATGGACCTGTTCATGCAGCAGCACCAGTTCCTGCTCTGCCGGCGTGTAGCGCTGCTCAAAGCCCAGCGGCAGCACGATGCGCGGCTTCAGCACACCCATCACCGCAGGCAGACCGCTGACGCTTTGCGCCTGCCATAGGCCGTCACTGCGTTGCTGCAGCGTTCCCAGCCCGCGCTGGAAGCGACGTTGTTGCCGAAACAGGTGCAATGCCACCAGCAACGCACCCGCCAGCCACACGGCCAATATTCCGCCCGGCCAGGCAGGTAGCGGGCTTGTACCGGCCGCAAGCAATTGCCCCACCTGCACCGCGCTGCCGACCGCGTGCATCTGCACCACATCCTTCTGCGGAGCCGGCAGCACTACCACCAGCAAGGCCACTGGCAGCAACAACCACAGCAGATAGGCGGCGCTGGACCCCAGCCATGCACGCACCGGCCGGCGCAGCAGCAGTATCAGCAGCACAGCTGCGGAAAGCGTCAGCGTGGAGGTCGCCAGCAGCGATAACAGGTCAATGCTGCTCATCGTCCAGCTCCTCCAGCAGTCGGCGCAGTTCGGCCACGTCATCGCGGCTCAGCCGCTGGTGTTGGTTGAAGTGCGCTACCAGCGGCGCCACCCGGCCATCGAACAGCCGGTCGAGCAGGCTGCTGCTTTCCTCCAGCAGCCAGGCGTCGCGCTGCACCAACGGCGAGTACAGATAGCGGCGGCCGTCCTTGCTCGCACTGATCGCCCCCTTGTTGAGCAGCCGGTTCAACAGGGTCTTGACCGTGGCCTCCGCCCATTCATTGCCACCGGGCAGGCGCGTCATTACTTCGTCGGCAGACAATGGATGCTGCCCCCATAGCACCTCCATCACCACCGCTTCGGCCTCGCTGATCCTGATCATCGTTTACGTCTGTAATTTTTATCGATTACACGGGTAAACGAAACGCCTGTCAAGACCCCTTCAGGTGGTTCAGCGGCACCGTGCTGTAATGCCGGCAACCCCGCAGATACCGGACACCATGCCCCATCACGTGACCGACCTCGATGCCGCCGTGGATTGGCTGCTGAGCAATACCCAGGGACCCCTGCGCATCGGTGCGCCTTTGGCGTTGGGCAAACCCCACCGCCTGCTCAATGCGTTGTATGCGCGCATCGAACACGACCCGGCGCGGCCGCTGCAGCTCTACACCGCGCTGTCGCTCAATCCACCGCAGGCCAAGGGCGATGGATTGGAAGCGCGCTTCATGCGCCCATTCGTGCAACGCCACTTTGGCGATGACTTCCCCCGCCTTGCCTATGCCGACGCCATCGCCCGGGATGCGCTGCCGGCGCATATCCAGGTGGAAGAGTTCTACATGCAGTCCGGCGCGCTGCTGGCTTCGTCGCAGGCGCAGCGCAGTTACACCAGCCTCAACTACACCCATGCCGCCGATGCCGTGGCCCAGCGCGCGCCGCACGCCATCGTGCAGAAGGTAGCCTATCGCGAAGGCAATGCGCGCCTGTCCCTGTCCTGCAACAACGACATCACCCAGGACACGCTGGATGCGATCGCCGCGCGCGGATTGCCCAAGCCGCTGCTGATTGCAGAGATCGATCCGCAGCTGCCCTGGCTGGGTGGCAGCGCCACAGTCGATATGGATTTCTTCGACCTGATCATCAGCCCACCGGCACCCTATCCGCGCCTGTTCGGCCTGCCGCGGCAACCGGTCACTGACGCCGACTACGCCATCGGTTTGTATGCCAGCACCCTGGTGCGCGATGGTGGCACCCTGCAGATCGGCATTGGCACCCTGGCAGACGCACTGAGCCACGCGCTGGTGCTGCGCCACACCGACAACGCGCGCTACCGGCAGATCCTGCAGGCGCTGGACCCGCAACTGGCCGAACACCCGCTGGTGCGCGAAGCCGGCGGCCTGGGGCCTTTCGAAGTTGGCCTGTACGGCTGCAGCGAAATGCTCAACGAAGGATTCCGCAAGCTGGTGCAGACCGGCGTCATCTGGCGCAAGGTACACGACGATCTGGGCCTGATGCAGCGACTTGCCGATGGCACTGCCAGCAAAGGCGACCACGGCCGGTTGGCACGCGAGGGCGAGTACCTGCATGGCGCGTTCTATCTGGGCTCATCCGAGTTCTACGACTGGCTGCGCAACCTGCCCGAGGCCGAATGCAGCGCCATTGGCATGCGCCGCATCAGCGAGATCAACCAGCTGTACGGCGGCAATGAAGCGCTGGAACGACTGCAACGCCGCGATGCACGCTTTTTCAACTCCTGCATGATCGCCAGTGCACTCGGCGCGGCCGCTTCCGATGCATTGGAAGATGGCCGGGTGGTTTCCGGCGTCGGCGGGCAGTACAACTTCGTGGCCATGGCCCACGCCCTGCCGGACGCACGCAGCATCCTGATGTTCCGTGCTGTGCGACAGGATGCGGGCAAGCTGCAATCCAACATCCGCTGGAACTACGGCAACACCACCATCCCGCGCCACCTGCGCGACGTATTCGTCAACGAATACGGCATCGCCGACCTGCGCGGGCTGACCGACGAGGACTGCGTGATCGCCATGGCCGGGATCACCGATGCGGCTTTCCAGCCGGAACTGCTGGCCCAGGCCAAGACCTCAAAAAAACTGGCTACCGCATTCACCGCCGCGCCACAGTGGCAACAGAACCGCGCCGATGTACTGCGCGCGGCGCTGGCCCCGTTCCGCGCAGATGGCAGCCTGCCCGACTATCCGCTGGGCAGCGACTTCGACGCCGTCGAACAGGTCCTGCTGCGTGCCCTGGGCTGGCTGAAATCGGCCACCAGTACGCCACTGGGAAAACTGCGCACGGTGCTGGAGGCAGTGCGCCAACCCGGTGCAGACAGCGATGCGATCTATCTGCAACGCATGGACCTGGAACGTCCCGTCGGGCTGAAGCAGCAACTGGACGCAAAACTGCTGCGACTGGCCTTGGCGCGCACAGCGTCCCCGTTCCCGCAAGGCACACGCATTTAACCGGGCTTTCACCGATGCCCCTGCTATCTTCGCCGGCCCTCACTTACAGCTCCGGCGAGATACATGGGTCTTTTTGGTTTCCTGCGCAAGGACGGCAAATCAGCTGGCAACCAGCCACGGCTGCGCGTCATCACCGCCGACGAGGCATACGGCGCCTACGCGTCGCACTATTCCAAGGCGCAGAACCTGCTCAAGGCCGGCGACATCGCCGGCTTCGAGCAGATGTTCCAGCAAGCCTGGCAAAGCAAGGAATGCACCCCTTCCGGAGACCGTGTGTACCAGATCCTGCTCGGCTGGACCGAGCTTGACCTGGATGGCCCGGAGACCTCGGACCGCGAGCTGGAAATCTACGCCAACGCCTACGCCGCCAACCCGTCCGCGTTCAGTGCCGGCCTGTTCGCCAGCCGTATCTACGACCTGGCCCACGAAGTACGTGGCGCAGAGTGGGCCGACAAGGTCAGTGCCCAGCAATGGGGCACGTTCACCTCCTTGCACGGGATGGCACGTGCGCTGCTCGAACGCCATCGCCAGCAAGCCCAGGGCTGCTTTGTCTGGCATTGGGCCAATTACGTCACCGGTCTGGAAACCTTTGCCGGCGACGCCCGCTTTCATGAGGCATTCGAAGCCCTGTGGTCGCTTGACCGTGCCAACACCACGGTCATCGCCAACCATGCCAACAGCCTGCTGCCGCGCTGGTACGGTGCCTCGGAGCAGGATGCCGAAGGTTTCGCACGACACGCCATCGAGGCCACCCGCGCCGAACTTGGCCGCGGCGCCTACGCCGCTGCTTACGGCGGCTTTGCCAACGTGGGCGAACTGGATGTCGACGACACCGCCTGCGATGCCGAACTGCTGAAGCAGGCCTACCAGGACCTGTACGCACGCTTCGACGGCCTGAGCCTGCTCAACCGCTTTGCCAATGCCATGTCCTGGTGTAACGACGAGGAGGAAGTGCTGCGCATCTTCCAGACCCCGCTGGAAGCCATCGACTATCTGGCCTGGGGTGGCGATGACGAAGAAGAAGGCTTGGAGTACGCGCAGAACGCTTACGAATACGCGCGCGACAATGCCTGAGTAAGCAGATGATCCGAATGGGCGCCATGCGCGCCCATTCGGGCATGTGCGCATTGCGTGAAAGCCTACATGGTGGGCTTTGCTATAAGCCAAGGGTCAAACCAACCCGGAGCCGCGCACATGCATACGCCGAAGATCCTGTTCCTTGCCGTGGCCAGCGTTGCACTGATCGGTGGCTGCAAGAAGAACGAGCCTTCCAACGAAGCTGCGATGCCCGCTGCGGCCGCACCTGCCGCTGCAGCGCCGACGATAGAACCTGCGGCACCAGCAACGGCAGCGGCACCGGCTGCTGCCAATACCGTGATCGCCAGTCAGTCGGGCATCGCCGGCAGCACCTGGGACCTCACCCGCGCGCAGGTGACAGGCAACATCCTCACCCTGCAGTTCACCGTAACGCCGCAGGCAGACAAGTCACTGTTCGAATACAGCCGCATCAAGGTCGAGCAGATCGCGCTGATCGACGACACTACCGCCCAGCGCTACAGCGTGCTCAAGGACGATACCGGCCGGCCGATGGTCTCACCGATCGAAGACGGCGGTGACACCCTGAAGATCGGCATCGGTGCCAACTCCACCGGCGTGGTATGGCTGAAGTTCCCGGCGCCCCCGGCAACATCGCAGACCGTGTCGATCACCATTCCTGAAGTGGGTCCGTTCGACGGCATCAAGGTCAGCCGATGAAACGCATGCGACCGTCGCTATGTCTGCTGGCCGTGGCACTGGTTGCCTGCGGCAGGCAGCCCTCAGCGGATGATGCTGCAGGCACCGCGTAGCCTCCCGTAGCGGCCGTGGCAGCCGCATCACCCGCCACACCCACGCCGCAACCCGCCCCTACCGCCACGCAGGGCTCCGGGCTGACCGGAACCGTCAGTGGATTGAGCGCGCAGGTATCGGACCTGAAGGGCTTGATCAGTGCATTGGGCGGGGAAGTCCGTGACCAGCAGATCCATGTCGCGCTTCCCGCCGATACGCTGTTTGCTTTCGACAAAGCCGATATCACACCTGCCGCAAGCGCCAACCTGGACAAATTGCTGGCGCTGCTCAAACAAACCACAGGCTCGATCAAGCTGTTGGGCTATACCGACGACAAGGGCGACGAGGCTTATAACCTCTCCCTGTCACAACGCCGCGCCGATGCGGTGGCGGTATGGCTGGGCGCACGCGGCATCGCATCGGAGCGTCTATTGCCCGAAGGGCGTGGAGAAGCGGACCCGCTCGCGCCGAACAGCAAGGCAGATGGCAGCGACGATCCCGACGCAAGGCAACGCAATCGCCGCGTGGAAGTGATCGTTACCTCGCCGCAATGAGCCAGTAGTGCTGCGCGCCATCCATCGTTGCTCGCAGCCGCGAGCGCCATGGGCCCAGACAAACAAAGGCCGGGTTTCCCCGGCCTTTGTTCAACATCTGTAACGCACGCCGATCAGTTGGCGGTCAGCGCCTTGGCCGCTGCCACAACCGCTTCGGTGGTGATGCCGAAGTGCTTGTACAGCTTGTCGGCCGGGGCCGACGCGCCGAAGGTGTCCAGGCCGATAACCGCACCGTCCAGGCCCACGTACTGGCGCCAGAAACCCGTGACACCGGCTTCGACGGCCACGCGCTTGCGCACGGCGTTCGGCAGCACGGATTCGCGGTAAGCCGCGTCCTGGCGATCGAACACGTCGGTGCACGGCATCGACACCACGCGGGTCTTGATGCCGGCAGCGTCCAACTCGGCCTTGGCGGCCACGGCCAGGCCAATTTCCGAACCGGTGCCGATCAGGATCACGTCCGGGGTACCGGCAGCATCGGCCAGCACATAACCACCGCGTTCGATCTGCTGCACCTGCTCGGCCGTACGCGGCTGCGGTGCCAGGTTCTGGCGGCTGAAGATCAGGCAGCTCGGGCCATCCTTGCGGACGATCGCGGCCTTCCAGCTGACCGCCGATTCGGCGGCATCGCAGGGACGCCATACATCGTTGTTGGGGATGTAGCGCAGCGAGGACACGTGCTCCACCGGCTGGTGGGTCGGGCCGTCTTCGCCCAGGCCGATCGAGTCGTGGGTGAACACATGGATGACGTGCGCCGGGATCAGTGCGCTCATGCGCAGCGCATTACGGGCGTAGTCGCTGAACACCAGGAAGGTAGCGTCGAACGGCAGGAAGCCGCCGTGCAGGGCCAGGCCATTGGCAATCGCGCTCATGCCGAACTCACGCACGCCGTAGTGCACGTAGTTGGCATGCGGGTCTTCGCCGACCACGGTCTGCGCACCCTTCCACAGGGTCAGGTTGGAACCGGCCAGGTCAGCCGAGCCACCGATGATTTCCGGCAGCAGCGGTGCGAAGGCCTGGATGGCGTTCTGCGAAGCCTTGCGCGAGGCGATGTTCGGCGCTTCGGCCTGCACCTGCGCGATATAGGCATCGGCCTGGGCAATGAAGTCGGCCGGCAGCTCGCCGTGCGAACGACGGGTCAGTTCGTCAGCGTCGGCCGGGAACTGTGCAGCGTACTTGTCGAACAACTGCTCCCACTCGGCCTGACGCAGGGTGCCGGTGCCGCCAGCGCGCCAGCCGGCATAGATCTCTTCCGGGATCTCGAACGGGCCGTAGGGCCAGTTCAGTGCCTTGCGGGTGGCTTCCAGTTCGTCCTTGCCCAGCGGTGCGCCGTGGCTGGATTCCTGGCCGGCCTTGTTCGGCGAGCCAAAACCAATCGTGGTCTTGCAGCAGATCAGGGTCGGCTTGTCGAACTGTGACAGCGCCTGCTCGATGCCGGCCTTGATGCTTTCCGGGTCGTGGCCATCGACGTCGCGCACGACGTTCCAGCCATAGGCCTCGAAGCGCTCCGGGGTGTTGTCGGTGAACCAGCCTTCCACTTCACCGTCGATGGAGATGTTGTTGTTGTCCCAGAAGCAGACCAGCTTGCTCAGGCCCCAGGTGCCAGCCAGCGAAGCGGCTTCGTGGGAGATGCCTTCCATCAGGCAGCCATCACCCATGAACACCCAGGTGCGGTGATCGACGACTTCGAATTCCGGACGGTTGTAGCGCTGCGACAGCAGCTTCTCCGCCAGCGCAAAACCCACGGCGTTGGCAAAGCCCTGACCCAGCGGACCGGTGGTGGTCTCCACGCCCGGGGTTTCATGACGCTCCGGGTGGCCGGCGGTCTTGCTGCCCAGCTGACGGAAGGCCTTGAGCTCTTCGATCGGCAGGTCGTAGCCGCTCAGGTGCAGCAGCGCGTAGTGCAGCATCGAGCCGTGGCCGTTGGACAGCACGAAACGGTCGCGGTTGAACCACTGCGGGTTGTTCGGGTTGTGACGGAGATAGTCGTTCCAGAGCACTTCGGCGATATCGGCCATGCCCATCGGCATGCCGGGATGACCGGACTTGGCGGCTTCTACCGCATCAGCGGCAAGGAAACGGATGGCGTTCGCCAACTGGCGGCGGGTGGGCTGCGTCATGGGTCGTCAGAATCAGGAGGCTCCCGCGGAACTGCGGGCGGCCTATTGTCCCACAAGCTACCGCCGGGATCAGGCCGTAAAACTGGACAGCCGTTTGCATATGGGCTGGCTGCGGGATGTATAGGCTCAAAGCCCCCCTCTCCCCAACCCCTCTCCCGCAAGGGGAGAGGGGCTTGAAACTGCAGTGGTCAGCAGCATCTCGGCCTGCACCAATGCGAGCCCCTCTCCGCTTCCGGGGTGAAAGGGGTCCGCTGACGAACCGCCGGCTCGTGACCCATTGAATCACCTTGTGCTGGCGCAAGGGCCGGGGGTGGAGCGAGGGGAGGCCCACCCCAAAACAAAACGGCCACCCCGTTCAGGATGGCCGTCAGCAGCACGGATCAAGCAGGCTCAGCCCTGCGGGTGATGCCGGCCGGTCTCGTCATCGCTCTCGCCACGCGCCACCAGGGTGGTCAGGGCCAGGTCGCCGGTGACGTTCAGCGCGGTGCGGCACATGTCCAGGAAGTGGTTCACGCCCAGGATCAGGCCGATGCCGACCGGATTGACCCCGACCATGCCGCAGATCAGGGCCACCACCGGCAGCGAACCGGAAGGTACACCCGCCGTGCCGATACCGCCCAGGATGCACACCACCATCACCATGAACTGCTGGGCGATGCTCAGGTCCACCCCGAAGAACTGGGCCAGGAAGATCACCGTCACGCCTTCGAACAAGGCCGTGCCGTTCTGGTTGGCGGTTGCGCCCACGGTCAGCACGAAGCGCGAGACCTTGTGCGGGAAGCCCATCTCGTCAGCCACACGCATCGCGGTGGGCAAGGTCGCATTGGACGAGGCGGTGGAGAACGCCATCAAGGTCGCCTCCTGGGTGTCGCGGAAGAATTTCACCGGCGAACGCCCGGCCAGCTTCACCGCGATGCCGTAGGTGACAAACATGTGCAGCCCCAGCGCCAGCACCACCACGCCGACGTAGGCGCTGAGCTTGATCAACAGGCTGAAGCCGAAGATCGCCGCCAGGTTGAACATGAAGCAGGCCACCGCATACGGCGCCAGGCGGATGACCAGGTTGATCAGGGTCATCGATATCTCGAACAGGCCCTCGATCGCCTTGCGCAGTGTGGCTACCTTTTCGGCCGGCGACAGCACCATGCCGATGCCGAGCATCAGCGCGAAGAACATCAACGACAGGATCTTGCCGTTGTCGGAGGCCGCCTCCAGCACGTTGTTGGGCACGATCGACAGCAGCATCTCCATGCCCTTGGGCTGGGAGCCGGCACCGGCCACGATCTCCTTGCTGCGCTCGGCGTTCTCCGCCAGCAACTGCGCCGCCACATTGGGGTCCACGCCGGCACCGGGCTTGAGCAGATTGACCAGCACCAGGCCGATCAATACCGCGATACCGGACAACACCACCGTATAGGCCAGCGACTTCCAGCCGATGCGTCCCAACGCACGGATGTCGCCCATCTCCGACACACCCATGACCAGTGCCGAGAAGATCAACGGCACGATCAGCATGAAGATCAGGCTCAGGAACAGGCCCGAGACCGGCGTGGTGATGTAGGTGGTGACCGTATGCACCCAGTCCGCACCGGGGCTGAGCATGTGCACGATCAGGCCCAGCAGCAGGCCAACGCCAAAGCCTATTCCGATCTTCCAATGAAACGGCATTTTGGCGGGGGTCTTTGCTGCGTTGGCCATCGGTGGTTTCCCTCGAGAATGAATCAGCTTAACAGAGCGCTTTGCAGCGCCCTTTTCAGCTTTGACCTGGGTAGAGAGGATCCAACAGCGGCTTTTCCGCCACCGGCCCGGCACCACGCCAACGCGGCCCCGCCTTGAATACCTCACGCAGGCGCGCACGCGCCTGGGTGACATCGCCCTCCCCGCCCCAGCGTGCACGCTGCATGCGCTGCACGGCCTCGCGCTGCTCGGCCGGCTCCAGACGGGCGACGACCGCATCCAGGTCCGCCACTCCCCCCATATCCGCCAGGATGTGGGCGACTTCGTCCAGACCACCACTCTCCAGCGCCCGGCGCAGGTCGGCGACGCTGTAACGCGCGGCGTGCGCACTGCCGGCAATCGGCTTGCGCGCCCCTTCCATCGCCTTCGGCTCGCGGCGTCGGGTCAAGGCCCAGACCAGGGTGGCCAGCCACAGCAAGGCGAAGCCTGCCGCCAGCGCCGGCCACAACCAAACCATGCCATGACCACCGCCATCGACGGTTACCGACGCCGGCAGTGCGCTGGCCGCAGCCGCGGCTGCCGATGCCTGCGGCAAGGGTGGCGCAGCCAGTCCGCCCGCGCCCTGGCTGACCTGCAGTGTCAGGGGCGGCACGCTGGCGGTGCGCGCCTGTCCTGCTGCCACGTCCCACCACGGCATCTGGATGCCGGGCACGCTCAAGCTGCCCACCTGCTGCGGCACGATGGAGTAGCGTCGCGTCAGCTTCAATTGCGGGCTGCCGCCCACGAAGGTTTCGTCGTATTGCGGCGGTTCGGCAAATACCTGTGCGGCATCCCCCAACGACGGCACCGGCAACTCCGGGAACTGCGCCTTGGTCACGCCGGTGGCGGTGGCCTGGACTTCCAGCGTGATGGCTTCGCCGGTGCGCCCGCTGGTCGGCGCTGCGGTGTAGCGCAGCTGCAGGTTCTTCAGCGGCAACCACGGTTGCGGCGCATCCGCGGGGATCGCCTGCACCTGCAGGGTCTGGTCCGGGCCACGGGCACTGAGCTGGCCGTTGTCGCGGCCGAAGAAGTCGTCAAAGAAACCGCCGGCGCCCTGTCCGCTGAAACGCGCCCCAGCCACCGCCAGCGCACCGCTGCGCTCGGGGATCAGCAGGAAGCGGCGCTCGACCACGTTGTAGCGGCGCCCGCCCACTTCGCGCACGGAGGTACGGTCATCGCCCACCCGCTGCAACGATGCGCCCGGTGGCGTATCCAGCACCAACTCGCCCGATGCCAGTTGGGTCGCAAAGTACAGCCTTACCACCACGCCCACGCTCTGCTGGACATAGGGCTTGCTGTCATCCACTTCGGTTTCGATGAAGGCCAAGGCCTCGCCGTTGCCGGTGTTCAGCGGCGCCTGTCCCACCACCAGCCGCAATGGCGCAGTGCTTGCGCTGCCAACACTCAGTGCGGGGATGGCCAGCTCGCCGTTGCGGCGAGGAGCCAGGACCACACCGTAAACGGAGCGATTGCTGGCCGTTCCATTGGTCAGCTGGAACTGCCGGCTGCTGGTCTGGTTGCTCAGGGTGAACTCGGTCAGCAAGGGCGCGTAATCGGGTGCTGCCGACTGATCGGTTTCGATGTTGAGGGTGACAGTTTCCCCCAGGTTGATGCTGTCCCGGTCCAGCCACGCACGGGTCTGTGCCTGCGCCAAGCCCATCACGCCCAGCAGCCAGAGCACCAAGCCGACTTGCGCGAACGCGCGCCATTGAAACCTTGTCATCGTTGTTCCCGCATCCGACGCTCGTACTCGAGCTGGAATTTTGCTTTCAACAGTGAGCCCGGCTCATCCGGTACACGCTGCATCCATGCGTCCACCGCCTGTTGCTGCTCGCGCTGCTCAGGGGTCATGGCCGCAAGCGCCTTGGCTTTGGCTGCCTGGCTTCCATCCTGTTGCGCCTGCTGCTGGCGAACCGCCTCGGCCATGCGTTGGCGCTGGGCCTGATCGGCTTGCTGCTGGTCGCCGGCGTTCTCTGCCTTCGGCGTTTGTGGCTCACCGCGTTGACCAGGACTGCCTGGGTTCTGCTGCTGACCCTGCTGTCCCTGCTGCGACGATTGGGCAGGCTGACCCTGCTGACCTTGTTGGCCCTGCTGCCCGTTCTGCGACTGGCCGCTCTGCTGGTTCTGCTGGTTCTGCTGGTTCTGCTGACCCTGTTGGCCTTGCTGACCCTGCTTGCCCTTGTCCTGCGGCGATTTGGAGGAATCCTGCTGGCCGCCGTTCCGCTGCCCCTGCGGAGGCTTGCGCTTGCGTGCCGCATCCACGGCAGCGCGGTTGGCAACAGCGTCAGCCATGCCGGGATTGTGCTTGAGTGCCTGGTCGTAAGCCGCAATGGCCTCGTCGTACTTCCCTTGCCGGGCCAGGGCGTTACCCAGGTTGTACAGCCCTTCGTCGCTGTCGATGCCCTGGAACTGCTTCTGCGCCGTGGCGAAATCACCTTGCCGATAGGCATCCACGCCTTGATTCAAACGTTCATGCTGACGCTGGTCACTGCGCTGCCACCAGCCTCCCTGCTCGGCTGCGGCTGCCGGCTGCATGATGGGCAGCACCAGGCAAAGCGCCAACACCACTGCTGCGCCACGCGGCCGACGGAACGCAAACATCGCCAGTAGCAGCAAGGGCAACAACAGCCAGTAGCCCTCGTCCTGCCAGCTCTTGCCTGCCCCCGGCGCGGATTGGTCCTGTGCCTGCAGTTGCGGCTGCAGCACACCCAACGCCTGCAGATCCGATGCATCCCGCCCCAGGCGTTGGTAGCTGCCGCCACCGGCAGTGGTCAGCGCCCGCAGCGAGGTTTCATCCAGATGGGCGTGTTCGATGCTGCCACGCACGTCGCGGTAGGACGCTCCCTGCACGCTACCCAGGCCCAGCGCGGATACGCGGTAACCGGCGATGCGCAGCTGCGTGGCAGCGGCGACAGCGGCGGTGTCGGCATGATCGGTCAACAACAACACGTCGCCGCGCCGCGCGCCGGATTGCTTGAGCAAGGCGCCCGCCCAGGCCAGCGCCTTGTCGGCATGGTGGCCATCCACCGGCATCACTTCAGGCCCCAGCGCATCCAGGAACAACGCAACATTGGCCGCATCATCGGTCAAGGGCGCCACCGTGAATGGCTCCCACGCAAAAGCGACCAAGGCAACTTCACCACCCTTGCGCTCACGCAGCAGCGTCGCGAGCTTGGCCCGGGCCTGCAGCAGGCGCGAGGGCGGCATGTCGGCAGCGCGGATGCTGCAGGACAGATCCAGCACGATCACCAGCGGTGTCTTGGATTGCCACAGCGGCTGCTCCAGCTGTCGCCAGCTGGGGCCTGCCATGGCCAGGGCTGCCAGCGCCCAGCCCAGCAGCAAGGCGAATAAACCCGCCCATCCACGCCTGCCACCGCCGCTGAGCAGCTGCGGCAACAAGTGCGCATCCACTGCCTCATGCCAACGCAGGTGCCGCCGGCGCAGCCACAGACTGGCCATCAAAACGGCAGGAACCAGCAGCAAGGCCCACAACCACTCAGGCCGCAGAAAATGCAGGTCATGCAACAGGTTCATCGGCGCCACCCCCGCCAGGCCAAGCCGATGAAGCCAAGCAGCATGGCGATACCCAACGGCCAGACATAACGTTCAATGCGCGGACGCACCGCAGGGCCGGCGCTCTTTACCGGTTCCAGCCGATCCAGTTCGGCATAGATGCCGGCCAGTTCATCGGTGTCACGCGCACGGAAAAAACGCCCGCCGGTCTCGCTGGCAATCTTGCCCAGGGTCTGTTCGTCCACCGTATCTTCGCCACCGGGCAATTGCACGCCGAACAGCGACATGCCACCGCTGCCGCCAAACGCCACGGTGTACACACGCACGCCTTCCGCCTTGGCCAGCTCGGCGGCCTTCAGGGGTTCCAGAACGCCAGCGGTGTTCATGCCATCGGTCAGCAGGATAAGGACCCGCTGGCCTTCAGGCTGTTCACGCAATCGTTTCACCGACAAGGCGATGGCGTCGCCGATGGCGGTCTCGTTGCCCGCCAGCCCAACCACGCTGTCGCGCAGCTGTTCGCGCACGGTGGCGCGATCGGCCGTCAACGGCGTCAATGCATACGCCTGCTGGCCGAATACCACCAGGCCGATCCGGTCACCTTCGCGGCGATCCAGGAAGTCGGCCAGTACTGCCTTGGCTGCTGTCAGGCGTTCCACGACCCGTGCGCCCAACTGCATGTCCGGCTCGCCCATGCTGCCTGACAGGTCCACGGCCAGCATCATCTGCCTTGCCTGCCGCGGTGGCTCTATGGGCGCACCCAGTTGCTGGGGGCGTGCCGCGGCAGCCACCAGGCAGAACCAGCCCAGCCACAGCAACAAGGCACACAGCAGCCCCTTCCCACGCCGGCCAGCGTCCTGCAGGTGCAGCCGCGCCGGGTCATAGGGCACGCGCAACGCGGGGCCCGCCTCTTCGCGCAGCGGCCATAGCCACATCAGCAAAGGCAATGGCAAAGCCAACCACAGCCAGGGCCACGCAAAGCTAGGCAGCCACGCCGGCAATATATCGACCAGCGCCTGCATCAGCGCGTCCCCGCCATCAACGTGATGAAGCGTGCGCGGGCGACCGCACAGGCACGCTCGACAAGCGCTGCATCCAGTTGCGGTCGGAACCCACCCTCAAGCAAGACCCGTCCATCGCCTTCACTGAAATCACGCCCCTTGGCACCGTCGAGAAAGCGCAGCCAGGGTTCTCCCTGCAGCGACACGGCATTCGCATCAACGCGGCGTGCCGCTCGCCGCAACAGCTCGGATGCAGCCGCCAAACGTTCCGGACCGGCTGCGGTGGCCTGCAGTTGCGCATCAAACAAGGCCAGCCAACGCTGCCGGCGACGGCGTCGCAGCCACACCCACAACAGGTACGCACCCAACACCAGCAGCACGCCGGCAATCAGCAACCACCACCCAGGCGCAGGTGGCCAGATGCTCGGCGCAGCAGGCAGATGTACATCGCGCAGCGGCAGTTGCGAACTCATCCGCGCTGCCCCGCAGTGACGTTGGTCAGCCAGGCATCGCTGGCTTCATCGGTAGACAGGCGGCTGACCTGGACGCGACGCCCCGGCAATTGCCGGAAAAGCGCTTCGACCGGGCCAAGCATGGCCTCATGCCACGCCTCGCGGACGCTGTCGGCGGCCAGATCCAGGCGCACACGGCCGTTGCGCGTATCCAGCGGCAACACGCAATGCGGCGGGTCCATTTCCAGAGGATCAACCAGCAGGATCAAGCGCACCTCCACGTGCATCGCCAACGCCGTCCAGGTGGCGGCTGGGACACGCTGTGCACTTGCCGGGTCTGCCAGCACCACCGCACGCGCGCCGGGATGCAGCAGTCGCGCGGCCTGCTCCAATGCATGTTGCAGCCCGGCATCGTCGGCCGGTGGTTCGCCATACCAGCGCGTGAGTGCATCCAAGGCACGCAGCACCCCGCGGGTGCCGCCTGCCGGTGGTACCAAGGCCTGCTGGCGGGTGCCACGCAAGGCGGCAACGCGATCACCATCGCGCAACGCCGACCAGGCAGCCACCGCCCCCGCACGTGCAGCCTGCACCGATTTGAAACGTACGCGGGTGCCGAAGTACAACGCTGGCGCGGTGTCGGCCACCAGCAAGGTGACGCGCTCACGCTCGGTCTGGAAAGTCTTGGTGTGGGTCGCGCCGCTGCGCGCAGTGAGCTTCCAGTCGATGTGGCGGGCATCATCACCGGCGACATACTCGCGTGATTCGGCATATTCCATGCCCCGTCCGCGCAACATCGACGCCGCCTGTCCGCGCAGCGCATGGCTGCCGCGGCGCGCAGCCGGGCCGCGCGCCGCATGCCGACGCAATGCGATCAACTCGGCCAGTTGCGGTCGGATGCCATCTGCCGCGCCTGCGCCACTGTCAGCGGCGGTCTGCGACGGCGTGGTCATGGCAGTACCTGCTGACATGCGAAAAGGTCATCGAGGGAGAACACCATCGCTCGCTCAGGGCAGCGGTACGCAATCAAGCAAGGCCGCGACCAGGCGCTCGCCGTCCCAGCCTTCGGCGGCCGCTTCGTAACTGGGCAGCACGCGATGGCGCAGCACATCGGCAGCCACCGAACGTACGTCGTCGGGAGTCACGTAATCGCGCCCCGCCAGCCATGCACGGGCGCGTGAGCAGCGCTCCAACGCAATCGAGCCACGCGGGCTTGCACCCCAGGCGATGCGCCTGGCCAACGCGGGGTCGTAGGCACTGGCGTCACGCGATGCCAGTACCAGCGCCACCAGATAACGCTCGAGCTGGGGCGCCATGTGCAGCTCCAGCACTTCGCGACGCGCGGCCTCGATCTTCTGAAGCGACAGCTTTTCCACCGCGCCGCTGCGTGGCTGCATCGCGCGCAGCGCGCGCTCACGGGCCAGTCGCAGAATTTCGGTCTCGGCACCTGCGTCCGGATAGCCGATGCGCACATGCATCAGGAAACGGTCCAGCTGCGCCTCCGGCAACGGGAACGTACCTTCCTGCTCGATCGGATTCTGTGTCGCCATGACCAGGAACACATCGGGCAAGGGATAGGTGTTGCGGCCGACGGTGACCTGGCGCTCGCCCATGGCCTCAAGCAACGCCGACTGCACCTTGGCCGGGGCGCGGTTGATCTCGTCGGCCAGCAGGATCGGGTGGAAGATCGGACCGACCTGGAATTCGAAGCGGCCTTCCTGCGGACGCCAGATATCGGTGCCGGTCAGGTCCGCCGGCAGCAGGTCCGGGGTGAACTGGATACGCGCGAAGCTGGCATCGACGCGGGATGCCAAGGCGCGGATGGCCGTGGTCTTGGCCAGTCCCGGCGCGCCCTCGACGAGCAGGTGGCCATCGGCCAACAGGGCGACCAGCAAACGGTCGACCAGCAGCGCCTGGCCGACGATCTCGGCTGACAAGGCGTCGCGCAAGGCGGTGAATTCCTGGTGCAGGTCGCTGTTGCGGACCATTGCATCGCTCTGGATGGGAAGCTGAGGGGGCAGGTTCATAGGCGCAGTTTGACCGATCCTGCGTGAAATGGTTCCAACCGAGCACCCACAACGGAAAAGGGCCGCTGAACGCGGCCCTTTTCCTGATTGCCACTCCGCCTTACTGGGCGGCCTGCGCCACGCGCAAGATCTTCGGCGTCACGAACACCAGCAGTTCGGCCTTGTCCTTGCTGCGACCACGCTTCTTGAACAGGTTGCCCAGGAACGGGATATCACCCAGGAACGGCACCTTGCTCACGCTGCTGCGATCACTGAACTCGTACACGCCACCGACCACAACGGTCTGGCCGTCTTCAACCAGCACGGCGGTGTTGACCTCACGGCGGTTGATCACCGGCACCACGCCGAAGTTCTCAACCTCCATGTAGCTGTCCACCTCGTCCTTCTTGACCGTCATGTTGAGGAACACGCGGTTGTCCTTGGTGATCGTCGGGGTGACCTTCAGCTCAAGCAACACTTCCTTGAACTGCACGTTCGGCGTCGCTGCCTGGCCGTTGGTGCCACCGGTGATGGTGACATAGCCAATTTCCTTACCCTGCTTGATCACGCCCTCACGCTGGTTGGCGGTGACGATACGCGGGTTGGAAATGACCTCACCACGACCTTCTTCCTGCAACGCAGACAATTCCAGGTCGAGGTTGAAGTTGGCACCCAACAAGGTGTAGGCGATGCTCGGGCCACCCGAATCCTTGGCGCTGGTGTAGGTGCCGGCCGGCAGGCTGACATTCAGCCCGCGGTTTGCACTGGCATTGCCAGAAGCGCCGCTACCAATGGTGGCAGTGTTGTCACCATTGTTGTAACTGCGGGTTCCGCCGATACCAAACTTCGCACCCAGGTCGCGCGCGAACGTATCAGAGGCAATCACGATGCGACCTTCGATCAGCACCTGATCCACCGGACGGTCGATCACGTTGATCAGCTCACGCATCTGCGCGACCTTCTTCGGAATGTCGCTGATCATCAAGGTATTGGTGCGCTCGTCAGCCACCAGACGTCCGCGCGGCGACAGGAAACCATTTTCCTGGTCGGTGTTGCCGCCGCTGCCGCCGCTGTTGCTACCGTTGTTGTTACCGATGCCCTTGGCCTCGGTAATCGCCTTGAAGATGGCTTCGGCGCTGTGATAGTTGATCTGCACGTACTCGGTGACCAGATCAACGCGGTTCTCGATGGCGATGCGCGCGTCTTCCTTGTCCTGCTCGAACTTGGCCAGCTCCGGCTGCGGCGCAACCCAGATCACGCCACCGTCGCGACGCTTGTCCAGGCCCTTGGCACGCAGGACGATATCCAGCGCCTGGTCCCACGGCACATTGACCAGACGCAGGGTCACATTGCCCTGCACCGTGTCGGAGGCAACCACGTTGAGGTTGGACTCCTCGGCGATCAACTGCAGCACGGTACGCACCGGCACGTCCTGGAAGTTGAAGGTCACCGGTCGGCCGCTGTAACCGCGCGCGGCCACCGTGGCAGCAGCCTGCGCCACCGTCCTGGAAGTCACCGCACCGGTCGCCGGCGCATCCTTGCGCGCGGTGATTTCCACCACGTACTCGTTACCGGTCTGGTAGGCCAGCGATTCGATCGGGCCGCTGTTGCTCAGCACCAGCTGTGCACCGCCAGCGCCGGAGGGCTTGGCGTCGATACGCTGCACCGGGGTTGCAAAATCCACTACGTTCATCGGGCGCTGCAGTTCTGCCGGCAGCATCGCGTTGCCAACATCGACCACCACGTTGTTGCCCTGGCTGCGAAGGTCCGGGCTTGCACCTTGGCCGTCGAACTGCAGGATCAGGCGGCCAGAGCCGTCCTCACCACGTTTGAAATCGATCTTGCTTACGGAAACCGCAGACACGGCCTGCTGGACGCCAGTGGTCGTGCCACCGGCAGCCAGCGGCTGCGCTGCGAATGAAGAGCCGCACACCGCTGCCAACGCCACTCCCAGGGCGCAGACGCGGACCAGTGCATGGCGCCGGATGGGACGCAGGCTCAGGGCTTTGGTAAAAGTCATCGTGCTATCCCCTAATCAATCAACGATCGTCCAGTGCAAGCGAGGCTGGGCGTTCCAGCCAGCCACCTGCACCGTCCGGCACCAGTTCAAT
>Ga0308157_10003607_pt1 | contig 22121 bp, 18 predicted proteins | sample PhyBR1_FD_201035 | JGI IMG/M metagenome (GOLD analysis project Ga0308157, IMG submission 201035) | Phyllosphere microbial communities from UC Gill Tract Community Farm, Albany, California, United States - DLSLB.R1 | ecosystem: Host-associated > Plants > Phyllosphere > Unclassified | place: USA...
CGAGGATGGAGACATGTCTGAGACCGCCGCACTCACCGTCGCCGTATGCCAGTTCAGCCCGGCAGCCTCACGGGCGGACAACCGCGCCCGGATCGCAGAGATGACAGCGGATGCCGCGACGAGGGGTGCGCGACTGGTGGTGTTCCCGGAGTACTCCAGTTACTTCGTGAACCCGATGGACGCGACTCTGGCCGAGAACTCCGAAACGCTCGACGGCGAGTTCGTCCGGGCGCTGCAGGACACGGCATCCGCTCATGACGTCACGATCGTCGCCGGACTCGTCGAGTCGGCGGGGGAGCGGGTGCGCAACACTCTCGTCGCGGTCGATGCGACCGGCGTGCGCGCCACATACCGGAAGCAGCACCTGTACGACGCGTTCGGCCAGACGGAGTCGGACTGGATCGAGGCGGGGGAATTGGGGACTCCGGAGACGCTGGAGATCGGCGGACTGCGCCTCGCGATGATGACCTGCTACGACCTGCGCTTCCCCGAGGTCGCGCGGACGCTCGTAGACGCCGGCGCCGACGTCATCGTCGTGCCGGCGGAGTGGGTACGCGGACCGCTCAAGGAGCATCACTGGACGACCCTGCTCGCCGCCAGGGCGATCGAGAACACCGTCTACGTCGTCGCCGCCGATCACCCGACGCCGATCGGCGTCGGGCACTCGCAGATCATCGACCCGCAGGGCGTGGTGCTCGCGGGTGTCGCGACAGGTGAGGGGATCGGCGTGGCCGAACTCACGAAGGATGCCGTCACCCGCGTGCGCGAGACCAACCCCGTGCTGCGACTGCGCCGTTACGGCGTCGTTCCTCGCTGAGGCGCCGGCCGCCGCGTCAGGTGCGAGAAGCTCCCATCGGCGGCTCTCACATGGATCTCGGCCGGCCACCCGGCATCCGCGTGGGATCCGCTCAGAACCGGGCTGCGGCGAGCCGCCGGGCAGCCTCTTCGAGCACGTCGACGCGCTTGCAGGCGGCGAATCGCACGAGCCCCGCATAGTCTCCGCGGTGCTCCGTGCTGACGAACGCCTCCAGCGGGATCGCGACGACCCTGGCTTTCTCCGGAAGGGCACGGCAGAAGGCGGCGGCATCCGCTCCTCCGAGCGATGTCGCATCGGCGACCGTGAAGTAGCCGCCCTGCGGCGGGATCACCTCGAATCCGGCCCCGCGCAGACCGTCGCCGAGGATCTCGTGCTTTCGCGCGAGGGAGGCCGCGGCATCCGTGAAGAACGCATCAGGCAGGCGCAGGCCGACCGCGATCGCCGGCTGGAACGCCGAGCCGTTCACATACGTGAGGTACTGCTTGACCGTCAGCACCGCGGTGATGAGGTCAGCGGGACCGTGGATCCAGCCGATCTTCCACCCGGTGGCCGAGAACGTCTTGCCGCCGGACGAGATGGTCAGGGTGCGCTCCGCCGCACCGGGCAGCGTCGCGATCGGCACATGCGGGCCGTCGAACGTGAGGTGCTCGTACACCTCGTCGGTGACGATGACGGCGTCGTGGCGGTGCGCGAGCCGCACGACCTCCGCTCGGACCTCGGGTGAGAACACGACTCCTGTCGGATTGTGCGGATCGTTCACGAGGATGATCCGCGTGCGATCGGTGACGGATGCCGCGAGCACCTCGAGATCCGGCTGGAGATCCGGCAGCCGCAGGGGAACGGTGCGCAGTCGCGCACCGGCCAGCGCCACGGCCGCAGCATACGAGTCGTAGTACGGCTCGAACACGACGACCTCATCCTCGGGGGAATCGATCAACGCGAGCAGCGTCGCCGTCAGCGCCTCGGTCGCGCCGGCGGTCACGATCACCTCTGTCGCGGGGTCCACGGTGAGCCCGTAGAACCGTTGCTGGTGCTCGCTGATCGCCTCGAGCAGGTCGGCGAAGCCGCGTCCGGGCGGGTACTGGTTCGCACCCCGTGAGATCGCCTCCCTGGCGGCCTCGAGCACTTCGGCCGGGCCGTCCTCATCGGGGAAGCCCTGTCCGAGATTGACCGACCCCGTTCTCAGAGCAGCCGCAGACATCTCTGCGAAGATGGTGGGTCTGACCGCACCGTCCGGCGAGAGCAGGCCCGCCCCTGCCGCTGTGCGCCGCCAGGCGCCGGGAATAGCACTCATGCAAACCAGGCTAAGGCCATAGACGACACTCACCCGCACCATAACGAACGCACAGCTACGAGCGGCACTCTGGATTTTGTTGAAGGAGCAGACCATGAACGAAGACAAGAACACCAGCGAGTCCGCGTCGTCCGAGCAGCCTGCGTCGCAGGAGCCGAGCGGCACCGGCGCCGGTCACGACATGCCCGCGTCGTTCACGTCGCATCAGGCACCCACCCCGACGTCGACCCAGGATGCGTCGACGCAGGACGCGTCGAACCCGGGTCCGTCCGCACAGAGCGCATCGACGCACCACGCGTCGGCTCAGGGCGCCGCGTTCGGGATCCCCGCCCCGACATATCCGGCGCACGGCGCCGATCAGACCCAGCCGACCGTCTCGTTCTCCCGCGAGAGCGGCGAGGCCGGTGCAGGCGCTTCGGCTGATGCGGGAGCGGACGACGCCACCGATCACGTCACACCGATCGGCACGAAGTCCAAGGACAAGAAGCCGTTCGGCGCAGGCAAGGTCGCGGCCCTCATCGTCGCCGCCTCCCTCGTCGGCGGCGCGGCCGGCCTCGGCGGCAGCTACCTCGGCAACAACCTCTGGGCTCAGCCTCCCGGTTCCACGGCCAACGGCACCGACACCATCACGGTGAACAACCCGGGCTCCGTGAACGAGACCACCGCGATCGCGACCACTGTGCTGCCCTCGGTGGTCACGATCGAGGTCGCCGGTCAGGAGGGATCGGGCAGCGGCTCCGGTGTCGTGATCAGCAAGGACGGCTACGTGCTCACGAACACCCACGTGGTCACCCTCGGCGGTGCTGCGGCGAATCCCGAGGTCAGGGTGACCGCGTCCGACGGCCGCATCTACGACGCAACGATCGTCGGCACCGATCCGATCTACGATCTCGCGGTCATCAAGCTCGAGGGAGCAGAGGATCTCACGCCGATCGAGTTCGCCGACTCGTCCGACCTCAATGTGGGATCCACCGCCGTCGCGGTCGGTGCCCCGCTCGGGCTGTCCAACTCGGTCACCACCGGCATCGTGAGCGCCCTGAACCGCAGCATCCAGATCGCGTCGTCGGCCCTGCCCGACTCGGCCGACCAGGACAGCCAGGAGGACGGCGAGTCCGATCAGGAGGGCGGCCCCTTCCAGTTCGACCTGCCGGGCGCCGAGACCCAGGGCGCCACCGAGTCGATCTCGATCGCGGTGATCCAGACCGACGCGGCGATCAACCCCGGCAACTCCGGCGGCGCACTCGTCGACAGCGAGGGCAAGCTCATCGGCATCAACGTCGCGATCGCGACCGCGGGCAGTGCAGAAGAATCCGGCTCGATCGGCGTGGGCTTCGCGATCCCCTCGAACGTCGCCAAGCGCATCTCGGAGGAGATCATCGAGGACGGCACAGCGACGCACGGTCTGCTCGGCGCGTCCGTGCGGGATGCGTCCTCTGTCGAGGGCTCGGAGGTCGCCGGCGCATACATCGCGGACACCCCCGTCAGCGGCGGCGCTGCGGAGGAGGCCGGTCTGCGCGAGGGCGACATCGTGACGGCCTTCAACGGTGCCCCGGTCGCGAGTGCGACCGACCTCACCGCCCAGGTGCGAGCAGCGGCCGCGGGCAGCGACGCGAGCCTCACGTATGTGCGCGACGGCAAGTCGTACGACATCGATGTGAAGCTCGGAGAGCTCAGCCTCTGATCCGTCATCCGATGGCTCCGGCGAGCCACCGGATTCTCAGAGAAGGACGCCACCCCGCGATAGGCTCGCGGGGTGGCGTCCTTCTCTTTCGGCTCCGGCAATGCGGCCAAGCTCCTGCGCATCCCGTTGTATGCCGTCGGAGGAATAGGCGCGTTCTTCGTCCCGCGTGGCCGGCGCTGGGTGTTCGGGTGCGGCGCGGGGATCGGCGACGGTGCACTGGCACTGTGGCGCGTCGCGACCGCGGAAGGGCACGACGCCGTCTGGCTCACCTCGTCCGCGCGCGAACGGGCGGATGCTGCGGCGCACGGCATCCGCACGATCTCGAAGTCGTCGCTGCGCGGGTGGTGGGCCACAGCGCGCGCGGGCGTGCTCGTCGTCACGCACGGCCTCGGCGACGTGAACCGTTACGGCGTCTCGGGCGGATTCATCGTGCAGCTGTGGCATGGCATCCCGCTCAAGCGCATCGGGCTCGACTCGCCGGCGACCACACAGGTCCCGGATGTTCCGGGAGCGGGGCTGGTTCGACGGCTCGTGGCCGTGCTGTACCGCCGGGCCGCACGCCGCATCCGAGTGCTGCCCGCGGCATCCGACCGCTCGCGCGGACGACTCGAATCCGCATTCGCGCTCGGTGCTGCGCGGGTGGTCGTGACAGGAGAGCCGCGCGTGGACGTGCTCTCCGCCGGCTCCGACGACGAGCGGCGCAACGCCGCATCCGCTCTGCTCTCAACGGCGACCGGACCGCTGCCCGCAGGGGCTCGCACGCTGCTCTACGCGCCGACCTGGCGCGACGGCGCGGACGACGTCGCCGTGCCGACCGCGGCGCAGTGGGTGAGGATCATCGCGCTGCTCGAGGCGCACAACACCGTGCTCTTCGTGCGTTCGCATCCGCTCGGTGCGGGTGCGTATCAGCCACCGCTGCCGAGCGGTCGTGTGCGGATGCTGGGCTCCGAGGTCGCCTCCGACGTCACTCCCGCCCTTCCGGGGATCGACGTGCTCGTCACCGACTACTCGTCGTTGGCGTACGACGTGGGGCTTCTGGGCATGCCCGTGCTGTATCTCGCACCGGACGCCGAGGAGTACGCGCGCACCCGAGGCTTCTACGGACGCTACGAGGACGTCGCGGGCGACGACGCGGCGAAGGACTGGGACGCCCTGGTCGGCCAACTCGAGACGCTGCTGGTGGATGACGACGTGTTCACCGCGCGCTCCGCGCGCTCCAGTACGCTCAGCGCACAGATGCACGCATACCGCGACGGACACAACACCCGCCGCGTGTACCAGGCGATCCGCACGCGGGGGATTCCCGCGCCGAAGGGAGCACGATGACGACTGCCCGGATCGATGAGCAGGCGGAGACGCTGATCATCTCAGGCACGGGCCCCAAGCCCGGATCGGCGACCCTCGAGGGCCCACGGGCACGCGTGACGGGGAAGATCACCGGCGGCGGCAAGACCTGGAAGGCTGTCGTTCCGCTTCGCGCCACCCGATGGTCGGGGGAACCACTGCCGCTGCCGTCCGGCTCGTACGAGCTCAGCGTCGACGGTACGGACCTCGACGACATCGAGATCGGTCCGGAGATGCTCGCGGGCATGCGCATCGCGCTGCACGGCGGCCACGTCGAGGTCGCCGCCCCCGTCGCGCTGATCTACGAGACCACCGAGGGGCAGTCCACGCTCGAGGAGCGCTACGTCGCCCAGGCCGGCGGCGATGAGAACGCCGTGTTCTTCGAGAGCTTCTACGGGCAGAGCGTCGGGTGCAATCCGCGCGCCATCGACCGCGAGATCGCGGCACGGGCGCCGGGCGTCACGAGGTACTGGAGCGTGGTCGACCTGTCGATCGCCGTCCCGGAGGGCGCGATCGCGGTGATCGAGGGCAGCCCGGAATGGTGGCGCGCCCGCGGTGCGGCGAGGCTGCTCGTGGTCAACGACTGGATGCGCCGGCGCTTCGCACGCAAGCACGGGCAGAAGGTGCTGCAGACGTGGCACGGCACGCCGCTCAAGCGTCTTGCGCTGCATCGCCGCGGCTTCGATCCCCGAAGGATGGCGGCCGTCGTGAAGGAGTCGCGCCGCTGGGATGTCCTACTCGCGCAGAACACCTATTCGGAACGCATTCTGAAGAAGGCGTACGCGTTCTTCGGCAAGCCGATCTGGACCGACGGCTATCCGCGCAACGACGTGCTCACGACCGATGACGGGTCGACGACACGCAGAGCGCTGGGCATCGGTGTGGAAGAGCGGGTGCTCCTCTACGCACCGACCTGGCGCGATGACCGCACCGAGATCGTCGACTTCGTCGACCCGCAGCTGCTCGCGGAGCAGACGGATGCCGTCGTGCTCGTTCGCGGGCACTCTCGCACGCTGCGGCCGGGGCGCGATCAGTCCGGTGCTCGGGTGATCGACGTGACGGGCTTCCCCGACACCGCGCGGTTGCTGCTCGTCGCCGACGCGCTCATCACCGACTACTCGTCGGTGATGTTCGATTACAGCGTGACGGGCAAGCCGATGTACTTCATGGTTCCCGACCTCGAGCACTACCGGGGGCAGCTCCGCGGCTTCTACTTCGATCTCGCCGAACGGGCCCCCGGCCCGCTGGTGACGACTCAGGACGAGCTCGTGGACGCACTGCTGGACGAGTCGCTGCCCGGTTTCTTCGCCGAACGCTACGCTGCGTGGCGCAGGCAGTTCAACACCCGCGACGACGGGCGTGCCGCCGAACGCGTGGTGTCCCGCCTGCTGGATCTGGGGTTCGTGGACGCGTAGCGACCGAGCCGTTGGTCAGGGCGCGGGGATCTCCGCGTCGGGCACGAGGTACTGGCGCTGCAGCCAGTCGCCGAACTTGTGCACCTTCAGGCAGCCCTTGGCGGTGGAGCAGTGCAGGACGGGGTCGTACGCGGCGTACGCTGCGAAGACCTCGAGCTTCTTCCAGAGCTCGTCGCCTTCGAGGTTCACGGCGTTCCATGCGCTCGGGTATCCGATCGCGTACTGCACGACGGCGCTGTCGATGAGGCCGCGGTCCACGAGAGTCGAGACCATGGTTCCGGTCGCGGCATGATCCGGATGATCGCCGTCGGAGCGAGGGTCGATCTCGGGGAGGTGCGCGAGCACCGACGGCGGTGCGTAGGTCTGCACGACCTCGGCGATCGAGTTCTCCAGTTCGGGAAGCGTGATCGACTGGCCCGCATCGGTCGTCGTCAATTCCGCGACCACTCCGGAGAGCAACTGCGGCAGAGCCTGATATCCGGTCGCACCGAATCCACCGGCATCGAGCCCGCCATCGGGAAGCCTGACGAACAGCAGGACGATGCGGAGGTCGTCCACAGGGGACGTCGTCGTGACGGTCACACCGCTGCGCAGTGTGATGACCGAATCGATCCATTCCCCGGTGACGCCGCGCATGACGTCATATGCCGCGCGGATGCCGCGCTCGCGGTCCATCGCGTACTCGGCGCCCTTGCCGGCGTCGGATCCGGTGATGAACAGCGTGCGGACGCATTGCCCCGCTGCCATGGCGTTCGGGATGGTGGGACTGCCGAAGATCAGATCGTCGTCGTAGTGCGCCCACACTGACACGATCGCGGGGGAGGCGCACGGCGCGGCGTACTGCAACGGTGAGATGAAGGTCTCGGGCTGCACCGGGGTCTGCAGCACTGTGCCGATCAGCAGGCACTGCGCCGAGGAAGCGAGGAAGTCGACGGCGTTCGCCGCTGCCTCCGGAAGGGCGCGCAGGGCCTCCTGCGTCACGGCCGTGGGGCACTGCTGTTCCGTGATCTCGATCCTCCGCGCAGCGGTCAGGGAGTTCACCGGAAGCTGGGGAGCGGGAACGATCACGTGACGAGGTGGGCCGTCCTCAGGTTTCTGCGACATGCAGCCGGCGAGAAGCGACACCATCACCGCGGTTATCGTGAGCACCGCGGCGCCGCGTGTGCGCGCATGTGCGCGTGGCCGTATCCACACCATCGTTTCCCCCGTCGCAAAGCCATCGGCCATGCGGCGCGATTAAGTCAACATGCTAGCGGCAGCATGCGATTTTCGGGTGGAGGACGTGCGAGGGCCGCAATCGGTCCGGACCGGCCAATAGGATGCCCATATGCACAGCGAGCCAGGGCCCTCGAAGCGATCGCGGCGTGACTTCTTCCGATTCGGCGGCACAGCTGCTGCCGGGGTCCTTCTCGGCGGTGCAGCGGGAGGTGCGGTCGGATTCGCCGCAGGCGAGCGATCCGGGTTCCTCGCAGCCGAGAACGACTACGGCGCGCTCGCGCCACGGCACGCCCCTGGTTTCGATCATGTGGTCGTCGTGATGGGCGAGAACCGCTCCTTCGACAACCTGCTCGGCTACCTGTACTCCAAGGAGAACCTGCCGGATGGCCAGAGCTTCGACGGGCTCGCGTTCGGCGAGTACTACAACGAGACGGCGGACGGGACTCGTGTCGACGCGCACGTCTACGAGGGCGCGACGGACAAGATCATGGCGCACCCCGATCCGGATCCCGGCGAAGAGTTTCCGCACGTCAACACTCAGATCTTCAACACCGTCGAACCCGCGGGCAACGCGAAGCTCTTCGTGGAGAGCATGCAGGCGCCGTTCAACACGCCGCAGAACGGCGAGCAGGCCACGATGAGCGGCTTCCTCAACGACTACATAATCAACTTCGAGCGTCTGAAGAAAGGCACGCCGCCCACGACCGATGAGGCGAAGCACATCATGGGTTCGTTCTCACCCGAGATGCTGCCGACCCTGTCGATGCTGGCGCGCGAGTTCGCGGTGTTCGACAACTGGTTCTGCGCCGTGCCTTCGCAGACGTTCTGCAATCGTTCGTTCTTCCACGCCTCCACATCGCACGGCTTCGTGACGAACAAGCACGGCGGCGGTTATGACAAATGGCTCGATGCGGAGCAATCGCCCACGATCTTCAATCGGCTCGAGGACGAGGGGCTCAGTTGGAAGATCTACTTCGACGAGCTGCAGATGGTCTCCTTCACCGGCGTGCTGCATGCACCGGTGCTCGAGAAGTTCTGGCGCACTGAGCATTTCGGCACCATGGACGACTTCTACGCCGACGTCGAGCACGGAGACCTGCCCGCCTACGCCTTCATCGAACCGCGCATGGTGTACAACCACAACGACTTCCATCCTCCGTTCGGCCACCGTCACGAGAGCGACGTGGACGGCTCGGAGGTCATGAACAGCGCATACTCCGACGTCCGTGCCGGCGATGAGCTCATCCACGACATCTACACTGCGGTCCGCACGAGCAAGACACCGGACGGCTCCAACGCCGTCAACACCCTGTTGCTGATCACCTTCGATGAGCACGGCGGCTGCTACGACCACGTGCCTCCGCCCGCGGCCACGCCACCCGACGATTCCGGCCGGGGTGAGATGGGATTCGAGTTCGACCGGCTCGGATGCCGGGTTCCGGCGATCGCTGTGTCCGCCTACACGCGCAGCGGTACCGTCATCAACGATGAGATGCACCATGGCTCGGTGATCGCGACGTTGAACCGTCTGCACGGACTCCGGCCGCTCACGAAACGGGACGCAGGTGCGAACGACCTGTTCAACATCATCAATCTCGAACAGCCCCGTCACCCCGCCGACTGGCCGGAGACGAACCCGTCGTTCACTCCGCCGAATCCCGAGGAGAAGCCGCTTCATCCCGCGCACGCGCACAAGGACAAGCCGCTCACTCCGCCGGCCCGCGGGCTGCTGGGGCTGCTGCTGGCACGTCACGGACTGTCGGAGAGCGAGGAGCCGCAGACCTTCGGCGAGGCATACGAACTGTTGCATTCAAGAGGCAAGGGGCTGTTCGGCCCACCAGAGGACGCGTGAGATATGGGCGACATGAGAAGCTCTGGTCCCACCAGGCGCGGTACGAACGTGCAGTCCAGAAGGCGGATGTACCGGCGCCGGCGCCTTTTCGTCGCATTCCTCGCAGTGGTCGTCGTGGCGCTGGGCGCGGGGGCGGTCGTCTTGGTCACCTCGCTGAACAACCCCGCCGTGTCCGCGGACGCCCCGGAGACGACAGAGCAGACGGCAGCTCCCACACCCGAGCCGACGCCGCTCACCGCGGAGGAGCGACTCCTCGCAGACAGCGATGATCCACTCGCCTGTGCGGTGAGCTTCGAGGGCGAGTCGATCGCGCAGGAGCCGATGCTGCAGTCTCAGAACTCGGTGTACGCCGCGCTGCCACTCCCGGCCCAGGAAGGACGGGTGTTCGCAGGCTGGTACACGTCGCCCGAGGCCGCGAGTGCGTACCAGATCGACGCTCGCGTGAACGGGTCCGACCTGGTGGCGTGCACGGACCAGCGAATGGTGCTGCACGGCGCATGGATGAGTCCGGAGGACAACGTCGCCGTCGACGCGCAGATCCCGATCCTCATGTACCACCAGTTCACCTCACGGCCCGAGGGCGAGGACGGCTGGCTCCGCGGTAACTACGCCTACATCGGCGACTTCGATGCGCATATGAATCACATCGCGACGACGGGCTTCTACCTGCCCACGTGGGATGAGCTGAGCGCCTTCATCGACGGGAGGCTCTACCTGCCCAACCACTCCGTGATCATCACGGACGACGACGCCGATCAGACCTGGTTCGATCTCGCTGTCCCCGTAGTGGACAAGTATCAGGTGATGGCGACCTCGTTCATGATCACCGCCGACCGTCAGGACCCGGCGCCATCGCCATTCGTGCTCCGTCGTTCGCACACGCACGCCATGCACACGGCCGGTGCGAACGGAGAGGGGCAGATGGTCAACCTCTCGGCCGAGGAGATCGCGGCCGATCTGAATGCCTCGGCGGACGTCCTCGGAATTCGCGAGGTGGTCGCCTACCCGTTCGGCCACTACAACGACACCACCAAGCAGGGGGTGGCGATGGCCGGATACGAGCTGGGGAGGACGATCGAGCCGGGGTACGTCCACATCGGCACCGACAAGCTCGCCCTGCCGGTGGTGCGTATCAACTACGGCATGGGACTCGACGCGCTGATCAATCAGATCGGCTGAGTGGATAGTCCAGTTAGCTCGCCTGAGTGGTGAACGAGGCGGCGACCACGATGATCGGGATGAGCCCGAGAACGATCGCGATGATGCCGAGGAACCTCGGTCGTGCGGCGACGACTGCGGCGATACCGAGCAGTACGGCGACGGCGCCGACCACGACGGAAGCGTAGAACGACAGGACCGCGAGCACGACGGCGTTTGTGAGACCCTGCCCGTCCGAGCCGCCGCCGCTCAGCCAGAAGCCGGCGATCATCAGAACTGCCACCGCCCCGATCACGATGGATGCGATCGCGAGACCACGGCGGGACGGGCGCGGGGCTGAGTCAGTCGTCATGTGTGGAGCATACCGGTGGCGCTGAGTACGCTGCCCCGACAGTCTGGTTTGCACTGCTTAGGGGAGCGGTGTGTTCCGTGTGCCGAGACGGGAGGCGTCGACGGTGCCTCTTGCGCCGCGAAGAACGCCGACGAGGAAGCCGGCACCCCACGCGAGATGCATGGTCGGCAGGACAGCGAGGGTCCAGATCCGCTCGCGCACGGTTCTGCCCCCTCCAGGCTGCAGCGCAACGGCGATCACGAGCAGCACATAGGCGATGAGCGGCAGGTACACGACGGATGCCACAGCCGACGCGATGCCGGCCAGCACGCCGGTCAACTGCAGCAGAGCCACGAGCAACGCGAGGGCGACGTTCAGCACCAGCGCCGGAGGTGCGAAGAAACGCAGTCCGTTGCTGCGCCCGAAGCGGCGCACGAGCTCGCCGCGCCACGCGCCCGTCGCCCGGAACTGACGCGCCAGGCGCCACCAGCTCTCGCGCGGCCAGTAGGTGACGGACAGCTGGGGGTCGAGCCACACCTTGTGCCCGGCCTGGCGGATGCGAAGGTTCAGCTCCCAGTCCTCGCCGCGGCGGATCGACTCATCGAAGAGCCCCACCTCCTCGAGCACTGCGCGCCGCATGACGCCCAGATACGCGGACTCGGCCTCGCCCTCATGCGTGGTGCCGTGGTAGGCGCCGCCGCCGAGGCCGATGGGGGAGTTGTACGCCCTCGCCACCGACTTCTGGAACGGCGTGCGTCCGTCGGCGCGCATGACGCCGCCGACGTTCGCGGCGCCGGTGCGCCGCAGAGTCGCGAGCGCTCGTCGCGCGTACCCGGGAGAGAGCTCGGAGTGGGCATCGACGCGGACGATCGTCGGGTAGCGACTGGCGCGGATCGCCGCGTTGAGGCCCACCGGGATGTGCGCCTCAGGGTTGTCGACCAGCCGGATGCGGTCATCGCCGGCGGCGAGGCGCTGGGCGAGTTCCGTCGTGCCGTCGGTCGACGGGCCGAGGGCGAGCACCAGCTCTGCTGGTCCGTCGAGCTGCTGTGCGAGCACTGAGGCGATGGCATGTTCGAGGTACGCGTGCTCGTTCAGAACGGGCATGACGAACGACACTCCGTCCGCAGGCGTTGCCGAATCGTTCTCTACCACCCCCCGATCATGTCACGACGAGGTGCGGGCTCCTGCGTAGTCTTGACATGTGGGTGCTGTAAAAGATGTCAGGAAGGCGTACCGCCTGTTGCGCAAAGCCATGCGCTCGCGCTCGGCGGTGCAGCGCGTCCGGCGCACCCTCGACGCGGCCCCTCCGCACCCGGAGCGCCACTACAAGATCGCCGTGTACTTCGCCGACGGTGCGGTGAACATGTATCAGATGCGTCAGTGGTACCGTCCGCTCGCCGAACTCGAGAAGCTGTGGCCGGTGGTCGTGCTCGCCCGCAATGCGATCGGTGCGGAGAAGCTCCTCGCGGAGGACGCGCCGCCGGTGGCCTTCGTGCCCACCGTGCGAGACCTCGAGCGTTTCATCCGCGATCAGGACATCCGCATCGTCCTTTACGTGAATCAGAACACACGCAACTTCCAGATGTTCCGCTACGGACGTCGTTGGCACGTGTTCATCAACCACGGCGAGTCCGACAAGATGTACATGACGACCAATCAGTACAAGGCGTACGACTACGCCCTCGTGGCGGGTCAGGCCGCACGCGACCGGCTCTCCCGCACGCTGTGGGACTTCGACGTCGACAGCCGCACGATCGAGATCGGTCGCCCGCAGGCGGATCACTTCTCCGGGACCCTGCCGTACACGCCGGACGATCGCACCGTCGTGCTCTACGCCCCGACGTGGGAGGGCGATCGCCCGAGCGCCCACTACGGCTCGATCGCGACCCACGGCGAGACTCTCGTGAATGCGCTGCTGTCCACGGGCACGCATCGCGTCGTCTACCGTCCCCACCCGCGAAGCGGCGTGGTCGACGACGCCTACGGTGCCGCGCACCGACGCATCATCGCGGCGATCGCCGCGGCGAACAGCGCCGATCCTGGCGCGCAGCACATCTACGACGACGGCCCGGAACTCGGCTGGCAACTCGCCGCGGCCGACGTCGCGATCGTCGACATCTCGGCAATGGTCTACGACCGCCTCGCATCGGGCAAGCCCCTCATGATCACCCGTCCGGTCGACGAGCGCGCATCGGTCGACACCGGCGGATATCTCTCGGACTGCGAATGGCTGACGGCGGATGCCGCGGCGGACGTCGCGGGCGAGATCGAGCGCGTGCGCGGCGACGAGGACGCCATCAAGAAGCTGCGCATGTGGGTGCAGCGCTACTTCGGCGACACGACGCCCGGCGTGGCGACCGCCAAGTTCCACGCGGCGATCGAGCAGCTCATGGGCAGATGGGACGAGTGGCAGTTCCGCGAGATGGGTGCCATCAAGGCCGACGAGGACGATGACGACGAAGAGGACAAGGACGACGAGCTGCACGGTTGACCCGTGGGCATCCGCCGTCCCCTCCGTAGACTGTCGCGCATGGGCTACCCGCAAGCTGAAGCCGTCGCGTCCCGCTTCGAGGCGATCGATGAGTCGGTGTCGACCAATGCTGCGCTGCGTGCGCTGTCAGCCGACAGCGTGTCGTGGCCGCATCTGTCGGTGCTCCTCACCGACAACCAGACCGCCGGTCGGGGCAGGCTCGATCGCTCATGGGTGGCGCCGGCAGGGGCGGCTCTGGCGATCTCGGTGCTGCTGCGCGAACTGCCGTCCTCGCCCGAGGCGACCGGCTGGGTCCCTCTCATCGCCGGAGCGGCGATGGCGGAGGCCGTCTCCTCGCAGCTGCCCGATCACGAGGTCGGCGTGAAATGGCCGAACGACGTCCTCGTGGACGGACGCAAGATCTGCGGCATCCTCGCCGAGTCGACGGGAAGCGCCGTCATCGTCGGCGCCGGCATCAACACCGAGATGACCGAGCAGCAGCTGCCGGTGCCGACCGCGACGTCTTTCGCCGTGCTCGGCGGGGCGGCCGATGCCGACGTGCTCGTGGCCACGTACCTGACGCGCTTGGGCGACCTCATCTCGTCCCTCACGACATGGGGGGATGCCGTGCGCAGCGGTGTGCACGGTGCGGTGTCGGCCCTGTGCACCACTCTCGGTCGTGACGTCGAGGTCACGCTCCCCGACGGCACGACCGTGCACGGCACCGCGCTGCGCCTGGAGGAGGACGGTCGGCTCTGCGTGAGCAGTGACGGTGTCGAGCGTCTGGTCTCCGCGGGCGACGTGGTGCATGCACGTCTGCGGTGAGCAACGCGCCTCGGTGCGCAGCGGACGGCCACGCGGACACGCCGACCCTTGGCGGACGATGTCCGTGCCGCCAGGCACAATGGAGGGGTGACCCAGCCCGTGACTCTCGGAGGCCGGCCGGTGATGCCGCCGCCAGGCGCACCGGCCGAAGAACGCCTGATCGCGCGTTTCCGCGGACACGCCCGCGCGCTGTTCTGGTCGGCGCTGCTGCTCATCGCCGTTTCGGGCGCTACAGCGTTCTTCTACGGCAATCTGCCACCGGGTCTCGAAGACTGGATGCTCCTCGCCGCAGCGGCGGCGCTCGTGCTGTTCGGGGTCCTCATCCCGTTCGTGGTGTGGGCGTCGCGCAGCTACGCCGTCACGACGCGCCGCGTGGTCGTTCGCGAAGGGCTCGGCGCGCGCAGGAGCCGTGAGATGTCGCATGTGCGCGGCTACACCATCGGGGTGCGCCGGGGGGTCATCCAGCGCATGTGGGGGGCGGGCACCATCACCCTCTCGAACGGCGTCGACACGCCGCTGCGACTCGTGAACGTGCCCAACGTGACACTGGTGCATGAGGCGCTCGCCGATCAGATCGAGGTCAATCAGATCCTCGCTCATCGTGACGCGCAGTCGATGTCGGACCCCGACTCCGACCGCTGAGCGCCGCAACCGTCGAAACGTCCTTCGCCATGCGCGAGAATGGACACGACGAACGGAGATCTCAATGGCGTTGCGTGTGGGCGTGATCGGCGGCGGACAGCTGGCTCGGATGATGATCGCTCCGGCGGTCGAGCTGGGACTCGACCTGCGAGTGCTGGCAGAGGACGAGGGGATGTCGGCGCAGCTGGCGGCCACCGCGGTGGGGGACTACCGCGACATCGACACCGTGCGCGCATTCGTGAAGGACGTCGACGTCGTCACGTTCGATCATGAGCATGTGCCGCAGGAGGTTCTTCGTGCTCTGGTCGCAGACGGAGTGGCGGTGCACCCTGGTCCCGACGCGCTGCAGTACGCGCAGGACAAGCTCGTCATGCGCGCGCGTCTGAGCGAGCTCGGAGTGCCGCAGCCGGATTGGGCCGCTGTGCGGGGCGTCGATGAGCTGCAGGCCTTCCTCGATGATCACGGCGGCAAGGCCGTCGTGAAGACACCGCGAGGCGGCTACGACGGCAAGGGCGTGCGCGTGGTGCGCAGCGCGGACGAGGCCTCTGACTGGTTCGATGCCCTCGCCCCAGGAGCCGGCACGGACGCGCTGCTCGTCGAGGAGCTGGTGTCGTTCAGCCGTGAGCTCGCGCAGCAGATCGCACGAAGGCCGAGTGGGCAGATGATGTCGTACCCGGTCGTGGAGACGGTTCAGCGCGACGGCGTCTGCGCCGAGGTGTTCGCTCCGGCACCGGCGGCGAGCGACCGACTGGCGCGCGTCGCGGAGGCGATCGGGCGGCAGATCGCAGAGGGGCTCGGCGTGACGGGAATGCTCGCGGTCGAACTGTTCGAGACCGACGACGAGCGCATCCTCGTCAATGAGCTCGCGATGCGCCCGCACAACAGCGGGCACTGGAGTCAGGACGGCGCTGTCACCGGCCAGTTCGAGCAGCATCTGCGCGCTGTCGCCGATCTTCCGCTCGGCGACACGACGCCGCGTGCAGCCTGGGCGGCGATGGTCAACATCCTCGGCGGTCCGGCAGAGGGCGGATTCGAGGACCGCTTCGATGCGGCGATGTCCGAGCAGCCGTCCGCGAAGATCCACACCTACGGCAAAGCGGCGCGTCCGGGCCGCAAGGTCGGACACGTGAACGTCTCGGGGGACGACCTCGACGACGTCGTCTACACCGCACGCGCCGCGGCCGCGCATTTCGTCTGAGTAACGCGCGCCGTTCAGCTGAACTCCCAGTAGCGGAACGTACCCTGGGGAGGTGACTGAGCCACTGCACTCTTCCGCTGCGCCCATCGTCGGCGTCGTGATGGGATCCGATTCCGACTGGCGCGTGATGAGCGATGCCTCGCAGGCCCTCACCGAGTTCGGCATCCCGCACGAGGTCGAGGTCGTCTCGGCTCATCGCACGCCGGACAAGCTGATGCAGTACGCACGCGACGCACGGGGCAGAGGAGTCCGTGTCATCATCGCGGGAGCGGGAGGCGCAGCGCACCTTCCTGGCATGCTCGCGTCCATGACACCGCTGCCCGTCGTCGGCGTGCCGGTTCCGCTCGCATACCTCGACGGGATGGACTCGCTTCTTTCGATCGTGCAGATGCCTGCCGGCATCCCGGTGGCCACCGTGTCTATCGGCGGCGCACGCAACGCCGGCCTCCTCGCGGCGCGCATTCTCGGTGCGTCGGATGACGCCATCGCCGATCGGATCGAGGAGTACGCCCGCACACTCGAGTCCCAAGTCGCCGACAAGAACGAACGGTTGAAGGACTCCCTGTGACGATCGCCGCGCCGCGCGCGACGAACCGGGGAGGGCGCCCACTGATCGAGACCCGCCCGTTGCGCAACCCCGATCTGTCGGACGCCGACTTCATGGGGCGCCGCGGTTGGTGGCTCGTCGTGATGAACGTGCTGTTACCCGGTTCCGCACAGGTCCTCGCCGGAGGCAACCGCCGACTCGGTCGCATCGGCCTGGTCGCGACGCTGGTGAGCTGGTTCCTCGTGGCGCTCGCGATCGTGTCCGCGCTGTTCTGGCGCTCCGTGCTGGTCTCGGTGGCGACGAACTGGTTCGTCCTGACGGCGCTGCAGGTGCTGTTCATCGCTTATGCGCTGCTGTGGCTCGTGCTGACCTTCGACACGCTGCGCCTGGTGCGTCTGGTCAAGGTCCCGCAGGCGTCGCGCTTCGCCATTCCGGTCGTCGCCATGATCCTCGTCGCGCTGCTCAGCGGAGGCGCTGGGTACGCGGCGAGCGTCGCAGGGGCGAGCCGGGGAGCGATCAATGACATCTTCGGCCAGAGCGGACCGAGCGTCGAGCCTGTCGACGGGTATTACAACATCCTGCTGCTGGGGGCCGACAGCGGTGACGGGCGCGACTCGATGCGCTTCGACAGCATCTCGGTGGTGTCGGTCAACGCGACGACCGGTGCGACCACGATCTTCGGCATCCCGCGCGAGCTGCCGAACGCGCCGTTCAGCGAAGGCAGCCCGATGCACGCGTTGTATCCGAACGGCTTCGAGGGTCATTCGTCGCCATCGTGCGGGTGGAACGGGTGGATGAACCATATCCGCTACGCGGCGGAGGTCTGTCGCGAGGATCAGGGCGCCGAGCTTTATCCGGATGCTGCCGCGCACGGTTCCGCGCCGGGCATCGAGGCGACGAAGGACGCTGCGGAAGGGATTCTCGGCATCGAGATCCCGTACTACGTCTTCATCGACATGAACGGCTTCGCGGCCATGATCGACGCACTCGGCGGCGTGGACATCAACGTCACGGAGCGGTTGCCGAAGGGCGGCCCGCCGGAGGGCTGGACCGGGACGGACGTCAACGAATGGGCGATCGGCTGGATCGAACCCGGTCAGCAGCACATGAACGGTGACACCGCGCAGTGGTACGCCCGCTCGCGGTACACGACCAGCGACTGGGACCGCATGCAGCGTCAGCGTGAACTGCAGATCGCGATCCTCGACCAGTTCACACCTGAGAACGTGCTGACGCGGTTCAACGACATCGCCTCCGCAGGCACTGTGCTCGTCGACACGGATCTGCCGAGAGACAAACTGTCGGAGTTCCTCGATCTGATGCTCAAGGCGAAGGAGCTGCCGGTCACGCCGATAGAACTCGTACCGGAGAACGGTGTCGACGAGTTCGAGCCCGATTACGCCTTCGTGCGCGATCTGGCCCAGCAGACGCTGCATCCGCCGACGGCGACTCCCGCGCCGACTCCGTGAGCGGCCACCACTCTGACCACATGCGATGAGTGGCTCACTGCCCATCACTCGCGCGTGCGGTGATGGGCAGCGGGCCTGCCGGCCGGCACTGGCCGACACCGGACGACGACAGTCGGAGGGGGAGGGACCGCCGCCGCCCGGCGTGGAAGTCACCGCGAGACGCGGCGACCCGATCTACGATCGCCTGCGACGCACCTCGCCGGCACACACTGGTCGCGGCTGAGCGCGGTGTCATGCACAGTCGACACCGTGAGCACAGCCAGCTTCCTCAGCATGATTCTCCCCAGAGAGACACGCGGAATCACATCCGAACGCACCGCTGCGCCCGACTGTGTGAACTCTTCCCACCCCCACGGCAGGAAAGCAGAGTCCGATATTCCCCAGTGGAGATGACACTAGCCCCGGTTGAACGATTTGTCACTAGCCGCAGCTGAGTTCCGTGCGTCTCGTCTCGGGTGTGCCGATCATGGGCGTGTGCTGCACTCGTGTCAGTCGGTCGCCAGCCCCGGTTCCGACGAAGGACACCGTGATGGTCGTGGACTCGCCGGGTGAGAGGAGGACGTCGTGCTGCACGACGCTGCGGGTGCCGAGAAGGGCGGTTTGGACACCTTCCTGCTCACCATCACGATCTGCAGAGCGCACTGTGGCCCTTTCTGGACCGTAGATCGCGATCAAGGTGCGCACGTCGCCGGCTTCGACCCCGGAGGCCCCGTTCCCCGTCACATGAGAGGATAGCGTCTGTGCCGCGTCTGCGGGCGCCTCATTGGTCCAGGTCACCCGCACCTGCGTGGTCGGCTCACCGTGGCACGTGCCTACGGCTGTACTGATCGCTGCGTCGGTGTAGAAGTTCATCTTCCCGCCGGTCGCGTCGTTGAAGAGCACACCCACGCGCGGCCCTCGCGAACCATCCACGGCGATCGCGCCGCCGAGCGACGACGACGCGAGCAGTTCCTCCTCTTGGGGGTGTGCGCTCCAGATCCGTATGCGACCTTGAGCTGACGACGTCGCGATGGCCTCGACCAGTCGCTGAGGTTCGCCGCTGTTGAGCGCAGCGGCGAAGAGGGCATTCGCGGCTCCGGCGAAAACGGCATCCTGTTGCAGGGGATCCGTATACGTCGCGTAGATCTCGGACAGCAGGATGGGCACGACCGTGTCGGGCGTCGCCGTGAACGGGCCGAAGGCCAGGCCGTCGGTCGCGGCGATCAGGTGCTCGGCGACGACGGTGTCGACGGCGATGACGCCGTCGACGCGTTGCCCGAATCTCTGCTCCCAGCGCAGAGCCATCAGCGCCCCGGTTTCGACGAAGTCGGGGATGCTCGTGATGTCCCGGAATTGGAGACCAGGGGCGTCGCCGAAAAGCGCGATCGTCGCGTCGCTCAGCGGCAACGGCTCCGCCAGCACCGGGAAGTCGCTGCTCAGGGCCTGCGTGACGATGCTGATCGAGCCTTGGTTTGCGCGTACGAGCGCCAACGACCCCACGACACCCCCGTCGGATCGCAACTCGGCGCTGTTCTGCATCGCGAGGACATACGTGCGAGGCTCGTCGGCGCCGAGCATGGTCGGCAGCAGCACAGCGGCGCCATGGAGAGCGCCGACCACCGTGGCGGCGTCCGTCACGACGTCACGCATCTCGCGAACGGCATCCGCGACTGGGTCCAGTGCGGCGTCGGCATCGATCTGAAGTGCTCTCGCCTCCGCAGCGCCGAGCGTCGCATCGATCGCAGCGAGCGGCTCCTCGACAGCCCCGAGCGGAGCCAGGTCGATCGACGAACCAGTGAATCCCAAACTCGCGAGATCGATGTCTCCGGCGATGTCGAGCAAGGGCGACACGGTGTTCGAGGCGACGTCCTCTGTGACCTCGGCGATCTCGCGAACGGCGGTGAAGTTCGCACCCACCCACGGGACGAACTCGAATCCGCGCCAGATGGGGTCAGCGGTGAGATCGCGAGCTGACGTGGCGTGCTGCACGACACGCGGCGCGACCAACGTCGCACGTGGAAGGTCTCCGTCCGCGATCGAAGAGCGCATCTGGGAGGCTGCACTCGCCGCACTCTGCAGCTCAGTCACTGCGCTGATGCCTCGGATGACGACCCAACCGATCGCTAGCACGAGCGACGCGATGATCGCACCGATGACCCACCGGAACCACCGACGCTGAACTGGAAGCCGACCGTCGCTCACTCCTGCATTCAAGCATGGACCGGCGTCACTCACGGATTTTCTTGAAGCCGAGGCTACGCTTTGGCTATGGGTGCCCAGTTGCGTGTCGTTCTCGACCAGATCGCACAGGTCGTAGATGCGGATCAGGCGGCGGCAGCGATCGACTTGACAGTGGGCCTGATCGCGACGGCGCCGTCCGGTTGCACCGTCGAGGCCATCGTCCCGGCTGGGGGCACCGCTCATCTTGCCGGGCTGGCGGGAACGCGGGTGCTTCCTCTGGCGCGGCGTGAACTGGTCGCGTCGTGGCAGTTGGGCATCGTTCCTGGTGTGGGTGGCGGTCTCATCCACGCGCCGACGTTGATGGCACCGCTCGTGAAACACGATCGCCTGCACAACGATGATCAGGTCGCTGCGACGGTATGGGATCTGCGTGCGTGGGAAGCGCCCGAGCTGCTGCCCAAAGGCGCCGTCGCCTGGCAACGAGGCATGCTGCGTCGTGCCGCCAGGCATGCCGACGTCGTGGTCGTTCCGGCGCACGCGATGGCAGAACGGATCAGATCTTTCGCGAAGCTCGGGGATCGGGTGCGCGTGATCGCCGGCGCAGCGCCGGATGGGTTCGCGTCCCCGGCGGATGTCACAGAGAGGAGTGCGGCGCTGACGCCACCGGAGCGCTATGTCGTGCTCACCGGTTCGGCGAAGAGTCTCGAGCATGGGTTCCGTGCCGCTGCAGCTGCCGACGTCGATGCTGTCGTGCTCGATGCCGCGGAAGGCGCGGAGCCGCAGCTTGCCGAGATCGCCTCCGCGGTCGGCCTGCCCGAGCGCAGGGCGCGCATCCGAGGGAGGCTCGACGCGGAGCGTCGCGCCGCCTTGCTCGCCGGAGCGACTGCGTTCGTCGCGACCAGCGACCTGTCGGTGTGGCCGTGGCGCGCGATGGAAGCGATGTCGTTGAGCGTGCCACTGCTCGCTGTCGACAGCGGCGTGCACCGCGATGTCATCGCCGAGGGCGGCGCGCTGGTCGACGCGGCGGAGCTTCCCGACGCGCTGATGGATGCTGTGAGCGCGGGCACGAAACGCCTCGGCGTATTGGCGGGGGACAGGGCGCGCGCGTTCTCATGGGCGAGTTCCGCCGAGCGTGTCTGGTCGCTGCACGCAGATCTCTGAGCACTCCGCCCGACAACCTTCACGCCTGCTGGAAGGCTGTGCATCCGCGCGACACGCGGCGTTTCTCATCACTTTCACTTGCCCCAGTGGCATCATTACGCAACTTCCGCCACACTGGTCACATGTCTCGACGTGCCCCACACCCACGAAGCGCGCTCAGAATCACCCGGTTCCTCACTGTGCTGACCGCCGTCGCCGCAGTCGTGGTCGGTACGGTCGCGCCGGTCACCGTGGCGGCGGCATCTACACCTCAGAGCCTGTCGGTGACACTCGCCCGCACGGTCGGTGACCCAGCGCAGACGGGCATCGTCAAGACGTCACTCGCCGGCTTCAGCGCCGGAAACATCATCAGCGACGCGGTCTTCACCAACAAGTCCACGATGACCGAGGCGCAGATTCAGAGCTTCTTCAACGGCAAGGTCTCGCGATGCCAATCCGGATACGTGTGCCTGAAGGATTTCAGAATCAGCTCGGTGAACCGTCCGGCCGACGCGTACTGCAGCGGATACACGGGAGCGGCCAACGAGACGGCGGCCCGG
>Ga0308157_10003608_pt1 | contig 22121 bp, 27 predicted proteins | sample PhyBR1_FD_201035 | JGI IMG/M metagenome (GOLD analysis project Ga0308157, IMG submission 201035) | Phyllosphere microbial communities from UC Gill Tract Community Farm, Albany, California, United States - DLSLB.R1 | ecosystem: Host-associated > Plants > Phyllosphere > Unclassified | place: USA...
TGTCAAGACAAATCGAAGATTCACAGCTTCCAATACGTAAAATAGTTCGTTGATGTAAAAATGAACAATAGAAATTAAGAAGCGAAATGTCTAATTGTAAACAGGAATTGTAAAATAAAAACAAATCATAAAATCAAAGCTCTTTTTGGGCTTTGTGGAGTAGCCCCATTTAAGCTTTGGGTTTATTGAATTCTCAATCAAAAACAAATTAAGTAATAAACAGAATCCAGCGCCATTAGTTCAGAAACAGCCTGTCACGATCCTAATCGGGAATAGTTGAACCGTAAGATTCACGGCTTCCAAGCTGTAAAATAATGGGACTAAGTAAAATAAGAGAGAAACCGAAATATTTCTATTTCGGATAAATGATAATCTAAACTAAAAAAGAATTTATTACAACTATAAAAAATTATTTTTAAAAAATAGATTAAAGCACATGATCACTTCCATTATGATAGAGATTTTAATGTAGTAGTTGTAGTTGATTAATTAAAATCGGAAGTATTATGTGCCGAAGCTCTTGCAAAAAACAAATGTAAAACATTTTAAGAATGTGAGGACGATGATGAATAAGTAATGTTGTGTCTTGCCTAAGATAATTAAACATTTATTTTAGCTATCACCTAAAAAAAACAAGACTGTCTCTATTAAGAAACAGCCCTAACTAATTCAGATATTAGATCAATTTATATCTTTATTTTTCAAGTAACACACGTAGGTCTATACCGCTGTCTGAAGGTTTTACACCGCCTTCATGAATAACCTGTAATTCCATTGAATATTCGTCCATGCTGATAACTTTATAAGCAGCTTCCATACCTGTCTGGTCTATTTTCAAAGTTATTTCTCTTTGTTGCTCGTCAACAGTCCAGGTTCCAGGATGCTTTTGTTCGGAGCAGTTGTTTTGCGCGTTGTAATATCCTACAATTTCTTTTCCGCCTGCCATTAGTTCAATATATCCGAAATAGTTACAGTTACCGTTTTTTGTTAGTGACTGCAGTAATTCGCCGTCAGTATCGTCATAAAAGTTAAAGGCCGTCATATTCCATTTTGCCTGTAGCTGCTGTTCAAAACTTTTTTCTTGCGGAGGTAAGGGCTGGGAGTCGTCGCTGCTGCATCCGACAATGATAAATAAAAGAAGTAGCGGAAAGTAAAATAATTGTTTCATGGTTTAAAGTTTAAAGTTTATAAATTAATGTTATAAGTTTTTGTGAGTACTGATGTTTGCTTTAGTTGACTTTTTTTGACGATAAATACCATTTCATGAAGAGTGTGAATAGTAACCCACCCAGCAAACTAATAGCAAGAGGTAGGAATAAGTTTTTGTTAGTGATTTTTTCATCAGTTAGTAACGGAAAAAGAACAGAATTAAATACAAACATAATCAGTCCGAACAACAGACCTCCGAAAACCCATTGTTTGGTTGTGGAATAGGGAGCTGGCTCGTTTACAGTTTGTAAGTTTTTAAAACGCTCTTCCTGTTTTTTATACCAGCGTTTCTTCCATGAGTTTTTAAAAGGATACCATAATGGTGAACTGATGGCAAGTAGTATAAAAGAGGTAGCATTTCTAATGCACGGAATAATTTCTTTGCAGTTTGGGCAGTAAAGCCCGAACCAGTTGTAGAAAGCGCGTGAACCACTCCAAACACCGCTGCCGTGCAAGGTATTGCAATGTGGACAGGGAACATAATTACGGTCGATAAAAGGTTTATCGCTATTTTTTTCGACCAATCCTATCTTTGCGATACGTTGTCCTAATACCAATTCGTTAAAAGCCAGTCCGGGATTGATGATATAATGCAGGTACATCCAGTTTTTCCAAGTATAAACCTTATATGTATTTTTATCAAATTCCATTTTGTACTAATTTTAAATCTTATGTAAAATTAATACGGCGTAATAACGAAAAATTGTAAAATTGGGACAATTTTATTTTTCGTTGATGAAATGCCAGTAAAGATCTTCATTTCCGATCTGAACAATTTTTGGAAGTAGCGTTTTAGGGGTTTCCGATGTGATGCTTTTAAAGTGTCTTATAAAATGCGACTGATCATAATACATACTGTAAAGTGCAATATCGGTCAGGTTTACCAATTCCTGATGTTGCAGGGCATAATTCAGTGAATTTCGGAACATAACCATTTTTTTGTACTCTTCTATAGTGGCATACAGATGTTTTTTAAAAAGGCGCAGCAGCGTTTTTCTGTTTGTAAATGTGATATCTTCCAATGTTTCAACCCTTACCGTACCGTTGGAAAGAACGATTTCTCTTATAGCCTTCTGTAGAGCACTATTTTCGAACGGCTGCATGACAGAGATGAGTGCATTTTCAAGGATTTCGATTTGTTCTTCGATGGGGTGCTCTTTCTTAATTTTTCGTATATGATCTTCGAAAATAGTATCCATTATTATTTTCTGAAAAGAATTGCTTAAAAACTCATTTAGAGGCTTGTCAATAAAATGATTGATACCCAACGGGTAAAAAACAATACCAATTTTATGATAAGTTCCTTGTAGATACACATGGATCTTATCTTTCAGGTTTATACAGTATAGAAAGGTTAGTTTGTCCTTATCAACAGATGTTTTTACTTTGGATGTTTTTTGTTCTGAATCAATTTCCACATCGTTTCCCTTGTAGATAGTCAGGGCGTGCATATAGTTTGGATAAAAGTAAAATGCCTCTGAATGTTGTTCGTCATTTGAAACATGAAAGTAGTAATAAGCAATGTACTTTTGGAGAAATTTGTTTTTAGGTTTTCGGGTTATAAGGTAATTTGTTTGGTTCATAGCTTAAAGATACTTATTTTTTTGTTGGAGACAAATGATACATAGTGAACTCCACTATGTATTTGCTTATTTGAAAAATAATTAGAATTAAAGATTCTCTAGACCCCTATACAATAATTCTTATTAAAAAAATTTATTCGGTCGCACTTTGTCGTCTGCGAACCTTAAATTTGCTATAAAAAATAAATTATGTTTACAGAAGAAGAAAAAAAGTTTTTACAGGTCGAACTATTACAAAAAATAGAAGAAAATAGTAATGTTTATTCTTCTTATAACGATTTAAGTTCTGAAGATAAGTTGCGTATGGATATTTTACGAAAGATAAATCCGGGTGGGTTTGAGTTGTTGAAGACGAAAGTGGAAGAAATGATCTTTCAAAGTTTATAATTATACTTCATTATATTTTAATATTTTAAAAAGCTCCATTTTTGGGGCTTTTTCTATTAACGCTTTTATAGGATTAAAACAAAACCTTATTTAAAAATGATAAGCTCCTGTAATTAGTTAAAATTCTAACAATTCCGATGATTTAAATTTACCATTTATTGAAAGATATGTATTACAAAATTTTATTTGTTACATATTAATTTTGAAAATGAAATTTGAAAATAAGCCTTGTCAAGGGATGGATTCAAACGGGTTAAGTTCTTTGTTTTATTAAATGATTTTTTTAGCTGTAACATTAAAATTTGGTTTTTAACATACAAATAGTTTTTTGAAATGAGATTATTAAGTATGATTTGAATGCTTTTTTAATGCAGTTCTGAGTATTTAATCAACAGTTTTTACGATTGTTTTTATTTTAAAACACTGTAAATAAACAACTTGCGTTTTTGGTATTTGCTTTGCATTAACGTATAGTACAAACCTTAGTTGTTGGCAGGTCTGTTTGTTGATAACAAATGGATATCAGAGTATAAGATGCAAGGAGGATAAATATGCTGGAATACATCTGATGTCTACCACGTTAACATAACAGATTACCGATTTGGTATTTATGCAAACAGGGGAGGATTAAAATTATTAATGTAAAAGAGTTATTGCGAATGAAGGAATTTTTAACCAAACCTTTTTTATATCTGAAGAATAAACAGTTTTTAAGTCTTTATTCTCTGAAATATTTAAGCCAGTTGACACCTGATTATTTCAATTCTAAGAATACAGGGGCTTACATGCTTCATTTTTATATCAAAGGAAAAGGTACATATAAAATAGATTACCATATTATTGAAGTAGGTGCCGGCGCTGCATTGTTTAGCCCTTTAAGCGATAGTATTCCGTTTCATACTTCCAAAGAATGTGAAGGCTTTGGGCTTATTTTTTCGGAAGCGTTTTTCGGGAGGTCTCGAATGAAAAACTTCTTTTTACAACACACATTGTTGTTTAACAGTGTGGATAAGGTTGTATTTTTCCCGATAGAGAACAGGGCTGAAGAATTAATGATGTTGTTTCAGCTGGTTATTGATCAGTTGAGAAGGGAACACAGTGAGGTGCAGGAGCAGATACTGCTCAATTATATTTTTAGCATTTTGCTCATTAGTGAAGAAGTTTTTACGAAGGAAAGACAAACTTTGAGAGTAGCAAATGAGATTAAGCTGATAAAAAACTTCAAGTTTTTGTTTAATAGAGAATCAAACAGACGTCAGAGTGTACAGTTTTTTTGTACGAAGATGAATATAAGTTTAAGTACTTTGGACAGAGCTTTTAGAAAATATGAAAAAAGCAGTGCCAAGAAATGGATCAATACTACCTTAATTAAGGAGATTGATATTGAACTTAAAAGATTTGATATGTCTATCGGTGAGATAGCATTCAAGTTCGGATTCAGTGAAGTGACAAACTTTACAAAATTCTATAAGGGACAGACCGGAATTACTCCGAAGCAGTTTAGATCGGGTTAACCGGTAATAGATTTTTATAAAGCAATTGAAAGTACAAGGGCAGTTGCAATATCATTGCTTCATGATATTAAAAGACAAAAAAATTAAAAACATAAAATTAATACTGGAATATCATGGATGAGAATAATATATTAGACGACGAGATTGTACAAAAAGAGGCTTTCACAGAGGAATTGTTAAAACAGATAGATATCTGGAACGGCAAATTAAGGGAACTGAATATTCCTCTTAAGATCGATTTAAATTTTATTGATGAGAATATCTGATTTAAACTAAAAAATTGAATTAACACGAATGTAATATTAAACTTAAAAAGCTCCCAATGGGAGCTTTTTATTTTATTCAGAGTCTTTAAGGATTAAGAAAATAATCTGAATAAATGAGCGTTCCTTACTACTAAAAAGCGATTTTATACTAATCTGCGATGGTAATTTACTTGTCCTAAATGATAATTTAAATGACCGTAAAGAATAAATAAAATTTCTATTGTCGGACGGATTTTGTTTTGAAAAGGAATAGGAAAATTTTTTATTAAGTCTTCGTCAGATAACTTTGAAAAAGTAGTTCTAACAATATGAAGTGATTCTTGTAAACCTTGTACTAGAATTTCTCTTGAAATATTTCTTTGAGAAAATTCGTTATCACGCTCACGCTCATATCCTGTTTTACCTAATTGTGCACCTATAAAGTGTTGCAGGTTACCGGCAATGTGAAGAGCTAGTGTTCCAGGGGCATTTTTTATCTCGCTGTTTAGCTTCCATAGATCATTTTCATCTTTATAGAGAGAAATTTCATCTATGAGTTTATTGATGTCATTTTCGAAATTTGAAAGCAAAAGTTGAATTATCATTTTGTTTGTTAGCGTTTTGTTGTACATTTTTACTTCGATGATCAGCTATGCGTTCACTCTGCTTGCTACATCTTAATTTTAATGGTTGTTTTTAGTAAAAAAGATTAGTAAAAAGCAAAGTTAAGCAAAACGATTAAATCCGTTGCTATACAATGTTTTATAAAGAAGTAGTCTTTATTTGGAACTCGGTGTCTGATAGGTTTTGGGCTTGAAATGACAAAGTTAAGTTACTAATTCGTTACCGATTAATAGAGGTTCCTTATTAGCTTAAACGGTTATATTTCAGTGTTTTGCACTTATTTTTATATTTCCTTGTAACTCAATGTAAATTAATTTTAAACATTAAACATTTGAGTTATGACGCAGACAAAAAAATCAACGTTCAAACTGCTTTTCTACTTGAAAAAGAACGAACTGAAAAAAAATGGTAATGCTCCAATTATGGCACGTATTACCATTGACGGAACACCTAAAACTTTTGGGACAAAGTTAGAAATTGACCCTAGCAATTGGGATCTAAAATATGGAAGAGTTGAGGGCAAAAGCGCAACAGCTTTAAATATTAATAAAAAGTTGGATAACATACGTGGGCGTATCGACAAAATTTATGAAGATATGCTGAAACACGAGGGCTTTGCTACTTCCCAAAAAGTAAAGCTCTCATTCTTGGGTGTTGGTGTAATGGATGATGCAATTCTAAAAGTCTTTAACGATAAAAATGAGGATTTTAAAAAATTGGTTGACAAGGAAGAACGTTCACAAAGCACCTACAACAAGTACATCACGGTTTATAATCATCTTACCACTTTTATCAAAGAACGCTATCATCGTGATGATATGGCCTTTCGGGAATTGACTGGAGATTTTATTAGGGAATTCGATTTTTATCTTCGGTACGATTTACAATCTACACATAATACGGTTTGGGTTTACACGATGCCCGTACTAAGTCTGGTAGAATTGGCTATAAAAAAAGGTTTGATACGTGATAATCCGTTTCAAGATTATGAAATTAATATGGAAGAAACCGACAGGGGTTATATTCTTAAAGAAGATGTAGAAAAACTGATGATGTGTGCACCGCCCCACCCACGGTATGAGCTTGTGAAAGATCTTTTTATTTTCAGTTGTTTTACCGGACTTGCTTATGCGGATATTAAAAAACTAACAAGGAACAATATTCAGTCTTTCTTCGATGGCCATCAATGGATCATCAGCAGAAGAAAAAAATCAGATATTGCTTCTAATGTTCGATTAATGGAAATCCCAAAACGTATTATAGAAAAATACCTCGGTAGCACTCGTAATGAGTTTATCTTTCCAGTTCCAACTAATGTAACCTGCAATACTCACATTGGCAAATTAATTGAAAAAGCTGAAATTATTACAGAACAAAAAGTAACTTTTCACACCGCAAGACACACATTTGGAACGATGTTTTTGACCGAAGGCGTACCTCTTGAAAGCCTTAGCAAAATGATGGGACATAAAAACATTTCAACTACACAGATTTATGCTAAAATTACCAGCCAAAAGATTAGTAAGGATATGGATTTAGTAGCTCCTAAATTTAAGGAGATTGAAGAAGCGTTTTTACAGGTTATATAGTTAATCACAATTTGATAATTACTAGCAGAACTTAACGGTTCTGCTTTTTTTATGCCCATATTTTATAGCCAAAGCACATTTACTTCGCTCTGCTATTCCCTTTCTGTAAAAGAGCTTTTCGGCTACTTCTGGAACAGAAGATTAAAAAATGTTGCCATCTACGCCTCCCACACAAATACAATTTTTTAATCCTCTATTAGTGTGGCTTTGATAGCCCCACCGCTTTAAAAAAGTGTTTTAAAAATTCAGCGAATTGGAAGTGTTATTTCAATTCATTGTAAACCATTTCTCAATGCCATCTTCTTGGCTTCCACATTCATTTTATCCAAAGACCCGTATGCTTTTTTGTCCCATTTCAAGAGCAAAGGTATTTCCGTGTTCTTAACGCATCACAAATGTCAAGCAAGTTTGGAAAATAATCTCCACCCGTTGGGTAGTATTTTTTTCCAAAACCTTGGTGATGCTAAACACGAACCTTTTATGCTCGTGAAACGAAACATAGCATACTCCGGCTCTTTAAACGAATAAAAAAAAATGTCAGATATGAAGATTAAAAACATTGGAAATGGTAATGAAACGAAACAGCACCTCCTCTCATTGCCGAATAAATCAAAAAAAATCAAAATCAATAACTAAAAATTAAAGAATATGAACATCACAGGAAGATTGACAAGGGATGCGGAAGTACGCACAACGTCACAGGACAAACAAGTAGTAAACTTTTCAGTAGCGACCAACGACAGCTACCGTAACAAACAGGGCGAACGCATAGAGCAAACAACCTATTTCGATTGCTCCTATTGGATAACCCCGAATGTAGCCAAGCTACTCACAAAAGGTACTTTGGTAGAACTATCGGGACGAGTAAGCACAAGAGCGTGGACAGGTAATGATGGAGAACCAAGAGCAGGACTGAATTTCCATACCTCTCAAATCAAATTGCACGGAGGTGGCAAAAAATCGGAAACGGCACAAGCTACCACAAGCACAAACAATAGCAAGGCAGAAGACGACCTCCCATTTTAATCAAGAACATTCAATCATTTTTAACATCAAAATTTCTAACATTATGGCACATAATATCAATTTTAACGAGAGAACAGGACGTTATTCATTTTTTAGCGTACAACAAAAAGCATGGCACAACTTGGGGCAAATCGTGGAGCAATACCCGACAAGCGAGGAAGCTATCAAACACGCAGGGTTAGATTACGAAGTCGTAAAATCCCCACTTTTTACCAAAGGTTCGGGCATTATCGAAACGGCTAACGGTATAGAGATAGGCAGTAGCGAATTAGAAGTACCTAACTATTTCGCCAACATTCGCACCGATAACAATAAGGTATTGGGAGTAGTCGGCAAGGATTACCATATCGTACAAAACCGTGAAGCCTTTAATTTCTTTGATGCTATTGTAGGTGGTGGCGAGGGCATTCTGTACGAAACCGCAGGAGCATTAGGCAACGGAGAACGTATTTTTATCACAGCCAAACTGCCTGACTATATCCGTGTAGGCAATGGCGATGATGTTACGGAAAAATACATTTTCCTAACCACTTCGCACGATGGTAGCGGAAGTATCACAGCCGCATTTACACCAATCCGTATCGTTTGCCAAAATACCTTAAACGCTTCATTACGCAATATGACCAATGTTGTCCGTATCAAACACACTTCGGGAGCAAAAGGACGTATCGAGAACGCTCACAAGATTATGGGACTTGCCAACACATTGAGCAACCAATTAGAGGGAATTTTCAATGAATGGGCAAAAGTAAAGGTAACAGACCGAGAGGTTAAAAAGCTAATTCAATTGGCACTTTGCCCGAATAAGGAAACCTTTGATTTAATCAAAAAAGGTGCGGAAGATGAAATTTCAACCGTGTTCAAAAACACCGTTGAAGATGCTTTTGCATACGCAATGATAAGCGACACCCAACAAATGGATACTACAAAAGGAACATTGTTCGGAGCTTATAATGCGGTTACAGGTTACTATCAGAACGTAAGAAATTACAAGAATGATGAAGCCAAGTTGCAGAGCATTGTATTGGGTGGCACTGCTCAACTCAAATCACAGAAAGCATTTGAATTGTGTAATGGTTTTGCTTTAGATGGTGCAGAAACCCTAAACCTTAATTAAATAACAACAGGCTACCGCTTTAATCGGTGGTAGCCTACTAAAAACAAAAGTTATGGCAAATTGGTGCAGTAATACAGTTGTATTCGAGGGGAAACCCGAAACAATCACAGCAATACAGGAACTTTTTCAATCAATGAAGGAAAAGGAAGAAAAAATCGAAGAAGGACAATTACCCGAATTTATTTCTAAAGATAATGGTGGTTATTTCTTCAATATCTATTGGAATGAAGGCGATGAAGGACAATTTCAATATGAAACAAAGTGGTCGCCCAATATGGAAATCATTCAAAAGATAGCGGAGCATTACGAAGTGAATTTCACACACGACTATGAAGAAATGGGCAATCTTGTATATGGCAGGGCAACATTTTATGACAAGCTACTCACAGATGTTTATTTGGAAGACGTGGATTTTGAGCAATACGAATTTGATGAAGAAAACGAAACCTACCATTTTGAGGGTAATGATTACGAAAGCGATTACGAGATATTAGAAAACTTGTTGGAGCGGAAAATTAAAATTCAAGAAACTTAAAACCAAAGGCAATGGAAACAAGAACAATAGCTACAAAGTTTGTACGCCAAGATGTACCCGAATTGGCAACCCTGCAAAATGCAAAGGTTTACTTATTAAGGGAAAAACTGAACAAAGGCGAAAAATTGAACCGAGCCGAAAAAAATTGGCTTGCAGAAGCAGTAAACCGAAACGCCTATTTCAAAAGAGCTGTACCGCTTATGGGTTATCGTTTTGGTTTTGAGGATGTTTTAAAATCCTATATCGTAAAGCAGTACGGCAGTTGGTTAGAATACAACGCTCCCGACAAAACAAGTCTTCGAAGTATCATATATGGCAGGATTGACCAAATAGCGGAAATCAGCAAATAACATTTAAAGCCAAGTACAATGAAAATCATAGATAAAAATGGGAATTGGGTTGAAGTTACCGACCTCATAAAAGCTATCCAGCAAACTGGTTGGTATAAAGAATATCTGCACGACCCACCAACAGAAACAGACAAGGAAAGACAGAAATATTGGGCAGATATGCACGAGAAACTTAAAAAAGAAAAAAGTATTAACAATTAAAATTTCAGAACGATGAACACCAATTTTTTCAATCAGATACAGCAGTTGGACTTTACAGGAGTATTGCAACTGAACATTTCAAAAGGGATAGAAAGCAACCTAATTGTAACAGTATTGCTCAACAACGAACAATGCGGAGATAGTGCAAAAAATCTAATTCCCCCATTGACCTTTAACGCCACGCCCCAAGAGTTTGACGAGGGATTTTTTGAGCAGATAACTACACCCATACAAAAGGTATCGGGCTTAATGGTGGATATGGAAAAATTCCAAAAGCAATTGGACGAAGCCAAAGCACAATCGGCAATAGAAAAGGAAAAAACCGAGAAAGCGAAAAAGGACAAGGAAACCAAAGACAAGAAGTTTAAAGATGCTATAGCAAAGGCGGACGAGTTGGAAAAAGAGGGTAAGTTCCGTGAAGCGTGGATAAAAGTTCCCGATATAACGGAGTTTCCCGAAAAAGCAGACGAGATACGCAAACGCAAAACAGCATTATCCGACAAATTCGCAACACCGAGCCTTTTCGGAGCAATTGACGAAACAAACCCCAAACTTCTACAAGCGGAAGAAGTTACTGCCGATTATCCTATTGATGAAACACACGAAGATGAAAACGAATATTAATCATTAAAACAGAACATTATGTTATTAGCAACGCAATTAGAAAGAGTTTTTATACTCAAAGATAAAGGACAGGACATCAGACTGACCGACCCCGAACCACGTTGGAGCGTGGAAGCCGTAATGAATTTTTACGCCAATATGTACCCGATTTTGACAACGGCAAAAGTATCTGCACCACAAATAAAAGACGATGCAGTCGAGTACAAGTTTGAGAGTGTAATGGGTACGAAAGGTTAACCAAATATTAAAGCGATGAATTATGCAACGCAACATCATATCGGGAACTATCAGCATACCCGAACAGAAACGACAACGGCAATTGCACCGACAGTTGGGCGAGTTCGCCAATTGGCTACAAAGACCAAAGGACGCAAACCAAGTGCAGAAAGACAAGCAGAAATCCGTACCAATAGCAATGCTACCAATGGTATTCTAAAGTGTACGTTTCTGCCCAAACTAAAAACGGCACCATCCGTACAGGCTTGTCAGAAAACGGAGAGGGATTTTTACAAGTCCCTTTCCAAACTTGCCGAGCATTACAGGATTGAACCAATGCAGACCAACAGTTTTAAGTTTCCCTACAATATAACATTGGCTATGTGGGATATGGAAAACAAAGTAAAGCGTACCAACAGCAATTGGGATGGTTTCAGATTGGTAAAGGATAGCAGGAAAACCTATTTTATAGGCGAGGAACGATACAACACAGGAACAACCTTGTATTACATTCCCGTTGTGCCACTCTTTAAAATGCTCAAAGACCCAAAGCGTAAAAAGACCGCACAGCTTTTACTATCGGTATGTAGTTATCTGTATCATATCGCTCAAATTCCGTATTACAGGCAGGAAGAAAGTTACTTGTATTGGCTTTACGAAATGATGAACGATTGGGTGGAACAGGACGAGGAAACGGAAGAAACTGAAAGCTATAAAAGTGAATTGAGAAATGCCGAATACATTGGCGATAGAATAGAACAAAAGCTATTTAATCGAACTAATCTAAAGGTATTTGAACAGCGTTTGAACCGATTTAAAAGTGTTGATATGTTCGACAAGGAATGTTGGCAAGTGGCTTGTAATGCGTTTGCCCTTTGCACAGAATATCCGAACACCACTATTTTTAGCAACGCAACATTGCCCGAAAAAGACCCTTATGATAATGACGAGAATGAAATAATCGGAATGGAAAAATACATTTCATTTATTGCAGATACTAAAGGCTGGTTGTACGAAAGTCTTTCAGATACCATCAACAATGAATTTAACGAGTACGGAGCAATGGCAGAACCTACTATTTCCAAGCGATTTGACGGAAGTGAAATACCAACAGCAAACCTTGATTTTGAGAACCGTTTATTTGGTTTATTGAATGATTTGAGTGGAATATTATACGAATACAAAACGATAGAAAAATGAATACAACAACAGATATAAAAGACCATTTTGGAACATTGTACTATGCAAAATCCGCTTTGGTTTTCTATGAAACCAAAGGAACAGAAAACGATATGTACGTGGAGCATTTTGATATGGACAGCAACGGAATGCCTATCAATGCCCATCCATTAACCGTAAAGGAAGCCAATATTTTAGCAAAGTCCTTACAGACCGATGAAGAAAAGAACCAAGCCTTTTTAAAACCAAAGGGAATTTTGCCTACCAATATTCTGCATATCAATCCAAATGCGGAAAAAGGTACGGTACTTTGGTACACTAAAACACAACAACGGAAACTGTATTTTGTGGATAGTTTGGGCATACCCAGCGGAATATCACAAGTACCGCCAATGCTATGGTTAGCGAGCAAAAGCAGTCTTACCGTATTTGCTTTGGCAAATGACAGAAGACCCACCGAGAAAACGCCATTGCATTATGCACCTTTCTTCAATATCTACGAAAAGGGCAATGTATGTATGGGTACGGTGAGTGTTGATATTAAAAATTCGGCTTCGGTTGAGGAATTTATACAGGCGTGGGAACATTATTTTTTCAATTCTTATTTCAGTCATTCATTATGTGAAAACCTGACGAAAAAAAACATTGTAAACCTTTGGAAAGACCTTATCAATACGGATAAACCTTTTCCGAAAGAAGTATTAAAAAAGAACAACAAAACCCTTAAAAATCTATTGTAATGAATACAGCAAAAACCGCAGTACATTTTACAGATAATTACCTGCTCAATCCTACCAATCCGATTTCGGTAAACCTTATCGGGGCAGGTGGCACAGGCTCAAAAGTATTGACTGCTTTAATGGAAATAAACGAAAGTTTGATTGCGTTGGGACACGCAGGGTTACAAGTCCGCCTTTGGGACGATGATGTTATCACGAGTGCCAATTTGGGCAGACAACGATTTGCAGAAAGTGAAACAGGATTATATAAATCCGTTGCTTTAATCAATCGTTGCAACCGTTGGGCAGGAACAAATTGGAAAGCCAAAACGGTAAAATTTGAAAAAGACAATTTTGGCAGACTTCCCGAAAAAGCAAGGGCAATCATTACCATTACGTGTGTGGACAATGTGCAGGCGAGGTTTGGCGTTGCTGAAATTCTTAATGAAATAAGCTATCGCAAACACTACCAAGATGAGCCAAAATATTGGTTGGATTTTGGCAACAGCCAAGATACAGGACAAGTGATATTATCCACTATCGGAGAGATAAAACAACCCAATTCTGAAAAGTACGAAACGGTGGCAAGCCTGCCATTTGTTACCGATGAATTTGGCGAATTGCTGAAGCAATCCGAGCAAGAGGACAATACGCCAAGTTGCTCACTTGCTGAAGCGTTGGAACACCAAGATTTGTTTATCAATTCATCGCTTACACAAATGGGTTGTTCTTTGTTGTGGAACTTGTTTCGCAAGGGAATGACCGAATACAAGGGATTTTTTCACAATCTGAAAGATTTCCGCACCCACCCGATAAAAGTTGCCTAAAAGCCGAAATCGGCGGGCAAAAATGCAATTCCTTCCTACGGTCGGAAACGCATTTTTGCATTTAAAATTGGTGCAACCCCTTTCTCAAAATGCACCGCTACACAATCCCTTTCTTCACATTTTAACAAACAGGTTGCGAGATTTTTATGTGGGATATTCGCTATCCCATTTGCTGTATTTAGTATTGACTTCTTTTCTTTTCACACTGCGACCAAAGAAAAGATTCTGTGTTGTAAAACAATTTTTTTTAGTTTTTTTGGTGTTAAATTGTGTACAATAACTATAAATTGTACTTTTGCACCACTCAATGAAAAGAACAGTACAAATATCATCCCAAGTTACTCCGCCTTGATCTTAGGCTAACTGTTATATTTCCCAATTTTAATTTATTGGCTTTTTTATCGTACCCAAAGGTTTTTTCTTTTGGTGCATCTCTTTTTTATTTACATTTTTAATATTTAAACATACTTTTTTATGCAGAAAGTTATTAATCTGTTTGATTTCAAACAGAAAATTAATTACAAAAACGAAATTCTTGCGGGTCTTGCGGTGGCTATGACCATGATACCTGAGTCTTTATCCTTTGCTATTCTGGCAGGGCTTTCGCCTTTGACAGGGCTTTATGCAGCTTTTTTAATGGGTATTGTTACTGCAATTTTGGGAGGCAGACCCGGAATGGTTTCTGGGGGAGCCGGAGCAACGGTAGTAGTACTTATCGCATTGGCAGCATCACACGGTGTGGAATATCTTTTTGCTGCGGTTATATTAGCAGGTGTACTGCAATTTTCAGTAGGAATTTTTAAACTGGGTAAATTTGTCCGCCTGATCCCACAACCAGTAATGTATGGTTTTTTAAACGGCCTTGCAGTAATCATTTTCATGGCACAGGTAGCTCAATTTAAAGTTGTAGAAAACGGGATAGAAGGTTGGATGCAGGGGCCGGCGCTTTATCTAATGGCTGGATTGACATTATTAACTATAGCCATCGTATTTATATTGCCAAAATTTACAAAAGCGGTTCCTGCATCTTTAGTAGCAATAATAGTTGTCTTTGGTATTGTATATTTTTTCGGCATCGATACTAAAAAAGTTATTGATATCGCCTCTGTAGGAGGCTCTTTACCTTCATTTCACATCCCTGCTATTCCTTTTACTCTGGAAACATTGAAAATTATTTTCCCTTATGCCTTGGTAATGGCAGGGGTTGGATTGATTGAAAGTCTGTTAACGCTTAATATGGTTGATGAAATAACCGGCACAAAAGGACAATCTAACCGTGAGGCTGCCGCACAAGGTATAGCCAATATCACCAACGGTTTCTTCGGAGGAATGGGTGGATGTGCAATGGTTGCCCAGACTTTAGTGAATGTAGGAGCTGGAGGAAGAGCCAGACTTTCTTCAATAGTTGCAGCCATAGCAATCTTATTGATCATTCTTGTTGCTGGTCCTGTAATCGAGCAAATTCCAATGGCGGCATTAGTCGGGGTGATGATGATGGTAGCTATAGGTACATTTGAGTGGGTCAGCTTTCGAATTATTAATAAAATGCCTCGACACGATATTTTTATTGGCATGTTGGTAGCAGTTATAACCATAGTATTGCACAACTTAGCTTTAGCGGTTTTGATTGGTGTAGTCATTTCGGCTCTAGTATTTGCCTGGGAGAGTGCTAAAAGAATACGTGCAAGAAAATATGTAGATGAAGATGGTGTAAAGCATTACGAAATTTTTGGGCCGCTCTTCTTTGGTTCTACTGCCGCATTTATTGAAAAATTTGACGTACTAAATGACCCGAATGAAGTTGTAATTGATTTTAAGGAAAGTAAAGTAGTTGATATGTCTGCTATTGAAGCTTTAAATAAAATTACGGAGAAGTATCACAAGGAAGGTAAAAAACTACATTTACGTCATTTAAGCCAAGATTGCAGGCAATTACTTAAAAATGCAGAAACAGTTATTGATGTGAATATTATTGAAGATCCTACCTACAAAGTAATGACTAATAAATAGCATCGGAATACCCAAGTTTAATATTACAACTACAGCAATAATTTTAAAAAAAATTATTGCTGTTTAAATTTATTATCGTAATATTGCGATATATTTATTTTTATAAAACTGATGGGTGTCACAAAAACCGAAATTTTTACAGAACAGCAGAACCATTTAGCTAGTATTTTAAAGGCACTGGCTCATCCTGCTCGTATAGCTATACTGCAACATATCATTAAACAAAATGCCTGCATCTGTAATGATCTTGTAGAAGAATTGGGATTGGCACAAGCGACAATTTCACAACACTTGAAAGAGCTGAAAAATATTGGTATCATTAAAGGAAATATAGAAGGAACTAGTGTATGTTACTGTATTAATGAAACAGTCTGGAATGAGATTAAGAAGGAACTCAATAGCTTTTTTGTCGAGAATGTAAATAGTAAAGAATGCTGTTAAGCTTTTTTTTAACACCAAATCATCGTAACATTGCAATATAACATTTATTGAGTTAATATCAGAAATATGAAGCTATCAAAAATTAAAGAAATCCTGCCAACATTAGTAAATGTTGGATTTCAATTAGAAAACGGAACCTTAGTTCCAGAACATTTCCACGTTACCGAAGTGGGACAAATTACTAAAAACTTTATAGACTGTGGTGGCGTAATCCGTTCGGAAAAAGTTGTAAACTTCCAATTATGGAATGCAGACGATTTCGAGCACAAATTAAAGCCAGCTAAGCTATTAAACATCATCAAGCTATCCGAAGAAAAATTGGGCATAGAAGATGCGGAAATTGAAGTGGAATACCAAAGCGAAACGATTGGTAAGTATGATTTGGATTTCAACGGAGATACATTTGTACTGAAAAATAAAACAACAGCTTGTTTGGCTCAAGATGCCTGCGGTATTCCTTCCGAAAAAGTAAAGAAAAATTTGGCAGAACTGCCTGTAAATAATGCTAATGCTTGTACTCCAGGTGGCGGATGTTGTTAAAATTGAATTTTTATGTTTTCAAAAATCATTCATACAGATAATTCAAAGACAACAATCATAATCCGACTGATTGTTGGAGGTGTTTTTTTATCGGAGGGCATTCAAAAATTGCTGTTTCCTGCCATTCGTGGAGCGGGACGGTTTGAAAAAATTGGCTTGCCATCGCCTGAATTTTTTGGAAGTTTTGTAGGCATATTTGAAATCCTTTGCGGAGCGTTTATTTTGCTGGGGTTGCTTACAAGGTTAGCAAGTATTCCGCTCATCATCATTATGCTGGTTGCCATTGCCACGACCAAAACATCTATTTTGGCTAGCGAGGGTATTTGGGAATTGCTGCACGGCAGCCGTACGGATTGGGCGATGCTTTTGGGAAGTATGTTTTTGTTAATCAAAGGCGGAGGTAATTGGTCTATTGATAAAATCGTAATGAGAAATGGAGCGTGATATTCAAATAAAGGAAATTGCCAAACTCTTTCTAAAGCTCGGTTTTATTGGTTTTGGAGGTCCCGCGGCTCATATTGCTATGATGCAGCAGGAGGTAGTAGTGAAAAGAAAATGGATGAGCGAACAGCATTTTTTGGATTTGTTGGGAGCTACTAATCTCATTCCTGGCCCCAACAGTACAGAAATGGCGATACACATCGGCTATGACAAAGGCGGTTGGAAAGGATTAATCTTTGCAGGGTTATGCTTTATTTTACCTGCGGTTTTCATTACCGGGATATTTGCATGGTTGTATCAGCAATACGGACAATTGCCCGAAGTACAGCCCTTTATTTACGGTATCAAACCTGCAATCATCGCTATTATCATAGGAGCTGTTTTTCCATTAGCAAAGAAATCAGTAAAGTCCACATTCTTGGCGGTTGTAGGTATTCTTGTTTTGGTACTGTCATTATTCGGCATTAGTGAAATCTATTTGATGTTTGGAGCGGGATTGCTGGCAATGGCCTTGTATTACCTTCAGGATACAAAAAATACGCTCCAAAGTTTTATCCCGCTCGCATTCTTACAAATCGCACAAAGCCCCTTACTGTCTGAAACAAATACCAAATTATTTTGGATATTCCTGAAAATTGGTGCTATCCTCTACGGAAGCGGTTATGTTCTTTTCGCCTTTTTAGATACGGAATTAGTTGCAACGGGCTTACTCACCCGGCAGCAATTAATGGATGCTATTGCTGTTGGACAGTTTACCCCAGGTCCTGTTTTTTCTTCAGTTACGTTTATTGGCTATCAAATCAACGGACTATCCGGAGCAGTTATTTCTACGATTGCTATTTTTCTGCCGTCGTTTATTTTAGTAGCATTGCTAAATCCCTTGATGAAAAAAATGCGCCAATCTAAAGGACTGTCCATTTTTCTCGATGCGGTCAATGTGGCATCTGTTGCAATCATAGCCGCTATTTGTCTTACAATGGGCAAAGAAACTATTACTGATTGGCGGACGATATTAATTGCAATGATAAGTGCGATCGTAGTTTTCAAATTCAAAAAAATAAATAGTGCCTTTGTGGTTATTGGAGGAGCATTATTAGGGTATTTATTTAATCTTATCTAAAGTTATCTTAAACAAAATATTTAAACAATAAAAATTAGACAAAATGAAAATAGCATTATTCAGTGATATTCACGCCAATTTACCTGCATTAGAAGCATTTTTTGAAGATGTTGAAAAAAGAAAACCAGACAGTATTTATTGTTTGGGCGATTTGGTGGGCTATAATATTTGGCCAAACGAAGTGGTAAACGAAATCCGTAAAAGGAGAATACCAACCATTGCCGGAAATTACGATTTTGGCATTGGCAGAATGAGCAACGAATGCGGTTGTGCCTACAAAACAGACAGTGAAAAAGATAACGGAAATATTTCTATTTCATTCACAAATTCTTTGATGAAAGATGAAGAAAGAGCGTATTTGCGTACACTTCCAGCCCATATCAAAGTAGAATTTCAACTGAATGAAGATAAATTGAATTTGCTTTTGGTACACGGAAGTCCGAGAAAAATAAACGAATATCTTTTTGAAGACCGTGAGGAAAAAAGTATGCTTCGCATTATGGAGCAAGCCGATGCAGACATTATGTGCTTCGGACACACACACAAACCTTATCACAGAGTTTTAAATTCGGGTATTGACGGTCAAAATCATTTCAGACACGCCATTAATATCGGTTCGGTTGGTAAACCGAAGGACAGCGATGTAAGAGGCGGTTATGTAATGTTTACGATTAATGAAAACAGTTCTGTGTTGGACAAAGATAGTATCAGTGTAGAATTTATACGCTTTGATTATGATATTGAAAGGGCTGCAAAAGCAGTTGAAGAAAGCATTTTACCAAACGAATACGCAGAAAATTTAAGAAGAGGTTACTAATCTAAAATTTATAAAAATGGAATTTCCAACCGAAAGAAAGTATTCAAAAGAACATACCTGGATAAGCATACAGGACAACACAGGTACAATAGGCATTACAGAATTTGCGCAAAGTGAATTGGGCGAAATCGTATATGCGGATTTACCAAACGTTGGATATAGTTTTCAGCAGGACGAAGTATTCGGCTCTGTTGAAGCAGTTAAAACGGTCAGTGATTTATTTATGCCTGTATCGGGTAAAATCACTGAAACGAACGAACTACTTTTGAAAGCACCAACACTCATAAACGACCATCCTTATAAAGACGGTTGGTTGATTAAAATTGAAATAAAAGACATTACAGAATTAGAAGACTTATTGACATCAAACCAATATAAAGAACTTACAAATTAGCAATGCAACCAAAATTAAAATTCTTAGACAGATACCTTACTTTATGGATATTCCTTGCAATGGCAATTGGCGTGGGTTTGGGTCATTTCTTTCCCAATATTTCTAATGTTACCAACAGCTTATCTGTTGGCACTACCAATATTCCATTGGCAATAGGATTGATATTAATGATGTACCCCCCCTTGGCAAAGGTTGATTATTCCTTATTGCCCAAAGCATTTAGAGATAAAAAAGTAATTGGCATATCCTTATTGCTCAATTGGGTAATCGGCACGCTATTGATGTTTGGATTAGCGGTTTTGTTTTTACGTAACGAACCCGATTATATGACAGGCTTAATTCTTATCGGTTTGGCAAGATGTATTGCCATGGTCATCGTCTGGAGTGACTTAGCTAAAGCAAACAGAGAATATACAGCTATGTTAGTTGCATTAAACAGCATCTTCCAGATATTTACTTACAGCTTTTTAGTTTGGTTATTCATCAACGTATTACCTGCAAAATTAGGATTAGCCAATTTCAATGTAAGCGTATCCATGAAAGATGTTACCGAAAGCGTATTGATATATTTAGGTATTCCATTCCTAGCAGGTTTTTTAAGCCGTTACTTCCTTATAAAATCAAAAGGTATAGAATGGTATAACCGAAAATTCGTCCCCGCAATATCGCCAATTACCTTGTACGCTTTACTGTTTACGATAGTATTAATGTTCAGCTTGAAAGGCGATAAAATATTGGAATTACCAATGGATGTAGTAAAAGTAGCCATACCGCTAATCATCTATTTTGTGTTGATGTTTTTCGTGAGCTTCTTTATCAATAAATCTCTTAAAGTTCCTTACGACAAAAACGCATCCATCGCATTTACAGCCACAGGAAACAATTTTGAATTAGCAATAGCCGTAGCAATATCGATTTTCGGCATTCATTCGCCACAGGCATTTGTGGGTGTTATCGGCCCACTGGTAGAAGTTCCGGTACTGATATTATTGGTAAAGGCAAGTTTATGGCTAAAGGAGAAATATTATAGTAAAAAAGACTGAATTTAAATTTCAGTCTTCTTACTCTTTCTTCTACTTGATAAATTCAAAATCACATATCCTATTATACCCGCAATGAGTGATGTTATTAAAACAGATAGCTTGGCCTCTTCAATGAAAACCTGATTGTCAAATGAAAGCATAGATATAAATATGGACATTGTAAAACCTATTCCAGCTAATAATCCTAAGCCAATAATGTGAATAAAGTTACTGTTTGCAGGAAGTTGACCTATCCCTAATTTAGAGCATATCAAAGAGGTTACAACAATGCCAATGGGCTTACCAAAAATCAATCCCAGTGAAATACCTAAACCTAAAGGGGAAGTCAGTCCTTCTATCATTTCCTGATGAATTGTAATATTTGTATTGGCGAATGCAAAAATGGGAATAATTAGAAAGTTAACAGGTTTTACAAGTGCATGTTCTAGTTTCTCTAACGGAGATTCAACTTCTGTATCATTGGTTGGCAAGGTCATCGCTACCAGTACACCTGCTATAGTGGCATGAATGCCAGAATGATGCACAAAATACCATATAAACACTCCTGGTATTAGATATAGATAGGGATTCTTAATATTGAATCGGTTCATCAAAATCAGTACTAGTATTCCAATTCCGGCATAGCCTAGATAGCCTAACTCAATTCCGGATGAATAGAAAATGGCAATTACTAAAATAGCTATGAGGTCATCCACTATCGCCAAAGCCGCTAAAAATATTTTTAAACTGGTTGGTACTCTTTTGTCTAACAGCGAAATTACGGCCAATGCAAAAGCAATATCGGTAGCCATGGGAATACCCCAGCCGGAAGCTGTCGGGGTTCCTGAATTAAAATATAAATAAATCAATGCGGGGACAACTGCTCCACCGATAGCAGCAAGGATAGGCAAGATTGCTTTTTTAGGAGAAGAGAGTTCTCCTTCAACAATTTCTCTCTTAATTTCCAGACCTACCAACAGAAAAAAGATTGCCATCAATCCGTCGTTGATCCACATACTTACGGAATAATTGAGGTGTATGGCTTCATTTTCATACCCCAGCTTTGTGTCCAATAAATTTTGTAGCGGAACGGCCATTGATGTATTTGCCACTATCATTGAAATCACTACGCATAAAAAAAGGAGGAAACCTCCAAAATTACTTGATTGAACAAAGTCTTTGAAAATATTTAGATTGATCTTATCCTTCATGTTTTAAATGTAAAAGTTAAATATCGCAATTTACCAATATTAACTTACTCTGCCTGGATAGAACGGATAAAGTGAACCACTCGCAGCGGATGAAAGTGAGCATAGTAAAGTAGGTGCTCAAAATCGATTCATCTGAGTATAAATTTAGTAATTATTTTTTAATTTTTTGCGCATAGATTC
>Ga0308157_10003609_pt1 | contig 22119 bp, 20 predicted proteins | sample PhyBR1_FD_201035 | JGI IMG/M metagenome (GOLD analysis project Ga0308157, IMG submission 201035) | Phyllosphere microbial communities from UC Gill Tract Community Farm, Albany, California, United States - DLSLB.R1 | ecosystem: Host-associated > Plants > Phyllosphere > Unclassified | place: USA...
AGGGCGGCATGTCCGTCGTCTACCGGGGTGTGGACGAGAGCCTGCACCGCCCGGTCGCGATCAAGCTCTTCCACGCGGGCATCGTCGACATCGCCCGGCAAGAGGCCGAACTCGGCGTGCTGGCGTCGCTCGAGCACCACAACCTCGTCAGCCTGCTCGACGCCGGAGTCGTCACCGGGCAGGACGGCACGCAGCAGCGCTACATCGTGATGTCGCTCGTCGTCGGGCAGGACCTCGAGGAGCGGCTGGCTGTCGGCCCGCTCGCCTCACGGCACATCGCCGAGATCGGCTACGACATGGCCGAGGCCCTCGACTACATCCACGCCCACGGCGTCGTGCACCGCGACATCAAGCCGTCGAACATCCTGCTCGTCGACTACGGCAACGCCTCCGAGCGGGCCCGCGCACGCCTGACCGACTTCGGCATCGCGCTCGCCGCCGGCGTCGAGCGCCTGACCGCCGACGGCGTCACCACCGGCACCGCCGCCTACCTCAGCCCCGAGCAGGCGCGCGGCGGCGAGGTCGGCCCGCCGAGCGACGTCTACTCGCTCGGCCTCGTGCTGCTGCAGTGCTTCACCCGCCGCCGGGAGTTCCCGGGCTCGCTCGTCGAGTCCGCCGTCGCCCGGCTGTCGCGCGACCCCGTGGTCCCCGAGCCCCTGCCCGAGCACTGGAAGCACCTGCTCCGTGCCATGACCGCGCAGGACCCCGCGGCCCGTCCGCTCGGCGCCGAGCTGGTCACGATGCTCCGCGACGTCGTGATCGCCGAGACCGCCACCGCCGACCACGTGGTCGAGCCGACCGACGAGACGGCCCCGGTACCGACGCGCCCCGAGACGGACCGCCCGGCGACCCTCGACACCCTGCCCGACGAGTCGCTGCAGCGCACCACGGCGATGGCGGCCCGGCTCTTCGACGCTCCGATCGCCCTGGTCGAGGTCCTCGACGAGGACCGCGAGTGGTCCCAGTCGTACATCGCCGAGGGCGTCGACGAGGCGGCCCGCAGCATCAGCTTCCGCAACGGCTTCGCCCCGGTCCCCGTCCCCGTCGTGATCCCGGACGGCTCCGCGCACCCCGAGATGCGGAACAGCCCCCTGGTCACCGGTCCGCTCGGCATCCGCTTCTACGTCAGCGTCCCGCTCGTCAAGCACGACGGCGCCCCGATCGGCACCCTCGCCGTGCTCGACACCCGTCCGCGTCAGGCCACCGAGGACGACCTCGCGAACCTCCGCGACCTGGCGGCGCTCGCCGTCTCGCAGCTCGAGATCCGCCAGGAGTCCCTGCGCACGACCAGCGACTCGCTGCCGGTCCCACGGGTGGTCGGCGACCACACCGCCTGACGGGAGGCCCGGTGCCAGCCCGCACCGCGCCTCCCGACCGTGCGGTGGTCGCGCCCACCGCCGCGCCGACGCCGTCCGCCGAGCGGTCACGATCCGTCGCCTGGCGCGCTCCCGCGCGACGGTCCGTGACCGCACGGCCCCCTGCCGGCGGTGCGTCGTGACCACTCGCGGACCGGGGAATCGCTCGCGTCGGCTGGCGCTGCCGAGTGGGCGAAATGACGGGGTGCCTCCGCGCGCCGACCCGGGTGTTCCGCCCGCTCGCGGTGGTGGGGGTTCGCGCGGGGCGGGTGACGCTGCCGAGTGGGCGAAATGCCGGGGTGCGTCCGCGTGCCGACCCGGGTGTTTCGCCCGCTCGCGGTGGTGGGGGTTCGCGCGGGGCGGGTGGCGCTGCCGAGCGGGCGAAATGCCGGGGTGCCTCCGCGTGCCGACCCGGGTGTTTCGTCCGCTCGTGCGGGGCGGCTCAGCCGAGGCGGGTCGCTGCGAGGCCGCCGTCCACGTCGATGGTGGCGCCGTGCACGAAGGTCGCCTCGTCGGAGGCCAGCCAGCGCACGGCGAACGCGACGTCGACCGGTCGGACGGGTGCGCCGGCGGGGGTGCCCGCCGTCATCTGCGCGAGGACGTCGTGCGAGTCCGCGTTGCCCGGCGTCGCGGTGGCACCGGGCGACACGGTCGACACCCGGACACCGTGCGGTCCGAACTCGGCTGCCCAGGCGCGGGTCAGCTGCTCGACGGCCGCCTTCGTCGCCGGGTAGAGCGCGGTGAACGGGACGCCGACGCGGGACATCCACGAGCCGATGTTCACGACGATGCCCGAGCCGCGTTCGACCATCGCGGGCGCCAGCGCTCCGACCAGCACGTGGGGTGCGCGGACGTTCGTGGCCCAGAGGGCTTCGGCGTCCTCGTCGGCGAGCAGTGCGGTGGGGCCGACCGGGTAGACGCCGGCGTTGTTGACGAGGACGTCGACCCGGCCACCGAGGGCCTGGGCAGCGCGGGCGGCGAGGTCACGGACCGCGTCGGGGTGGCTGTTCAGGTCGCCGATCACGGCCACGGCGGTGCCTCCGGCCGCGGTGATGACGTCCACCACGGCCTGCGTGCGCTCCGGGTCGCGGCCGGCGACCGCGACGGTGGCGCCGGAGGCGGCGAGGACACGGGCGACGGCTTCACCGATGCCGCTCGAGGCGCCGGTCACCAGCGCGGTGCGGCCGGCCAGTCGGTCGTCGGTGGTCAGGGAGTCGAGGAGTGCTTCGTTGGTCTGCATGCTCCGATGCTCGGTCCCGCGTGCCTCGTCGCGATTGCCCAGGACTCCGGAGTGCTTGCCGGATCCTGCACGGGCACCCCTCGCGTCGGACGCCTCGACAGAATGGGCACATGGACGACGTCACCTCGGACCGGCTGGACCGTGCGCTGCAGAGCGTCCTCGCCCACCTGGACGACACCGAGCGCGCCGGACGACTCGGCCTCCGCCTGGCCCGCGTCGACCGTCCGACCGACCTCGGGTACCAGCGGTACACGCCGTCGGTGTCGCTGGTGCTCGCCGGACGGAAGCGCTCGGTAGTGGGGGATGACGACCAGCTCTGGGGTCGCGAGCGCTTCATCATCACTCCCGTCGACCTGCCCGTGATCGCCGGGGTGGTCGAGGTCGAACCACCCGCGGGGTTCGTCGCGGTCGTCTGGCAGCTCGACCCCGCGGTGGTGGCCGAGGTCGCGACGGCGATGTCCCGCCCCCACCAGGACGAGGCGCCGCCGGCCCGACTCGGCAGCTGGACCCCGGCCCTGGCGGACGCGTTCGCCCGGCTCGTCGGACTGCTCGATGCTCCGGAGGACATGACGGTCCTCGCCCCGCTCGTCACCCGCGAGGTCGTGCTCCGCCTGCTGCAGACCGACCAGGCACCGCGCATCCTGGCCGCGATCGGCAACCGGGACGGCGACGTCGTCGCAGCGGCCACGGCCCTGCTCACCGACCGGTTGGCGGACCCGTGGTCGGTGGCCGGCCTGGCCGCGGCGGTCAGGACGAGCGAGTCGACACTGTTCGCGCGCTTCCGGCAGGTCACCGGGATGAGCCCGGTGCAGTACCTGCGGCGGCTGCGTCTGGGCGAGGCCCGGCGGCGGATGATCGTGCTCGGTGACACCGCCGCCCAGGCTTCTGTGGCCGTCGGGTACCGGAGCGCCTCGCACTTCTCGCGCGACTACCGCGCCCTGCACGGCCGGCCACCGGCTGCCGACGCCGGTCGGGCCCGTGAACTGCTCGCGCTGGGTGAGGTCGCGATCGCCTGAACTGCCAGCGTGATCGCCAGACCGACCCGCGCGGTCAGTCGGACGGATGACGCGGACGAGTCCGGGCAGGCCCTACTGTCATCGATGCGGGCGACGACCGTCGCCGCGGAGAGGACCGCTCGTGTTGACGAACGTGTCGGGGGCACACGCCGTGGTGCTCCTCGTGCTGCTGGCGCTCGAGGCCGTGGCGCTGGTGCAGGTCTGGCGCGACCGTCGCCGGACGCAGGTGGTCAAGGTGCTGTGGACGGTGGTCATCCTCGCGCTGCCCGTGATCGGCGTGCTGGGGTGGGCCGTGAACTGGCTGCTCGGCAAGGCTGCGGACGCGCTCCAGCGCCGGAACGCTTGACGCGCGTCAGTCCTCGGTGAGGGCCGCAGCGTAGGCGCGGACGGACCGGTGGTACCGGGGGAGCGTCGGCTCGACGGCCTCGATCGCGACGCGCAGTGCCTCGGCGGAGCGTCCCGCGCTGTGCAGGGCGAGCGCGAGGAACACCTTGGGTGCCGCCCCGGTGGCGGAGTGCTCCGGCGCGTCACGGAGCATCGCGATGGCCGCGTCGATCCGGCCGAGGTTCCGCAGCGTCGAGGCATGCTGGACGACCATCCTGGCGGCGCGGTCCGGGTCGACGGTGTCCAGGCCGGCTGCGGTCGCGGCGGCGTACTGCACGTCGGCGCCGGCCTCGTGTCCGCCCGAGTCGAAGGCGCCGCCGAGCTCGAACGCGCCGAGTGCGGGATGCGGAGCGTCGGCGGCGAGGTCGCGCATCCACTCGATCCGCTGCTGATCGTCGATCGTCTCGTCGTCCCACAGCGCCGCGACGCGTGCTTCCCAGTCCCCGGTGCTCATCCGGCGAGCGTACCGCCGTCGGTGATCGTCGCGCGGAACGAGCGGACCAGCGGTGCACCGGGCTGCACGACGGCGGGGGAGTCCCACGCCAGTGCCGAGCCGATCGCCGGGTACTCCTCGGCGCGGACGAACCAGGGGTCGTCGTGGTCGAGGGCCTCGATGCGGATCGTCGCCGGACCGCCGTCGAACACCGCAGACCAGGTGATCCAGGGTGCGACCGAGCCGTGCACGGCGGCCTCGCCGTCGGCGTCGGCGGTCCGGACGACGACCCCCGTGCACTCGGCGAACCGCCAGAAGAAGCCGCCGTAGCCGGCTCCGGTCCGGCCGTTGCTGCCCGGGCCGCCGAGGTGCACGGGGGAGTCACCGGGGGCCTGGAACGACGACGACCAGGACAGTTCCCACGCGCTGGTGACCGCGCGCCAGCAGAGGGTGCGGTCCTCGCGCAGGACCACCGTGCGGTCCGGGCCCCGCCAGACGAGCTCCTCGGCGGATGTCGTGTCGTGTTGCTCGGCGTGCACGACCTCGACCGAGCCGTGGTCGTCACGCCAGACGTACCCGGCTCCCTGCGAGTAGGTCGGGCCGCCCCAGCAGTTCACGCCGTCGACGTCCGGGATCGCGACGCCGACACCGCAGTGCCAGTCGTGGTCCCCGGGGTGGTGCGCGCTGACGACGGTGCCGCCGAGGGTCCGGACCGGGTGCAGGTACGGTCGAGGGGACGACGTGGCGATCGTGCCGGTGCCGCTGCGTTCGACGGCGACCTCGACACCGTCCACGACGAGCGCGCGGATGCCGTCGTCGGTGGTCACACGGCCGACGCTACCCGCGCGTCAGCCGGGCGAGCACGACGCTGTCGAGCACCTCGTGCGGATCACCCTCCGGCGTCGTCGCAGTGCGCGGCCGGACCTCGGCGACCAGGACGTCCCACCGGTCGTCGAGCTGCAGGGCGGCGAGGTCGTCGGCCGGCGCGGGGAACCGGTACTCCCGCAGCTCCGGCGGCAGGTCGTCGTGCGGGGGAGCGGCGTGCGCGGTGACGAGCAGGTGCCCGCCGGCGGCGACGAAGCCAGCTGCCCGACGCAGGATGTCTGCTCGGGGGATCTCCACCGGCCACGACTGCAGGAACGAGGCCGTCACCAGGTCGAACCGCGCGGCGGTGTCCCACCGGGCGAGGTCCGCGGCGACGAATGCCGTCTGCTCCTGGACCCCGGCGTCGACGGCAGCCCGCGAACCGCGCTGGAGCGCCGTCACGGACAGGTCGATGCCCGTCACGTCCCACCCCTGCTCGGCGAGCCACACCACGTCGCCGCCCTCGCCGCAGCCGAGGTCGAGCGCCCGCCCCACCGGCAGCCCCCAGGTCACCGAGGCGAGCACGGCGTTCACCCGGCCCGACCAGATGCCGTCGCGCTCGGCGTAGCGGGCCTCCCACCACTCCCGAGCGGACGGTGCGGCGGTGGCGTCGTTGGCTTCAGTGGCATCGGTGGCAGCTCCGGCGGCGGTGGCGTCGTGGTGGGTGTGCATGCTCGTACTCCAGCGCACCTGCCGGGCCGGACCCAAGCGGTGTTGCCGACCCGGCAACACCGCACCGTGCGAGGCGGGCGCGACCCGGGCCTCCCGTCCGCCCCGATCGTGAGCAGAAGATGTCGGGTCGGCTCGACGGACCCGACCATTCCTGCTCACGAAGCGCGCACGAGCGCGAGCGCGCGCACGAGCGCGCGAGCGCGCCCCCACGCCCCCCTACTCGTCGGCGGGCAGCGGCTCGGCGTGCTCGATGCGGGCGCTCGCCGTGGCCATGTGCGCGTCCATCGCGCGCTGGACGGCGGAGACGTCGCGGGCGTGCAAGGCCTCGAAGACGGCGCGGTGCTCGTGGAAGGCGGCCTCGGTCGCCTGCCGGGTCTGCACGCGCCGCGCGACCCAGACGCTCAGCATCGAGCGCAGGCTCTGCAGCAGGTCGGCGAGCACGTCGTTGCCCGACGCCCGCGCGAGCAGGACGTGGAACCGCACGTCGGCGTCGATGAAGGCCTGCGGGTCGTCGAGCGTCGCCTCCTGCCGGACCAGGTACTCGCCGAGTTCGGTGATCTGCTCGTCGGTGGCGCGCTGCGCGGCGAGGATCGCGGCCGTGCGCTCCAGGGACGACCGGATCTCGAGCAGCTCGCGGGTGCGGTTCGACGCGAGCATGAGCCCCCACGACAGGGTCGTCGGGAGCAGGTCCGAGGTGCCTCCGCGCAGGTAGGTGCCCGAGCCGGGGCGGATCTGCACGATGCCCAGGATCTCGAGGGCGGCGAGGGCCTCACGGACGGCCGAGCGTCCGACGCCGAGCCGCTCGGACAGGATCCGCTCCGAGGGCAGTCGTGAGCCGGGGGCCAGCTCGCCGGCGGTGAGCAGCGAGACGAGCTGTCGGGCGACCACCGAGGCGGGGGACCCGACGGGCACGGACTCGAGTTCGAGTCGGATGTTGAGGGGGTCGTCCGGGCTGAACGCGGGCATGCAGTGAGCGTACCGGTCGGTCAACCGGTTGCGGCGAGAGCAGTGCCTGCGCGGCGAGCGGCGGGGAGCGGACAGCGCGGAGCGCCCGGAATGGTCAACCGGTTGACAAGTTGCCCGACCGCGACGCACACTGGATTAGGCGCACCGATGCGCCCGCTCCCGATCCGCCCAGCAGCACGGGCCATCCCGGCGCAGCCGCCAGGACGGGAGTCGTACCACCCCCACCGAGCAGGAGTCATCGTGGACATCCCCGCCACGCGAGGCATCCCCACCTCGGTCGTCGAGAAGACGGCCATCCGCAAGATCGCGATCCGCATCGTGCCGTTCGTGGCACTGATGTTCTTCATCAACTTCCTCGACCGCACCGCGATCTCCTTCGCCGCCCCCAACGGCATGGAGGCCGACCTCGGCCTGACCGCCGCCCAGTTCGGCTTCGCGTCCGGTGTGTTCTTCATCGGCTACCTCGTGCTCGAGGTGCCGTCCAACCTGGCGCTGCACAAGTTCGGCGCCCGGATCTGGCTCGCCCGCATCATGATCACGTGGGGCATCGTGTCCCTGCTCTTCACGTGGGTGCAGAACTACCCGCAGCTCGTCGGCCTGCGCTTCCTGCTCGGCATCGCCGAGGCCGGCTTCTTCCCCGGCGCGATCCTGTTCCTGTCGACCTGGGTCCCGGCCCGGCACCGCGGCAAGATGCTCGCGCTCTTCTACCTGGCGCAGCCGCTCACGAGCGTCATCGGTTCCCCGCTCGCCGGCTGGCTGATGACCCACGAGGGGATCCTCGGCGGCCTGGCCGGATGGCGCTTCATGTTCCTCTGCGTCTCGATCCCGGCGATCATCGTCGGTGTCCTGTGCCTCTTCGTGCTCAAGGACAAGCCGTCGCAGGCGAAGTGGCTCGACGAGGACGAGAAGGTCTGGCTGGAGACGACGCTCGCTGCCGAGAGTGCCGCGAAGGGCGGCGGTGACGGCCACGGCAAGGGCGGGCTGCGTGCGGCCTTCGGCTCCGGCCGCGTCTGGATGCTCGCCGCGGTGTACTTCGGCTTCATCTACGGCCTCTACGCGCTCAGCTTCTTCCTGCCGACGATCATCGACGGCTTCCAGGAGCAGTTCGGCACCACGTTCGACCTGTTCCAGAAGGGCCTGATCACGGCGATCCCGTACGTGCCCGCCGCGGTGGTCCTGTACTTCTGGTCGCGTGACGCCTTCCGACGTGGCGTCCGGGTCTGGCACATCGCCGTCCCGGCCCTGGTCGGTGGCCTGAGCATCCCGGTCGCGCTCTACATGAACAGCCCGGCCGCCACCGTCGCGGTCATCGCGATCACCGCGTGTGCGATCTTCGCGGCCCTGCCGAACTTCTGGACGGTCCCGACACAGTTCCTGACCGGTGCCGCCGCAGCCGCGGGGGTCGCCCTCATCAACACCGTCGGCAACCTCGGTGGATTCGCCGCCCCGTACATCACGGGTGCCGTCAGCGAGTGGACCGGTGGGTACCAGGTGCCGATGTTCATCGTCGGCTTCTTCATGGTGCTGTCGAGCGTGCTGATGTTCGTGCTCGGCCGGAACACGAAGCGCAACGAAGCAGCAGCGGCGGCGGCCGGAGCCGACACCGCGGTCGCCGCCACGGACGGACCGACCGCCATCGCGAAGGAGGCCGGCGCATGACCCGCCTGTTCAACGACCCGGCGGACTTCGCCGACGAGATGGTGGACGGCTTCGTCGCCGCCAACCGCGCCCGGGTGCGCAAGGTGCACGGCGGCGTCGCCCGCTCCACCATCAGCCCCGAGGGCACCGTCGCGCTCGTCGTCGGCGGTGGCTCCGGCCACTACCCGGCCTTCGGTGGCCTCGTCGGGCACGGCCTGGCGGCCGGTGCCGCGATGGGCAACCTGTTCGCCAGCCCGAGCGCCCAGCAGGTCACCGCGGTCGCGAAGGCGTCCGAGCACGGCGGCGGCGTGCTGCTGAGCTACGGCAACTACGCCGGTGACGTCCTCAACTTCGACGCCGCGGCACGGGCACTCGAGGCACAGGGCATCGACGTCCGCACGGTCCGCGTGACCGACGACGTCGCGTCCGCGCCCGCCGACCAGGCACACAAGCGCCGCGGGATCGCGGGGGACCTCTGCGTGTTCAAGGTGGCCGGCGCGGCCGCTGAGCGCGGCGACGACCTCGACGCGGTCACCGCGATCGCGACCCGGGCCAACAACCGCACCCGCAGCTTCGGGGTCGCGTTCTCGGGCTGCTCCCTGCCCGGCGCCGACGAGCCGCTCTTCACCGTCCCCGAGGGGCGCATGGCGATCGGCATGGGCATCCACGGCGAACGCGGCATCGCCGAGGCCGACGTCCCCACCGCGGACGGCCTGGCCGACCTGCTCGTCGACAAACTCCTCACCGAGCGACCCGACGGCACCGGCACCGGGACCGGCACCGCACCAGACATCGCAACAGCACCCGCCACCCCCCGCGTCGTCCCGATCCTCAACGGCCTCGGCTCCGTCAAGTACGAGGAACTCTTCGTCGTCTTCGGCGCCGTCCAGCGGAAGCTCACCGACGCCGGCATCGTCGTCGTGGAGCCCGAGGTCGGCGAACTCGTCACCAGCTTCGACATGGCGGGCGTCTCGCTCACCCTGTTCTGGCTCGACGACGAACTCGAGCAGCTCTGGGCCGCCCCCGCCGACGCCCCCGCGTACCGCAAGGGCGGCGCCGTCCCGCAGCAGCCCGTGCCGGTCGAGGTCCTCGAAGCCGGCGTGGTCGTGCCCGTGACGCCCGGCACCGAGGAATCCCAGGCCGCGGCGGTGCGGGTCGCGAGCGCGATCGCCGCGATCCGCGCCACGATCGACGACCACGCCGACGAGCTCGGCCGCATCGACGCCGTCGCCGGTGACGGCGACCACGGCATCGGCATGCAGCGCGGCTCCACCGCCGCCGACCGTGCGGCACAGGACGCCGCCGCCCGTGGCGCCGGTGCCGGTTCGGTCCTCGCGATCGCCGGAGACGCCTGGTCCGACAAGGCCGGTGGGACGTCCGGTGCGATCTGGGGTGCCGCCCTGGAGGCACTGGGTCGCGTCCTCGGCGACGACGAACGCCCGTCGGCCGCCACCGTCCAGAACGCGGTGCACGCCGCCACCGAAGCCGTCCTGGCATTCGGGGCCGTGCCCGGCGACAAGACGATGGTCGACGCGCTCGTGCCGTTCGACCAGGTCTTCTCCGCCCGGGTCGACGCCGGCGACGAGCTCGTCGACGCCTGGTCGGCCGCCTCGGCTGCTGCACAGACCGCGGCGGACGCCACGGCCGACCTGTTGCCGCGGATGGGCCGTGCCCGTACCCACGGCGAGGACGCCGTCGGCACCCCGGACGCCGGCGCGATCTCCTTCGCGCTCATCACCGCCGCGGTCCTGGCGACCATCGCCGTCCCCGCCTGATCCCCACCACGAAAGGCACACCCGCATGAGTGAGCAGCAGTTCCGCATCGTCGTCGGTTCGGACGACGCCGGCTTCGACTACAAGGAGGTCATCAAGGCCGACCTCGCGAAGGACCCCCGCGTGGCCTCCGTCGTCGACGTGGGCGTGGACGCCGACGGCCACACCGCCTACCCGCACGTCGCCGTCGACGCCGCCCGTCTGGTGGCGAACGGCGAGGCCGACCGCGCGATCCTCATCTGCGGTACCGGCCTCGGCGTCGCGATCGCGGCGAACAAGGTCCCCGGCATCCGCGCCGTGACCGCGCACGACTCGTTCTCGGTCGAGCGCTCGATCCTGTCGAACGACGCCCAGGTCCTCTGCATGGGGCAGCGCGTCGTCGGGGTCGAGGTCGCGCGCCGGATGGCGAAGGAGTGGCTCGGCTACACCTTCGACCAGACGAGCGCGAGCGCCGAGAAGGTCAACGCGATCTGCGCCTACGACGGCTCCGCCCCGGTCGGGACCGACGCCTGATGCCCGCGACCACGGCGGCCGCCCCGGTGACGATCGGGGTGTCGCTCAAGATGTACTTCAGCCACGCCCGGACGCTCGCGTGGGCGGCCGCCGTGGCCGACATCGCGCGGAGCCACCCGGCGGTGCGGTCCGGCGCGGTCGAGCTCTTCGTGGTGCCGACGTTCCCGTCGCTCGTCCCGGTGCGTGCGGTGATCGGGGACGCCCCCGTGACGCTCGGCGCGCAGGACCTGGCGTGGGCGGACAGCGGCGCCTTCACCGGCGAGGTCTCCGGCGCCGAACTCCGTGAGATCGGGGTCGACCTCGTCGAGATCGCACACGCCGAGCGACGCGAACTCTTCCACGAGACGGACGACGAGATCGCCGGCAAGGTGCACGCGGCGTACCGCAACCACCTGCGGCCCCTCGTCTGCATCGGCGAGACCGAGCGCGCCGCCGACGGCGACCCCGTGGCCGCGATCGCCGAGGTCACCGCGCAGCTCGACCGCTTCACCGCCACCGCGACCGCCGACGGCCTCGCCGGACCGCTCATCGCCGCGTACGAACCGGTGTGGGCGATCGGCGCCCCGCAGCCCGCGCCCGACGAGCACATCGTCGCGGTCCTGGCCGGCATCGAGCAGCACCTGGCGACCCGGCCGGAGCTCGCCGGGTCCGTCGCGATCTACGGCGGCAGCGCCGGTCCGGGCCTGCTGACCCGCGGTGCCGGACGCATCGGCGGCCTGTTCCTCGGCCGCTTCGCCCACGACCCCGCGGCGATCCGCACGATCCTCGACGAAGCCGAGGCGCTGGCCGCGACGCAGGACGGAGCACCGGCATGACGTCCCTGCTCGGCCTCTCCACCTACGCCTACTTCTGGCGCATGTCCGACCGCGTCCCGTCGCCGATGTCCCTCGACGACGCCCTGCGCGACGCCGCCTCGCACGACGGCGTCGACCTGTTCCAGATCTGCGATCACCTGCCGCTCGACACCGCGACCGACGAGCGCCTGGCCTCGATCCGGTCCCTGGCCGACGACCTCGGTCTCACGCTCGAGGTCGGCACCCGCGGCACCCGGCCGGAGCACCTCGCCCGGTACCTGCACGTCGCGCAGCAGCTCGGCGCCACGCTCGTGCGGAGCATGTGGACGAGCGGTGCCGACCAGCCCGACGCGGCCGAGACCGAACGACGCCTGCGGCAGGCGCTCCCCGCCTACGAGCGCACGGGCGTGACCCTCGCGCTGGAGACCTACGAGGTCGTCGCCACCGCCGACCTCGTCACCGTCGTCCAGGCGATCGGCTCCGACCACCTCGGCATCTGCCTCGACCCGGCGAACACCGTCGCCCGACTCGAACACCCGGCCGACGTCGTCGCGATGACCGCCCCGTACGTCGTCAACTGGCACGTCAAGGACTCCGCCTTCACCCGCTCACCGGGCTGGGTCGGGTTCCAGTACACCGGCGTCCCGATCGGCACCGGGGTCCTCGACCACGACGCCGTCCGTGCCGCGGTCGAGCCGGACACCCGGGGGATCAACCGCGTCATCGAGTTCTGGCTGCCGTGGCAGGACGAGCACGCCGGCGCCGAACCCCCGCCGGGGGAGACCCCCGCACAGACCACCACCCGCATCGAAGCGGCGTGGACCGAACACACCATCGAGTACATCAGGAGCAAGGAATCATGACCGACACCGTCACCACCACCCACACCGTCGCTGCCGGATCCGGCACGGCCGACGTCACCGTCGCCGTGATCGGTGCCGGCGGCAAGATGGGCACCCGCGTCTCGAACAACTTCGCGAAGAGCGAGTACACGACCCTGTACAGCGAGGCCTCGCCCGCCGGCCAGGAGCGCATCCAGGCCCTCGGCCGCGAGATCACCGACAGCCTCGACGCCGCGAAGGCCGCCGACGTCGTCATCCTCGCCGTCCCGGACGTCCTGCTCGGCACCATCTCGGAGCAGCTCGTCCCCGTCATGAAGTCGGGCGCCAGCATCCTGACGCTCGACCCCGCGGCCGCCTACGCCGGTCTGCTGGCGAAGCGCGAGGACATCCACTACGCCGTGGCACACCCGTGCCACCCGTCGGTGTTCCTCGAGCGCACCACCAAGGCCGAGTGGGACGACACCTTCGGTGGCATCGCCGCCCCGCAGGAGGTCATCGCGGCCTTCGACGCCTCGGAGTCGCTCGGCGACGAGGGCGACCGCGCCAAGGCCGTCGCCGAGGCCGTCATCACCACCATGTACGCCCCGGTCATCCAGGTGCACTGGGTCACCGTCAAGCAGCTCGCCGTGCTCGAGCCGACCCTCGTCGAGACCATCGCCTGCATGATCGGCGACTTCCTCAACGACGCCCTCGAAGAAACGGTCACCGGTGTCGGCGTGCCCCGCGAGGCCGCCCGCGCCATGCTCTACGGCCACACCTGGATCGCGCTGACCAACGGCCTGCGCGGCTCGAACCCGTTCTCCGACGCCTGCCACATCGCGATGGGCTACGGCCGCGAGAAGCTCATCAAGGAGGACTGGAAGCAGGTCTTCGACGACAGCGAGCTCGACTCGGTCATCGCGAAGATGCTCAAGATCGACGCCGTCCGGCGCTGAGCCGGACCGCCACCGACCACCGCGCCGACCCGTCAGCGCGCCCGGACCGGAACGCCCCGCCGACCCCCTTCCGGCGGGGCGTTCCCCGTGCCGTCGGCGGCCACGAACCCGCGCGGCCCCCACGCCTCGGCCAGCGTGATCGAGGCCACGCCCGGCACCGTCAGCGCTCGCGCCGCGTCGGCGAACCACCGCTCGGCGGCCGGCGTGTGCTGTGCCGGGTCGGTCGCGTCCGGAACGGTCTCCGGCCCGTACCCGTGCTCGACGGTCGCGTCCGTCACGACCCGAGTCGGCGCCGTCGCCACCGCGTTGAACCGTGGCCGCAGCGTCACCGGTCCGAGGTGCAGCGCCCTGCCGGCGGCCAGCCTGGAGGCACTGCTCACCACCCAGCGCTGCATCCGGATCGACTCGGTCACCTGTTCGGGCGACCGGTCGTGCATCTGCGGCGTCACGCTGCAGGTCAGGGGGCCGTCCCAGCCCGAGAACACCGCGATCGAGCGGTTCAGCTCGGTGAAGTGGGCCCGGGTACCGGCGACGACCTCCAGCGCGCCGACCGCTGCCACCGCTTCGCCCAGTGCCCGCTGCAGCGCCGGCGTCGTCCCGTGTGACACCGGGTCGAACGCCCCGACGCGAGCCACCGGCCCGCCCTCGAGCACCGCGTCGATCGCCGCGCGCAGCAGTGCCGGGTCGTCGGTGACGAAGCGGACGTCCAGGGGAGCGCCACCCGCGTCCCGCCGGGCCGAGGCGAGCACCGCCTCGACGTTCGGGGCCCCGAGGACCGGCTCGACCAGGATCGGGAACCCGCGGAGCAGGTCGGCGTCGTCCGGGCGCGCGGCGACCGGCGCCGAGCCCGCGAGCAGCTGGAGCGTCGGCGGCGGCGTAAGCACGGCACCGGGAGCCGGCCCGTCGAGCGCCGAGAGGTCCGGGGCGGAGGAGGCCGCGCCTCCCGACCGGGTGCCCGGACCACCTGCCGGATCGACCGCCGTCGCACGCAGGGCGAGCCCCTGCCGGACCGTCGTCCCCGGCGAGAGGGCGACCGGGAACGGCTCGGCGAGCGGCGTCGAGTACGTCTTGAACGAGGCGTCGGTCCAGTTCCGCTGGTCCTCGGTCTCGAACACGTCACCGGTCAGGTCGAGCGACAGCGCGGTCGCGCCCACCGACCAGTCGAGCCCGGCGACGTCGACGGCCGGCTGGTGCGGCGCGATCCAGAACGGGAACGCCGTCGCGGTGGTGTCACCGGACGGATGCCGCACCGTGAGCGGCTGCCCGGCCAGGGTCGGCGGGTGCAGGACGACGAGCCCGACGCGGTTGCGGCGGAAGGCCCGCGTGACCGTCCCGACCGCGGCGACCCGCAGGGTGTCGTCGTCGAGCGTGACCTCGAGGACGGTGCGGACGACCTCGACGCCGTCGTACCGTGCACTGGTCTCGATGCGGATGCGGCCCTCGTCGCCGTCCACCGTCCGTGTCGACACCGTGTCGTCGGCGGTGCGCCAGTCGTGGTCGCGGACGACGAACCGGACGGCGCGCAGGACGAGCCCGCCCCGGAACGTGACGTCGGCGAGTTCGGCTCCGCGCAGGGCCAGACGCCAGGGCCCGACGGACACGATCTCGTCGTTCGACGTCGCAGTCATGGTGCATGCCTAGCACCGGTCAACCGGTTGGGCAATGATGGGGGCGACGGAGCAGTGCTGCTCCGAGGACGGAGTCCCACATGACCGCACGACTCGACGGCCGGACCGCACTCGTCACGGGAGCGGGGTCCGGCATCGGCCGCGCGATCGCCGACCGCTTCGTGGCTGAGGGAGCAACGGTCGTGTACGCCGACCGCGACGCCGACGCAGGCGCCGGTGCAGCTTCCGCAGCCGGCCCGACCGCGATCGGCCTGACGATGGACATCGCCGACGAGGCGAGCGTGGCCGCGGGGTTCGCCGACCTGGCCGAGCGTGGTGCGACCCCCGACGTGGTGGTCGCGAACGCCGGTTTGCAGCTCTTCGGCCACGACGCGAAGGTCGCCGACCTGTCGCTCGAGACCTGGGACCGCACGGTCGCGGTCAACCTCACCGGGACGTTCCTGACGATCAAGCACGCCGTCCGGGCGATGCTCGCGAACGGCACCGGCGGGTCAGTCATCGCCACTGGGTCGCCCACCGGCCTGAACGGCGAGGGCGCCGACTTCGCGGCGTACTCCTCGACCAAGGGCGGCATCCACGCACTCGTCCGGGCGACCGCGATGGCCTATGCGCGGGACGGCATCCGGGTGAACACGGTCGTGCCGGGCTACACCGAGACCGGCCTCGTGTCGGCGATCTCCGGCGACCCCGAGGCCCGTGCGGCGATCGTCGCCCGCACCCCGCTCGGTCGCCCGGGCACCCCCGACGACGTCACCGGGATCATGGTCTACCTGGCCAGCCCGGAGTCGTCCTACGCCACCGGGGCGGAGTTCCGTGTCGACGGCGGCATGACGAGCCTCTGACCCAGCGCACGGCCCGCACGTCCTGCGAAAGCGACAGTGTTCCACCGAACGTTCGCGGCACACTGTCGCCCTGACGGGACAGTCGCCGCAGCGGTGACGAGGTCTGTCGCTTCCGCGGACAGGTCCCGCCCGCCGCCGAACCCGCCACACCGCACTGGAGGCCCGGGGCGGCTCCGTCAGGCCGTGCCACGCCCGCCGTTTGGCCGCGGAACGCAGCACGTGGTTCCGCGGCTCCCGGCACGCGTACCGTCCGTCGCGATGACCGAATCACCCACCACCACCGCCCCGTCGAACTACGAGTCCGCCGACGGTGTGGACCCCCTGCACGTCACCACCTACCGACAGGTCCGCAAGGCCGCCCGCCGCGGACACGCGCTGCCCGGCGACGCCGGAGAACCCTCGCTCGCCGACCTCGTGAACGCCCGGAAGAACGGCACCGCCGACTCCCGCTGACGCAAGCTCACGATCCGGTCTCGACGAGGTCTCGATCGGGACACGACGACGCGAACGGCACGACCGCGCTGCCACGATGTCGTCCATGGTCTCCTTCCGGTCCGCACTGCCCCTCGTCGTCGTGAGCGCGGTCCTCGTGTCCGGCTCGCTCGCCGGTTGCTCGGCCGGCGCCGACGCAGCGGCGCGGCCGACGTCGAGCCCGAAGCCGACCTCGGACGCCCAGCCCGCGAGCGGCGCGACGGACCCGATGGAAGAAGACCGGAGTGCTGCGGCGATCTGCGGCCAGATCAGTGCGCTGACGACGATCTCGCTGAACGCGACGGTCGGCCGCAGCCAGGGCGACCTCTCCGAGGCGCAGTACCAGGCACTGATCGCGGCGGAACGCTTCGGCTACGAGCACCTGTCGAGCAGCGACGGGGAGCTCGACGACGCGATCGACTACGCCCACGAGTACCTCGACGCGCACCCCGCACCGAAGTCCGGGCCGGCGCTCGAGATGACCCCCGAGTGGGAACTCGTCGGCCGGACCCTGATCACCGCGTGCCAGCGGGCCGGGTCGAACGTCGTGGGCACCGCCCAGTACGGCGGCTGACGACCCGGATCAGGCTCCCGTGACCGCCGTCACCAGGGCGTCGAGCGCCCGGTCGAGCTCCGGCAGCGTCACGGCGCCGTAGCCGAACACGATGCCCGGCGGCGTGCTGCCGGGTGCGAGCCCGTACTCCTCGAGCGACGCCACGAGCACCCCGGCGTCCGCCAGCCGACGCGCGATCTCCGCCCCGGAGGTCGGACCCGACCACGTGACCACCGCGTGCAGCCCGCCGTTCAGGGCACGGGCCTCCAGGCCGGCGACGTCGCCGAGCCGAGTCGCGATCCGCGCCCGGCGGTGCGTGTAGTCGCGGCGCACCCGACCCAGGTGCCGCCGCAGCCCACCCGTCCGCAGCAGGTGTACGAGCGCGGCCTGCACCGGTTCGGCGACGACCGCGCCACGCGCCCGACGAGCGGCGAGCACCGCCTCCGTCACCGGGGAACCCGTCGCTGCCACCGTCGGCAGCACGACGTACGCGCAGCGCAGCCGGGGGTCGAGGGTCTTCGAGAAGCCGCCGACGTGCAGCACCACGCCCTCGGCGTCGAGTGCGGCCAGCGCGGGCACGGGCGCGCCGCGGTGCCGGAACTCGGAGTCGTAGTCGTCCTCCACCACCACGGTGCCGGTGGCGGCGGCCCAGGTGAGCAGCCGCTGGCGCCGGGCGACGGGCATCACCGACCCGAGTGGGTACTGGTGCGTCGGGCTGACCAGGACGGCGTCGACCGGTCCGGCGGCTTCGAGCGCGTCGAGGTCGAGGCCGTCCTCTCCGACCGGGACGCCCACCAGGGACCCGCCCGCACTCGTGACCGCATGGTGACCGGTGCGGTAGCCGGGGTCCTCGACGGCGACGACGGGAGCGCGACCCAGCAGGCCCCGCAGCGCCTCGGTGACGAGCGACAGCGCCTCCGAGGTCCCCGCGGTCACGAGCACCCGGTCGACCGACGTCGTGAACCCGCGGGTCAGGCCGAGCTGGGCGACGACCTGTGCGCGCAGGTCGGGGGAGCCGAGGGGCTCTGCGATCGCGTTCCGGAGCGGTGCCGACGCCGCTGCGTGCCAGGCTGCCCGCCAGTCCCGCTGCGGGATGGCGGTGACGGCGGGGATGCCCGGACGGCAGTCGATGAGCGAGGACGTCGGGGCCGGACCGTCCGGATCGGGGGAGCGGGCGCCGACCGGAGCCGGAGCCGGGCCCGAAGCCGCGTCCACCGTCACATTCGCCGCAACCCGCGCGAGGGCACCGTGCCGCGTCCGCAGGTACCCCTCGCCGTCGAGCTGTTCGTACGCCGCGACGACGGTGCCCCGGGCCACCCCGAGCTCCGCTGCCAGCGCCCGCGTCGACGGCAGCGGATCGCCTTCGCGCAGGGTGCCGTCGTGCACCATCCCACGCACCCGTGCCACCACCTCGGACACCTTGCTCGACTGGTCCACCGTGATCGCCCCGATCTGGTCCAGGCACCGGACCACTCGTGACCCTAGCGTGACGACATGCCCACCTCGAGCCCGGAACCAGAACCGACCGCCGACGTCCCCTCGCTCCGCGTCCGCCGCCTGCGCGACCGCCAGTCCGACGACCCAGCCGTCCTGCACGCGATCCTCGCCGAGGGCCACCTCGCCCACGTCGGCATCGTCCGCGGCGGCCACCCCGTCGTCCTGCCGTTCCTCTGCGCCGTCGGGGACCTCGGGGACGGTCCCGTCCTGCTGCTGCACGGCTCGACCGGCGGCGGTCTGTTCCTCGACGCCGGGGCCGAGGGTGTCCCGGTCGCCGCCACCGTCACCCACCTGGACGGCCTCGTCTTCGCACGCTCGACCAACGACAGCTCGGCGAACTACCGCAGCGCGATGATCGCCGGGCGCGCGACCGTGGTGCCGACCGACCTCCGTGCCGAAGCCCTCTGGCAGGTGGCCGACCACCTCATGCCGGGCCGCCGAGCCGAGGTGCGTGAGATGACCGCGAAGGAGGTCCGCGCCACCCAGGTCCTCCAGCTGCCCCTCGACCGCGCGAGCGTCAAGGTCCGCGCCCATGGCGTCGGCGAGGACCCGGCCGACGGCGAGGACCACACCGTCTGGGCGGGCGTCCTGCCACTCGCGGTCCGCGCCGGTGTCCCGATCCCGGGGGACATCTCGGGGGACAGCCCGGTGGACGCGTCGGTCGTCGCGCTGTCGGCTCGCCTCGACCGCCTGGCGGCCGACCGGGAGGCCCGGATCGCCGCCGTCGTGCGGGTCACGCCGGTCTGAGTCCGGGTCCACCGCCGCGGGCCGGCTCCGGAACGCCCGTGCGCGTCGTCGGAGTGGCCTGCGAGCGGTGCTCGTTCCTGTGACCAGCTGCAGGAACACTCCGGCGCTGCCCAGCTGCGAGCACCGTCGTGACCAATACGTTACTTTCCGGACCGCCGAGTGGTCCCGACCCGGAAGGACCCATGGGACGCCACACCCTGCCTGCAGCAGCCGACGACCGTCAGCCCGCGCGAACGCACACGCACCCCGCGGTCGACCCCGCGCCGCTGACGCCGGACACGCAGCAGTCCCGTCCCCGTGGTCGCCGCTCGGCCCTCGGCCCCGCGGCCGCCCGCTCCACCTTCGTCGAGCACCCGAAGCCGGCCCGGACCGTGCGGATGCAGCCGCGTCCCGCCCCCGTCGCATCGTCGGCCGGCCATGCGGTGCTGAGCCGGACCGCCACCCTGCGCGCCGAGCGCGCCGTCGACCCGCGGCACATCCGCCGTTCCGCGAACGCGAAGCGCGCCGCGATCCTGCTCGCCCCCGCGATCGCAGTGACCTCGAGCCTGACGCTCGCCCTGCCCGCGAACGCCGACACCCTGCCCGCGGACATCCACTCGGGCACCACCACGGCGCAGGCCGCCCAGACCTTCACCGTGGCGCACGACGTCCAGGTCCCCGTGGTCTCCACCGACGGCATGACCACCACGACGACGATCGTGTCCTACCCGACGCTCGACCTCCGCTTCGGGGTGACGACCGCGCAGGCACAGTCCGCGTTGTCCGCTGCACTCTCGGCCGGGGGCGACCGGGCCACGATCGTGCAGACCGCCCTGCAGTACATGGGGGACCCGTACGTCGAGGGCGGCGCGAGCCACGAGGGCATCGACTGCTCCGGGCTCACGATGGTCGCCTACCAGGCGGTGGGGATCCAGCTCGTGCACTACGTGCCGACGCAGGACGCCGTCGCCACCACGATCCCGGAGTCCGAGGCACTGCCTGGTGACCTCGTCGTGTACGACGACGAGGACCACGTCGGCCTGTACCTCGGCCAGGGACTCGTGCTGCAGGCACCGCACCCGGGCGAGGTCGTCGACATCGTCCCGATGTACTCGGCGGCGCACCACTTCGCGCGCGTCCTGCCCGCCGGCAGCTGACCCGACCAGCCGTGGTGCGGCCCTGGTGGTGACCACCAGGACCACCCGGACGGGGCGTCCGCACCGATCACGGGCCTCCCGTATCCTGGAGTGATGGCTTCCGACACCCGCACCCCGTTCGAACAGCAGCAGTCTGCTCGTCCGCAGGTGCGCCCGCGCACCGAGGGCTGGAAGCAGGCCACCGACACCGACGGTCGCCCGCTCCTGCAGTTCGCGTCCCCGAAGCGTGGCAAGCCGCCCGTGCACCTGGCTGACCTGACGGCCGAGGAACGCGAGGCCCGCGTGAAGGAACTCGGCCTGCCCGGGTTCCGCGCCAAGCAGCTCGCGACCCACTACTTCCAGCACTACACGTCCGACCCGGCCAAGATGACCGACCTGCCCGCCGCCCAGCGGGAGCAGCTCGTCGCCGGGATGCTGCCGCCGCTCCTCACCGAGACCCGTCGGCTGGCGACGGACAACGGCGACACGATCAAGTTCCTCTGGAAGCTGCACGACGGCGCCCTGGTCGAGTCGGTCCTCATGCGCTACCCGGGCCGCATCACCCTGTGCGTCTCGTCCCAGGCCGGGTGCGGGATGAACTGCCCGTTCTGCGCCACCGGCCAGGCGGGGCTGACCCGCAACATGTCCACCGCCGAGATCATCGAGCAGATCGTCCGGGCCAACGCCGCGATCGCCGCTGGTGAGCTCGGGGGTGATCCCCGCAAGGGCGGCAACGACCGCGTCGACGCCGAGCGCGTGACGAACATCGTGTTCATGGGCATGGGGGAGCCGCTCGCGAACTACAAGCGGGTGATGGACGCCGTGCGGTTGATGGTCGCGCCGCAGCCGAACGGGCTCGGCATGAGTGCCCGCGGCATCACGGTGTCGACCGTCGGCCTGGTGCCGGCGATGCTCAAGCTCGCGGACGAAGGGATCCCGCTCACCTTCGCGCTGTCCCTGCACGCACCCGACGACGAGCTCCGCGACGAGCTCATCCCGGTGAACTCGCGCTGGAAGGCCGACGAGGCGATCGACGCCGCCCACAACTACTACGTCAAGACGGGTCGTCGTGTCTCGATCGAGTACGCGCTCATCAAGGACATGAACGACCACGCGTGGCGAGCCGACCTGCTCGCCGAGAAGCTCAACAAGCGCGGCAAGGGCTGGGTGCACGTCAACCCGATCCCGCTCAACCCGACGCCGGGCTCGGTGTGGACCTCGTCCGAGGTGCACGTGCAGGACGAGTTCGTCCGCCGACTCAATGCCGCCGGCATCCCGACGACCCTGCGCGACACCCGCGGCAAGGAGATCGACGGGGCGTGCGGGCAGTTGGCCGCGGCCGAGTAGGTCGGTCCTGTTCGTTCGGGAGGCACGGTGCGGGTTCGCACCGTGCCTTCCGTCGTTCCCGGGGGCACGCCCACCCCGTCGATCCCCGGAAACCCGGGGGACACGTGCCGTTCACCCGACAGCGACACGCCCGGGAGGGACGACGGTTGGCAGGGCCCCCAGGGCCTGTGTAGAGTAATCACTCGTTGCCGCTGAGGCGGAGAACGGAACGGCCGAGACGGTCACAGGGTGCAAGCCCTGGATGCGCAGTCCGGACGGGGTCCCGCTCAGGCAACATCCCCCCGAAGAAGTCGAAGTGATTCGACGTGTCTGACGGTGGAACAAGACGAATGCCTCTCTGGCGGAACCTGTGATGGGTCGAGCGGGGAGTGCGTCTGGTCCTTGAGAACTCAACAGCGTGCACATTGTCAATGCCAATTTATTGATTGACCTCGTGCCTGGTCGGCTTGCTGACCGGGTCATGAAGCAATTCCTTTTGGATTGAAGATTGTCAG
>Ga0308157_10003610_pt1 | contig 22115 bp, 18 predicted proteins | sample PhyBR1_FD_201035 | JGI IMG/M metagenome (GOLD analysis project Ga0308157, IMG submission 201035) | Phyllosphere microbial communities from UC Gill Tract Community Farm, Albany, California, United States - DLSLB.R1 | ecosystem: Host-associated > Plants > Phyllosphere > Unclassified | place: USA...
ATTATGGCCTCGTTCTTTTGCAGCTTTTGCAAAAGCTATTGCAGTAGGCGTTTTGCCGGCACCGCCGACCGTAAAATTGCCGATACATAACACAGGAGCAGCGATCTTAGGTGACACAGTCTTAAGAAGTCTGCGCCCCGCAACGGCTCCATAAACCCACGAAAGCGGCGCGAGACTATACGCACGCCAGTCAGGTTTGCCCCACCAGAAGTGCGGTGCCTCGCGCGCCATACTCAGATGCCGCCATGGATGAAAGCCGCTTCATTGCGATTTCCCGGCAATTGCGCTTGCAGCACCAATGGCTGAATGAACGGTTCCAGCGAATTGAGCGTACGATTAAGCGCACCGCGCATGTCTTTAACCGTATCAGCACCCGCACGGATCATCGTGTTCAGGTGCTCAGGGTTGTTAAAGAGAAAATTGATTGCACCAGCCAGCATATTGCGATCTTTCACTACGCGCGCGCCACCATTCTTGATAAGGCGCTGGAAAGAATCACGAAAGTTCTGAACATTCTTGCCAGTCAGAACAGCAGTACCCATCATTGCTGGTTCGAGCGGATTGTGACCGCCTTCTTTGGTCAGCGAATTGCCGATGAAGGCAACTTCCGTGAGTTGCAGGTAAAGCCCCATTTCGCCAATCGTATCACCCAGCAGAATATCGGTGTCTGCCTCGATCACGTCACCACGGCTGCGCGCTGCAACCTTTAAGCCCTTTTCGGCAAGCATTGCTTCAATAGCGGGTGCGCGGTTGGGATGACGTGGAACGATAATCGTTACGAGACGCGGATAACGCACTTTCAGCATCTGATGCACTTCAGCGGCAATTTCCTCTTCACCGTCATGTGTCGAGATCGCTGCCCAGGTACGACGTCCGCCGATCTGATGCCGAAATGCAGCCAGTACCTGCGGGTCAGCCGGAGCCGGAGCAGTATCAACCTTGAGATTGCCAGAAACACTGACGGGCCGTGCCCCAAGTGTCCGGAAGCGCTCACCATCGAGTTCAGATTGCGCAATCACATGCGCGAAATTTTCAAACAGTGCCTCTGCCAGTTCCGGGCGCTTCTGCCATGAGGCAAATGAGCGGTCAGAAAGGCGACCATTAACGAGAACCTGCGGAATATGCCGCGTGCCAAGTGACAGCACAGTTGCTGGCCAGATTTCAGATTCGCAGCCAATCACCAGATCGGGTTTCCAGTGATCGAGAAAATTATTGACGGCTGGTTGCAGATCAAGCGGCGCATATTGATGAATAACCTGATTGCCGAGCTGATCCGCGACAAGCTTTGCAGAGGTGACTGTCCCGGTCGTCATGACAATATGGATACCCGTTGCAGCAATGCTTTCGATCAACGGTGCCATCGCAACCGATTCACCCACGCTGGCAGCATGCGCCCAGATCACCGGACCTTGCGGACGAGCGATAGAAGTCTTGCCATAGCGTTCGCCGCGACGTGCGCGTTCTTCCTTGCCTCGCGAGGCCCGGTAGGAAATGTAAGTCCCGATAAAGGGATAAGCGGCAGAGCCGAGCATACGATAGGCCGACAACATGTTTCGCGCCCATCGTTCACTCATTTACCTGCCTCCAATGCTGCATAGGCTCTGTTCGTCGCGTCATTCAGCTGTCGCGTCAGTTCCATGCGCTTTTCTTCCAGTTGTGCCTCATCGGCATTTTCATCCACCCAGACCGGCTCTCCGCACACAATCATCGAGCGTCCGAACGGTAATGGAATAGTGGTCTTATCCCATGTCTTATGCAAAACATGATTCCGCGAAAAAGCATATGCAAAAGGCATTATTGGTCGACCTGAAAGCTTGGCCAGCAAAATAATTCCCTCGCCAGCTTCCCGCGCCGCGCCATGAGCAATATCGGCAATCATCGATGCCGATTGTCCCTTTTTCAACGCATTTTTCAATGTCAGAAGTGCGCGCGCACCACCTTTTTTCGCTGAGTTTCCTTCGCCGCGTCCACCAGAGCCGCGCACGGTTATAAAGCCGAACTTTTCAGCAATACGCGCGTTCAGCTCTGCATCTGCACTTTTAGAAAACATGGCAACGATAGCCAAATCATGCGGACGCACAACCGGAGCCATAATATGCTGGCCATGCCAGAAGGTTATGATCGAGGGACTATTCTCACGCAAAAGAACCTTGATATCCGCCGAGCCTTTGCGCGGCGGATTGGTCAGGCGTACGAATTTTAGATAGCCGGAAATCAACTGCACCAGCGCAGATTTCACAACAGCCGAACGCGCAAGCGGGCCGCGAATGCGGCGCCACAGGCGCTTGGCGAAGCCATCAGAACGGTCGCGTGAACCAGACAAGCGTTTATTCCGCTTTCAGATCAACGCCTTCCGGATCGAGCAAACGATGCAGATGTACGATGAAATAACGCATATGTGCGTTATCAACGGTCTGCTGCGCCTTGGACTTCCATGCAGTTTTGGCCGACTCATAATCCGGATAGATACCGACAACGTCGAGATTATCCAGATCGCGGAACTGAACGGTCCCAAGCTTTGTCAGCTCACCGCCAAACACCAAATGAAGAAGCTGCTTCTTGTCGCCTTCGACGCTCATTATAATATCCCTTGAAATTACTTGTTTTGCGGCATGATTAGCTTAATGGCCAGTCCGCTACAACACTCAACATTTCCTGCAAAAGGTTTCCGCTTGATGCCACCAATGCTCCATGTTGCAACGTTGGTCCACCATAGTTAAGCGGCTGAGCGTCGTGATTTAACAGCGCCCCGCCCGACTCACTTAAGATAAGATCAGCTGCAGCCAAGTCCCAATCATGCGAATTTGGCCGAATGAAGGTGCCTGCAATATCGCCGCGTGCTACCATCGCAATCCGATAAGCGAGGGATGGCACATAAGGATGGACAATCACGCGGTCGCGCCAGCCTTCGGGTAGCACATCAACCATGCGTTTCGCCGAAGCCATCGCAGTTTTTTCGCCCGGAGGCGGCAAGCGCGTCTGGATCTGCAATCCGTTTTGCGAAGCACCAAGGCCTTTGCCAGCTTCAATAACTTCGTTGAGCACCGGGCATTGCAACACACCCGCAATCGGTTTGCCATCTTCAACAATAGCGAGACTAACACACCACTGAGACTGGCCATTAATAAAGCCGCGCGTACCATCAATGGGATCAATCACAAAAGAACGGCAACGCACGGCATCCGCACGATCATCCGTTGTTTCTTCAGAAATCCAGCCATAATCAGGCCGTGCTTCGAGCAAAACCTGCTTTAGATAGGTATCGACTGCAAAGTCGGCTTCACTAACCGGCGACTGCCCTTCTTTGAACCAGACCTCCGGCGACTGACCGAAATAACGCATGGCAATGCGACCTGCCTCACGCGCTGCGTGACGCAGAAGTTCAAGTTCGTTCTGAATGTCTTTTCGTTTCTCAATTTCCGGCAAGGGTCATGCCTTCAATCACGAGTGTGGGGGCCGTCATGCCAAAATTCCGGTCGATATCGGAAGCGGGCGTCATGTTCAGGAACATATCCTTGAGATTGGACGCAATCGTTACCTCACTCACCGGATAAGCCAGCTCACCGTTTTCGATCCAGAAACCCGATGCGCCACGGCTATATTGTCCGGTGATCATATCGACGCCCTGACCGAATACTTCCGTCACGTAAAAGCCGGTGCCAAGTGCACGAATGAGCGCTTCCGTTGTCTCGAGACCCGGTTCAATCGCAAAATTGGTTGAGGCAGGCGATACACCAGAACCCGAACGCACACCGCGCCCATTGCCAACAAGACCAAGTTCACGCGCACTCGACCCGGAAAGCAGCCAATGTGCCAGCACACCATTCTCAACCATCGTGAGCGGCTGGCCTTCGATGCCTTCGCCATCAAACGGACGCGAGGATGATCCGCGAATGCGCAAAGGATTATCGGTGACATTGATGCCTGATTTCAAAATCTGCTTGCCGAAACTATCGCGCAGGAAGCTCGTCTTACGCGCGACAGACGCGCCATTGATCGCACTCGCAAGATGCCCTGCAATTCCGCGCGCCAAACGCGGATCAAACACAACATTGACTTGTCCTGTTTTGACCTGCCGCGCTCCAAGACGACGAACAACACGCTCGCCAGCACTACGACCAATATTTTCCGGCGTATCAAGATCAGCAAAATGCAGGCGCGAACTGAAATCATAATCGCGCTCCATCTTTGTGCCTTCACCTGCAATCGCAGACACCGAGCGACCAAAACGCGTTGCCGCATATTCGCCCGAGAAACCAGACGATGTGACAAGCACCAGACCGCCCATGCTGCGCGATGCGCCTGCGCCACCCGAATTGGTCACACCAGCAACCGCACGAGCTGCTTCTTCTGTTGCAAGTGCATCAGCTGTCAGCCGCGCTGTATCAATTTCGGTCGCGTCAAAAAGATCGAGATCACGTGGCTGCCTGACAAGCAAATCTGGATCAGCCAATTGCTCAAACGGATCTTCCGGTGCCACCCGCGCCATAGCGACAGCACGCTCTGCCAGTTGATCTGGATTGCTGCCTGCATTTGCCGAAACACTGGCGATGCGGCGACCCACAAATACACGCAGAGAAAAATCATCACTCTCCGACGATTCGGTTCCCTCGACCTTGCCAAGCCGAACCGAAACACTCACCGAGCGGGCGCGGATCACAACTGCGTCAGCATGATCCGCTCCGGCGCGCTTTGCAGCAGCCACCAGCTGCGCTGCGCGATCAACAAGTTTACCCGATGAATTGTCTGAAATCATTGTATAATCCAAGATTAAAATTAACGTTGGGTTCAGTAGGAAACCACGCTATGTAACCAGCCGTAATCGGAATTTGCAAAAAACTTATGTCAAATTATTCGACATCGGACTGATTAGAGACATATCGTGTTTCTATATGGCTGAAATCCGATGGCTTCAAGGGAAGCCCTCACATTCTTCGAATTCCAAGAGCATATCATGGTCCCAACTGGCGGAAGTCTCTACTTACAAGCGCTGATGATTCTGGGCGGCGCGATTATCGCGGCTCCGCTGTTTAAACGGCTCGGCCTTGGGACTGTTCTCGGCTATCTCGCAGCGGGTATTGTGATCGGCCCGGTGGCACGGCTTATCTCTGATGGCGAAGATCTTCTGCACTTTTCAGAGCTTGGCGTGGTGTTCCTGCTGTTCGTCATCGGGCTTGAATTAAAGCCCTCGCGTCTGTGGGCTTTGCGTCATGCAATCTTTGGTCTTGGTGCCGCGCAAGTTATACTGACAGGGTCCGCCCTTGCCGCACTCGGAATCTATCTTGCAGGTTTGACCACTGAAGCGGCGATCATAATCGGCTTTGGTCTTGCCCTGTCTTCTACGGCCTTTGCCATGCAAGTGTTGGAAGATCGGGCAGAAACCAACCAGAAACATGGACAGCGCGCTTTTGCGATTCTGTTATTTCAGGATCTAGCAATCGTACCAATTCTTGCGATCATTCCAGCACTTTCCCCAAATGAGCCATCCCAAGCGAGCGCGGGTTTTCATCTTGCTACCGCTATAGCCGCGATTGCAGCGCTTGTTATCGCAGGACGCTATCTGATCAATCCGATGTTCCGGATCATTGCCAACACCGGCGCGCGCGAAGTCATGATCGCAGCCGCCCTGTTTGTGGTGCTCGGTTCGGCAAGCCTGCTACAAGCCGCCGGGCTTTCAATGGCTATGGGCGCGTTCATTGCAGGTGTGCTTCTCGCTGAATCATCCTATCGTCACGAACTTGAGGCTGATATCGAACCATTCCGCGGTATTTTCCTTGGTCTGTTCTTCGTAGCCGTAGGGCTTTCACTCAACCTCACAGTCATTCTGCAATATTGGCAGACAATCCTGATTGCTGTTCCGATTTTCATGATCGTCAAAGCGGCAATCACTTACATTCTGTGCCGTATTTTCCGTTCAAAGCACAATGATGCCATCCGGGTTGCGTTTTTGCTGCCACAGGGCGGCGAGTTTGCATTCGTGCTTTTTTCCGCAGCGGCCGCCGCAGCCGTCATTTCAAATGCACTGAGTTCTGAACTTGTTGCAGCCGTCACCGTCTCAATGGCACTAACCCCGCTTTCTGTTCTGATCGGCTCGAAACTTCTCATCAAGGAGAAGACCGAGGAGGTTATCGAAGAGGATTTCGATGGTGCGGGCGCAGACGTCCTGATGATCGGCTTTTCGCGTTATGGACAGATTTCAGCGCAGATATTGCTCGCAGGTGGCATCGACGTGACTGTGATCGACAACTCGCCCAATCGCGTTCGTGCTGCCGGGAAATTCGGTTTCCGCATTTATTTTGGCGATGGCACCCGCAAGGACGTGCTTGAAGCCGCCGGAATTCGCAAAGCGAAGCTCGTGGCTGTCTGTACACATAAGAAGGAAATCACTAACCGCATCGTCAATCTGATCCAGTCTGAATATCCAGATGTCCGTCTGTTTGTTCGTTCTTATGACCGTGAACACACGCTGCAACTGCGTGCTCAAGGCGTGGAATATGAACTGCGCGAGACTTTCGAATCGGGCCTTTTGTTTGGTCAGCGCACTTTGGAAGGCTTGGGCGTATCGGAAGCAGAAGCCTATAATATTCGCGAAGATGTTCGCCAGCGCGATGAAGATCGTCTGCATGTGCAGGCATCAGAAGGAATCATGGCGGGGCGGCACCTGCTCTTTAATAAGCCAGTAACACCAGAACCATTGGTGAAGCCAACACGCGAAGGTCAGCGTATCGACAAGGGCGGGCATGATATGGATGAAAGTGCATCTTCAGCAGCGGTTGCGGCTGAATGAATCAGGAAGCGGCAGCAGTAGCCTTGCCGTTCAAAACCGTATCCAGTGCCTGTTTGAGTTCTTCACGAATAGGTGCTGTTTGCGACAATATCTGCTCAAACTTCAGAAAATCCAGAAGGCCAATCCGCTCCACATTCGGACGCAGAAAAATATGCGGGGGACGATTGCGGAACTTATTCTCAATGATTGAGCACATGGTGAGCTGGTTGGCTCCCATGACGGCTTCCATCGTGGTCGGCATATAATCATCCGGGCCAACCGGCGCACCAACAACATCTATGCCGATGACAATATCAGCCTTATCGAAGAGCAGATCGAACGGCACAGGATTAAGCAGACCGCCATCAACGAGAATGCGTCCATCACGAAGCACCGGCCTGAAAACAGGCGGGATAGCGCAGGACGCAGCAATAGCTGAACGCAGATCACCCTGTTCAATATTAAGTTCTGTCGCCGCATGAAAATCTGAGGCAGTTATGCTCATCGGGATTTTCAGTTGCTCGACATTTTCTGGCAATGATGCCGGAAGAAAGACGTCTAATATCTTTTCAAGATTGAACTGGCTGACGCGGAAGCCGCCTTTAAGCAGCTCCACCCAGCGTTCAGGCCGCGCCTGCCACATACGACGGGCGACTTCTGAACGGCGATTAAAAATCGCCGCCATATATTCGTGAATTTCAGCGCCGCTCATGCCATTGGCCATGCCAGCGCCAACAATCGAACCAATGGACGAACCTGCGATCGCCACTGGCTTAATGCCAAGCTCGTCCAGCACTTCGATAATATGGATATGCGCAATACCACGTGCACCACCGCCGCCAAAAGCGACGGCGATGCGCGGAGATGTCGGTAATGTCATATCCATAAAGCTTTTCTCTCGCCGTATGCGCTTAGAGCGTGTCGCGCTTATTCGTATTCACAGCGCTCGCTCTAGCTCCTTGTTTTTACGCATGTCGTTATCGGAAAACCGGTTCCCACTTTTCCGCGACATGCTTTAGGACTGCGCAGGTCCGAAAATCAGAATTGCAGGTTCTGCTTCTAAAAGCTTTTTGGCAATAGCTTTGACCTGATCAAGCGTCACCGCATCGATCAATTCATTGCGCTTATCGATGTAATCCCGATCAAGGTCCGCTTCCTGAAGACCAACAAGCGTGTCAGCAATCGAGATGGAGGAATCGAGATTGTTCACGGCATAAGAGCCCTTGAGGTAGCTTTTTGCAGCAGCAAGCTCAGCTTCCGTTGGTCCATCATTTGCCATCTTAGCAACCTGCTCGCGAATAATTTTCAGCGATTCCTGTGCTTTTTCGGGGCGCGTAGCCGTTGAAATGGTCAGCGCCGAAACATGATCACGCAGCGACATAGACGAGGATACCGAATAGGCGAGGCCACGCTTTTCGCGCACTTCCGCATAAAGGCGCGATGTAAAACCGCCACCCAGAATGTGATTCATAAGGTAAGAAGCGAAGAATTCATCATCTTTGCGCGGCACAGCCGGATAAACAAAGCTGATCGACGTTTGCGGCATGTCAAAGCTGAGGCTGGTCGTGGTGCCAAGCGCGAGCTTCGCATCCGGCACCGGCACCAGTTCCGCCGTTGCTGGCAAATCGCCAAAGACCTCATCGAGCATCTCGCCTAAGTCTTTCGCATTGATCGAACCGACCACGCCAACCGTTAGCTTATCGCGGGCGAAATTCTTGCGATGGAAATTCACAAGATCATCGCGTGTGATTGATTGCAGCGACTTGACCGTGCCTTCATCCGGGCGAGCATAAGGATGATTGCCATAAAGCACGTCTGCAAATTTGCGCGATGCGATGGTCGATGGATTGCGCTGCGATGCTTCGAGACTTGCAACCACCTGTTGGCGGATACGATCAATCGCGTCCTGATCAAAACGCGGTTTGTTGACCGAAAGCGCCAGCAGATCGGTAACAGGCTTCCGGTTCTCTGCCAGCATACGAATGCTGCCTGAAACCGTATCGGGTGAAGCTGAGAAGCTCATTTCTCCGCCGAGATTATCAATGCGTTCCTGAAAGCTATCAGAATCGAGATCACCGGCGCCTTCATCGAAAAGCCCGGTCATCAGATTGGCAAGGCCTTCCTTGCCTGATGGATCCTGTGAGGCTCCGCCCTTAAATGAGAAGCGCATGGAAACGAGCGGTACGGAATTATCTTCAACCAGCCAAGCCTTGATGCCTTTGGGTGAAACAACTTCCTGAATTTCGATAGCGTTGGCAGGCAGGCTAACAGCCACCAGTAACAACATCGAACCGACAACTGCAGCAACGGCATTTTTTGCACGCAGAATGCTCAATACAACAACCTTACTCACTGGATTGCTCCTTCTGCACCTTGACCAACGGCATCGCCTGCGGCGGCATTGGGATTTTCACGGGCGTTTTCTGGCTCAGTATCGGGTGGCAGCAAATAGCTGGTCACGGACTGATCTTTGACAAGATAACGACCCGCTGCATCCTTGATCTGATCAACAGTCACCGATTTAATGAGGTCCGGCCATTTCTGAATATCTTCGATATTCTGGCCAATCGATAAGGTCGAACCATAGATACGTGCCATACCGGACTGGCTGTCACGTGCAAAGGTGATCGCTTTCAGGAAGCGATTGCGTGCCTGATCAAGCTCGTCCTGTGTCACACCATCTTTGATGATACGTGCGACTTCAGCATCGACGGCCTTTTCTACGTCTGCCAGTGTCTTGCCATTTTGTGGCGAGCCATAGACTGAGAAGGTGCCATCATCGAGCGGATCGCCGTCATAACTCGCACCCGTATTGGACGCGATGCCCTTTTTGACGATCAGTTCCTGATAAAGACGCGAACGTAGCGAACCGCCCAGAATTTCACCCAGCAGATCAAGTGCAGGCGCATCGCCCGGCTTTACATCAGGGAAACGCTTTTCATTGGCATAAGACGGCACAAGCCACGACATGCGGAACGAAGGCGTGCTCACGCGATCATCATGTAATGTCACGACGCGCGCTGCATGCTTTTCCGGCTCCTGTGGGCGCTCACGCGGCAACACATCCGCACGCTTGGGAATTTTTGCCCAAGTTTGCATGACCAGATCACGCACGCGTTCCGGCGTCACATCGCCAGCGATGATCAGGGTCGCATTGTTTGGCGTGTAATATTGCTGATAGAAATCAACCGCATCCTTGAGGCTGAGTTTCTCCATCTCCTGCCGCCAGCCAATAACTGGCACGCGGTAAGGATGGTTATAGAAAAGCACTGAATCAGTGTTTTCCATCAGCATCGCTGCGGGATTTGAATCCACACGCATGCGACGCTCTTCGAGGATCACTTCGCGCTCAGTCGTGACGGCTTCTTCATCCAGCACCAGATTGGCCATGCGGTCGGCTTCATAGCCCATCACCATTTCAAGCGCATCAGGCGCGACGCGCTGGAAATAGGCGGTATAATCATAAGAAGTGAAAGCATTTTCCTGACCGCCAATTGCCGCAATCTTTGCGGAAAATTCACCAGCCGGATAAGTCTTGGTGCCCTTAAACATCAGATGTTCAAGAAAATGCGCAATGCCAGATTTGCCGGGCGCTTCATCAGCGGAGCCCACATGATACCAGATCATCTGCGTAACGACTGGCGCACGGTGATCGGGAATAACCACGACCTTCAAACCGTTTTCCAGCGTGAAGCTGCTGATGTCCTCGGACTTTGTTATTTCCGGAAGATTTTGTGCCGGCGGCACGGCTGCGGCTTCAGTGGATACAGCCGGAGCGGGCGACTGCGCCTGAACTGAACCGGCTGCTAATGGCAAAGCCAGTGCGAAACCGATTGCCGTAGACAACAATAAGCGCCGGAGTGAGGGGTTATGCACCAAACGACATCTCCAATCAGTTTTCATTTCGCCCATTCAAAAGATCGAAATGCTTAAAAATCAATATCAAATAATATTGCCTGTCCCCGTCTCCGGGGGCAGGCCGATTCTCAGCCTTGCTTCAACTGGATAAGGCGAATGATGGTTCCACCATAATTGCGCTCTTCATGCACGACGAATCGTTCATCCAGCTCAAGCGATGCTTCTGTTTCCTCTTCAAGCACGATAAGTGCGTCAGGATTAAGCCAACTGCCTTCCAGCGCCGATAATAGTGCTTTCTCGCCCATACGGCGACCATAAGGAGGATCGGCAAAAATCAGGTCAAACGGCTCCATTGTTCCAGCTTCACCGAGTTTGCAGGCATCACGGCGCAACACTTTTGTCTGCCCCTGCAAGCCAAAAGCCTCAATGTTCTGACGCAGAATGCCGCGACCTTCCGCCGATTCTTCTACAAAAACGGCATAGCGCGCACCACGCGAAAGTGCCTCAAGGCCAAGCGCGCCAGTCCCTGCAAACAGGTCGAGAACACGACCGCCGTCTACTTTTTCAGGAAAACTATGTGCGAGAATGTTGAAGAGGCTTTCACGGGTGCGATCCGTCGTGGGACGGATCGCATTTGTTGTCGGTGTAACGAGCGCGCGCCCGCGGAATTTACCGCCGACGATCCGCACCATTGCCTCCAGGCTTGCCGCCACGCGGCTTTCCATCGTTTGGCCTGTTGCCGCTCGGCTTGCCACCCGAACCGCCACGATCTGGTCCCTTGCTGAAACCACCCGGACCCTTTGACGGGCCACGACCTTCGCCGGAGCGTGGTGCACCGCTGCGTGGACCACGCTCAGCATTGCCACCACCGAAACGACCTTCGCTGCGAGGACCAGAAGGCTTGCCGAAATTGCGGCCTTCATACCCGCCCGATGGTCTTTCGCCGCCGTCTGCCTTCAGTTCAGCGCGCTCGCGCTTACCCGGACGACGCTCTTGCTTGCGGTCATCGCTGCGGCCCTCTGGGCGCGGTCTACGATCGTCGCGACCTTCTGGACGTGGTGTGCGAGGCTCATACCGGCCTTCCGAACGTCCTTCCGAGCGTCCTTCGGAACGGCTTTCAAAACGACGTGGACGTTCTTCACGTCCTTCATCACGACGCTGCTCACCATCACCGAAACGGCGTGGGCGTGACTGGAAATCACCTTCACTACGCGGGCCACGATGCGGCGGACGTCCTTCCGAACGCCCTTCTGGACGACCGGCTGGCTTATCAAAACGACGTGGACGATCCTCACGGCCTTCTTCGCGGCGCTGATCGCCTTGCTCAAAACGACGCGGACGCGACTGCAAATCGCCATCGGAGCGGCTTGCACGTTCTCCACGAGCTGTCGCACGCGCTGCTTTTTCGGCTGCTGCTTTTTCGCCCTGAGGACGCGCGCCAGATGCCATCCAGACATTGGAATTACCGCGACGACGCGGTTCAACCTTGTCTTCTTTGTTTTCTTTCGGCTTGCGGCGTTCCGGCTGGCTGGAAATCCATTCGCGTTGCGGGCGGCGATATTCGCCTTCCGGCTCGCGCTGTTCCATTTCGCGTGCAGTACGTCCCTGCACAACATCGTTTGAAAATTCCGTCTTAATTGGCGCATCAAAATCAGCGCCGGATTCTTCAACAAGCTTTTCACCAAGCTGGTCACGCAGAATACGGCCACGAATTTCGCGTACACTGCCCTCTTCCAGATCGCCAAGCTGGAAAGGACCAAAGGAAACACGGATCAGACGACCAACGGTCAAACCAAGCGCGCCTAGGATATTCTTAACTTCGCGGTTCTTGCCTTCGCGCAAACCAATCGAAATCCAGACATTGGCCCCCTGCTCACGCTCAAGCGTCGCTTCAATACTGCCGTAGAAAATACCCTCGACGGCGATACCCTCTTTGAGGGTGTCAAGCTGCGCCTGTGTAACTTTGCCATGAGCGCGGACACGATAACGACGCAACCAGCCCGTTGAAGGCAATTCCAGAACGCGTGACAGACCGCCATCATTGGTGAGCAGCAACAAGCCTTCGGTGTTGATATCGAGACGACCAACTGAAAGCACACGTGGCATCTCTTCCGGCAGCGCTTCAAACACAGTTGGGCGACCTTCGGGATCGCGGTTGGTCGTCACGAGACCAGCAGGCTTGTGATACAGCCAAAGACGTGTGCGCTCAGCCTGCTTCAGCTGCTTGCCATCAACTGTTATGACATCTGTACGCTTGACGTTGACCGCCGGTGTCGAAAGCACTTTGCCATTTACGGTGATGCGACCAGCCGCAATCATCGTCTCAGCTTCGCGACGCGAGGCAATGCCAGCACGCGCTAAGCGCTTAGCGATACGTTCACCGCTATCTTCACCGTCCTGTGCGTCGCGTGCTCCAAACTTGCGCGGAGCGCCGCGATCATCGTCACGACGTGGCCTATCATCACGGAAGCCACCTTCACGTGGCTTAGCATCACGAAAGCCACCTTCGCGTGGCTTGTCATCGCGAAAACCCGGGCGACGCTCACCGCGTTCGCCACGCGTGCCATTAGGACGATCTCCGCGACCTTCGCCGCGTCCATCACGTCCATCACGTCCAAATGGAGGACGTCGACCGCCCTTATTGTCGTCTTCTGTACTCATCTGATATTAGCCTCTCAGCAGCGCCGCCGTGGTGTCTCTGGCCGCTGGGGAGCTGGCAAAGAACGGTCCGGTCAAGAGCGCTGTATAAATCCGTTCGTAAATCGGTTTTGATTTCGTGACTTATGCAGTAACAAATCGCTCATAAGCTTGCGAGCGAAATTTCCCTCTACCGGCCATGAAATGAGGTTGGATTGAAAAAAGTTGCAGATATTTCATCCCCGAACGGCGTTACGTTTATGGATATTGCGCTTGAAGAAGCAAAATCTGCGGCCCTTCGTGGTGAGGTGCCGATTGGTGCGGTACTCGTTCATGATGGCGAAATCATAGCACGCGCTGGCAACCGAACACGTGAATTGAACGATATCACCGCGCATGCAGAAGTGCTTGTGATCCGGCAGGCTGGTGAAACGCTCCAATCGGAAAGGCTTATCGACTGCGACCTCTATGTCACGCTTGAACCATGCGCGATGTGCGCAGCCGCGATCTCATTTGCGCGTATTCGCCGTCTCTATTATGGGGCCGCAGACCCTAAGGGCGGCGGAGTTGAATATGGGCCGCGCTTTTATACGCAGCCCACATGTCATCACGTTCCTGAAATCTACACCGGTTTCTCGGAAGAAGAATCTCAGGCCCTGCTCCGGGACTTCTTTCGCGAGAAACGCTGAACCAACTTAATTGGTTACGCGATGTCCTGTCATGTGTCGCAGCGTGTCATCACGCAGCACAAAATGATGAAGCAGCGCCATGGCCACATGACCAGCGATCACGGCCAACAACACCCAGCCCAACAGTCCATGCGCAGCATTGCCGGGAGCAGTTAAAGCTGCATCCTGAACACCGGTTTTCGCAAAAATCTCCATCCCGAGAAATGTAAACCCACGGCCATTGCCGTAAGTACGCAGCAGCGCAAGTGCTGGCACGACGAACATCAGCGCATAGATGACCAGATGCCCAAGACCTGCGAGCTTACCACTCACACCTGCCTTATGCGGGCGTTTCGAAATATTCAACAGTCCCCACACGCCTCTGGCAAGAACCAGTAACAGTAGAGCAAAACCTACCTGATAATGTGTTGGCCAGATGAAATTATAAAGTGAAGTATCTTTGACGAATATACGAAGAATTGTTGAAGTGAATTGCCAGACGAAAATCATTGCCATCAGCCAATGAAGGCAACGACTGACCAGGCCGTAACCATTGGGAGAGTCCCATATACGGTTTAATTTATTCATAATAAGCACCTTACATCCCGAAAAGAAGCAGATTACGCTCTGCCAGAATATGTTCGTTGATTGAAATCAAATATTGTTCAGAATAATCAACATTAAAAATAATTAATATTATAAATCAAACCCATTAAATGTGTTACTTCGATGACGATGCTCCAGATATCAAAAATCAGCCGAAAGATTAATCTTTCGGCTGATTAAATATTCATCAAGAGTATTTTAGATAATCAATTCCAAGGCAGCATATCGCGCCAGCTCTTGCCGCCGCCACCAGCGGCTTTCTTGCGCTCACGTTCTTTCTGCGCTTCATCCTGCCCCAGTTCACCTGTGGTCGCAGACGATGCTGGCTCACGATAAGCCAAAGGCGGCTCACTCAAATATTTACGCGTTGAAGAAGAACCCTGAGCCTGCTGCTCGCGTGCCTTCTTCAACTCTGCAATGCGTACTGGATCGGCAGTCGGCGTGCGCGTTGCAAAATCTTCGCGACGGCTGTTGCCACCCGGAAGATGGCTGGCATTGCTTGCAATTGGCGCATCCTGCTCAATTGGCGACACGAAGTTCGGATTATCGCGATTTGCTGTAATCTCATCACGCAAACGCTTGCGGCGCTGCTCTGGCGATTCCGGCCAAGAGGGATCACCGGCACTTGCAAGGCTTTCCTGCGGCGCTGGCAGCGAACCCTTATCGCCCTCTGCAGGACGAACAAGATCAGGACGCGGTTTATAATCAATGCGGTCTTTTTTCTTGCCCTGACCGAAGCTTGCCATATTCGACATATCGTCGAGAAGCTGCGCACCTGCGGTTTTGTCGGTGCCATAGGTCGGCGACGACACGCAGCCAGACAGTGCGAGACCCGCAACTGCCGTCATCAAAACCAGAACTCGTCCTTCAATCTTCATTAGCGCCACTTCTTTTACGCCTGTCGATTTTCTCTTTGTCAGAGAAGCTTTCACTCCTCTGCCTCAGAAAACCGGCAACTCCAAGGCAGATTGCAAGTTTATCTCAAGGACAGCCTTTTACATGAGACCATCTCTGCGGGCAATCGCGATATTAACCGCTATTTCACCATGTCCTCACGTTATAAAGCAAGCCTTATAGCGAAAAAGCCCGGAACCAATCGTGGTAACCGGGCTTTTGATTATTATGCAGAAAGCTTACCGAGAGCTTTCAGTTCATGCAAGGCAGCCGCATCGCGGGCTGACACTTCCGGGAATTCCGAGTCGGAACCCACATCAGTCGTATAACGCCACGAGCGCGCGCACTTCTCGCCCTCTGCGCGAACAGGAACAACGGCAACGCCTTTAACGTCGTCTAGCGTGAATGCGCCTTCAGGAACTGCTGCATCGCTCACCGAAATATCGCTCGTGATGCAGATCTCAGCGAAATCCAGACCTTCAAGCGAATCGGCAAGACTCTTGTCTGCGATGTAAACAACAGGCGCTGCTTCCAAAGACGAGCCGATACGCTTGTCGGCGCGTTCAAGTTCCAGAGCGCCGGTGACGACGCGACGGACGTTGCGAACCTTGCGCCACTTTTCGGCTAAAAGATCATCGCGCCATTCCGCAGGAATTTCGCGGAACTGCTCCAGATGCACCGAAGCTGCGTTCGGATAGCGATCAAGCCATGCTTCTTCCGTGGTGAAAGGCAGCATTGGCGCAAGCCACGTCGTCACACGATCAAAGATCGCGCGAACGGTTTGAAGAGCAGCCTTACGACGAACACTTGATGGTGCATCGCAATAAAGCGCATCCTTGCGGATATCGAAATAGAAGGCCGAGAGTTCGACATTCATGAAGTCGATGAGTGCGCGGGCAATACGTTTGAAATCAAACGCGTCATAACCGGAACGAACGACTTCATCGAGTTCTGCCAAACGATGCAGCATCAGACGCTCTAGCTCAGGCAGATCGGCATGCGGCAGCGTTTCGCCTTCATCATGGGCAAGCGTGCCAAGCATCCAGCGAATTGTGTTACGCAACTTGCGATAGGCGTCGATATTGGTCTGGATGATGCTCTTACCGAGGCGCTGATCTTCCCAATAGTCGGTCGTCATAACCCAGAGACGCAGAATATCAGCGCCGGAATCTTTGATCACGTCCTGCGGTGTCACAGTGTTTCCGAGCGACTTCGACATCTTCTTGCCGTTCTCATCCATAGTGAAACCATGGGTCACAACCGCATTGTAAGGCGCACGGCCACGCGTTCCGCAGCTTTCCAACAGCGACGAGTGGAACCAGCCGCGATGCTGATCCGAACCTTCAAGGTACACATCGGCAGGCCATTTCATGTCCGGACGATCTTCGAGCGTAAAGGTGTGCGTCGAACCCGAATCGAACCAGACGTCGAGAATGTCGCGAACCTGCGTCCAGCTTTCACCGGAGCGGTTGCCGAGGAAGCGCTCACGCGCACCATCCGCGAACCAAGCGTCCGCACCCTCGTCCTCGAAAGCTTCGAGAATGCGTTTATTGACGGCATCATCGTGCAGTATATTGCCTTCTTCATCGGCGAACACACAGATTGGCACACCCCATGCGCGCTGACGCGACAGCACCCAATCCGGGCGACCTTCGATCATCGCGCGCAGACGCGTCTGACCAGCAGCAGGCACAAAGCGGGTTTCTTCAATCGCTTTCAAGGAACGCGAGCGCAGCGTGGTGCCGTCGCCAAGGTTCTTGTCCATATAGACAAACCATTGCGGCGTGTTGCGATAGATGATCGGCTTCTTCGAGCGCCAAGAATGCGGATAGGAATGCTTCAAGCGACCGCGTGCGAACAGGTTATTATGCGCGATCAGCTGCTTGATGACAGATTCGTTCGCGTCGCCCTTTTTGCCGTTATCGTCGATAACGCGTGCAGGACCGCCTTCACGATCCGGGCCAAAGCCCGGCGTGTCCTTGGTGTAATAACCGTCATCACCAACCGGGAACGGGATGCTTGGATCAATGCCGCGCGCTTCAAGTTCACGCGCTGCATCCATCCATGCTTCAAAGTCTTCGCGACCATGGCTTGGAGCTGTGTGAACGAAACCTGTACCCGCATCATCGGTAACGTGATCACCAGAGATCAATGGAACAGTGAATTCGTAACCACCACCAAAGCCTTTAAGCGGATGATCGAGTGTCACCGCGCCCAGCTCTTCAAACGACACATCACGCAGACGCTTGAATTCAAGCTTTGCCTTCTTTGCGCATTCTTCAGCGAGCTTATCGCCGAAGATCAGCTTTTCACCAGCCTGCGGACCGAAATCATTTTCAGCTGCAACAACTTCGTAAAGACCATAAGCAACGCGGTTTGAATAGGAAACTGCGCGGTTCCCTGGGATCGTCCATGGAGTCGTCGTCCAAATAACGACCGAGCTGCCGGAAAGATCATTCGTGCCCGCAACCGGGAATTTCACCCAGATCATATCCGACTCAATGTCGTGATATTCGACTTCAGCTTCGGCCAGCGCAGTGCGTTCGACGACCGACCACATAACAGGCTTTGAACCACGATAAAGCTGACCGGAGGCTGCGAACTTAAGCAACTCGCCAGCAATGCGCGCTTCCGAATGGAAGTTCATCGTCGTGTATGGGTTTTCGAAATCACCACAGATTGCAAGGCGCTTGAATTCTTCCGCCTGAACCTTGATCCAGCTTCCGGCAAATTCACGGCATTCCTTACGGAATTCGTTGATCGCAACTTCGTCTTTGTTCTTGCCCTGCGCGCGGTATTTTTCTTCGATCTTCCACTCGATCGGCAGGCCATGACAATCCCAGCCCGGAACGTAATTCGAGTTGAAACCGCGCATCTGGAACGAGCGCGTGATCACGTCTTTGAGAATCTTGTTCAGCGCATGGCCGATATGGATATTGCCATTTGCATATGGAGGGCCGTCATGCAGGACATAAAGCGGACGGTCTTTCGCATCTTCACGCAGTTTCTTGTAGAGGTTCATTTCCTCCCAGCGCTGCACAAAAAGCGGCTCGCGCGCTGGCAAGCCTGCGCGCATCGGAAACTCGGTCTGCGGAAGATTGAGCGTCTTGGAATAATCGATCTTGGCGGTCGTGTCGGTCATTTTATCATTTGCCTGTAATCCCGCACGGCAATGTGGCGGGTGAAAATGCTTGAATATTTAGAAAGTTGCGAGGCATAGCCGGTCGTTCCCGGACCTTCCTGCCATGCATTGCAATTCACGCAACGCCATCAAGGCTTAGAGGAAGGCCGGGCCAATAATTCGTATGGCCGCAATAATATGCCGAAAATCCGTCATCATGGAGATGCTTTTAGCAATGACCTTCGCAGGAATAAAGAGGCAGGGCGCAATAAACTTGCAGCCCTGCCCCAATAAACTTTACAGATTGAAAACTTTACAGATTGGCTTGGTTTGATCAATCCAGCGAGAAGTCGAAACGATAAGTTGCCGATACACCGACTGTGAACTGGTTTGCTGAACCATGTTCTTTGACGATGCTCGAATTTTTGGCTTTGTCCTGAAGACGGCTATATTCGCCAAAGAGACTTGTGTCGATTTTTTCAGTCGCACGCCACGTCACAGCACCACCAACACCCACTGATTCCCAACCGCCGCCCGGACGATATTCCTTCAGACCAGAAGCCACGGATTCTTCAGCTGTCACACCATAATAGGTGCGCATGTAATCTTTAGAAGCAAAAGTAGCGCGCGGGCCAGCCGAAACACGCACAACAGGTGTCACGTCATAAAAAGCATCTGCTGCAATATCAGCGACAACGCCCTTATGCGCACGGATACCGTGGCGCACTTCGCCACGCACACGCAGCCAGTCGGTTGGATATACATCGACAAAACCACCGGCTTCACCACCGAATTTTGTTTCCTTGATGCCGTCAATGTCTGTGTCGCGCTTGAACATGAGCTTGCCAACTGCACCTGCACGGAAACGATCCGTGTCGATGAAAGCAAAGGCCGCATTGTCATTGCGCGAGGAAAAACGCTCGTATTCGCCCTGACGACCAAGCGAAATCAGCGGCTGTCCTGAAAAGCGATATTTGTTTGATCCCTCAAACTTTGGCGCGATCATTCCGGCTGCGCCGACCTTTAGATACCAGTCGCCCGACCACGGATATTTGCGGGCAGGCTTCACTTCCTGAGTCGCATAAACATCTGTCTGCTGCATATCTGCGGCAATGACCGAAAGAGGACCAGCGAACAATGCGGCGCCTGTAACAAAGGCGAGAGGGACAATACGCGTCACATGAAACTCCGATAAACAGTTCCCCTAAGAAATTAGGAGCATTTAATATTGTTTGTACGGAATATGTAAAATTAAACTTAAATCACAGGTAGAAATGCCAGCACTTCTTTGCCGCAGTGTTGCAAGTAAACACTAATATGCTGGAAATGACAGAAGACGATCCAGTTCTGACAGGGGTTTTGCTCCCGCCAAAATCGCTCGTGATTCTTCTTCGTCACGTTTCATCTGCTCAATCAGCGGATCAAGACCGTCAAATTTCACTTCGCCGCGCAGATAGCCGAAGAAAGAAACTTCAACGATTTCGCCATAGAGATCGCCGGTAAAATCAAAAACAAAGGTTTCGAGCAGCGGCTTTCCATCGCTTGCCACTGTTGGACGTCGACCAAAGCTCGCAACACCATCATGCAGCACGCCATCCGCTCTGCGGAATCGAACGGCATAAATTCCGTGCTTGAGGCTGACATGATCGTCGATCACCATATTGGCGGTCGGAAAACCAAGGGTACGACCAAGCTTCTGCCCATGAATGACTTCGCCACTCACACGATAGCGATAACCAAGCAAGCCCGCAGCTTCCGCCACTTCGCCAGCACATAATAGCGAGCGAACGCGCGTTGATGAAACAAGGTTTCCACCTTCATCGCTGAATGCATCTACCAGCGAAACGCTAAAGCCTGATGATTGACCGGCCTCTTCCAGAAATTGCGGCGTACCGCGGCGACCTTTGCCGAAATGAAAATCATATCCAGTCACGACGCGGCTCGCATGCAGTCGATCAACAAGGATATTACGCACAAAATCTTCAGCAGACTGACCAGAGAACTCAGCCGTAAACGGCTGCTCGACCACGGCATCAAACCCCATCAAGCGAAGGATTTCCGCCTTTTCGACAGCGTCGGTGAGCCGTTCAATCGGTTCATCAGGTTTGAAGAAACTGCGCGGATGCGGCTCAAACGTCAGCACCACCGCGGGCAAATTATCGCGATCTGCCAATTCCAGCGCGCGCTCAAGCACAGCCTGATGACCGCGATGAACACCATCGAAGTTGCCAATCGCCACCACGCAATCACGCAGCGTAAGCGGCAATGCATCTGTTCCTGAAAGACGCTGAAAAGCAGATTTTGTCATGGTCGAAGCAGATTCTCGAAGCTGATATCAGACAAGAGCATAAAGCGAAGCGATGGGAGAATGTCCATGTTTTTGCAGGAAAGCAGTCATTCTGTCGAGATCAACATTACCATCCAGCGCATAATCGGCAGCATGAACGCCGCCCGAAATGTAAAGCACGTCGAGACCGTAATCCGCAGCGCCCTTCACATCCGTCAGCACGCCATCACCGATGCCAAGAATACGAGACTTATCAACTGCCTGTCCGCGAACCTCTTCAACTGCTTTCGATGCGGCTTCATAAATCGGACGATGCGGCTTTCCGGCGATCAGCGTACGACCACCAAGCTGGCTATATTCGCGCGCAAGTGCACCACCACACCAGATCAGACGCGGGCCACGTTCAACCATGATGTCGGGATTGGCGCAAATGAAAGGCAGATTGCGTGAGCGGATGCGCTGCAACAACTCAGCATAATTTTCAGGCGTTTCGGTTTCGTCATCATAAAGGCCCGTGCAGACAACACCAGCGGCTTCAAACTCTTCAACCAGCTCTACATCGAGACCTTCATAGATCGCCAGCTCACGCTCGCTACCAATATGGAAAATCTTGCGCGGGCCTTCGACAATCAGATCGCGGGTGACATCTCCCGACGTTACAACCCGGTCGTAGGCGTCTTCCGGCACGCCTAGCAGCGTCATTTGCGCGATCACGCTTCCAAATGGGCGCGGCGCATTGGTTACGAGAATTACAGTGATACCCTTGGCTCGCGCTCGCTTGAGTGCAGCGACCGCAGAGGCGAATGCAACTTCGCCATTGTGCAAAACACCCCAAACATCACAGAAGATCGCATCATATCCATCCGTCAGATCGTCAAGGCGTTCAGGCAGTTTCATTGTTTTCCTCAATATATTTCGTCCGGCCTATCACCGGTTAAATCGGAAGATGCTCAGTTGCACCATGCGGTCTCCTCTACAAGAATGAGCCCGTCATGTCACCCGGCTTGAAGCGCACGCGTCCAAATGAACAGCCCGATCAATGAATAGTGTTAACCAAAAGCACTATTTCCTGAATATAACCGAGCGCGTGGCGTTATTTTTCCGTCCAGCTTGCCGAGAGGCTGTATAGTCCCCACATGGATGGCAAAACCCAGTTATGCCGCAACAGCGCTTATCAGCGGATTTTATTTTCCGAACTGTCAAAAAACGGCAACGATCCTTGACAAATAATAGGTGCGCTTCTATCTCAGTGGCACGTTAGCACTCAACGAGAAGGAG